>Ga0180732_1000150_pt1 | contig 66971 bp, 122 predicted proteins | sample KR11_01MetaG_FD_148674 | JGI IMG/M metagenome (GOLD analysis project Ga0180732, IMG submission 148674) | Groundwater microbial communities from the Olkiluoto Island deep subsurface site, Finland - KR11_0.1 MetaG | ecosystem: Environmental > Aquatic > Deep subsurface > Groundwater | place... | reverse complement strand
GCGGCATAACCAATTGGTCTTTTAGGAATGGTGATGGCGGATTTACCAATACAACTTCATGTTTCATTACTGTCCTCTTAAATTTAATATGAAGATAACCGTTGAACCTATCAACCAATTGCACTTTACTGCTTGCGGTCAGTATTTGAATTGGCGGGTCGGTTATCTTCAAGATTAATATGACTGGAGACTTAATAAATATTGTGGCGTTAAATATCTTTCTTAAAAATATACTTATTCAACGGATAATAAATTATACCTGGCAATAAACTTGCAACAATATATGATGGAATCATATCATAGCCGTACCATTCATGAAGTATAATATATGCTGCGGTTGATGATGGAATTAACCACTCTGCCCAGTATAATGACATTTTTTTTAATCTTTCTTTTGATGATGGAATAAACCACAGAACAGTTTTTTTTATTTGCGATTTAAGTGTCATATCAATCTTGAATTTACCCATTTTGCAAACTGTTTTCTATAATCTTTCCAGTCATGCTGCTGCATTTTATCATGAGCTATTTGACCCATAACCGGCAGTTTATACCGTTCATCATAAACAGATTGCAATGCTTCTGCGCACGAGCCCGCATCAGGATAAACAAATCCGTCTACTCCATGTTCTATCAGTTCAGATGACCCAGCTGCCTTTGTTGTTAAGCAAGGTACACCACATGCCATCGCTTCAAGAACAACCTGGACGCATCCCTCTTCTATAGTTGGCAAGAATAATAAATCTGCCTTATCATAAAGTGGTTTTATTGTATCTTCAATTCCTGTGATAAATGTCGTGTTTGGCATTTGAAGTTGAATATTTGTTTTTGCTGTAAAATGCACTTTATCTTTGCATCCAGGTTTTAGATTTGCAAACATGGTTGCAGCATACAAAAATCCTTTTCTAAACCAGTTGAATCCTAAAAACAATACTCTGAAAGTTTCATCAGGAATGTGTTCAGAATAGAAGTAATCGGTGTCCACACCTAAGTAAAGAAAACTTACTTTATCCTCTGGATAGCCCACTTTAAGATAACTGTCCTTAACTTGTTTGGAGCAGCCCATTACGTGGTCAAGGTCGTTCATTTCAGTTATTCCATACCGTAATGAAGTATAATCAATCTGATTAATAGGAATGTTTGGAAAATTATATCCTTGGATAATTGCTTCTCTTTCTAGTATTGCATTTTGAATTATTGGATGATGACTACCGCTAAATTTGAATAATGCTACTTTATCTCTACGATGTTTTCTTAATGTATGTTGCTGATATCCTGAACTCCATCCTAAAAAATTTTTAGGAGCTTTTGTGTTTATGAGGCGAACTGCCATCCTTTTATCGGACTGAACGTCGGGGCGACAGCCAGTAAAATGTCCAACTTCATTTATATATCTTGTTGGGATTATTGTTTGTCCATTAGAAGCGCAATAACATTTTTCAAGTAATCCTGCTTCATAAAGAGCAAGTACCTGCTGAAAAACAACATTCCCAAGCCCAAAATCTCCAAGTTTATATGGAGCACTGTAGGTTAGTCCTTCTTTTGTCACTATTATCACCGATTCCTTTATATCATTATCATTATCCGCCGATAATCTTTTGAATACACAATACAATAACTCCAATCGTAATATAATATATAAATTCTGGGGGGATTCTGATTAATGTATATTTGTATATGTTCATAGTTCACCTATATCTTTAAATATTCGTTCTAATCGTTTTTCAATCGTATGACCGTTCATTACTGCCTCACGTGCTCGAAGTCTCATCGCAGATAGTTTTGCTTCAGTTGGTATATTAGATAGAATTTCATCAAGTTCTTCTATGTCATTATAGAAAAAGAGATGTTGACCATGCCGGAAATAACTTCCAACTTCTTTGCTGTAATTGGTTAATAATACACTGCAACCAATTGACATGGTTTCGAGTATCCGAGAATTAAGCTCACCAAACGAACTCACGTTAAAAACAAAGGATAATGATGAATAGAACTGGTTTAAGTCTTTGTTATAGATAGCTTTGCCTTTAAAATAAGGTGCAGCAGGATTCCATGAATTTCCATAAATTTGAATCTGATATTTCTCCCAGAGATGTCTTATAAGTTCAGTTCGTTCTGGCCGTCCTGTTCCCGCAAATCCAACTAAATGTATTGGGTTAGCCGCAACTGGTTTATGAACGTCCATATCTACTCCAATTGGAAGATATTTAAAAACGTTTGATGGACGCACTGCATATTTAACATCATACGCCTCACCAAGTTTATCCGCCCACGGATATCTTGCAGGGTCATCTGTAAACCATATAGCTGCAGGATGTTTTAATGTTGCTGGGTCAATAGATTCTCCTTTTATTACCAATGTTAAATCGCACTTATCTTGAGCCTGAACAAAAAACTTATTCATCTCTGCTTGACCAACATCTTGAATGCATGCCCGATAATCAAATGGAATGACTTGATGCCTCATTTTTTGTAATTTTAAAAGAACACTTACCCCAAATGCACCACGATTTAATGGTGCTGCTAAACATATTTTCATAATTTGATACCGTCCATTATAAAATTTGTGTTATCTGTTTTGAATAAATTTGCGATTTGAAATCCTGCGTCTTTTAATACCACCCCAAGTTCTGCTGGGTCATAGCATGTATAATGGGTATTCTCTGGATAATCTTGATTACCATAAAGTTTTCTTGCTGCTTCTACTTGTGGAATTTTTCCTAAAGTAAATAGTTGAACAAGAAAACTGAAGTAAGGCGTCTTGATTCTTAAAACACCATTACTTTTTAAAACCCGATGCCACTCTTTAACCACGTCAGGAAATTCTTGTCTCCTAAAATGTTCGGCAATATCCTCAGCCGCAATATTATCAATAGAATTATCTTTAAACGGAAGAATTCTTATATCTGCTTGAACATCTACCGCTGGTGTTTTTCTTACATCAACACCTAAAAGATTTTTATATCTCTGGTTACCGCAACCGATATTTAGATTCATACTGTTACTTTCTTTGCTTGCTCCGCTGCTACTTCAAGTTCAATCTGTTTTAATTCTGTTTCCAAATCTTGCGAACGCAAAAGTTCCATTTGTCCTATTTCTACACTGTTTGCCATTCTTACTTTACACTGTTTCATATGGCACCGAATATCTCCAATGTAACATGGCAATACATTTATTGGATATCTTTTCTTTAGTAATGCACAAAACGCTTTTCGTATTGATTCCATTTTTAACACCCGAAACATAAATCTACGAGTTCTTCTTCTGATGGTGTTTCTATTTTTAATTTTTTAGCTCTTATTTTAAAGAAGGTAATAACCTCTCTTGTTACACGGCCTTCATTGAATAGAATATCAATGCCGCATAAGAATAATGCACCTTTGATAATATTATTCATTTTACTCCTAATAATTTTAATTCTTTTAATCCGATAATTTCCAGATTAAATGTATATTGTTCATTAAACTTATTAATCTTTTGTTGAGATTTTTCGCTCATGTATCCTTTGATTTCGATAAACAGCTCTCTTCGTGGTAAGAAGAAATCGGGAGTATATGTTGTGTTTCCTAAATCAAATGTTTCCATCTCGTACATCCATAACTCATGGATTGAATCAAGATATTTGGCGTATGCGAGTTCATATGAAGAACGAAAACAGACTTGTCCTTGAAGCGGTGAAATATAATAGGAACGTTTTCCGCGACCTGCACCATTTGCAGCAATTTTTCCATATCTTGGATTATTTTTACCACACCGTGTTCCTTTTCGTTGCTTAGACCATATTTTTTTTTGTTTTTCAGAATGAATGTGTTGTCCTGTATTTGCAATTGAAAGTTTTCTCTTTGCTGCATTTGATTGTGGAATATTCCTTCTATCATGCCCACAAATAAATCTTTTGCCACCAAACGTAATTTCATTACATCCGCATTCGCATAACCAAAGTGGTGCCACTTTTATATTTAATCGTCGTGTCTGTTTAAATTTTTCTATGGTTTCTATAGATTTTTTCTTTCCTTTACGATGATGTTTCACTCGCATGTGATGTCCACGGAGATATTTTACAGGACGATTGCAGTGATATACTTTTTGAATAATTTGCTCACCACAACCACATGCGCATAACGTCATATTATTTCCTATAATTCGTTAAATGTTGTTATAAGTTTATTTGCAATTGACTGTAATGATATGTTATTTTCGACCCAGCATCTGCCTTCTTTTGGATAGGATTTTAAATTACCATATGTATAGTCAATTATGTTGTTCACATAATAATCAGCTTGTATTAGTCCTTGTTCTCCTTCTTCAACAAAGAAAACATTTGGTGCTGTACCATAAATTGATAACAATGAACCATTATCAGAACAAATCACTGGCAGTCCGCATGCAAGTGCTTCTCCAATGGTATAAACAAATTGTTCTTTGAAGCCATTAATTTGTGAGTGCGGCAGATGCATGAAAACTCGTATCATGTTATACCATTCGGGCAAATGTTCGTATTCAATCCACGGTTGTATTGTAAGATTGACTGAAATTGGCAGCCCATCGCCTCTCCCGCCTACTGATAATGCTTTTAAATGCATGTGCTCTTGTACAAATTTATGAAAAATATTTACCTTCTCAGGAACATATCTTCCGATATACCCAATATGATATGGTTTCTCTATTTCTGGCATCGGCGCAAATAACTCTGTGTCGACTCCTGTTTGCGGAATCACTTTCGTTTTTACCTCTGGATTTAAGCCACGTATTCTAAGTTCAGCTTCTGGGTTTCCACATATTACCAAGTCTGCTGCTTCTAGATTTTCTTTTTCTATTTCTTGCATTTGGGCTGGTAAATCAGTAACCTTATTCTCCCAATTGAAATATACCAGCTTGCAGTTTATCGCTTCTGCCATAACTGCGCATTGTTTGGCATAAAGAGAAAAAGTTTCTTCCTGGCAATAAATAAGTTCAGGCAAAGTAAATTTAAAAGCCTCCGTAAACATATTTTGTCCAAGGAAATATTGCATCATATTTGGGTGCCGTGGGTCTAAAAATTGTGGCGGAATGCCAATTGCATTTTTAGGAGCAAATTCGTTTCCCCACTGACTGGGGCAAATATTTATTACATCCTCTGTTTTTCCGAGTGTATCTGCCAACTTATATTGGCGGGGATGCACCAGACTGTGTCCGGTTATTGCTATTCTCATAATAAACTCTCGATGAATTTCCAAAAAAGTTTCGGTGATGTTGAAACCTGTTTTTTGTGTTCATTGTAATCATCAAACCATGAATATGACATTGCGCCAATATTATCATTTCCTATTATTTTACATCCACACAATACGCTTTCACTAACAAACCTTTCGTAAGGCTGAATAGTCGCTGGTAATTCGATTGCAAATTCGTGTGACTTCATTAATCTATAAACATCTTTATGATTTACTCTTCCAATAAAATTTACATTTGAAGGAAATTCACTAATGTTTTCTGGCTCTGCTCCAATGAAATTGAAAGTATATTCCTGATGAGAACGACAGTATTTAAGAATTTCTTTTGCACCTTTAAATGGCAAAACATTTCCACCAATCACAGTATTAGGGATTCGTTTAATTTCTTCTTTAATTTCATCAATTTCCCATATATCAATCGGTGATGGCATCAAAATATACGGAATTTCTACTAACTCTGGCATAGAAAATAGATATGATTCTCTATGTTTTGATGACAGCCATACTGCTTTATCAACATAACTCCAAAATTCTCTACCAAAATCTCTTAATCTCGGGCAGGTAGTTCTACAGGTCTCACGATTGTTTTTATAAAGTCTCCACTTACAGTGGTCAAAATAATCATGCGCATAAAATACTACTTGTTTTGCACGTGACATGATATTAAATAATATATTTTTATTAAATTGTGTGACATTACTAACAACAACAATGTCATATGATTCGATATTTTCTGTCTGTATATTCTTTGGTGTCATTAATTCGATATGATGCCCCAATTGTGTTAAACCATACGCAAAAATTATGCTGTCACTTATTTCAGCTCCACCACCAGATTCTAACAAAAAATTATAGTCTTGTAACCATAAAATATTCAACATAAGTCCTCCAATATTTCAATACAAAATTGTTCTTGTTCTTTTAATAACTTTTCAGACAGATAATCTATTGGGTCATTTAACTTAAATATTTGAGAATTGACAATAATACACCTATATCCATACTTTGCAAAGTGTGCTTGACGCAATATTTCTTCTTGCCATCTTTCGTCATGTCCTTTATTATAGTGCCAATAGTCTCCAAAATATTCTACTATTTGGTTTGTTTTTCGATTTATAAAGTCTGGATTTTTTCGTACAACCCAAAATTTTCCGTCACCAACATATTTCCAATTTGCATCAATCTGTTCAAGAAATTGCAATATCTTTTCTTCTTGTTTATTTATACCATTACGCACATACTTCATTCCATGACCTTTTGCACGTATAGATATTTCTTTAATGCGTTTATCTGTTTCTTTTGTTAATCCTTTATTCCAACTATATTTATGTCTTTGATTATGTCCATGCAAATATTGTTTACCGCCCCATACTATTTCATTACAATTAATCTCAAGACAATGACATAAATCAAATATTGGAGGAAAAACTCCATGTTGTTCTATAAATCTATTTCTCAGCAACTGAGATGCAGAATTTATCTGATTATGAGTAATTGTTTTTTTAACACCAGGGCTTCCTTTTGGCATAATTATAGCTCAAAATTATAGTTTTGTAAAAATAATATTTTCATATTTATTTCCACGCCGGAGCATCAACATAAAACCAATCTACTTTATGTTTATATGTGTCGAATCCATTATCAAGTGCTGCCTGACGGCATATATCAATTGCACGAACTTCTCCAACTAGCCCAATAAGTTCGTCTATTCTGGGTTTTTCTTCATCAAAAATATTTTTTAGACGTTCTCTTTCTTCATCAAGTAATCGAATCCAACGAGCCACGATTTGATGTGCTCTTGCGTTATCTTCTTTTGACATTATTTTCCTCCAAACCTATTATTTTAAACATCAGGAACTTTAATACATTCGTCCTCAATTCTCTTTCCAACATCTTCAACTAATTTAATCCACTGCGGGATTATTTTATTCCAGTCATATTTTTTATGGGCGTATAAAGATAATTTGTCACTCATACTTAATAAATCTGTGGATGCGGCAAGTTCAAGTTTTTCTACCATGCTTTTTCTATCCATGATAGCAACTTTAGCCGGTATTGAACCAATCCATGTTGTATCCAGTGGTTGAACTAAGAATTCTGGTGTTACTGGTTTAATCATTTCAGTCATTGCTGTGGTATCAGAAGTAATAACCGGAGTACCACATGCCATCGCTTCTACAATTGGCATTCCAAATCCTTCTGATTGAGATGCCTGCAACATTACATCACAACCGTTATAGACGGTGGACATTTCTACGTCAGTATATCCTAATGAATATTCGCGGTCTGCTGGTGTTCGAACACAATCTCCTAATCCGAGGTAATCAATGATTTCTTTTAATCTGTCACCATCCGGCTGAAACAGATTTGTATGGAGATAAACTTTGGTTGAAAGTTCTGGATGATTATTTTTGAATGTGGCGATTGCTTCAAGCTGTCTTGGAATATCTTTTCTTCCTGTGCGATTCATTGCTACCATGCCGATTACAAAGTCTTTTCCGCTGAAGCCAATCAATTGCTTACACTGCTCTTTTGGTTTTTCAGATGGCTTATAAAATTCAGTATCTACTCCATGGTAAATTGTTCGAACATTTTTGTATCCATCTGCCCGGAGTAATTTTTCGCCGTAATCGCACATTGCAATTATTTCAAACGATGCATCCAACTTTGGTTTTAATCTTGGTGTAATAAATTCATGGTCAAGTGGAGTGTATGGACAGAATACTGCATTGGTTTGCCGTATGCGGTCTGGAACTGAATCCAAAGCCCACAGGTCATATTGCACACAAATCATGTCAAACTTATCAGCAACATAATTTGAAAACAGTTCGCCTTCAGAAAAACCGCCCCCTTGAGGATAATGGGTAACTAATCCATCATTAACGATTCCTCCAAGTAGCCCAAAATTACTTTGAATTCCGACTTGATGTCCCGCTCGCGCTAATCCATAAGTAATATATTTAGCACATCTACCATAGCCCGAATTCGTCCAGACGCTGTTCCCATACCATAATATTTTCATAATAGTTTCTCCTTAGTCCAGAATAACAATCCTCTATCATTCAACTTATTCATAAATAATTCCTCATAATGTTTGCGATTGAAATTGACGTTGCTATTATCAAAATTACACAATATAATCAAGTCTGGATAACAGTTTTCTTTATCATAGTGCACATGGTGAACTGATAATTTCTTAAATCGTCCAGTTAATTCTTTTTGTTTTTTACCACATAGTTGACAAATATATCCGTCTCGTTCTCTTACTGCTTCTCTTAATTCCTTCGTCCATTTTTCACAATATGGAAGAAATGACAACCCACCTTGCCAGTTCCCATTTTTCTCTTTGAAATTTCTTGCTGGAGTATGGCCAAGAGCATTTTTATTACCAATATTTACTTCTTTCATAATTTTTTTATGTTCCTCAGTTAAATATTTTCCTTTTCTTGGCGATGGTTTTCCTTTTCTTGATGGTGGTACTATTCCGTTTTTCTTTAAAGTTAATGACATTTTTAATATAGAAGGATGATTATATTTATTTAATCCTTTACTCCAAGACACACGAAATCTACCATTGTGTCCATGTAAATATTTCTGTCCTCTGTGCCAAATAACTTCGTTACAACCACACTGACATAATGTAGGAATAACCGGATAACTGTCCTTCATGTTATAACTTAATTGACAGAAAAGTATATAAATTTATTGAAAGACAGGAGGCTGATTAGACCTCCCTGCGTAGCACCTTGTCACTATTAAACTTCTGGTGTTTCGTGTACTCTTAAGACCTGAATCGTTCCTGCAACTGACGTCTGATAATTTACCTTATCTCCAACATTTGCTGGAATATCAAATTGATATAAAACATTTGGGGTCAGTGCGCTCCCGCCATTTAATTGTACGGTCGCGCTTCCTCCATTATAATTGTAAACTGCACTCAAAACTCCAGATTGTGATAACGCCACTGCTGTTTTCAAATATGTTGGTGCATTTGTTGGTTCAATATCTGCATTTAAAAAGTGCGTAGCTGCAGCAATTTGTATTTGTCTTACTGTGGCCTTTTCGATTGGAAATGATTCTGATTCGTCATTAAAAACTGCATCTGTATTTGATGATGCAAGCAGATTAAACGTGAATGAACCCAAGTCAGTTGAAGTAAGTTCAATTGCTTTTATTGGGATACCTCTTATAATGAAGTCCCCTGCAATGATTCTTTCTCCCTGTCCATCAATCACAAGTCTGCATGCTTTTGAAACTCTTATAAAGAGTGACTGCATCGATTCTTGGCCTGTCATCTGTAATGATTTAGTCAAACCGTTTGATTGAACCGCTTCTCCTACCCATACAGAACCGTCCCAGAAGTCAATTCGTATTGTATTTGCGTCTACTGTTTTTGACCCTGTGCTCTGTCCACTTGATGGTGGATACATTACTGTAAAATGCCCCTTGTCATCTTTTATTGACATTGGGTCTTTTGTTGGGTCAGTGAATCTATTTGCCATTTCTTCGCCGACTCCCGTAGCATTCTTTCCTCCAAGATGCTTTTTAATTGCTCTTGCAATATCTACCGCAAAGGCGTCTACGTCTTTTGATGTGTCGTCCATTGATTGATTGAAACCTTTTTTGCGCTGTTCCATGATAACCTGATAATAATAAAATTTGGAGAGGATGTCCTCTCCGACAGATTTATGTTTATTCTGTTTTCTGCTTCATTGATGGCAGATAGTCTTTCACAATTAGACCAGATAAGGCTATTAACCATTCTGGTGTATTGGTTGTTACGGCCAAATATAATGACACGCCAACAATACCAATTGCTATAAAATTGTCTGTTAAGACTTCTACTGTATCTGTTATTGCATCAGTTATTGTCATATTTCCTCTTATACTGTTAAGCTTCCGTATGCACTATACCACACATATTTATTCACTGGTGTTCCAACAACATTGAAACTTCCTGGATTAAGATTTTTATACACCATTGTTACAACAGTTCCTGTTCGTGGAGTTAATTGTAATCCGTCTGGGGCTGCTGCAAATGCGGTTGGAAACGACTTATAATATAATGTTGTCCCAAATTTTGTTGCAACACTTCCTTGCTGAATACCCATTGTATGGCTTTTATTTCTTGCAGTGTTTTTTACTTTTTGTGTTCTGAGAACTCCTTGCATAATAGCCTCCTTATTTTAAATTAAAAGGAGAAGTGGATTACCACTTCTGACTCCTTTTAACAAGTTCGAAGTCTATTGTATAAGTTCCACCAGGTAACGAGCCGAGACCCGCAATGATGAATGTTCCTTCTACAACACGTATGGGTTTTCCTGCTTCACCTTGAATTGTCTTCTCACCAGCTGCTATGAAGTTATGGAACCCAAGGGTGCCTTTTCTGTCCTTCATATAGAATGTCTGTGGCTGTGTGGTGAATATATTCAAATAAACAAGTCTACCAACTGAACCGTATCCTACAGTTCCTGCTCCAGTTGCTGCGGTGCCTGACCCAATGTAATGGGATGCAAATGCCGCATTGGCTGTGCATGATGGTCGTATTCTCTGCCTGTTTACCGTAACGGTTGGAAGTTCTTCTGACACGTATCTTTCAAGGGAAGGATTATAAATTTCCTTCCTTACTATAATGATTTTGGGTGCGTTTGCGCCTTCTTCTGCCATGATTTATCCTCTTCCGCTTCTTACGGATGGTAAGCCTGTCAATGTCAATGGTCTACTTGGTATAAATTTCTTTACCAGCTTATCTACGGTTTCCGGATTTGTGACTTCTTGCAGAATCATTCTGTTTACATCAAATCTTAAAGATGGTTTCATCCTTCTCTTGGTCTGATTATACAAAACTACTCTTGGGAATTCATAGTTACCCACTTTCTGCGTGAAGAATTCTGTATCAGTCAATGACGGTCTTGTGAATGGAGACATATTTGCATCTACCCATCCTACAAATCTGTTTGAACTTGACTGTTCTGGAACCTTATCTGTACCGAATCTTGCTTTATCTGTTGGTATCTTGACGTATGCAAGAACACCATCAGGGACGCCCATTGCTATCTGGAATAATCTATCCAGTGAAAGGGGCTTAAGATTCTCTATATCTTCTGCTGCTGCCTCTGTTTGTCCGGCTAATACTACTGTCCAATTATAAACATACCGGCTTTTTTCAGAACCAACAACCCAGAAGAACCTATTATCGAAAGAGACAAAGTGTCCCTCTTCTATCCATTTGGTCATTAGTATTTACTCCTAATTTTTTGAGTTAGAGTTTATTATGATTTACCCAGCAAAAAAATAAAAGGGTTGGTGAAGATTATTCACCATATGCTACGAAATCAAAACTGATTGAACCCGCTACTATTGCGCCTGCTGTATGTATAAGCGATGCTGCGTTTCTTACATCGGGATTAATGCTTCCGTATTTTTGAACTGCTGCAAGTCTTGGTGTCATTTTTGCGCCAATGGCTCTTCCTGCTATTGCATTAGAACCTGTGACTTTGAAATTTACCAAAGTTCTTAATCCGATATTTTCTGCATGCACTGCTTCCTTTGCTGGTGCAAGTACACCACGCCCGATAACCATTTTAAGGTCGCCGGGGCGCTTCGGGGTTATTTCTCCTAAGATATAAAACGTCTTTGCCATTTTATTCACCTATCGCCACAAAATCAAATGCAATGCTACCATTTCTAGTTGCACCGCCGAGATTTGTTCCGTTAAGCGCTCTTGAAACTACAACAAGTGATGCTGCATTTCTTGGCGTTGGCGTGATGCTTCCGTATTTAGGAACTGCTGCAAGTCTGGGATGCAATCTTACTTGAATGCATGTACCAACCATGTTTGTTAATGTTCCTGCTAAAAATCCAGAGGCTTCAAAGTGGATAAGGCGTCTGAGTCTTACATCTTCAGCATGTACTGCTTCTGAAGCTTGCCCGAGCACAGCACGTCCTACAACTATTTTTGGTTCATGTGGGTGCTTTGGATTTATTTCTCCAAATATGTAAAATGTTTTTACCATCTTATTCACCTATTGCCATAAAGTTGAATGCAACGCTACCATTCCTGGTTGTGCTCATAAGATTTGTTCCGTTAAGTGAACCGCGTATCACAACAATGGATGCAAAGTTCCTTGGGGCAGGAGAGATACTTGCGTATGCTACTGCTGCTGCTATTCTGGGACTTAATCTTGTTGTAAAAACAAGACCTGTACCAGCTGCATTTACTATCCCAAGTGTTCCTGGAACAAAACTATTTGCGTCGAATGAAATCATCCGACGGAGTCTTACATCTTCAGCATGTACTGCTTCTTTACCCGGAGCTAAAATTGCCCTGCCGATAACTATCTTCGACTCGCCGGGGCGCTTCGGGGTTATTTCTCCTAAGATATAAAACGTCTTTGCCATTTTATTCACCTATGGTTTAGACGCTTAAGTTGGAGTCTGACTTATCAGTTTCGCGGTCTTGACGAGTGCAAATCCGAGTGGGATGACTTTCTGCCTTACTGGTGTGTCATTGCTGACCTGGATTTTTACAGGCTGATTTTCTTGAATGACCAGTGGCTGTTTGAAAAGCACCATTGGCTCTTCGTATGCGTGAGTCTCTTCAATGTCGATAACTGGCAATGTCTGTCCACCTGCATCTATCTGCATCAGGTTGATTGCTTTCTTTACATTAGGGAATGCAAAACCGACAATACCGAGATAGACATCTTGGATTACATTGTTATTGACGAGGGTTGCCCATCCAACAGTGCTTAATGCAAACTCCCAGCTCTCTGGAACGTTTGAAGTTGTGCCGTGCTGCATGTGCCGTGGTCTGATGGTTGTTACACCGAATTCGCCGGCTTGTGGATACATGCCGCCGTATTTGAGACCCCATGCCTCTTCTGCTTTCTGAACTGCTGCCCTAAAGGCTTCGTTCATTATTTTCATTCTTTCGCCGACGAGGAATTTTGTTTCGCCGACTATTAAATCGAGTGCTGTCATTTTATAACACCTTTACTGAATCATCGCTACGATATGCGTCGATACCGGTAAGAAGCTCTTCCTCTGGGATTTGCCCAAGTCCGGCCATTTCTGCACCTTCGAGACCAATCGGTCTTACGCCTGCTGTCTTGGTGATAACCTTCAATGCCCTAAGGCCCGTGATGATTGCTCCGCCGAGAACTACTGCGTATGCGTATCTGTTGTTCTTTGTTGCCATATAGGTTACTGCCCCTGCGGCTACCGTTACTAGTGCTGAAGTCATGACACCTTTGATGCCATAGCCCCACCCGCTGGGTGCCATTTTTGGAAGTACCAATACTACAACTGCGCCCGCTGCGCCTGTCGCTGCGTCGTAGATTGTGACGCCTCTGGTCAATTTTCCGCCCATTCCAAGTTTTCCAAGCATTGAACGCTTAGATGTCTTTCTTGGGTTCACTAACATGAGTGACTCGCCATACATATTTTTACCTCTTTTATTTATTTATTGATTGATTTGTAGACAGAACGTCTACACAGAACTTTTTATTGTTACCGATACTATGTTTTTTATTAATAGTAAAGCCACGGTTCAAAAAAGAAAGTACGGTCAATGTACGGTTTTTAGCTTAAATCAAATCGTCATCGGTAGCTCTACCATTTTTAATAAAAATTCTTGGCGATTTTTTAGTAGCAGTAGTAATTTGTGGTTGAATATCAGAAAGAATTTTTCTTGCAACATCAAGTGGTAATGTTGTAATCTCTGCTTTACTTCCATACAACCCCCATATAAGATGTTCTTGTCCTTTTCTTAATCCTAACTTTTGTGCAATTTCAGAAGGAATATAAGTATAAAAATAATCACCGCTAGGTTTTGTTACCATATTTGTTTTAGTTACAAGTGTCATTCATATCCCTCAATTTATTTATAATCATAATTTGTTGTTCTTCTCGTTCACCATTTGTTTTTGAATGACAACTTCTGCATAAAGGAACTAATTCAAAAGTTTTTCCATTACATCCTTGGTCTTTATCATAATCAATGTGGTGAACTGATAAACAAGTTTTTTCAGTAGACTCGGGTTTATTACAGAGAAAACATTTCCGTTCGAATTTATCACGAATTTTTTCTTTTAAAGGTTTATTGAATTTTGAACAATACGGTTCAAAAGATATTCCGCCTTTCCAATTTGGACTTTTTTCACCAGTTCTTCCTGTAGGTATTCCTTTATGTGCTATTGACATTTTCTTCTTTTGTTCTTCTGTGCGACGTCTACCAATATTTGCAATCGATATTTTTTTCTTAGCTTTTTCTGAACAAGGTATGCCTTTATGTGCAATAGACCGTTTTTTATTTGATTCTTCAGATTGTGTTTTTCCTTTATGCCAATCTGAGTTTGCTTTTTTTGCTTCAAGTGTATGATGTTTACCAAAGAAATGATTATCTGCACCAGTTCGTTTACCTTTTTGTCGTTCTGAATTTTTTCTATTCTGCTCCTCTGTTCTTTTTCCTTTATTCATATTACCCGTCTTCCGTCAACCGAAGCCAATCTTGATGAATGAATTGCAGTAGGCCGTCTCTTTTCAATAACTGAAAATCTTTCTCTTTCATAAATTCCAATCAAGCAAATTTCTGCAACCGCATCTGCTGTACTTTTATTATCTACTATAATATTTATATCCTCGGTTTCAACCGGCAACGAAACTGGAAATTCTAATGGACGATTAGGAGGAGCAATTTGATAGTCAAACCGCCATTTTTCACCGTATTGTATCTCATAAAATAAATTAGTTGCTATGGCATTTCCTAAATGTGTTATTTCTGCTTTTGTTTGTATCTCATAACCATCTTCAGTTTCATCATATTTAGGAGAAATCCAATTTGCTAACAACACTCCCATTTCTCCAGCAGTAATTGTTTTGCTTTTTCGTATGTAAATTAATCCTTTTTTTCTTAATTCATGAATCATTTTAATCACCAATTCTTTATTCCGTCAGACCCATATAATGTTCCAACCGTCACGTCTCCTCCACCACCCACGCCATTTGCCTTAAGGTCTGCAATATCTGCTTGCATCTGATATATTTGCTCCTTATATGATGTCCACGCATCTATTGTAAGCACTGTAGACTTTGCAAAAACAAGTTTTGCATCAAGACCAAATGTTTTTGTATATGTGGTAAAAAATACTAATTTTGAATCTATTGTAAAAGTTTTTGTGCGATTAAAAACCAAAATTGAATCTATTGTAAACTGAGCTACATTTGTTTTTAAAAGATTTGCATTAAGAGTAAATGACGCCGATATAGTTTTTAATAATGCTGAATCAAACACAACAGTTTTTGTTATAGGTTTTAATAATACAGAATCAAAAGTAAATGTCTTTAAATTATCTGCTTTTAATAATGTTGAACTGATGGTAAAAGTTTTTACTATATTTGACTTAAATAATGCTGAATCAAAAGTAAAGGTTTTTATATCAATTTTTAATAATGCTGCATTTAGTGTAAATGTGTTTGATTGCGTTTTTAATAATATTGCATTTAATGTAAATGTATTTGATTGCGTTTTTAATAATATTGCATTTAATGTAAATGTATTTGATTGCGTTTTTAAAACACGTGCATCTATTGTAAATGAAAGTGTAGCTTGTTTTAAAATACGTGCATCAAGTGTATAAGTTATAGTTTTTGTTGGTGCTACAACTGCCCCACCATATGCAGCTCCACCGTACTCAAAAGAGCCGTACGACATAAATTACCTCATCAATTCTTTGAGTAATAATGATTTATTTAAAGTTCTAATTTTTTTAACAATCGGCTCAGGCGAGGCGTATTTGCGGACAAATGAATATTCTTGAGCCATTGTTCCCGCCGAGGTATACATCGCTAATCCTAAATTTTCGTTCGGTAAGTTAGTAGTAATTCCAGTTGCCTGTTCAACCCCGTCAACATAACCATGTGCGCTCGGTGTAGAATCAATAACTATTTTAAGTTGTTTCCATACATTATATCCATATTTTCCACCAGTACCTTGAACCTGTGTATATGCTGCTCCATTCGTTGTTAAAAAATATCTACCAGGGACACTACTCCATTCATATGACTTTAATGCAACACCATCCGTTCCAGAATTAATTTCAAGATTTCCATCTACACCTATCCCCCACATCAATACTTCATTACCGGAAACAATTGTAGACCTTCCTTTTGCCTCATATATAATTGAGCCGGATGGAATAATATTACTATCATGAAAATTTGATGTTGCTACACCATGCCATGCCACAAACGTATTCGTCCCGTTGCTTGCGGATGCGGCAGAAGGATTACCAGTTAATGTATATATTTTTAATGGTGTTTTTGTCAATAAGTTTGGAATTTTTGTCCACACTTTTCCTTTTGATTCCACCCAATGCGGAATAATTTTATTTTTATGCACAACTAGAACGTCTTCTTTTGACGTAGAAGGAACATTAGAAAGTAAAATTTGATAATTTTCTATATTTGAATTTTGTTGAGGATAAACAATATATTCTGTCACTACTTGCTGTCTTTTCAGAGCTTCTAAAATTCTATTATCAACGGTTGGCATAATATCAACCTAGTGCTATACTTCCAAATTTATCACAGGTAATTCCAAGTGTTATACCAATTGTTCCAGCAGGAAGTCTTTCATCAATATAAAGATGCCCGTATAAAGTATTAGAAGACCCTTTATATGGAGTTGGTATGTCATATGTTATAACTTTCTGAACATTTTTTGCAGATACATGAAGCGCAAGCGTTCCTTTTACAAATATAGTATTATCTGAAGCACCTCTTGCGCTTCCAAATGTTTTCTGGACAATTGCAGTTTCTGGTATTGTATCTTGAACTAAAATATAATCGTTACTATTAAGATTTCTTGGTACCGCAGTCATTCTTATTACAGTACCACTTACATTAATTGAACCAAAAGTAAGTCCAGAATAAATAAAGGCATTATTCAACTCTAAAACTTTTGTTGCCTCTTTCTTAAAACTATTTGGATATAAAGCAACACGAACACCGTTTATCATTTTTGTTATAACTGCAGCGTGTTCGTGATAAGTGGGGTTTGTACCTTTCACGCCTCTAGTTACAGTAAGATATGCTCCAGCGGTTCCAGAGATTCGCATAATTTCATTATCCAAACCAACATAATCATCAATGATTACCGTTCCAGTTTTTCCATAAAATGCAATACTTCCAAGCGCTGGAGTTATTCCTGTTAAATTACTTGCATACGCCGCCCAAGAATATAAAGTTCCACATGTATAACTTCCGCGAATTGTAAGTTTTTTTATGTTTCCATATTTCATAAAAGAGCCAATGGTAAATGCTACACCTGCATCTCTATGAGGAGTGTTTCCATGTAACACTGTTGTAACATATTCAGAAGGTTCTTTTATTTGTAAATCTAAAATTGTTTTTCTTGTTGGCGCAAGAATCATTTTATATGTTTTTCCTGCAATATTTTTATCGGTTGCAGTTGTTCCTTCTTGTGCACGAACAACAGTTAATGTATCAGTAGAACGATTTGTAATTCGAACAATTTCAACGTTAGGGTCATCTGCTGGGTCTGGATAATCTGTTGAATTATAATAAACAACATTAAAATGTGTTGCACTGTTAGCAGTCGCGGCTGATGGAAATTTTGCTCCGTGACCAGCTGTGAGAACTATTGTTAAATCAGTAGAAAGATATCCAAGTGAAACTGTTGCTTTTCCAAAATTTGTTACCAAATCAGTCATATATTTTCCTCTGTAATTACAATTTCATCTGCAAATATCCAAATTAATGGATGTCCTATTTTTCCAAGAACGAATACTACACTTTGAGCACCAGTCATAAAAGAAAGAAAATTCTTTCTATAACAAATTAATTTATCTCCTTCATTAAGAGAAATACTGATTGGCTTTAAACTAGAGTCAACTGGAATCCATCCAAATCTTTTTAATTTTAATTGGTCAACTTCAGAAAAAAGATGTTCTTTTCCATCAATTTCAAATTGTTTTAATATTGCACCATCGCGATATTCTGCTAACCAAATATATGCAAGTGAATCAAACCCTTTCATGATTCACCTCAAATTTCGTCATACGTAAAAGTTATTGTCTCACTTGAAAGAACACCTTGCACTGCATTTGACCCTACTTTTAATTGCAATGCAACAAACCTTGTGGTTCCTGCAGCTGCAAATATCTGTGAACCAACAAGTTTTTTAGCCCCAGATGTATATGTAAAGAATGAACCCGTTCCTGTAATTACACTACCTGCCTGTCTTGCATACGTTAAAAGTGACCCGTCAACTCCTAACTGTCCTAATGCGGCTCTATATGAACCAAGTACATGACATCCTGCCCCTACATTTGAACCTATCAATGTAAGAATTCCTGTCCCGAAGTCAGTGCCATCTGTATAAATAGTCACATTATTTATTTGTGTGAAAGTTCCTGCAAATGCAAGAGCAAATGCTTTTTTATATGCGCGTCTAACTCCTGTTGTAGGAATAGGAATAGGATTTGATATTCCTGGATTGTTTGAATCCATTGTTGCAAATCTTGCAGTTGTAATTGTTGCAAATGTTCCTGGAGCTGCTCCGTTAATTTCTTTGACCCTGACCGATGCTACAATAATAATCACCTTTTATTTTAATTTCTTCTACCTTGATGAGAATAATTTGATGAACCTTTTATCATCATATATGCAACGACCATTATTCCAACAATCATTGCAAACTTTACAACAGTTCCATCAGAAATTCCGACACTCTGCCCTTGTCTTGGCATTGTTCTCATAACCGAAACAGGTGCAGAAGCTGGCTTTGATTGACATTGAATCATTTCTTGTAAACCGTAAAGATTTCTTGCAATTTCTTCGTCGTATGCTGCCATTTCTTCTTATCTCTTTATATGTATGCCAAGTATTTAATCATTTAGGAACAAATGCAATATAAATACCAACTAGGGTAATCACCGTTGCAACGAGCCAAGAACTTAATTTTAATGCCCCCGCGGAAGCCGACATAGATTGATTTATGTCTTTTTGGTCTTTTTGCAATTGTTCTATTTGTTCGTCATGAGTTTTAAATTGTGACTCATGATATTTACAAATGGTTTCGTGAATTTCAATCGAATGGTCAACTTTTGTTGACACGACCCCTAACTCCGCTCTCATGTCTGTCATTCCAGCGGTTACTGTTGACATATCATTTGAAAGTTTTTCTAATATTTTTGCTGAGTCCATACGGGGTCTTTCTCCGTTTTCAAAATTTAATTTATGCGCTGACCCGTCGTCTTACAACTTTACGAACCATTGCGGGTGCTGCAGTAACACTTTGTGCCATCTGGTCTGACGGAATACCTTCTGAGAATGCTTTATATCCAAGATATGATATGATACCGAGAGCGGCCATGTTTATTAAATCTAGTTTCATTTAAGTTCCCTTCTTTCTTCCTTTTCTATTCATCTTTGCTTCGTGGACGTATCCATCTTTACCTACATAATAGATATATCCATCTTTCTTTTTGATTTTCTCTTCGCCGATTTTCTTACCCATGGTAGTCACCTACATTTCCTTTCTTTCATCAATTTCAACTTGAAGTGATATGTACTCTTCTGATAATTCTGTGGCTTTTTCTGCTAACCCTTTGTAAAATTTAGCTAAATCTTTGTAGCCAACTTTTTCTAAATTTTTGCTCCACGCGTGGTCTCGTTCGCTCATCTCTTCAAGAACGTCAATATCTTTTTTCATTATGTGTTCTATTTTCTTTAGGTCTGTATTAGTTACGTGTCTTAGTTCATTAAGAATTTTTGACATTTAAACCACCTTAAGTTTTCTATCCATAGTATCTGCAATTTGTTTTTTGGTTACTGGTTTGTCAATTACATACGTCTGATAAACATGATTTGCTAAAAAAGCACTTCCAAGTCCAAGTATAAATACCCAGAGAAAAGATTTAGTGTCAGTCATTAATATCGCCTATCTCCTTCTATAATTCTTGCTGAATGTGCTGCGGTATAACTATTCCCTTTTCTTATTTGCGCTGCACGAATAGCTGTTAATTTTGCTATGATTGTTTTTTCTTTTTGTTTATTCAAATACGTATTCCAAGCATATGCACCAATTAAATTAGTAGCTATACCTACTGTAAACAACAATCCGGCTAAGATAATATAATGCTTTAATGGTAATTCTGACATTTTTCCTCTGTTTATATGATACTATTTTCTTTTTGTGGTTTATAACCTTTTGGTAAAAACTAAAGAATTTAAACCTCTTTCACAAATGTTGGGTCTACCGGCATTGAATTTCTTGGGAAGGTATAACTTTTTCCTACTCCCAATCCATCTAATGCAAATCTGGATTTATTTCCAAATCTCGATACTGTTGTTAATGGAGGCTGATTGCGATAATTTTTATAGTCTTTTATTGCTGCATATCCTAAGATAACAACAAGTGCGCCTAACGCTCCACCGACAAATATTGCTTGATTAAATTTTGACATAATTATTCTCTCCTGGGTTTTGTATGTTTTGCAATCCATCCTGCTGCTTCAGTTGCTGAATGAAATACATCTTTGCTTAATCGTAATGACTGCATAACCATGCCTTTTTTACATTTTTGTAATCGTGGTGCCCATGCATCTTTTAAACATCCATAAATTGCACGGACGCCTGTGGTAATTGATTTGCTGCCGTATTTGAGACTATCTTCGTGGAATTTACTTGGTGGCATCATTCTGAATCTATATTCATTTGGCGTTTCGTCAATTTCATCTAATATTTTTGACAGTGAAGCTTTTTTATCAGGTGCACCCATGTTCATTTCTTTCTTTCTGGGATTTGATTTAGTAAATGGAATATAATGAGTATTTGGAGTAAATGGACGATATGATTGTTTTTTTATTTTCTCCCATCTTTTCACATCAGAAGCCTTAATATAATAATCTTTTGCAACATTTAAATATTTTTTATGTAATTCCTCCTGAGTAAGTCTAGGATTACCTTTTGGAATTGTTGACACATCGCCATATACTTTCCAAATTCCAAATTTTACAGTTCCTGTCCCTTGAGTTCCAATACTAATAGTATCATCAACACCAAATGCTGCCGCTTCTCCTGGATGAACAAGTCTTACCACTGACACAATTTTTGTATCCTGATTTTTAGCCCAATTGACAATCTTGTCTAAAATTTTTACTTTCCAATCTCCGCCAATTCCTATAGAATCACATGGTTTTAAATTTTGGTCAAGAATTGTTATTCCCTGATGAATCATGTGTATTTCTCCTGTTCTTTAAGATATTCAATTAATAATTTTTTTCCATGTGAAGTAAGTTTATATATGTCTCCTTCTTTATCGGTTGGGCACATAAGTCCACTAATAACCAGTCGTATCATTGCAATTCTTTCTTTGTTATTATCTGTATAAACTGCTTTTTGTTTATGTGCATTTACCATTAAGTCAAGTTGCATTGAATTAATCGGAATACCGGCGCCACGTGGATTTTTCTTCAATGACCCCTTGATTCCTGGATAAAGGTCATTTATCATTTCAAATGCTTCTTTTTCATCCTTTGCCCAAACTACCTGCTTTTTCTTTTTGCCGTAATACGTGAATGTAATCGTATATTTTGTTTTAACAAAAGTGGACAATCCAGGTTCATCTTTTATGTGATTATGCCCACCAGGAACTTTTATGTATCTGAATTCATACGTTGGACGTTTTGCGCCGCCTTTAAATCCAGGATAATGTTTTGTGCTGTCTTCTTGTATTGTCATTTCTTTGGCACCGTCATAACGTCAATTGCTATTTGTTCATTTGTTCTATCTGCCCATTTCTGAGCATATTTTTTTGTAAGTTCAAGACCGCCGTATGCCCCAAGTGGAATACCGGCCATTGTTCGAATAATATAAATTTTATGATGACCTTTTAATCTGGGATTTTGTTTTATTTGAGCGTGACGTGCTTCTATTCTTTTTTCATATGCATCAAATTCTTTCCAATCTTTTTCTGATGGCTGTTCAGTATAGCCAGTTTTTCTGGGATTATCACGCCATACACCAGGACGAACTTGTCTTGTTTTTATGATTAGGTCTTCAAGTCGAACAGGCTCAGGTTTTGGTTTTGTTTTTTTGAAAAATTTAAACATTAACCTTCAATCCCCCGTTTGGTTATTTTTACTTTTATAACATATAGAACGCCATTCTTATCTGCTGCAAGTAATTTTGGCTTCTTAAATTCATGACGATATGTTCCTTCAGTAAATTTTGATGGAGGAGTGGCTTTATACTCTATGGCAGTAATAACACCAAGCCGAGTAAGTTCTTTTGGAACTTCAAATTCAAGTTTTTGAACTCGGTCTGGATTTTTATGATGAAACCGCTTATAGAGATTTTCTGGCATTTATTTTAATCCATAAAGTAATCTATTTAAAATAAAATGATGTTGAAATTCATCTAATGCCATCAAACGAAACGCGTTTACTATTTCTGTTGGTGCACCATAATCTTTTAATTCTTGTGCATATTTATCATATTGTTTGGCACCATCTTCTTCTTCTTCAGACCGTTGTGCAATAACATTTCTGATATTTTTTTTTAATAATTTACCACCGTCATCTTTTGATAACATTATATTAAAATTTTCAACAGATTTTATAAAATTTTTTAAAAATTTACTCATGTTTTACCTTCTATTTCTGCTTCTGCTTCTCGGCAAAATGGTTACTGGTAAGGACGGATATGTTCCTCTTGTTTTCTTTTTTGCAGATTGTCTTTCCTGGAATTTTTTAAATGGTGCACTGATTACTTTTTTTGCTGTTCCCCAAATAGAAGGCATTTTAAATTGTGTTCTTGTTTGGTATTGTTTATACATATCAGCTGGACTTATTGCTCCCAATCTGCCATTACCATACACTGCAGCTCTATATTCTGGAGCTGTTCCATCTATTTCATTAAATGCTGAAATTAGCATGTTTAAAAGTTTCATTTTAATTCCTCTTTTTACTTATTGCTTCAAGAATCGGGGGAAGCAAGTTCACTGCAAGAATGGCGCCAATGCCTATCATGCCAAGTTGAATAAAAGGTTGCATTGTAGACTCAATAAGCGATGGTTGAGTTTTTGACACCGTCTCTGCTTTGATGCGTTCTGATTCCAGCTGAATCTCTGCTGCTGTTCTTGGTTTTGCACCTACTCCGCCTGCTGGAAGAATTCTTGTTACTGCTGCAGTTTTTCGTCTTGATGTTGGTGCAGTTGTTTTTCTAACAAGCACACCAATATCACCAAGCCCAAGATGTTCCATTTCATAAAGTGCTGCTTCAATTGGATTCTGTGCTAAAATTCTTGCCATATTAAATCCTGGTTCTATAATTATTTATTCCTCGGAATACTTTTTGGAAAATACTTTTTAAAAAAGTGTTTTTCCTTTAACAGTTAGATGATATACATCATCTCTTTGTTTACTTTCTTTCAAAAGTCCTTTTGTTTCCAAAGTTTTCGCGGTTCTACGGTCTGATTGACTCTGTATTAAATATCTATCAGAAAACATAGCCTCATGCAACGCATCAAATTGTTTATGCGTGATTTTTATTATTTTTGTTGTCATGTTAAATACCTGCCTCTGTCATTGCTTTCTTTAGTTGCTGGAATATTCCGCTGAGCCGTGCTTGTCTTAAGACATCCCATCTCTGGTCTCTTGCTTTCTCAAGTCCCATCTTTCTGCGATTCATTCTGTTCTGGTCTGACGATGACCCAAGTCCTTGAATTCTTGCGACTTGATGTTCGGGTTTATTATCATACATCCTATTCCTTGCTGAAAGTCCTGCCATCTTTACACCGATGCGTCTTACATGCGGAACATTATCCCATCTCTGGTCTCTTCCACTAAGACCCCAAAATCCCCCGCCTTCTGCAGCTTCACAGCAATCTGGATATCTAGCACAATACTCTTCGTCACTCATCTGCGGTAAATCTGGACACTCTGGCGCAGCTTCACAGCAGTTTGGATATCTTGCACAATATTCAGCATCGCTCATTTGCGGCAAATCCGGACATTCTGATACGGCGGGCTGCTGTACCTGATATTCATAAATTGCCTCTTGCTGGTGTCTATAAATATCTGCCTGTGTTGCTTCTTTCTCTCTAGCCGCTGTAATTTGTTCTATTTGAATCTGTTTTGCAATATCCTTTTCAACCATACTAAGATAATTATTTATGGTGTATATTGCTCCAACTGCAATGGCAAGAACTGATATTCCTTTTATAACTGTAGGAATTAATGCAAGTGCTTGTGGAGACAGTCCAAGTCCGTTTCCACGTAATCCTCTAAGTCCAACCGCACCTTTTATAGAATTGATTATATTAACGGCAGCAGAATAAGCTTTTCGTATAATATCAAGTTGCTTTGAAATTGTGGTAAATTTTGCAGACGCAGATGCAAATCTCTGCGCAATATTATTTCGAACACTGGTGGTTTTTATTTTACCGATTGCGTTTCTTATATTTTGTAATCTTGCACCCAATTTTGTGGTGTCTGACAAAACTTTCTTTGCATTTGACAAAAAATTTGTTAAATCTGTTAGACTTGGTATTGATATTCCAAGCTCGCCTAATGGAGCCCCAGTCCTGTCTACTTGAAAGGCTTCACTACCTTTTAATTTAAAATAATCTCTTCTTTTTGCTGCCATGTTAATCATTCTTTAAATAAATTCTCTAACTGACTTCATTGCATCCATATATCCTGCTGAATAAGCGTCTCCTTTTTTTGCAGGTTTTTTTGCAAGATTAACTTCGTGATTTAAAAATTTTATAAGTTCTTTTCTGTTTATAACTCCAGTTTTACTTAGTATTGTGGGTATATCACGTTCTTCAGATTCACGAATTGCGGACTCTATGTATTTGCTGTAGTTTTTCTGTGCTGCCATGTTAATCTCTTCTTATTTTTCCTGATTGATGAACTGATTTTAAAAATCTTTCTAATAGTGATTTACCTTTATCAGTTAATTTATATCCTTCGCGATTTTGGTTTGGAACCCGTTTAAGCATATCTTTCGATGCTAATTTTGCTGCGTTCATTGACTGGGTTTCAGATTTTGCATACCAAAATCCTGATTTTGACCGATGTGCGTCAACAAGAATACTTAATTGGGCTGGATTTATTCTTATTACACCTTTTTGATTCTTAACAACGTCGAGTCTTTCGCGTGGATTTTTCTTCATCGCCTTCATTTCAGTTAATGCCTCAGCATAAACCGCATCTGCTAATACTTTTCCGTGCTTCTTCTTTACTTTTTCATAAGCACCATCTTCGTCAAATCCTGCGCTAATAGCATCCATAAAAGTTTTTGCTGCTCTATTGTATAGTATTTTTGTCATAATTCCTCAAAACCCAAATATGCCTGTGTCAAATTCCCAAGGTGATTTACCAGTTTCTGCTTCACCTGCTTCTTCACAACATTGTGGGAAGTTTGCGCAATATTCGTCATCGGTCATATCTGGAATATCTGGGCATCCCTCTGGAATGTCTTCACAACATTGTGGAAAATATGAACAATATTCAGCATCAGTCATATCTGGATAATCTGGACATTCTACACCTGATGGCATTTCTACACCTGGTGCATAAGTTGGTGGTGCTCCTGGTTCATAAGATGGAGTTATACCTGGTTCATAACCTGGATATGATGGAGTCACACCTGGAGGATAACTTGGAACGGTTGTTGGCATACCTGGCGGATATCCTGGAACTGGTTCCATACCCGGAACTAAAGTTTCAAATTCATCATAAATTCCTGGTTCACTTGGCGTAGGATAAATAATTCTTCTTCCATCTGGTAATGGTTGCTCTGGATAATAATCTCCAGTTGGAATATCATATCCTGGTGTATATCCTCCTGGAGGAACATATGGTTCCACATCTCTGCAAGGTTCCGGCATTCCTGTAGATAAACTAAAACATCCGCCGCCTTCTGGTAATTGAATTGGATAATCTACTCCTGGAGTATATCCTGGAGGAACTTCAAATTCATCTATTAAATCTGTACCTGTATATGGAATCATATCAGATGGTACAGCAAATTGTACTGCTGCTCTTTCTCTGCAAGTTTTTTCAAGCAATGCAGATTTTTCAGCAGTATCAACCTTATATCCTTGAGCTACTGCAGAATTATAACAATCAGCAGCCGCATCTTTATATTTTTCCATTTCTACCATAGGGATAGTTTCTGGAATTGCTGTGCTATCTTCTGGAACCGCTTCTCCTTGCCCAATATACATATTGGCTATTTGTAATGCTGCCATTGCTGCAGTAATTGCAAGAGTTGCTGCACCAGCTGTAAATACTACTCCAAGTCCGTTATATTCTTCAAGTCCCTTAAATCCAAACCACGATTTAACTTTTGACGCTGCACTTGCGGCTGCTGCACGTGCGGACGCAGCTACTTGTGCTGCTCTTGCTGCCGCCGCCGCAGCTGCTGCACCTGCTGCTGCTGCCGCTTGTTGAACTCTTTGTGCTGCTGCTTGTGCCCGAGCTCTTGCTGTCGCCGCCGCTTGAGCTGCTATCTGTGCTGCTCTCGCACGTGCTGCTGCTGCCGCTTGTTGAACTCTTTGTGCTGCTGCGGCAGCCATTGCTCTTGCTTGGGCTACCTTTTGAGCCGCTGCAGCCTTTGCTGCCGCCGCCATCTGTGCCGCTCTTGCCGCCGCCGCCGCTGCAACTGCTTTTGCTTTTACACCAACTTGAGCAACTTTTGCCTTTGCTGCTGCTGCTGCTGCACCTGCTGCTGCTTTTACTCTTACCGCTGCTGCCTTTGCTGCTGCTGCTGCTGCACCTGCTGCTGCTTTTACTTTTTCTCCAGCAGCTACAGCCATTTCTTTTGCCTTCCCAACAACTTCCATTGCTTTTTCTCTTGCTTTGCCAGCAGTTTCAACAACTGCTTTTTTTGCTTCTTCAACCGCTATACCTGCATTTTTAAGAAAATCTGTAGCGGCTCCTACTACTGATTTCATTGCATTATATGCGCCCTCTGCAATAGCTAATTGTGGCAATGCTGCTGTTAATCTACTTTGAATTTTTGCTTTTGCTGCTGGATTTTTAACTTTAGCAATTTTATTTTGTAATCGTGAAATTCTACTTTTTAATGAATTTATTTGCCCACCAATATCTGTTGCTTTTGAAATTGCTGCTTTTGCTGCTGCAATATCCGCTGTAATATCTGACAATTCTCCCAATCCAGATTTAACTATCCCTCTCCACTGTGCATGTATTTCTTGTTCAACGGCAGAGAGTTCTCCCAATGCTGACCCAAATTCGCCAAATTCGCCTATTGCACCCAGTCCACGTGGGTTTGGTCTAAAGACAAGCAATAATTCATTAAATTCAGCATCAATATTTAGCATATTTTCATCTTCACTGTTAATTTGTTACCGTTGGTTAATAAACATTTGGTAAAAAATAAACAAATTAAGTTAAATTTAAATACTAATAAAAGAATTATACTTTAATTGGATGACAAAAATTCTTATTGATATTGACGATGATGTCTGGATGAACTTTAAAAAAGCAGTTCCTCGAGATTTAAAATTGCCAGACGCCGTTTGTTTATTATTGATTCATTACATAGATATGAAGAGTAGCGGGCAAGTGATGATGAAAGTTTTAATGGAAAAATATGGGATTGCACGTAAAGAAATTAAAGCTAAATTTTTAAAAGTGAAACAGGAACAATTTTAATGGATAATCCGCTCGCTATACTATTTGATATAGCAATTGGAAAAGGAATGCGGTCGCCAGGTCAAACAAGTGGACAGTCATCAATAAATAATTTTGGGGGTGCTGGAGTGTCAAAACAAGAATTTTTATCTATTTTTAAAAAAGAGCCCTGGGGTATAAATCTTGTTGTTGGAAAGTCGGGAGGGGGTAAGACAGCATTGTGTATGAGGCTGGCTGAATTTTTAGGCAGACCAGTTTATGCAATAAATATGCTAAAAGTTCCAAACTGGATAATTCCTGTATCAAAACTACATATTGAAGAAAGTGATACAAATTATGACTGCTATTTTATATTTCCAAATGGAAATACTGCACCAGCAGATAAAGGCTGCACCATCATAATTGACGATGCAGCTAATATTTTGGAGTCAAATAAAATGTACACTGACCAAAACGAAACTATGAAAAAGTTATCGTTTATAGCCAGGCATTTAGATATTTGCTTTTTAATTAATGTTCAAGATTCATCAAGTTTAAATAAACAAATAATTTCGCAAACGAGAGCCCTATTTTTTAAAGAGCCTGCGTTGTTTCAAATGTCTTTAGACCGAGACTTTATCGGTAAACTAATAGAAGAAAAAGTTAGGCCATTTTTTGATTCGTTAAATAAATCACAACGAAAATTCTATACCTATGTTGTTCATCAAGATTTTCGTGGTGTCATTAAAACAGGCTTAGCGCGTGGATGGACGACATCTATAAGCCGTAATAAAGGTTAAAAATCTATTTTTATTATACCAAGAAATAAATTTACATATTCACAGTGTCTTTGGTTTTCTTTTCCTTCTCTAAATATTTCGTGAATTCTTTTTGGACAAGGTACAACATAAGGTAAATTGGGATTAATATGATGATATATTATTTCTTCAGAATATGGATTATTAAGTGTTAATGGAATAAATCCTTTAAGTCTTCGTTTATGATTGCTTCTGGCAATTGACATGCGTTTTCCACCACTATATTTAGGATTATTTATACCACAGTATTCAGGAAATTTTTTTCCTTTATTCCACGCTGTTTTGCCTTTTCTTCCAGATATACGTCCTTTAAATTTTTGAGATAATTTTTTTCGTGTATTATCAGAACAAGGTGGATGTATTTGCTGTTTTCCTCTTTCAGACGCACTCTTTTTAAAATCTTCAGTTTTGCTAAAATGTCCAGTAATAAAATCTGGAATTTTTGTATAATAATGCTGTAACTTAATTATTATTTTGTTTCCACACCCGCACTTACATTGAACGTATTTTAATTGTTCTTGTGATACCCACTTAGCTGCTTCTTCTATCCACATAATTTCTACACATTAAATTAAATATCATCAATATCTTTAGAGACTTCAGACAATATCTGTCGCCAATGAGCAATACGTGCATCTGCTTCTTTCCCTTTCAGACAATTACACGGCTTTTTCTTTTGCTGTTCCATATACTTAAAATGTAAATTTAAAAGATAAAGATATTGGATTATATTAATAGCCCTGAACGGATTCGAACCGTTGTCTCTGGATGTCTTCTCCCGCACTACTCCTAAGCATACCTTGAGACAATTCTGCTGTTAGATTGCGGTATCCAAAGGCCAGAAGGATTGACCGCTACCCTACAGGGCTTTATTTTTCTATTACATTTATCAATCCATTATATGGATGATAACCATGTACTTGTGCATATCCGACCATACAATCCACAGAACAAAAGAAAAGTCTAATGTCTTTTCCCATCATTCCAAAATTGCATGTTGTTTCAGTATTACAAAACTCACATTTTTCTTTTACCATATAATATCAAATTGTTTTATCAGTATATTAAAATATGGGAATACTCGGATTTGAACCGAGGTCTGAACGTTCCAAACGTCCAGGGATAACCAGGCTACCTCATATTCCCGATGGAGTCGAGGGGATTTGAACCCCTGGCTTCCTGCTTGCAAAGCAGGCTATCTACCGCTGATATACGACCCCGGTATTTTTAAGTCCTTCTGAGTCATTTGTAATTATACTAAGATGTTTATCAAATAACATTAATCTTTTGCTCAAATACTCCTAATTCCTTCAGTTCTTTCAATCTCAATACTTCCAAATCCCAAGGATATTGTTCTCTGAATTGATTTATTTTATCTTGTGCTTTTGGAAGCATATAGCCTTTAATCTCGACGAATTTTTCTAATCTAGGTAGGAAGAAATCAGGAGTGTAGGTAGTATCTCCTAAATCAAATGTTTCCATTTCGTACATCCATAATTCGGAGATTGAATCAAGATATTTGGCGTATGCTAACTCATAAGATGAACGGAAACAGACTTCACCTTGAAGTGGCGAGAGGTAATGAGAATGCACTCCGTAACCGCAACACGCCGGAGGCACATTTCCAAAATTAAAATTTTCTTTTCCGCAATATTTGCCTTTTCTTGCTATAGATATTTTTTGTTTATGTTCTTTGGTAAATATTTTTCCTTTATTTGCGGCTGATATTTTACATTTTGTTTCGTTAGACCGTAATACACCTTTATTAGCAATAGAAATATTTTGCTTATGCTCTTCAGTAAACTTTCTTCCCTTATGTGCAACTGACATTTTTAATTTTGTTGCTTCAGTATGATGATACATAAAATTCATAAAGGAACATAAATCTTTGGCCGTCTTCTCCTTTAATCTTACCTTCTAAAAATAATTCATGATATTCAGGTGCCTTCATTTCAAACTGTTGTTCGTATTTGACAATCATTTGTTCAATGATTGCTCTATCCCAAATACGAAATTTTGTTTGAAAATAATAAGGCACGTCTTCAGTCATAATAATATTTTCTATTCCAAAATATCCACATGCTACATCCAAACAAGCATAAATTTATACTAATTTCAGATATTGTAAAAGAAAAGAAGGTATATAAACAATCACTATATCTTCTTCGTTTATATTCAATTTTCATATTAAACTCTTACATGAACGTCAGGTATTCCCATCTTTCTTGGATAGATGTCAAACCGTAAAACTCCTATTTTTGCTGGTGTATATGCTTTTCTTTCAGCATAACCATTACCACCATCTTTAGATAATGTCTTCATAAATGTTCCGGTATTGCCAAATGTTTTTTTATTAGCTACAGTTTCAATTCCTGTTTGCGCCATACTAATTTTTACAATTTGATGTGCTGATAATTCATGAGAGTGTCCAGCTAAATAAATTGAGGCGTCATACCCATTTGCGATATCGGTCAACTGATTAACCTTTCCTCCAAGTTTACGACCTGAGTACCATCCATGATGCATCCAAATAATCAACGACGATGTGTGAAACTGTTTTTTGTCAAATTTTATCCTCAAGAAGGTCATCATATCACCTTCCGGAATATTTAGAGGCTTACAAATTGACTTCATAACATTAACTCCATTTCTTAAACGGAACATATCTTCGTGATTACCGGGAATTAAAGTCAACAATTTATTATCTTCACTTAAAGGCGTTAATAGTTCTGACATATATTCAACTTGAGCCATTGGAAGATTATCCATGTCACCTACAAATTGTTTATCAACTTCTTTAAAATCAAATCGTTTATCAGTGGGAATAATTGCATCGCAATAGTCTCCCATTCCGATTGCATAAGCATTTGGTTTATCAAGTATCCAATTAAGAGTTTTCTTAAAATATTTTTTATCGCAATTTGCGTTTCCTAAGTGGACATCACCAAATGGTATTAATATCAATGGCTTCTTCTTGTCGTCAAGTGTTATTGTTTTTTCTATTGCTTTCATTATGTCACATCAAAAATTATTTGTAGTATTTATTACCGATTTGATAGTTTAGAATATCGTATTGTTTCACAATATCATATAACTGTTTATCCAACTCTTTAATTTCATTATTTGGGTCAAATGCTTTAGATTTTATTTCACCTAACATTAGACAAAAATTTTTATAAACTTTATTGTCAAACACATCAAGTTCTCTGGTTGTTGCATTATGCACCCAAAGGTCGCTTCTCATTTGTGTTAATGATTTCATTACACCATTAAGAAGTGTTATTGCATCATCATGATACATTAACAGCGCTTGTCCTAATCCACGGAAAATATAATCAATCATTCCGTGGTCGCCTGCTAATGCACAAACGCGTTTTGAAGTATTTAATGGGTCAATATCATAATACTTAAAACCCAACATTCCATTTATTGGTGGATTTTGGTCATCCTCTACATCATTATGCTGAAAGTCTGTTATATGAAGTTTGCCCAAATTTTCATCGCGAATAATTATTTCCCATTTAAAAAATTTTAACTTAGCTGAAAGCACGGTCGAGTTCCTCAAGTTTTTTATTTTTGATGATTTGTTCAAGCTTTTCAGTCTCTCGCATTAATCTTGCGAAATCTGATAAATCTTCTTCAGTTGGAAAGTTTCGAATTACAATAAATTCTTCTTCTGCGCCTTTCCACATTCTTCCGGAGACATCAATGAAATTTAGATATGATTTGCCAGATATTTTATTAACACTACCGACAATCTCATCTACACCAACTTCTTGTGTTGGCGAAAACCTAATTGGTATAATACAATATTTTGCTGGTTTTGCTTCAACTGACTTTTCTGGTTCATTATCCATAATTTAATCCTTCTTTATGTTATATTTTTTTAAAAGTATTTATAATACTATGCTGAATTCACTTAAATATTAGTTTTTCAATTTGCGGTGTCCAAGTATCACGATTTGGGTCAGAATAAAATCCAAGTTTATATCCTTCGGTATTATGTTCTAAACCACGAATATGAATTGCTTCATGAACTAATATATTTTGGATGGTTTTTTCAAGTGATTTACCATATTCAACCCAAAAGAAATTTATTGCGTCAACACCAATCATCATAGTATTTGGTTTTGTTTTTGGGTCACGACGCCATAATTCGCATACTAGCCCAGCACAAATCTTAACGTGAAATTTTATCTTTACTGCTTTTTTAAGAATAGGGAGAAGACGTTTCACAATTGGAATTATATCTTCAACTGTGGCCTGTCCTCTTTTTACCATGTTATTATCCTACAATATTTGTCTGTATAGAACGCAAATATGCAGCAAATTCTTCTTCTGTCTCTTGTAATGCTATTCTTTTAGGAACGCATGCTTTTTGGTAATCAGATTCTGCTCGTGATAATAAAAACTGATTTGCTGCAATGATAATCCTATTTTGCTTTTGCAATGTATATAGCTGCAATTTTAAAGGAGCAACAATAGAAACATACTTATCATGATTCCAACTTTCTAGTCCTGATAATCGCCTAGCTTCACCAATTTCTGAATCTTTTTTTGCGATTTGTGCTTCTATAGTTGGTGTTAATATAACAGATGGATAAACGATATCTTTTATTTTTATTTGTAAAAATTGTATTTTTGCAAGATACCGCGTTGTTGTTTCTACTTGTGATGCTAAAAGTACCATTGTTTCCTCTTATTTTCCTTTCCAGGCTTTTATCAATTCCATTGCTTTATCTATCGGCAATGGTATGACTACTCTTACTGCTTCTTTTCCGCAGTGCGGGCATTTTACCGTTATTGGCAATTCCATCTCCAGACTCATATTTTCACCTCTCTTCTTTTTCTATTATATTGATTATCCCACGTTTAAATGTAGGGCACTCCCAACCCATTTCCACTGGTTCCGTAGTTTCTAATCCAATCCATTCACCAGTCTTTGGATGTTTGACCTGAACATAAATATGTGAATAACTTCCACCAGGCGTATTATTTGTCAGTACAAATCGTGGTATTTGCCCTATATGCAAGAGCATAGAGGCGAGTAGAAGTGCTTTATCGTCACAATCTGCTGCACCTTGTGCAAACAATATATCGCGTACCATTCTATCTGGTGTTACAAAGGTGTCTAAGAAAGTTGCATCCCTACGATAATCTACTTCATCACGAACATATTCATAAACTGCGCGTATTTCACCCATATAATCTTTTGGCGGTACACCGCGCTTTTTTATGATTTGAATAGTGAATTGTCGAACTAATCTTGACTTTCTTGAATTTAAAGCCATCTGTTTGAGTATTTCAGCTACTTTCCGATTTTTAGCTCCTTCGTCCTTTGGTAATTCAATCGTTTTTGTTGGGACTGAAGCAAGCAGATAACTTCTTTTCTCCATAATACTAAAATGTTCTTCGAGTTTAAAAACCTTGTTGTTAAAATTATATCTTAGGCGTTATGCTCTTTTAGTAATGCCTTGTTGATTTGATAAGTAAGTTCACTTGAAATTCTACTTATAAAGAAAGTTATTGTTCCTACAATAATTGGAACACTTATATCTAAAGTTTTGCTTACCGCCATTCCTGCAAATGTTGCAGTCAACATTAACAAAATAGAATAAATTCCACCAACTACATGTTGTAAATTTTGTAAAATACGACTATTCATTGTTGTCTCTTTAATATATGTTTTAATTTTTGATAAATCGGCAACAAAATAATCTGATACAAAAAAATATTACCAGCTATACCACTGCCGATAAAAGCATCCCAAGCACGCCGTTCTGTTATCATATTATTTTATGGGGTATATTTTGGGCGGTTCCAATCATCTCTTTTACCCTTCAACCAATATCCGAGAATTGCTCCACCAGTTACTAGTGCTGCTTTTTCAAGAAACTCTTCTGTTGTTAATTGCCGTTTAACTTTTTCTATAATATCAGGCCGCCCCTTTAGATTTTTAAGGAAATTAACTGTTCTGATAGGATTTGTTGGCTCCATAAGAACGTCTCTAAATCCCATTTGCCCTAAGTCGTCAAGAACAGATGTTTCCTGATGAGTATCTGGGTCAATTACACGGTATTGGGCTTCAATCGGAGCATCGTCTATATGTTCTGCTTTTTTTACTTTTTGAATCTCTTTTAATCGCCTAACCAAATCACGTTCTTCATCGTTAAGTTGTCTTGTTGTTTGTTCACTTCCCATTTAAATCACTTTCCTGCAGACGGCATATGAACTTTTATTTCATCACTAGACATTCTTGATTCTGGTAAATTATATATTGGCTCCTCTTCTGATTGAGTGACAGACGCTTTTGTTCCTTGAATATTTTGCATAGCCATTTCTGCATCAATCATACTCTTATTCACACTCAAGAACTCTTTTACCCATTTATGTCCTTTATCTGAGAAGAATATATCAATTTTACCTTTCAGTTCAGGTATTTGTGCTGCGGGCTCAAGTAAGGCATACACCATTTCCTCTGATAACTCATACAGCATGTCACAGTATTCTGGCTTCATGGCATTTATCAATTCAAACGCTGCAGTTGGTTCTACGGTTTGAACTAATTTTGCCATGGTTGGCATATATTCAATTAATGACTTGCTTAAATTATCTTCTTTTGTTATTGGTTGTGAAGACGGAACCGCAAGTTTTTGAGTTATAGGTGCCATTAATTGTGCTGGTTGATTTACTTGGGCAGCTGCTTGAGCTGCTGCATCTGGTGCCATAACCGTACCAAGTGTTTCTGCAAGTTCTCCTATACCGCCTTGCTTGATAAATGTTTCAAGCACTTTACCCCAGTCGGTTCCTTGCTGTTTATCACCAAACATTCCACGCATAGTCTCCCAGTATTCGTGAAGCTCTTTTGCTTCCTCAAGGGGAGTCTTTGGCTTTGCATTACCTGCTTTTCCAAGCCGTTTCTGAATTTCTGCTTTTACCAACTGGTCACGTACAGCTGGGTCTCTTGTCATTTCATCAGCAACAATTTCCTCAATGGTCTGTTTTTTTTCTGATTTTCCATCTGAGGAGATTCCTTTTGATTTAAGCAGATTTTTAAGATATGCTTCTTTAAATTCTGAATTTGACTCAAGAGCTGTGAGGAATATTTCATCTTCACGGTCTTTAAGAGACTTAGCTTCTTTCTTTTTGCCTTTATTAGCTTCTTTTTCCATAGCCTCTTCCATCTTGTCTTCTCCCTCTACCTTGTATGAACCTACTCTTACTGGTTTTGGTACTAGACACTTAATGACATAAGTACCTCCACCATATTTATCATAATGGTCATCCATTATAGCATCAAAATCTGGGAAAGTATCATACCGTGCAATCATCTTATCATTTTTAAGAAGCACCCAAGTTTGGTCATGTTCTTCAAGCCAATCCAGCATTTCTGAGAAAGTAGTTATGCGGCTATCCTTTCTCATATTGAATCTTTTTATCAATCCATCAATAGTCACAGGACTGAAACCTTTTAATCTTGGGTCGGAATCATCCGTACCCGGCTCAAACATCAGACTTCCTCCGAAGTCTTTATCTCCTTTTATTTTATTTGCTAACCAATCTCTTAGTCCCATGAGTTAATCCTCCATAAATTTATTCTTTTTTTGTTTACGATTTCTAAATGATTGTCCATCTAAAAACACTGGCTTTAAATTAAGTCCACTATTTTTCATCTCTATGATTGAATCTCTTAAGGTTTTAATTGCCCATGCAATCATGCTTGAATCTGTAATTTTTATTTCTTCAAGTTTTGCCATTGTCACTAAATCTCCTAAATTTTTTCTAGAAGCATCTGACATAGTGATAATTTTTTGAGTTACGTTTGCTGGCATAATTTAATTATATATTCTTTTTATGTGATTTAAACCTTACGGATTGTGATTATTTTTTCTTCTATATCGACAAATAAATTTTGATGGCATACCATACTCTATGTTATCTATCTTGATTTACTAACTATCTACTATATACATACGCATACATATAAAGATATAAAATCGACCAATAGATATAGAACAATGACGTATTGTGGTTCTTCTACTGTTTCTATACTGATTTTTTGCTCTGACATAAAAACAATTTGATGGATTTAGCATCACATTGCAAAATATCAGTATAGAAGAGATAGAAATTAAAAATTACTCTGTGAATAATGTAGGAGCTTCCATTCCTGCCCTTCTTCTAATGCCAACCCAATAATTTGTCATACGACTTGCACCTGCACCTTTGGTTTTATCAGCATCATACTTCTTGTCTGATTTAACACCATCCATCTGTGCAACTGCTCGACTAAATTTATTTAAAGTCATAGATGAAGGAAGTTTATTTTCAGCACAATATGATTTATACCAATCATAAAGCAAACTTTTTGGCACCATATCCTCTTTTCGTCGAGTAATTTCTACTCTAACCACAAAGAATTCTTCTAATGGATTTGACATAGTTTGCCATTTTTCCCATAATGTTGGCGTTTCTTCATCATCATAAGTGAAACGTCCATGATTAAGAAGTCTTTGTAATCCATTAATCGCATGATTTAATAAACCAGATAATTCTTTTGGGTCATATCGTTTATCTTTTATTTTTCGGTTGGTTCCATTTTCACTAGCAATAAATTCGTTTAAGAATTCTACAATTACAAAACGATTCAATACACTGTTTTTAGCAGCTGCACTTAAAGACGGTAATTCATTTGCAGTGAAAAGCATCTTTGCGGTATTGATGAATATTACATCGTCACTATATTTTACTGATGCACTGATTTTGCCTCCACCAATTACATTTTTGAAGGTGTCAAGGGTTTTTACGGGAATGATTGGCATTTCATCTGCTATATTTGCCATTTTATCTCTTAATTTTTCAGGACTAAATGGACTTTGGGTGACATCTAATCGCTGCAAGGTTAAATGAGCAACATTTGATTCTGATAAAAATTGTTCCACAATATTGATGATAGTGGTTTTACCTGTGTCATTACGTCCGACAAATAGTAACGCTTTCTTGATTTCGTAGTCAGACATTAAACATAATCCAAGATATTCTTCGAAGATGTATATCTTACGCATCTTTTCATTAATACTTTCTATCTGTGCGGGTATCCTTGGCTTCTGTACTATGCTCCAGTCGGCTTCTCCTGGAGTAGGCAGCAGACTTGCTTCATGTTTTTGCGCCAATCCTATCATGTATTCGTCTTGTTTAGCTTCTCTTTCTAATTCATCTTGCCAAGCTAACTGCCATTCATCATAATCTTCTTTAATTTTTGTTTCTTCAGTAATGGTTTTATCAATCAAGATTTGCTGAAGCACAGTGTCAATAATTGGACAATTTGCGGTTGTGTCATATGTAATAGGCACGATATTAGTGAAATTATAATTCCACGGTTCTGCAAGGTCTTCGCGCTTTCTAAAAAGAACTTGTCCGATGACATCATATTCAAGCACGCCGTTATCAAAATTTATACAGCGTGGTTTAGGGTCACACTTTTCAACTAATGAAATTGAGGCAATATATTTTAAAACTTTATCAGCATCACTTGGGGTCAAATATCTGCCATCCTGTCCGTTTAAAAGTTCAGAACAAAGTTGTTGCTGTCCATATCTGTTATAATACTTTCCGTTCCATATCCACATCTCGCCTTCCTTTCTTGCCGGAAGAGTTTTAACATGATATTTATCCACCAAATCAATTGCACGTGAACGCCATTCCTGTACCAAATCTTCTTTACTTTGTGTCATATTTACCTTATTAATATCTTTACAGTAATTCATTTATATAAATGTTTAGACAATTCTTTAAATCCGTATAGAAAAAATAAAAAATTGCCGATAACGAATTTTTAAAAATTCTATATCGAAACACTAATTTTTAAAACAAGATTGTTTCCGCCCATCGTTTTTATTTCTTTGAATTCTTAAAGATGCACCTTTTTCCGGATTCCATTTAGTTTTATTGAATCCACATTCTTTATAGCATCGTAATCTGTCTTCATTAAATGCACTTGGACAAATCGTTCCAGTCTTAATTTTACGTCCAAAAAGAACACATTTAATTTCCGTCATCTTTATCTTCTTTCTTTTCTTTATCTTTTTTCTTCTGGAAAAAAATTGGCCTCACAAATTCAAGAGGCTCCTCTAAAATCAATTTCGGCAACCTCTTTATTACCTGTTTACTAAAATGAGACTGTCTCCTTCTTTTATATCTGTCCGAAAGTGAAAAAATATCATATGCTTTAACCGTATCTGCATATCCCATATTACGAAACGCATTCTCTTCAAGATTATAAAGCAACGAAGTTACATCATCAAGATTCCACGGCTCACCATTTAGTGCTTTCTTAGATTCTGCTTCAATCCATCCTTCTCTGGGCATCATACAATAAATGGTATTTGCTTCAATCATAGCTAGCCCAAGTCTGTAATCTTGAGTTGCTGCAGCTGCAGTCATTACGTCAGATGAAACAACCATATTGCGATTTCTAACAAGTGTAAACAAATATGTTTTTAATGCACTTACTGACGGGCGTCTAAATTGCACCACTTCACATTTGTTCATTATCTTTTTTGAAACTTTATGTTTATTGTTTGCGGTTAAAATGATAGGTATTCTAGCTTCTGTAATCATTTCAGCTATTGTTGCACCTCCACCTTTATCATCTTTACCATGCATCGAATCTACTTCATCAAATAATAAACAATTTATACGGTCAAATAAATCTTTTTGCCCAATTGATATATTGTTTATTTTTGAGCTACTTCGTACGTCTGAGGCATTTGTTTCAATTAAATTCCATCCCATATCAGCTGCTAAAGCTTTGGCCATAGTGGTCTTCCCAGTTCCAGGATGTCCTATAAAAAGTATGCCTGGTTTCTCTGGATTTGGCAGCATGTTTGCCCAGAGGTTCGCCCACGTTATGATTGGGTCTAAAACTTGTTCGTCAACGACTATGTCATCAATCGTCGTTGGTCGTAATTCGTCCACCAGTAGTTGTTTCATCTTCCGCCACAATTCTTCTTTATTTTCGGCTCCATGTTAATATTTTGTTAGCATAACCAATATTTAAAGCACATTCTCTTATTTGCCATCTCATTTTATATGTTCTTCTGCTTTTAGGTATTTCTAACCTTAATTTTAATGCACGTGTCCATTTTCTTAAATTACTCCATGCGTTACGAGTATTTCTTTTTGTATAATCTATCATGTTTTCTTTTTGTTATGCGTAATTAGTAGAAGATACAATATGATTCATTCTTCTGTCCTCTTATCTTTATCTGTTTTCTCTTTATATAAACTTAATGTCCAGACAACAATCCCTCTATCATTTAATAGGGTGCAGCTCTCCTATAAATTTGATGGACAAGGGGCTTATCCACTTAAAATTAATACAAAAAGGTAAAGGTAAGGTATTTAAACACAAATGATAACTATACCTTTAATAATTTATTCTACCGTGATTAATCGGTCTTAATTTGTTTTTTGACATTTTTAAAACAATATATTTTTCAATATCTATGTTTAAGTCACCACATAAGTGAAAAAGTCGAATAAACTCATCTGCAATTTCTTCTGAAAACTGCTCAATATCATCATCTCTATGTGCTTCTAAAGCTTCACTTAATTCTGAATGACATAAGCAAAGAGCATCGCCGATAGATAATACTTTTATTTTTTCATCTTGGCGAATTATTTTTTTGATATCCCATAAAATAAACCAACCATGTTTGTTGGCATTTTCTGCGCAATCTGTTATCAATCGTTTAATGTCAATCATGATTCCTCTTGTCTCCTACTTATTGCATCAAGTATCATTGAAACAATTTCGTCTGGTGTATGATGATTTATTATTTTTGTCCACCCAAACTTTTTTGCTAAATCCAGATAACTTTGAGAAATCTTATTCTGGACATCATCCTGTTCATAATACTCTTCGTGCTTTCCGTAATTTTTACCGTGCAGAATGATGGTTAGCCAACTCTCTGGAAGAACTGAATTAATGTCCTGCGAATATTCTAACGGGATTCCATCATTCATTCCGTACACATATGCCGACTGATAATATCTGCAGAAGATAAAATAATCAGGATTACAAATTACAGAACTGCGCTCGATATGTTTTAAAGTTTCGATTTTATTTATGACTTGCAGTGCCTGAAATGACAACGGCTCCATAGGTTTTTGTTTTTTCAAAATAGCATCTATAACTTGTCCTGATGGGTTGGCTCTATTTGGAAACCTTACTATAACACTATTTGGAAGTTTTTCTTGCAGAAGATTACAGATGGTATCCTTCCCAGTTCCATCTGCTCCTTCAATCGTCACGATTTTATTTTTAAAATGTTCAAACATATTGTCCTCCGTAATTATTCATAGCATTTTCAATAATTTCACGCAGATTATTTTGAACTAAGAATGATAAGATACCATGCTGGTTCAATATTTCAACCGAACATAATTTGTCATCAAATGCCATACTTATATCATGTTGTCTATGTTGGTTAAGTTTTAATTGAGAATATTTCTCCCAGGTAAAATTTACTTGGCCGTTTTCAAGATAATAATTATGTGGCGCCATAATAAGCGATTTGAAACGAATATTATGTTTATTCAACCATGCAGTGGTTAATTCACGACGCTTCTCATCTCTTCCAGTAATGATTAATGGAATTATTCCGTACTCGTTCAATACTTCTATTCCGTTTGCTGGAGTACAATTTTCTAAGAATAAATCAATATAATCTCGGTCATCAAACATATTGAGCGGTAGACTACCGACATCTTCTTTTGTAAGTGTACCATCAAGGTCTATAGCTATGTTCATTGTTACTGTCCTCATACTTAAACTGTTTTCTCTTTATATAAACTTTTAGTCAAATAGTGTCGGCGTCCCTATAACTTCATTCCATGAAACCCCAGCAACTGAAATAATTCTTTCAATTTTCTTTTTTATTGTGGAATCAATCATTTTAGAATAATTTACTTCAATTTTTGGAAGTGTTTTCTCGTCATCAAATACAATAACGTCCGTCTGCGGATATCCTTCTATTTTTGTTATGTGCAATAATTTTACCGTTGACCCCTCACCATAATTTGTGTTCAAATAATTATTACAATATAATCCAGCTCTGATTTCTGGGTCAAGACCGATTTTCTGGCCGCCTTTTCCTTCTCTACCATATGATGTTAATGGTTTTGTAAAAGATTGAGGCATTCCGATATCAGATAATGGTAAATTTTCAAAATTATCTATAATTGGTCTCAGATATGCAATTATTTTATTTTTCATTTCTTGCATATTCTCGGTATATAAAATTATTTTCATTATTTCCCATTGCATATCCTTGGTTACTTTTGATGCGTCAGACCGTCTATAATCCAGACCTCTAACATATATTTGGTCTGTTATTTTACCTTTCTCATAAACCAATCTAGCAAAATATCGTTTCTTTGCACCATCGCCATCCTTTTTTGGAATATAAACTATTCTGCGATATATTTTTTCAAATACAATTTTTAATGTCTCTCCATTGTCAACATTAAAATGTTTTTTTGCCCAAATCGGAAACATGGTATTAAGTTCAGTTGCTAAAATTTCTCCGGTTTTTAATGCGTCATCAATGTTTGACACATTCATTTTTGTATGATTACTATCTGTGTCACCGTAAGTTACAACAAGGTTTTTTGATTCGTTATATGTTTTAACCTCTCGAATCATAGTTTGACCAGATGTGGTTATACTATCTGTTATTCTTGGGTCATATAATCTGAATGTTTTCAATCCAGTAACGCCAAAAATAGAATTTACTAGGAATTTAATATTCTCATCTTCTTCTGATAACTTCCAATATAATGGGTCATCAGGAGATAATTTCTTTTTCTCTGCTTGAACTTTATCTCGTTCTAAAAAGAGTTTTGCAACAATACGTGGCAAGAAAGCATTTGGATTATTTATAAATCGAGTTCCGTTTGACGAAACAAAAGTTCCAAATTCACTGATATTTTCAGGACTCATGCAAAGTAGAAGAATTAGCATAGGATAGAATCTTGTCATATCAAATACGTCTACCCAGTCATGTATTCCGATTATTGGTTGAAGAACAAGCCCGCCAGTTATATCGTCGTCTTCATCATTATCTGAAACTTTATCAGGTTTTGATGGAAGAACTATATTATTGTTTTTTGCATCTCGCAGCATTACATTATCAATAACCACAGAATTAGACATTGCTTTATCTATGTCATTAAGACCTGCAAGTCTCCACCTGGCAACAAATCGTTTTAAGTGCTGAAGTTTTTTATCCATTTCAACAGTGGTTTCAACGTCTACCTTATTGTATTCTTCCATTATTGCCATGCCACGCAGCTCAAGAACTCTGCCCGGGTTGCAATCAATCTCCATTTTTTTCACAGGAAGATTTTCTTCGATGGCAATATCTTTTAATTTGTAAGACGTTCTTTTCTTAAAAGTTCTATCAGCATCATGTAAGTCAAATGTATGGCGACCTTCAATAACAGGTTTTTCTCTGCTGTAATAGGCATTGCCCAGATTTGAGAACGACCCAACTGGAAGTTTATTATTTTCAAACCACTTGAATAGATAAGGTAAGTCGAACTTTCTACTGTAGAATCCAATAATTACATCAGGGTCTAAAAATCGCATTAATTTCACATATCTTATTCCAAGTTGCAACGGGTCGTCAAAATGGTAGACATCCCAGTTTGGCGCACGCTGAATAAATTCAACTTTTTGCCCTGCTTGATATGTTAAAGTGAAATACTTATCCAAAAAACTGTCATAATGAGTAATGCCAGTTATTGGAAATTTAGCAAATTCTGGCTTAGGAAATTCTAAAGGACTCTCTACCTCTATGTCTATAAATCCTAAGCGCAATTCTTTCATTGTGTATTTCTCACTATTATTAATTCTTGTTGCAATACTTTAATACCGTTTTCCAATCCTGTTATTGTATCGGTAATTGCATTTATTTTATCCACAATGTCTATTTCAGCTTGTGATTTTGCTTTCATATTACTACCGAGTTAATCAAACAATGAACCACGTTCTTCTGCAAACACTGGAGCTACAGTTTCAGTTTCAAAATATTTTTTGTACTTTTGATATCCTGCATCTAATCCATTTGTGGCCGTGTACTCGATGAAGTCAATTGCTTCAAGAACTTTTGGCTTCATACCTTTGCGTCCTTCTTTTTCTCCACAATCACTTGGCTCAAAATTTCCTTGGAGGTATTGTCTGAAGTATTCTTCATCCTTTGCAATACTTTTCATAAACTGATTATATCGGATATAAATTATCAGGTTATGTAATGATAACAATGCTCCAGCTAATGAATCTTCTTTGTAAAGCATTTCTGGTTCTGCCCATCTGCATACTTCGCAGTCACATGGTAATGTTTTAAGATGATTTTTATTGTCACGTCCAAAATATATTTTTGCTTGTGGATTTTGCGGAAACCGGTAGGCGCGGTACATGGCTCCTTCGCCATATGAACCAGAGTCGTAACTTAGAAAATCAAAATATTTCGATGCGTATGCGAGAACTGGAACCACACTAAATCCAGAAACTCCCAGTATGTGAACTCTCTTGATGTCAAACTCTTTTAGTTGCATGCACATAAGTGCTTGAAGCATTGGGTCTGATGCAGGTTTAGCACCGCCACACCAGGCGTCGAAATGAAAGTCACTCATCTTCTTCCACCAGGCATTTAGTTGCTCCTTATTATGTCCATGCATTATGCCATAAAGAGGAACGTCTGTAATTTTCATCATAGTTTCAGTATCACTATAAGTTCTATTTAGCGCCGTTTCAAAATCAAATGGCATAGACTTTTTATGATGTGGGTCGTATTTGACAATTGGTGTATCCAATATAAATCCCTTGTCTACGTTTTCGTTATACCATCTAGCCAAATTTGCAGGATTCATTGTTGCTCCTTCAACATTAGCTACTTGAAATCCTCCAGAGTCACCGATTAATGTAAATCCTTTTCTCGGAATATTATATTTTTCTCTGTAATTGGGAATTTTTATTCCATAAAATGCACTTACAAGCATGCTGTCGTAATGGAACATTGAATCTTTTTGCCACCAGGTTACCGAGAAGCCTTTGTCTTCAACCTGGTTTGTTCTTGAGGTCAAAACATCCGCAGGAATGAATTTTGAATTGGCATAAGTGTCACTTGCCCACCTAATATATGTAGCAGGTATAAAGCGTGTTTGTTCATAGATTCCATTCTTTTGACCAAGCTGAGAAGGAACATACTTACTTTTTAAAATCTCATTTTCGACCGCCCCAAGCATGGCGGGTATATATTGCATATCAGGATGACTTCCGAATGTTCCTGCACAAGTTGTAGTGGATGCGGGCAAAAATTTTGCATCACCTTTTTCTTCTTGATTCATTGTTACTGTCCTCTGAATCTTAATTGATTTTAGGGTTTATATATGTTTAGGTTCGTAATAACCGTTGGTTTCTCTTAACGACGCAAGGATATCACAGTAATGCAATTTTATAGCAAGTTCAGTTAAAACTGTACCGTGCGGAGATTTATTTGCAATTGCAAATGGACTAAAGCCTCCATGATGATATTGAAGCGCGTGAAGTTCTTCCTGAGTTAAATGATGTTCAGTATATTCATGGACTTCTTCTATCATTGCGATGGTATTTATTAAGTGGTCAACTGCGGGTTCAACATATTCGATTTTATCTTCGATAACCCCTGCAACCACATGCTTTGAAATCTTATATGTCCTGGCCTTTCCAATATCATGTATAAATGCTAATGCAGTTAAAGTTTCATTCATTGGGTCGAGTTCTATTGCCTCTATTCCAACATGAAGTAAGTGTCGCATTAGTCCGCCACGAACATTTAAATGATGCACTTTTGAACAAGGTGCATCTTTAAGTTCTGATTCATACAGTTCCAGGATAAGATTTGCTGTTTTAATTCGCATTAAATCAACTCCATTTCTTTAAGCATGTTTTCGATACTATGGTCATATTTCTGAATAAATTCAAAACAGTCCACTGGATGGTCAAGATATTCTGTAACCATATCTGCTGCTTGGTTTAAGTTTTTATCTTGATATAAAAAATTATCTGGTAAATATTCATGATATGATACTTCATCCGTAGCAACTGGAGTGCAACCATGCGTTATCGCTTCAAGGAGACAATTTCCAACGGTGTCCTGCAAAGCAGAACTAAAAATTACCTTAGATTTGGCCAGTAATTTGTAATATTCAACTTTGGGTAAATTTGTCATGATTTCAACAATACCTTTCTTTTGAAGTTGTAATGCTTCTTCAATCGGTGCCGTTCCTGTAAATTCTTTTCTACCAGTAGTTATTACAAATCGCGCGTCTGGATATTCTTTTTTAACTTCTTTAGCTACTTCTAAAAATCTTTCCGGTCTTTTTTCATTGTCCCATCTATGAGGAAAAACACAGATGTTTTCTTTTTCGTCCAAATCACGATGGTCTTCTTTAGGAATGGTATTATAGACATCCGTTGAATTAAATGCTAACCCTGTCAGCACTGCTTTGTCATTACGGTCATCAAACATATCTTCTTGGAATGCCATTTGCCTTAATGTATCAGCTGCAAAGAAGACTTTCTTGCAAGCTGCAAACCAAGCTTTTTCTTGATAATGCGCCCACGGTGTCATCCCGGTCAGATTTATAAAATCATTCTTTTCAAACGACCCAGCACAATTAAAGTGGTACATATCAATATTTTTCTTTTGCACCGTTGCAGCATAAGGAATTGCTTCAAGTCCGTGCGTCCACACATCCATGCTAAAAATCTTATCGCCAGATTTTATTTCGTCGCGTCGCATCATTCTCATAATCTGCGCCATTTGTGTTAGCGCATAATGTGGCCTACCGCATCCGTCCAATACTTGTCCGTCATCAATGCGGTCAGTTAATTGTTCGCCTTCTACCGTTATATAATCAACATTATGTTTTTGTAATTCTGCAATTATCCACGAGTGCAATTGAGTTGTATATCTTTCCGAATATTTTTCGATTGGCAAATAAATTAATGTCATTTTGTCCTCTATTATAGTTTATTTTTATTAGTTATATATCTTTTTGTCCAGAACAATAATTCTCTATCATTCAACTTGTTCATGAATAAATTTTCATAATAGTTTTTGTTAAAATTTACTTTAGGATTGCATCTTACGCAAAGTGCTATCAAATCAGGCTCACAATCTTCTTTTTTATAATGAATATGATGAACCTGTAATCTTTTGTTTTGTTTTATACCGCATAACTGGCAAGTATGATTATCTCGTTCTTTGATTGCTTCTTTCAGTTTTCGATTAAATTTTTCACAGTAAGGAAGAAAAGATATTCCTCCTTGCCAATTATAATGATGCTCAGCTGCATGATATCCTAATAATCCTTTGTTCCAGGCTACATGTCCAATTTTTCCTTTAGTTGGACTCGGACGACCTTTACGTATTTTCGCCCATTTTTGTTTTTGTTCTGTTGTATGAATTTGTTTTCCTTTGTTGTAATGCCCAGGTGCAAATTGCGACCCTTTATGCCAAATAATTGTGCCGCATCCACAATTACAAAGTATAGGAATAGAAGGATAAAGATAACAATATTGTGGTGGAACTGGCATATTAACAAATTACTTGGTCATCGTTATAATCTGTCCATTTTGTTTTGACCATTTGTTCTGGTGTAGTGCAATAAATTCCATGTCGTCCTTCAATTTTTATTGTATCTGTATGTTTTATTAAATCTAGATGATTTTCACTTATCCTCCAGATGATATGCAAACGAATATTAAATCTTAATGCAGTTGGAATGTCTTGTGGGTCTGTAGTCTCTATGGTTACAAAATATCCACGATTTAAAAAGTATTCAATGTGAGTATATTCATTAAAATTTGTTTTTCCAGCATTGAAATAAAGATGATGTATGTGGTGCTTTTGACAAATTGCGTTTATTCCAACCGGATGCCCAAAGAATTCTTTATCTATGCTGCAGGCGATAAAAAGAGTTTTGAGTCCTTTTAATCTGCCTTCGACTTCTGTTCCTACCCAAATTCTTGGATTATGTTTTGATGATTGTTCCATTTTCTGTCCTCACAATTACATTGTCCTTTTCTACCTGTCATTATTAAGTTCTAATAATTGCCCCGTTTTCATTATCTTCATTTACTTCTACAGTAACAATTTCGTTCCATTTGAATTTATAATATTGATGAATATATGTTGCAATTTTTTCTGCCATCATTTCGCAGCTACCCATATTTCCATCTGGTGGAGTTTGAAAAATAATTTCACGTGAAATAAAATTATCAATCATACGTTTCATCATAAAGAATTCGATTGCTCTATCATTATGCCGTACAGGAACGGTTACTTTTACGTGAAAAACATGCCGGTGCGTATTGCGTAAAAATGCAACACATTCTGGTGCATCATCCCATCGGTGATAACCGATAAATTGAGTTTGAATGTATATGTGTCTGTCCATAATTAAACCTTCAAGAAGTAATTAGTTTTTAAGTTTATAAATCTATGGCTAATAAAATTTTAAGGGCGTGCTCGCGGAATTGAACCACGATGGTGCCAAGCTTTCAACGTTATTTAACCATAGCACGCCAAGCTGTTAAAAAGAAAAAAAAGATGATTTAAGTCTGGACTCCTGTCTTGGGCTTTACCATCAATATTCCTTCTTGGTCGTAGACTGTGGCATAAGTTCTGAAACCTGCCTTCCATCCCGCGTCTACATCCTTTCTGTCGAGTGTTTTTACTGCTTTTACTGCGGTTACTGCATCGTCCAATTTCATACCGTCTGTCTTTCCGGCAAGAACTTGTTCGATTACTGTTTTATTGGATACTGTGTATTCTCTTCGCATCTTCTCACCTCCTCAATTGCAACCTTCTTTCATGAGGCTGAGCGCCTCTTTCTGTACGTTACGGTCTTCCTCGAAAACTCCACGAATCGCTGATGTCGTGGTGCAGTTTTCTGTTCTGACACCTCGCATCTCCTCACAAAAATGATGCCCTCTTATTACAACCATACATCCTGCTGGATTAACCTGTTCCATAAATTCATCTGCGATATTTTCAACAAGTTCTTCCTGTAAAGTTAGGCGCGCACTGCACCATCTTATGAGCCTGATAATTTTTGAAATACCTACTACCTTACCGTTTGGAATGTAAGCAAAATCAACATACATTTTTATTGGCACAACATGGTGCTCACAGTGTGAAAATGATAGTATCCCAGATTTTACCACCATGCTTTTACTTTTTGATGTAAACGCTTTCATATTTGGGCACGGTGTTATATATCCGGCAAATATTTCCTTATACATTCTTACAACACGTTCTGGTGTTTCAATTAATCCTTCTCTTTCTGGATTTTCGCCGATATAACGTAAGAGTTTTCTCACACAATGTTCTGCTACTGCGTCATTATAACTTTTTTCCATTACACACCTCTTTTATTACTCCAACAAATCTTGTGGAATTGGGGCAATACACGAAGTTCTGTTAATCCGTGGTCAATTACATATTCCGCTAAGTTTTGACAGGCTTTTTGATAATCTGGAACCATACCGTTTGGTTGAACTATAATATGTTCTACAGGTGTTATTATTGCCTGTTCCTTCATATCAAGTATCTGGTCAATATCCAGTAATCCATCAACCACAAATTTCCACTGAACGCCCTGCTGTTGGTTAAACCATCTGATAGCAGCATAGTTCATATCAGCACCCATAAAGAGTTTTGGCGAAACGCTCCATAGTCCAATATATTTCATAAAACCGTATAGGTCTAATCTAGGAATAATTGTTCCATTGGTTTCTATTGTTATTACCAAGTCTCTAGCCATTATTTCTCGAATTATTTCGAGAATATCATATTGATATAATAATGGTTCTCCACCAGTGAAAACGATATGTTTAAATTTTGGTTTTGATTTGATAAATTCAATAGCAGATGTTGTGGTATATTCACCTTTTTCTTTCCATGAATATTTTGTATCACACCATGGGCATCGCAGATTACATCCTGCAAATCTGATAAAGATTGAAGGAACACCAATATACTTTCCTTCACCTTGTATAGACTCAAAAATTTCCATTATTCCCATAATTTCACTTTATCCCTAAGACTTCTATAATCAGCCAGAAGATACACCAGAAGATTATCACTAATGGTATATACACCATTAGTGCAATCATAGTAAAGGTTATTAATTGCCAAAAGCCAATTGGTGCAAATATTAATGCTGCTTGAAACAGTATTAATAACGGGCTGCCTAATACAAACAGTCCAAGGATTATTAATTTCATTGTTATATGGTAGTTTGACATAGTTCCTCCTGCCCCCCATAAATATTATTGAATACAAATATGACAGCAAACCAAGCAGCTTCTGCAAATAAGATTGATTCTATAAAGTAGTCAAGTCTTACTATGCCAACTGGTGGTAATAATGCAATAAATACCATAATAAATACCACCACAAGTGCAAATATACTTCTCATGGATATTCCGCCGAACTATCTGTGGTTTCCCAGAGCCGAACTTTATGAAGTTCTGGTAGTCTGTAAATAAGACGTTCATAAATCCATTTACTCATGATTTCTGCTGTTGCATTAACCGGTTGGTGGTTTATAATGAAAAACCCTGTTAAATCCTGATGGTCAAGCATGGAGATAACTTCTTGAGTAACAATAGACTTTAATTCTTTAAAGTCCATAATCATTCCGTCTTTGTTAAGTTCGCCCACTAATGTTACACTGAGTTTATAGTTGTGTCCGTGTAATCTTTCGCAAGGGCTATCGTATGGTAAATTTAATTTATGTGCTGCCGCAAATTCAAAATCTTTTGAAATTTTCATTTTACATCCTCCAGATATATTAAGTCAGTATTTGTTCTAAAAGTATTTAATACTATGGTTTCCATAGGTTGTATCTGTGGTGTTTGTATGAAAACACAAACGCCATACCCCAAAATGCCCATGTGGGTAAAATTAATAGAACAGTTGTGCCTAACCCAGATAAATAAAAAGCAATCCCAGATATGGTCATTCCTATAAAGTTTATTAATGAACCAGTTGGGTCATAATCTTTTATAGAGCCACGATTTTTAAAAACTCTCCTGGCCAACATTAATGTTCCTCCAAGGAACGCGGCATTTGCTAAAATGAATAAAATTTCAATATAATTTGTTGAAAATAGCATATCATTCTCCTGTTATTTGTGTATAATATATATCATTGTCTGTTTGTTCCGGAACTGTAAAATAACTCTTTATTCCAGTGTCTATTAAAAAGCGTCGTACATAGTTTCTACCAACATCTGCTTCAAAATGTTTTGACAGAAACTTATTAATTTGATTAATGTCATTTGTGGAAGCAACAATAACTTTCTTGCATTTATCGCCGAAGATTGATATGAACCCCGGAATAATGTCTATGATTCCAGAACTTTTTGGAAGATTCTCTTCTTCCAGAGCATAAAAATATGTTCTAAATCCATGTACTTTAAACGTGCGCTTCTTTAATGAATCAAGTTCTCTTCCGATAAGATATAGAAAAGGAATGTTTCCTTCTATTTTTTGTTCTGCACGTATAAAATGATATTTAGTCATAAAAATAGAAAGATAAGAGGATTATCCTCTTACTTTACACTATAGGTGCAGTTGGAGCCGTTGTCGTAGTTGCAGCCGGAGCCGTTGTTGGTGTCGTTGTTGGAGTTGCCGCTGCTGGAGTTTTCTTTTTCATTGCACCCGCGTTTAACAGCATGTATTCTGCTATCTGGCCTGGTGCATCATATCTGATATGTACTGGTGCATTGTTACCAATATCTACTGTAGCATTTCCAAATCCTAGATTGAAGATATTTGTTATCTCTTCTGTGTATTTCGAAACTGCTGCGCCGGATATCTCGTCGTATTTTAGTTCAGGCATCAATGATGCATTCTGTCCCTTCAATAGCGAATAGAATTTATCTGCTGTTATCTGCAAGGGTATATCTGTTGGGTTTATTATGCCCACTGCTTTACTCAATTCTTTGAGTGTAACTGAATTTAGCTTTACATGCCCCTGGAATTCAATCTTCTTCTGCGTGCCATCAGCTCTTGTTAATAGGATTGGATTGCCGAGCTGTACCTTTGTCCCAACATGCTGGGTTTTGATATACTTCTTGTCAACCATATCATAAGTTAAAACCCGCTTTGGAGATTCTCTGTTTATTATCAGTTTGGTTATGCCATCTGTGAACATGGCTACCTGGTCATCTTTTTCAAACGCTCCCAACTTTGAAAGTAGGTCTTTTATGTCCGCGACAGTAATTTCTCCTGGCTCTTCAACAGATACTAGTGGATAGGTTACTGCCCAGATTAATGTTCCGTCTGCGCCTTTACTTTCGCTAGTCTCTATTCCTAATCCCTCCGCATGCATTTTTCCGTCACTAATTGTGATGACGGCACTGTTTACCAGCCCGCCGCAGGCGATTTTTCTTAACATCTCACTAAGGGTGAGTATTGTAGTTATTGATTTCATGTTTCTGTCCTCTGTTCAAGAATTTCTTTTATTTTTAATATAATGGTTGTATTTCGTTCCTTTAACTGGTCATAGCGTTCACAGTCTATTCCGTTAGGTGTTAAATCCCACGGAAGCCCGGTTACTGGATGTATTCCAACAACTTTTGCAAAACGTAACGCATGACTATCAAGTGCAAACAATCCACTTAATCTTTTAAGTGATGGTGTATCCAATTCATTTAATTCTCTTCGGATTTCTATATCTGTGGCAAAATCTGCAAGAAAACTATTTGGATAGTCAACAAATGATTCTATAATTAATCCGTTTATTTTCATTTTGTCCTCTAGTTACTTAACTGCTTTTATATTTATAAAGTCTACGGGCTGCAGCAATAGATTGACTGCGACTCTGCTTCACAATACACCTTATAATTACACAAGTGACAATGTTTTTTATTTTTTGGGTATTCAGTTGCAGTTAGTACCGCATCAATTGCAGCTTGTGCCTCTTTAAATAAGGCAGGAGTCAACGGAATTTCAAGTAGTTTATCAGGGAATCTTACAAATTGGAAATAAAACTTGTCGATTGGTGTTCCAACTTGTTTTAATATTAATGCGTTTATGGCTGCCTGAACTTTAAAGTTCAGTTTTAAAGCTTTCATATCGCCTTCAAATGCCTTCTTAGATGGCAAATAAGAATTTGTTTTGTAATCCCAAGCATATTTACTGCCATCTGCTCCAATACCACGTTTATCTACTATGCAGTGAAGGCCTAACAACGGAGACCTTAAATCTTCTTCAACAGCAATTGGTTTGAATCTATCAAGTATGTTCATAGTTCTATACTTTATGAATCTTGTTAATTCAACATGCACCCAACCTCTCAATGCAACATCCATTGCTTCACGCTTTTTAGCATCAATACTTCTATCCCAATATGCAAAAGCTACATTTTTAAGATGTTCAACAAAATGCCTTTCAGGTTCTAGACTGTTAAGGTCTAAATCCTTATAAAAGTTTTCACAGATTGAGTGAACACTTCTTCCCATTCTTAAGGCGGTATCATCCATTGATAAAGATTCATATCGGTCAATATAATGCAACCGATAAGCGTTTGGACAATCGTGAAACAATCCAACTGAACTTGGACTTTGAAATTTCATTAAATTCACTCATCCGTTTTCATACATCTTTCAAGAATAATTTTAAATTCTTTTTTATGAGCTGCAATAAGTTCATCTACTGCTGCTTTTTGCGCTTCATGCTGTTTAAAAAATGTTTTCACACCACTAGGTGCAATTGAATTATCCATATAATATAGTTCCTCCATCATTTTTCGTCCTTTAATAAATAATCGTTATTGATTACTTTAAAGCTCATTCTGCCCGCTAAAGTTTCTGAATATGTTTCATTCACTGGGCGTATCACAATTCCTTCTCTGTTATTATTAGTTCCAGGATATTTACCCTTTGCTATATCAAGTAGTTCCTCAAGAGTAAAGTTAAATTTACATTCACCTAATATTCGAACAATTGGCAAATCAAGTTCTTGTGCTGTAAACAAGAATTGAGCAAAATCCATATAGTTGTGCGTGTCCAAATTATAAATATTGAAAAAGAAGAGTTGGTCTTGTTTTAATCCAAGTGGATTGCTCTGAATGATACCTCCACAGATTTCTCCCTGGACTGCAAGATTAACCTTGTATTTCTCATAATATTCTTTGAGTTTATTTTCAAGGTTATATTTGTGTGAAATCTTCCAATAAACATCAGACCCTTCGTCTTTCAGTTCACGATTTCTTGAACAGACCCCATAATGGTATTTTTCTTCTTCGTCAGGATTTTTAAATCTCCAATGATACGCCGTGAAACTCGTTCCGTCCTCTTTTTCTGCAATATAAACGTCTTTACCACGCATTTCCTCAATGACACCCAGTGCACTCTGTACTCTTATCTCATCTGTTTTTGGAATGAGAAAAGAAGGAAAGTCTCCAAGTGCTATTCCTCCACTACCTGGTGATGTAGGCAATTCATATTTTATGATGCCAAGCATTTTTGTTACATTGAGCCCGATAAGATTGGATTTACCAAAATAATGGTCACGTGTCATCCCGATAGATTCTTTTAATCCAAGTAAATGCATCGGAAGTACCAGTCCTTGCGAAATTTGTTTACGCAATCTGATAGATTTCACTCTAAATTTCTTTTCTCTAAGGAATTCAAATTCGGGTTTTTCGGGCATTACACTATCAATTTCGCAGAAAATACATAGGTCTCCGATGGTAAATTCGCCTTTTTTAACGACTACCTGCCAGCCCATTACTTTTGCTACCTCTATTTTGTCTGCACCTTCTATTGGACGCAGTTCACTTATTATTTGAATTGTTGCTAATTTTCTTTCCATGATTACTCCTTTTTAAGTGGACATGAAGATGATGTTTTATTATAGAGCTGATTAAAGAACTTTCCTATTATGATGTATGGCGTAAATCCGGCAATAAAAAATTTCATAGATAGGTCATAATTTTTATGACATATGGTCAAGCATAAAACTTCTCCAATATATATCATGTTCAACAAGAAAATTCCTAGTACAAGTTCAACCCAAGAAGTTGACATTGGTTGTATAAAAAAGTCTAGACTTATCATCGCAACTAGCCATGCTGCTGTAATAACAAATATTGCTCCTGTAAGTTCTGCATAAGGTATTTTTATTTTTGGAAGTTCGGGCAATTTACTTATTATATAACAAATTGGCCAAACGATTACATATTCTAATATGGCACCAGTTAATATCAAAATTCCTAATAGAACATTTATAGAATCTGCTGGGTACCATGTTCCTTGTAATTTTTTCATACTACGATTATAAAATTGACAAAAGTTCATACTATCACTTCTCCATGTGGCGTGGTTCTAATATAATCATTGCCGCCATCTACAAATGTGTATCCACATGAGCATTCTACATAATCGTGACGATATTTGCTTTCGATTATATCTCCACATAATGTGCATTTTACTTTTGACATTTTACCTCGCTTTTGGACAGGTCAATGGCATATATCTTATCCACCGGATATATGCTAAGATTGAAACCAGTTGAATTAAAACATTCGTGCCCTGTGTTAATCTGTAATCTATTTCAGCAATTCTGTCTTGAATTTTTCTTGCTATTATTTCGTTTTCCTCTGGAGTAATATTGACAGCATAATCAATTTTTTCAGCAGCATCAAACATTTGCTCCAGCAATGATTTAATGTCTTTATTTTGAGCAACCGTAGTAATTAGAACATCTCTTGCCTGCTCAAAATTTGTTAGTGCTGTTTTCAAAATAGTTTTTGCTAATTCGGGTTCAACATCATGTAATGCAACCGTTTCTTTTGTGATAGCAAAGTTTGACATTAAACAAGCATCTTGAACCATTCCGATAAACTTTCTTAAATCTCCTCGGCACTTCGTATATAGAATATCAAATGCTTCTGTGGTTATAGAAAAATTCTTTGATTGCTGTAATCTTTTGCAAGCTGCTTCAATATCAGTTTTGCTTAATGGATAAGCAGTTTTCATTGGGCATCTTGATATAATTGGGTCAAGTAACTCATTTGGATAGTTGCAGATTATAATGAATCTGGTTGTAGACGAATAATCTTCAATGACTGCCCTCATAGCTGCTTGAGCATCTCCTGTTATTGAATCTCCTTCATCAAGCACAATGAGTCTCGGCAGTCCAAACAAGGTCGGCTTTTTAGCAGCATTCTTTAATTTTTCACGAACCATGTTTATTCCACGTTCGTCAGATGCATTTAAGATTTCATATTGCCCTGGCATATCAAAATATCCAAGGTCGTTCAAAAAGCATTTGATGATAGTAGTTTTTCCAGTTCCTGGTGCGCCGGCAAGAGTTAAATTTGGAACTAATCCTAGCTTAATGCACTGTTGAAAATAAAACACCAGTTCTTTTTGACCAATTAAGTCAATAAGTTTTGTTGGTGCAAATTCGTCCACCCATAAATCCATACTTATACTCCAACTGGCCGAACATTGCACTCTGTTCGATTTATTTTAATTTCTTTAATTGCTTTGTCAAGTTCTTCAGTTGCTCTTAATGATAGCTCAGGATTATTAGCATGACCAAACGCTATAGCAGTTTTTGCATTCTCAATATATTCAAGCATATTGTCAATTGCCCATTTAGGGAGAAGTTCATAAGTTACCATTCTGTCCTCATATTATAAACTGTTTTATCAGTATTTAAGTTTTTTTATCTTCTATGCCATTGAAGAAATTTAAAAGTTTACTTATAGTTTTTTCTCCAAATCCAGGTATTTGTTTCAATTGTAATTCAGTTGCATTATACAAATCTTTTGGTTTTGAAAATGCTGCGCGAAGTTTTTTTGCATTTACTTCGCCCACACCATCAATTGACGCATAATTTGTTAGCACTTGGTCTTCATATTTGATTGGCGTTCTAACTGGATTTACTTCGGTAATTTTTCCATCATTATCTTTAAGAAACAGATAGTGCATTTTTCGAATTACAAACCAGTCATTGCTTAAAAAATGTACTGGTATGCCATAATGTTCAGAAGATAATGATGCTGCAGCGGCAATTTGCCCTTCTGGTCGTACTTTTATTGGTACTATTTTCTTTATGCCATCTTTTATTTCTAATTTGGTTAAATTAAACATTCCGTCAAGGTTTCCAGATACAAAAATATAGCATTTAAGATTTGGGTCTAATGACATAGAATAGCGCATGTCTTGTGCTTGCTGAAATATGTGGTCATTATCAACATCACCAACCCAATTACCAAGTCGTTTATATTCAATCAAAGTTCTTCCGCAAAGGTAATCTCCAACTTCACGATGCTCGACCACGATTTCGTGGCCAAGCATTTTTAAGCCGTCAACTATTTGCGGATTTTGATGTACTTCGTTATCACTTACGCTTATTTTCATATGACTATCCGTATCTGTTCATATGACGCCACTGATGAAGCTAAACATCTTTTTCTTTTGGATGACATGTGATATACACATGTAAAAGTTTTGCGATGTATTTTGTTAATTTCTTCATACGTGGACTATTTCAGTTTTCTCTGACTTGCAGAGTTCAGCAATAGTTGTTCCGGCAATTTCCACATATTTGTCCTGGGCATCTGTTGGAATAGTTTCTATGAATTTTATCAGTTCAGGAGAAATCCCTGTTTTAACAACATAGAGTGCGCCAGACATTGTTGCTGACTGGTTCAATATTCCTACCGCCATTGTTGGGTCAGGATGAATGCTCTGCAATACCCTGTACAAATCGTCTGAAATCATTATTCTTCTCATTTGATTCACCTTTATAGTTTTCTTATAATTATTTTTGTGGTATCTGACTTTTTAAGCCAACCACAATCGAAACAATAATATTTTTCTTCTTTATCGAGAGAATATGAAAATAATTCTCCGACCTTCTTGTTACTTGCTATATTGCCGCACTTCTTACATAAAGTTTTGCCCTGTCTGGTTATCTCATCAATAGGTCGTCCATGATTAACATATCTTAGGTCGTGACTTCCAAGATGTCTTGATGCTGCACCTTTGGATTGCAATACTCGCCAGGAGCCATCTTCACCATGTGGCGTATTCATTTTATGTGGTGCCATTATTTTACCACACATTGTACACATCCACGCCCAAACATTATTTTCTCTGTTATGTACATGAATCAATCTTTCACCAACAATTGGTATTTTTCCATCTGGGTAATATATTTCTTTTTCACACATAGTTGTCCTCTATTTTAATTCGTTCCATTCGTCGCCTTTTAAAATACATTTTAAGCAAGTGGTTTTCTTTGTGCAACCAATTTGCTTTTTTGTAAACGGTATTAAGTAATCTTTTTCAACATTTCGTTTATGTTCTAAAATTTCAATTTTATATCTTGTGTAATCTCTATCCCAGTCTACCCATCCAAGTTTTTCATAAGCACTGATTAATTGTGAAACAGTTATTCCATGATTCATTGCTTCTATTGTTGCAGTGAGTCGAATATTTTCTCTGGGATTAGGTTCGCAAATCTTTTTAAAGATACAAGGTCTTAAAACATCCCTTAGCATAAAAACTTCTTTACAGCCTGCAATAGTGATTTCACGTTGAACTGTTATTGTCTCTTTTTTGACCTCAATAAAGTCTGATATTTTTGGACGTTTAACATCCATATAAGAAAGAAACTGTGGGGTCACTGCAAGTTTTTTTATAAAAGCTGCATTGTGATTAAAAATAGTTTCTCGTGACAGCGGAATGCACCACAATCCGTTATCACGTTGTGTATTTGGAATTCTACACAATCGTCTTGCATCACCAATGACGTGTGTATCAAACAACCCAGTGGTTTCTGTTTGTTCCAATATCATATCAACAAAATGTCTGATAGTTTTTGTAGTAAGAAGTTCTGGTTCAAATAGTCCATGAAGATGATAACTTCTATTTGCACTGAATAAACATATCCATGGAATTTTATGTGCTTCGTACCAAAGGATAACTTTTCTTACTGGAATTAATCCAGCGTCCAAATCAGTGCAATCATTTTCTAAAAATAAATTTTCAGTAACTGGAGCACCATTATAAAAAGAACACACGCTTGAATAACATTGGTCGTTATTACCAGAATTGACAGATGCAAACCAATTAAATTGGGCAGCATTATAAATTAAATACTGCCCAGGATTGCCTACTGTTCTGGGAAAGCTTCTGAATAATACCTCGCGTGCATCCATGTTTACACATTTGTTGCATCTACTGCTATAGGTTTGTCGATAATTTTTATTCTTACTGTAGGGTCTACTAGCGTTTCTGTTCTAAGATTCCAGATTTGTTTTTTAAGTTTCTCATCTATTTTGCATAATTTGTCCATCTCGTCTAAATCCCAACTTCGACGGGTGCTGCCTTTTGTATATGTTATTGCACCAGCAACACATTTATATGACTCAGCACGAATAAGTGCAAGTTTTTTAATCTGTGTTCGAAGTTCTTCTGCGGTATGCACGTATGGTGTTGAAAGTTCTTCAACCTTTTTAAGATTTTCGTCTATAATCGTATTATATGGTCGTATTAAAAAATTCATCTCAGTTGAGACCGTTCTCAGCTGAGACATAAGTAACGATAATTGTTCGTCAATATTTTTTTCTTCCATGTTTCCTCATAGATTAAATAAGTCAGGTACTTCAAACATTGGGGCTTCAGTTACGGTTTTCTTTTCCTCAGGTTTTGTTACTGGTACTACCGGAGTAGGAACTACTTCAACCACTGGTGATGCTAGAGTTATTGTTTTAGGTTCTTCTACACCGTGACCATATCTTGGTTCTTCTTGTGGTGAAATCGGAGCTAAATCCACAGCAATTTGTTCAACTGCAGAAGATGCTACTATTTCAACTGCGTTTTGTACGTCAGTGGCAGTTCCGATTATTGCAGGTTTTTCTGTAATTAGTGCAGGTGCATAGATTGGTTTAACTTCAGGAGTGTCCGGCATTCCAGTTATATCAATGAGTCTACCTTCCTTAAGGACTTCATTTGCGCGCAGTAACGGCTGCCCATCATAGCCAGTATAATTCCTGTATTTTGTTGAATCCACTGTGTAATAAAACATATTGCCGTTTTTGCCTTTTAATTTTGAGGAATGCATAACAATGTCTGTTTCCTGCATGATGATGTCAATATATATTGGAACATCTTCTTCAGTAACCATATTACCGTCAGTGATGATTTTATTCTTTTCTGAATATGTTGTATAGATAACGCCGTACTTTGCTTTTCTTACTGCTAGATTATGAAGTGCTTGCAACATAAACTTTCTGTCTTTCCAGACATTAAAATTTGCAACACCCTGTGTAGGACGGAGATTATTTTGGAATCTCATCGCTTGTTCCAGCATTAACGACAGGATAGTTAGCCCATCAAACATTATCCAGTCTGGCTCATAGTCAATACTATCAAGTATTGCTATAAGATATTTGTATGAAATATAGCCCGATTTGGTTATCTGTTTAGGGTCTTCATTAAAGTACCTCTTCCCATCATAAACGGTGATATCCTCTTTTGGAAACAGCTGCTCTTTGGTTATTTTTGTTTTATCATCAAAAGAGATAGCCGCTGTCTTTCCGCCCGGTAATCCAAGAAATCCTTGTGTTAAAAGAAAACCAACGGTAGTTTTTCCACCACCTTTATTGCCATATATGGTAGTGATGGTTTTTCCTTTTGTAGTGTCAGGACTTGTGTCGAACGTGGTTGGAACCACGTCTTCACTTGGTCTTGGTGCCTCGATTGGTAAAATTCCTACCATATTTTACACCGATGCTGCGTTTGGGGCATTCACTAACGGCGCTTGCGGGGGAGTTGACTTTTGTAATCTGTCAGTTGCTTTTTTAGAAGCAATAACAGTTATTGGCAATACTGCAAGTGGTTTGATATTATGAGCGTCGTCAATTTGGCAGATAACTTCAACTTCAGAGCCCTTGCCCAAGTCTCTCACGTCGTCTGCTTCAGCAAAACCACCAAACCCGCCATATACTTTTTTCTTCTTCTGCCCAGTTGGGTCTTTTGGGTCAATTATTTCAGAATCTTTAAAGAAATCTCCTGGCATAAGCATGGTTGATTTATCAGTTAATTTTATTGGGCAAGATTCTCGCTGCCCGCCGTGTCCGTCATCCTGTAGATTAACCGAAACTCTAGCAAGAACCGCTCTGATTAATACCATATGGAAAGGAACATTGTATCCTTTTGCATCTTTTGGAGTTATGTTCTGTTGGGCATCCTTAATTTCAATATGTTTAAGCAATTTTCGAATAAGCACACGCTTACTTTCCATGTCAGGTTTTATCCAAGGAATTGTTTGCTCAATAAATTCGCCGTTTGGTCTTGAGAATGCAGTTATTGTTGTGTCAGTTTCTTCAGCAATGTTGACTCCCATAACTCCTGTGATGAGCGGCTTTAGTTTTTTGACCTGTTCTCCGTCTTCCATATTTGTTATGGTAATCCATTTTGTTTTTGTATCACCGACTTTTATAGCAAGGCCTGTATGCATATTAACCATTGCTCCAGCTTTTGTATAATGTGGTGATTGTGATGCCATAACAAAAATTTCACAGTCTGTTAATTTAGAACCATGATAATCTTGAATATATGTTGACAGGATTTGGTCAGCATAATCTAGCAATGCATCTGGAGTAGCGAATTGCGCAATGAGCGTAGTGTCGTCAATTTTCTTTTGATACCACTTCAGCATATCCTCTAACGGGATACCATTTACTGAAGCAACTTGTGTTATAAAATCTTTTCTATTTTGTGGAATTTCCATTTGAAATGTCCTCCGTTATTATGTTTAAATGTATTTTACAGTATTTAAACTTAAAGGATTAGGCAAATAATCCTTTGTGTATCTCGTTGAGTTCTTCTGTTTCAAGCGCGTGTTTAAATTTTATGCCGTACCAGCAACGCATGGCTTCTTCATTATCATCTATCGATTCAAAGTTTACTCTTGGCGGAATACTAAACTTATAATCACGTTCGATTATGTTGCTAAATACTTTGCCAAAAACTTTTATTGCTAGTGGTTTGACATTACATAGTTTGCAATATTCTATATAACAATTATGCACACTACGTCGAGTCACTTGATGGTCTTTGAGTCGTGAGGTTATATTTATTCTTGTGGTAATAAAATTTGGTATTACGGTACTATATTGTCCTATTCTAACACTTGGGTCGTCTCTATCTGCAAATTCTGTCATTATATTTCCTCTATAAATAAAAACGGATAATGTATCTGTATTAATTGTTTCTGTCTTTCGTCCAGGTCTTTCCATTTGAAAAGGCCTGCTTTCAGTTGTTTAAAGAGCCTATGATGCTCTGGCATCTTTTTACTCAAAATCCCTTCCAGTCTTGTAAGTGTTGGAACTCTTCTGAAAAACAAGAATCCCGCACTATTCTCTTAAATCTGGTAAGCCCGCCTTTGGTTTCAATACGATTCATTCTTTCATAACACTTGCCAGCGTTTTGTTTTGCCCACGGTGAACCATACCCATTGTTTGATTCTCTAGTAACTCTTGAAACAAATCGCTGCGCCTCTTTGAGATAATCGTTGAGCGTTTTTATTTCAAACACTTGAAGTCCAACAATGTGTCTTTTTCTTTCTCCAGGACGAAGTGATGCGTTGAAATTGTCAATTACTTTTTGAATTTCTGTTCTCGCAGTTTTGTCAGATGAAACAGTAAAATCTTCATCCCAGATAAATGCGTCGTTTTCTTGTCCGATAGTTGCTTTTATTCTCATTATTTTACTCCTCGCGCATCGTTTAATAACTGCGCAAATAGTTTTGCTATATTAAATGCATCATCTCCGCCTCTATGATGTGTTCCTTCTAATGGAATTTCCATATAACGAAGCGCCTCTACCATTCCAACTTCACGTGGAAATTGATGCAGTAACGCAAATAAATTTTTTACGTTCATATGTGTTCTGCTGAATGGATAATCAACATGCTCCCTCTTACATTGTTGTGCGAACATATAGCAATCATAATCGCCGTATGACGCCCACATATATTGGTTCGAATTATATTTGTTGTGAAGAATTCTACAAGCATTTTCAAATGTGATACTCGATTCATCAAGCATTTGTTGAGATATTCCAGTTAGTTTCTGACAGTAATCAGATACCGTTGAATGTTGTGGAGTAACTAAAAATCCTTCATGGTGATTGATAAAGTATTCACCAGTTGGTAATTTATCTAATTCGCATATTCCAATTTCAATGATTTCATTGGTTTTACCTTCTTGTTCTTTTTTATCCCAGCATGTGGCTTCAACATCCACCACAAGTATTTTATCAAGTTTTGCCATACAATCCTCCTTATTCAAACAGCCCACCAGTTACTGGTGTTGCAACTTCTCGTTTATCTATTCTATTATGAATTGCAATCAATTCTTTCACTAGTGAGTCATCTTCAATGTTATCTGCCATAATTATTTTTTCCACAATGTTTATTATCTACCAAACCAACATAGTAGTACCTGTGGCAAAACTGTCCTCCAGACCTTCAATCTTTTTTGCCCATAACTGGGCGGCCACAGGTTAATTTGTTATCTCTATGTAAAGGACTATTGCCCAACATATTATAGTTATGATTGACGGAATTATTTCCATTTGCCATGAAGTTACAATTGGTTTAAGTTTTTCTTGATAATAAAAATGTACCGTTGGAATTGGAAACCATTGAATCCAGAAATTATGAATACCAAGTTTATTCAATTGGTACACATGATAAAATTCATGTCCAACAATACCAAGAATAAAAAATAAAAGTCTTAGTACCATTTTATCACTTTTTTATTATTACTCCTAAAAAGTGTCTATCACCATCTACTTCTTTGAGCACCCATGTATCGGGAGGTCTTGAGGTTATAAACACTGCTACTTCTGCTTTTAAAATGTCAGGTGTATATTTAAATTCATCTTCTGGCGGATTTGAGTGTGGATAATATGGAACTATAAGAAAGAAAACTCCGCCTGGTCTCAAGCATTTTATCATATCTTCTATTGCACGTAGACGGGCGGTATTATTAAGAAAATGCTCAATAGTTCCTTCGTTGAAAACCACATCAAATTGTTCAGCAAACTGGTCACTAATATATGGTAATGTTGCGACTTTATAACGCATTTTAATGTTTGGAAAGTTTGTTCTTACCTGTTGTAACATCATTGGGTCAGTATCAGTGCAAGTTACCTGAAACCCAATTAATGCAAACAATGCGCTCCATTTTCCTGAGCCGCATCCGACTTCTAACACTTTGCCTGGCGGCGCCTCAATAAATTTGAGCGGATATAGCCAACCTGGTTGAGTGCAAAATCCAACAATATTTTTAAACGAACATTTATACGTTTCGGGAATCCATCTTTTGTCAGACATAAAATGTATAGAGCCTCTTTAATCAAAAAGACTCGTCTGTTTTGGCACCGAAATTGCTGGTGCATCGTCATATACCGTTCCGCGGTGGTCAGCATCTTCGTCTGGCACTGCAATAGGAGTAATTCCACGTTTGCGCAGTTTATTCATTCCATCCAGATTATTATCGAAGTCAGTTTGTGTTACAATTTTTTCAATTGCAGTTGGTCTGAAAACGTAGAAGACAGCTGGTTTCTTTTTTCCAAATGTATCTCTGCCTGCTTCCTTATGTGCAAGCAATACCCAGGTTTTACCAACTTCAAATCCGTTTGGAACTGTGGCAATTCTTTTAGAGATTCCAAGTGAATTTGCTTCCTGAATAAATTTTTCTGGAGTATAAAATCTCTGTCCAACCCAGAGGAGCCCTTCTCTGTTTTCTGATTTAAATGGACAATTGGTTGTTGTTGGGCAACTTAACAAACAGTCAATTATCTCTAACTGTTTTTCGAACATTGGTTTTGGTACAATCCATTTCCATCCTCTGGAGTATTTGATACCGCAGTCACATACTGGGCACGCTTCTACAACCATTGGAATAGCAGTACAAGGAATTCCTGTTCCGCCGCCAACAAGATACAATCCGCCTACTTTTCTGAATCCGCAGCCGCGACGAGTTTCCACGCTCATATTACGCTCCAAAATAATTTGTATGTTCTTGTTTCAACTGACACGTTTCCACCTCTTCTCTTTATCGTCCTCTTCTTTATTTCGTGGCAATGGAGGTTTGCCTTCAAACAAATTTGGTCTTATTGCTCCTCTATTAGAAGGCATACCTGTGGTAATTACACATCCCTGGCAAAGGTTTGTATTACCATTGTGCTTGCAATCAATATCAGAAGTTTTTCTAGTATAATGGTCATACGCCACAACATAACATTTTCCTTTATAAATTTTCACTGCCATGTTTTTCCTTTCCTTTTACCTGCACATAACAAGTGCTGCACAAATGTTCTTCTTTTCCGTCGGATTTTCCAACAGCCTTTCCGCATCTTTTACATCTCATATTTTTGTCCTCATTAAAAATCAAAAATTCTTTTTATAGTTACATTGCTTCCGTTTCGTTCCAATTTTAATCTTTTTTGCGCTTCTCTAAAACTAAAACCCATTTCTTTTGCAAGATTTCTTGCTTGTTCATGATGTTTTTGTATATGTTCTCCACCATTTAGTTTTTTAACAACTGGCGGCTCATATGTGACATGATGATTGTGTTTCATTTTTAGATTGCGCCATTATCCGTATTAGTTGTATAATAACGACCGTATAAGTGTACCACTATGAAAAATTGACTGTTCATCTGCTAACAATTCTGGGTCAATTCTGGTTCTCAAGTATTCGTCAAATGTTTTCTTTCCTTGGAAATTTGTTGTTCTGGTTCGGTGAAGCTTTATTCCATCAATTATTGGAACGTCGTCTGGCATAACACCGGTCTTTAGGTATATGATAAACGATTTATACAATTTTTGTGGATAAAATCCATTTTTATTTAGTAATGTCCGTTGCATCCACAAGTCATCATTTGCTTCTACAAATAATTGAAGTGCTTCAGCTTCTTCTCCTGGATGGAAGGCAACTCGTTTTATATCAGCACCTGCAACATCTTTTATTTTATGTGAAGAAGAAAATCCAGAAATACCGATAACAAATTCACCATTCCGTCTTTGGTCTTCTTTGTTTTCGATATGTTTTATAATTCTTGCCATAGTTATCTAATTCTTCTTTTAAAATATAAAGATTATGGTCATTTCATATCTTGAACAACATTTGGATTGTATATACTGGTTGCTCTACTGATTGACGGTTCTTTTCCAATTTTTGTAAAAATTATGAGCCGACCGTCTTCTTCTCTTTGAACATCTATTTTTATGATTACAGATTTACCTGTATCTACTTCAATTTCAATTGTTCTTGTTTTTTTAAATAGTTTCATTACATTCTCCTGCCTTTTTGTTGCCAAGATACTTTCCAATCTGATTGATATCCTGTTCTTGCTCTTAGACAGTCAACATTACATTGTGCGCTCCGTCTATGCGCACAATCGGTATTTTCTCTTGCTGGAATTGTTTTTCCAAGTAATATTTTTCGGAATCGTTCATCTAATACTCCAAAAATTCCTACTTTTGTATCTATATGTCCATTAGTTACTTTATTGCAACCGAGTGTTATAATGAGATTCATTTTGTATTCCTTTTATTAAAAAAAGATGTAATCATAGATATTAAATCTCATGATTCATCGTTACCATGGTTATTTTGATTGGCGCAATTTGTTTGCCAATTCTTTACTCATTTCATTGTATTCATCAATCATTTGTTGCTGCACAATTGACTGTCTGAGCTGAAATGTTTTTACGTCTATTCCTTTTGATTTTTGAAGCCAGGTATCAAATAACATATTACTCCTTATGTTTTTTTTATTTTTTCTTCTTTCAGACCGAGTGTTTCGATACATGCTGTGCATATATAATATGCACGCTTAGTCGTTACGTTCTCAAATAGTCCACCATCTGTTCTTTCATTAGTTGGATGCATCACAGCCATTGGCTTACCGCATCCTTTTACATCGCATTTTACCATATTTTTTCACCTCATTTATGTTCCTGAATATGCTCCGCCTTCTGCGCGAAACATTCTTACTCTTAACATGCAAGTTTTCCAATTGGCGCCACGCTTTGATTTAAATGAACACATTTCACAATTATCAAGACGAAGTGTACGAACACAATCTTCAAAGTTCTTTGGCATTC
>Ga0180732_1000149_pt1 | contig 67283 bp, 55 predicted proteins | sample KR11_01MetaG_FD_148674 | JGI IMG/M metagenome (GOLD analysis project Ga0180732, IMG submission 148674) | Groundwater microbial communities from the Olkiluoto Island deep subsurface site, Finland - KR11_0.1 MetaG | ecosystem: Environmental > Aquatic > Deep subsurface > Groundwater | place... | reverse complement strand
AGACCTTTCCTCACGGAAACGCCCTTGCCTTCGGCTAATGTTTATGCTAATGAAATTAACCATTAACAGGATTCACACATAGGGGGCTTTCACCCCATAAATTCACGCCCATGCCGGGCGTACACAAGCGGGTCAAGGCTGATGGCAAACAGCGCCACCGCTTACCCTTTTATGCGAGAATTTGAACAAATTGAATACAGAAGGAAAACCCACAATGTCGGTCGTGACCAAACTCACCCTTACAGATAATCTGCCACTTACCTGTTCACGTTCAGGCACCTGCTGTCATGGCAAAAATGTCAGGCTGAACCCGTGGGAACTCGCGTGTCTGTCTGAAGCAAAAGGACTGACCCCGAGGGTGTTTCGTGATCGTTACTGCGATTTTGGTGGCATCCAATTGCGTTTTGATGGTGCACCCGGCTGGAGACAGCAGCCAGCGTGCAGCCAGTATGTACCTGATTTTGGATGCAGCGTGCATTTGGGGCGCCCGTTGGCCTGCCGGTTATATCCTCTTGGCCGCCAAAGGCAGAGCGAGGAACTGCACTACATGTACCAAGGGAGTCATTTACCCTGTATGGAAGGGTGTCCGGAAGTTTTAGATTTACCTCAATTGAGTGTCGCCACCTACATTGAAGGACAGGCCACAAAGCGCTTCGAAGTTGCTCAGGATGACTATCTCGAACTGATGCAAAATTTAGCTGATATCGCTTTCGCCCTTCTGCTGGAAAGCGGTTTGGCCGAATCGGGTGACCGGCAGACATTGTGTCTCTGGCGAGAGATGGGTAGTGAAGAGCCCGAACAATTGCAGGACCGGCTTGGTCCCGAGTGGATCGACCTGCTGATGCTCCCTGAGTTAACGGATGGCTTAAATGATCCCATAGCTTTTTCTCGCCAGCATAACGATCTACTCCTATTGAAAGCTCAAGAAGCATTTAGCACACTGGACAATCTCACCGATTTCTGCAAGGCATCAGAATTATTGATGGGACTGGCGCTGCACCTTGGCCGTGGTCTGGGCGCAAATCCTACCGAACTGGTCGAACACTGGATCAAGACTGCAAAAGGATATGGGGCGCTTGACTAGCGGCATCCAGACTGGGAACCAATAGGAAGTCGGGGGCAGGCTTGACTTATTGATATTCTGAAAGAGTCAAACTTTTATCAACAACAAAAATGCACCAGATGAACCTTTGATTTTCACGTTTGCGTATCCAAATCGAGTCACCCAATTTATAAAAAAGTTTGTTTTTCAGGTTTGTTGGTAGTACATGTAAAAGTACCAAAGGAGGTACAGTATGGGCAAGCTATCAAATATCATTCCGGTGAGTGATTTGCGTCAAGATGCGGCAAAGCTGCTGAAACAATTACGAAACAGCAAAGAGCCATTGATAATTACACAAAGAGGTCGGGCAACAGCGGTAATAATCGGTGTTGATGCCTATGAGAAATCTGAACACGAGAAAGAGCTGTTGCACCTTTTGGCTAAGGGCGATAGGGAAATCGAAACGGGACAAGGGTACGATCTGGATACAGTTCTTGCTGAAGCCGATGCTATTTTGGGCGAGGAGTCCTCGTGAAGGTTCGATTTACACTTTCTGCCAAAACTCAATTCCTTTCTGCGCTATCATACAGTCGAAAGGATAAACCTTCAGCGGCTATTATTTTTCGTAATAAGGCTGAAAAAATTCTGCGAAGACTTGAGGATTTTCCTGAATCCGGAAGAATTATACCTGAATTTCCAGAACTTCCCTACCGAGAAGTGATCATATCGTCGTACCGGTTATTTTATAAAATCAAAGACGATGTCGTTTGGATTGTTGCAGTATGGCATGGCGCACAAATTCCAAGATGACCATCATCTTAACGCCAACCTGTTACTTCACCAGAAAGCCAGTGCGGGGCGGGGCCGTGCAAAACTCAAAATACGTATTGCCCTGGCTTCTGGTGAGTTTATCGTTCTGGGGTATGAGGTAGATAAAAAATGGAAGCAAATCAATTTTGGTTTGGAAAGATTTTAAATCATTTCCAGTTCCTTAGCTGTATTGAATCACTTGGCGATAACCCGCGGTGCTGATTTAGACGGTTCGAGATTCATATGATACATAAATCAATAATTTTAATATTTCTTATAGCATCCGTCGTACTATTTATGTTGGTCGGATGTTCTTCGATTGAGAGGAAGTTGCTGTTTTATCCTACTCATCGACCTCATGATAACAGCCTTACGCCATGGATAAGAAACGGCGAAGTTATTGGTTATTCGCGAACGGTGGAATCGCCAAAGAATGTATGGCTGATGCTTCATGGAAACGCAGGTCAGGCGTCTGACCGTTTATACGCGGTACCGAGTTTTTCAGCCGAAGATTCCGTCTTTATTCTTGAATACCCTGGATACGGGAATCGTAAAGGTGTCCCCTCGAAAGAAGCCTTCAATCGGGCAGCTAATGAAGCATATGTACTTCTTAGAGAAACTTACCCGGCCATTGCGGTATGTGTGGCCGCCGAGTCTATCGGGTCAGGTCCTGCTTCAAATCTTTCCAGCCTTAGCAGGCCACCGGACAAATTCGTCCTCATCGTTCCTTTTGACAAACTTTCTTCGGTAGCTGCAGATCATTTCCCATCTTTTCTTGTTCGTCTGATACTTAAGGACAACTGGGATAATGTGGAGGCACTTTCGAATTTCAAAGGCCTGGTCGAGATTATCGGCGCTGAATCGGATACGATTATTCCGGTAAGTCATGCGAAGGCTCTTGCCGCTGCCATTCCCGGGGCGAAACTAACGATCATAGCTGGTGGCCACAATGATTGGTCTTACGAGGGCCGGGTGAGAATAAGAAATTAGTGATGCCCCTTTTGGAGAAACCTGGGGATTTTTTCAATGAAAAGTAGCGCAGGGAAGGGGGGTGGCATAGATTGATAGTGTCATGCAGAGATCCCAAACCATTGCTTCTTGCAAAATCTTGCAAATATTTCATGTGGAGAATCTCAGTGCTTTAAGAAAAGAAATGCATCTAAATGATCGCTGATATTTTTCTATAAGATAAAAGTTGAAATCTTTCCTGTAATCTGCTGTTTCGGAACTGCTCCTACGATTGTATCCTTAAGCTCTCCTTTGTCAAATATAAGCATTGAAGGAATACTGCTTATTTGAAATCTTGAAGATGTTGCCGGGTTTTCATCGACGTTGAGTTTGCAAATCCTGATTTTACCACAATATTCTGCTGCCAGCTCTTCCATAACAGGCCCTATCATCTTACATGGCCCACACCAGGGAGCCCAGCAATCAAGCAAAACCGGAATAGGGGAGTTTAAGACTTTTGTCCCGAAATTATCATCCGTCACAATTACAGGTTTTTGATTTAAAAGATCACTTGTATCAAGCGGGGAAGAACATTTTCCGCATTTAGCAAAAGCTCCGGCTTTATCCAGCGGTATCTTATTTTTAATTTTGCATTTCGTACATCTTATCGTGCGTATATTATCCCGGCTCATTTATATCTCCTAATGTATCTTATGGCATCACCCCATATTTTTTTAATTTCTTATGAAGGGTTCTTCTTGTTATGCCAAGCCTTCTGGCGGCCTCACTTTTATTTTCATTTGAAGACTCCAGGGTTTTTAATATACTTGCCTTTTCAATTTCTTCAAGTGGCATATCCCAGCTATCAAAAGATTGCGTTATTTCACTTTTCACGGATTCCCCTTGGATTATTTCAAAATCATTTTCATCCAGGTAATCGGAACGGGCAAGGACAACAGCCCTTTCAACAGCATTCATTAACTCCCGTACATTTCCGGGCCAGTTATATTTTACTATCTCATCCATAGCCTTTGGAGTATATCCTTTTATGTTTTTGCGGTTTCTTTCAATAAACAATTTAAGAAAATGTACAGCAAGAAGAGGGATATCTTCTCTTCGCTCTCTCAAGGGAGGAACCTTTATATTTACCACATTTAACCTGTAGTAAAGATCTTCACGAAAAGTTCCGGATGCAACCATCTCCTGAAGATCACTGTTGGACGCGACAATAATTCTTACATCCACTTTTATGACATCATTGCCACCGATTCTGGTTATTTCCCTTTCCTGAAGCACACGCAAAAGTTTGACCTGCATTGTAAGCGGCATTTCAGTTATTTCATCGAGAAAAATGCTGCCGCCTGATGCCTGAAGGAACCTTCCGTCCTTTTTTCTATCTGCTCCCGTAAAGGCTCCTTTCTCATGGCCGAACAACTCTGATTCAAGAAGGGTTTCCGGTATCGCAGCACAGTTTATTTTAACAAAAGGACCCTTTACTCTTGCGCTGTTAAAATGAATGGCACCCGCAATCAATTCCTTACCTGTCCCGGATTCACCTGTAATAAGAACTGTTGCTTCTGACGGAGCAACCAGGGCAATAGTATCAAATAATTTTGTAATAGCCAGACTTTGTCCGATAATATTTCGCCTGTCAAATTGCATTCCGAGATTTTCCTTAAGAAGGCGGTTCTCTTCTTTAAGGTGAATATGTTCCATAGCCCTTTCGATAGTTAGCTTTAACTTGTCAAAGTCGAGCGGTTTTGTAAGATAATCATAAGCGCCGTATTTAATAGCTTCAACGGCCGATTCAACAGAAGAGTAAGCAGTCATTATTATCACCGGAATTGCAGGATTTAACGTTTTAATCTCTTTCAGCGCTTCAATGCCGGATAGCTTTACCATTCTTACATCCATTAGAATAAGATCATAAGGTTTTATCTTTACTGCATCAATTGCTGCAATGCCGTCGTTAGCTTCGGAAATTTCATACCCCCAGCCGCCGATAAGCGTGCGCAACATGATGCGGTGCGCCGTATCGTCATCTACAACAAGAATTGTGTTTTTCTTTTTCATATTGATATTTATTCCCGTAAGATTAATAATTCTGTTTAGCACCGGGCAAAAAAACCGTAAATACAGTTCCTTTGCCCGGCAGGCTTTGTACTGTAATTTTGCCGTCGTGAGCCTCTATTATATTATGAACTATAGCAAGTCCAAGGCCTGTTCCCGTTGATTTTGTGGTAAAATACGGATCAAAAATAAGAGCAAGATCCTTTTTGCCAATGCCCGATCCAGTATCTGAAACCTTTATAACTGCCCCATTTTCTTTTTCAGAAACATCGACAGAGAGTTTGCCACCTTTCCCCATGGATTCAATTGCATTAAGATAAAGATTTAATAAAACCTGTGTTATCCTGTCTTTATCAAGTGCTATTTCAATTTCTTCTGACGGAGTATGAGTTGTTATTTGAATATTTTTTTCTAGAGCTTCTCTCTCTAAAAGTTTTATTGAATTTTCGATCACAGATTTAAGCGGGACAGGCTTTTTTGATACGGAAACCGGCCTTGCAAGCTCTACCAACTGGCTTACAACTCTGTTAAGCCTGTCCACTTCCTGTATAATAATTTTAGCAACTTCTTTATCTTCCTCTTTTTCATTGTGCTCCATGAAATAGGTGGCTAGTCCTTTTATGGAACTCAGTGGATTTCTTATTTCATGTGCAACGCCTGCAGCGAGGCTTCCAAGAGATGCGAGGCGCTGGCTTCTTGCAATTTCTCTGCGAAGAGATTGAACTTCGCTTAAGTCTTTAAACAGAATTATATGTCCAAGAAAATAACCGTTTTCATCTTTGAGGATAGAAACGCCGACTTCAAGAGGAATGATTTCGCCATTGTTTAAGACGCAGTCTATATTAATTTCAACCGCACTGCTTTTATTGTGGTTACCATCTATAAGATTCAAGAGGCCTTCAGGAAGTATTTCTTTAATATTTTTACCCATAACTCCTGAAAATGGAAGAGAAAGAATTGATCCTGCGGCATTATTAAATGAAGCGATTCTCCTGTTGCCATCTACTGCAATAAGGCCGATAGGCATATTTTCCACAAGATGGTCAGAGAAAACCTTTATTCTCGATAAAGAGGCTTTCGTGTTTCTATAGCTTTGAGTCATGAAAAGCAGTACAACACCTGCAAAACCTATAAGCAGCAATACTATTCCGGTAAAAATATAATGCTTTGTATCTGCAACTCTTGCCTGCTCGGCAGAAGTCATATCGAGACCGACAAATATTATAAGTTCTGACTGCCTGGGATTTTTGATATCATACCGCGGGTTGAATAATTTGCGGATTATGCCATCGCCGTAAATTCCACCTACAGGAGTAAATTTTTTATATACTTCAAATATTTTTATTTTGTCAGGCCTTTTAATGATATGCCAGCGTATTTCATCTGACTGATAGACTTTTTTCAGATCAATATCAGTATTATAGGTTCCACCTTCATAGTCGGGGTTATTATGTTCAACAATTGTTTTTTCGGTGTCTGTTATAAGAATATACGACACATAAGGTTGTATCGCGATTTCGGTTAAAAGATTATGGAGATGGAAACTTCCGATATAATCTCCCAATATTCCGGTTCTTGTGCCTGCTTCAAAAGAACGGATAAGCGAAGTGCCTTTTTCAAGCAAAAGGCGAGTGTTGTATGTATCCCACCGTTGTATGTTCTGCACAGTCATGAATGCAAAAATGGGAAGAAGCACTACAAACGCACCTATCAATATCCACGAAGGAAATCCGGTCCAGAATTTGTTATTTATTATTTTCTTTATCATGACAAATTGTTAAAAAGTCAGAAAGTTAAAGCCAAAATTAATTCATTTATTATACCAAAAAAATAAAGCCAACAAAACCGTCCTATTTGAATACTTAGTATCCAGCATATTCTATTTTATATCAAGAATTGTTTATTTGTGATGAAACTATTGAAACCCTACACACGACAAAATATCCAGCAAAATCATTTCTACTTCGAAATATCAATCCGATATGCGAAAAGATGGTCAAACCGCCATTCATTCATTTTGATACGGAAATCAGGCCATGAAAGGATTCAGGTTCAGGGGAAAATTAACCTGGCAGCTATTTTATTATTAATGTAGCGACAATACAGACTTACCAAAGGTTTTCCGGCTGGTAAATAGCCAGTGGTTATGGATAGATATTTGGGGGGAAATAATTTCTGCGGCAAGTTTTGCTTAATATCATATAATAATGGAGCTTTCCGGTAATAATGGAGCTTTCCGGCTTTATCGAATAATTAAAAATATTCTATTCTAACTGATGCAGAATAACCTTTGATTAATATCTATAGATTGAGAAACTTTTTGATTTTGGAAAAATTTGGTGTTAGTTAAGCTCTATATATTGTCATTGTTCAAGACAGCACTCGGTGTGGGATTTTAATATTCACAAAAGAGACATTGAAAAACTAATAAGCAGAGCAGTCATGAAAACAGAACAGCAAACCCGTATTGAAATGATTGATACTGCGCTGGATAAAGCAGGGTGGAATGTCAATGACCCGCAACAGGTTATCCAGGAATATGATATAATAGTTGATCAGGATAAAATAGTAGAAACCTGCTCCCCATATGGTGGACATCAATTCAGTGACTATGTTTTATTAGGGCGAGACTGTAATCCGCTGGCGGTTGTGGAAGCCAAGAAAACCAGCAAAGCTTAAGCTCTTCTTAATTTTCTTATATCCCCTATACGTATCGTTACATTTTTTGAATCGAAATATTCAAGAAGCGGTATCAGATATTTTCTTGATGCTCCTGTCATATCCTTAAATTGCGGTGCTGACATTTCTCCGTTTTTCTTTAAAAATTCAACTACCGTATTTTTCAGTTTATTGATATGTTCGGAATTTATATAGAAATCTTCTTTTATCTTAATGATGACACCCTCATTTACAAGAAGCATCAGAACATCTTTTGCTTTTGCAGAATCAATCTTAAGCTCTTCTATCAAATCTTTCAGAAAGGGTGGCGTTAGTCCGCCATTTTCGTATATTTTAGTAATTTTTATTTTTATCTGGCTCTGGTCTTCACCAAGTGAAACCTTATGTCCTTTAAGTCGGACAGTATCCTCATCAAGCAAAATTTCGCTTTCTTTTATCATCTGATTGATTATCAGATTAAAATACTTCGGGTTCAAAAAAGCCGGCATTTTTGATTTAAGTTCTTCTTTCGGCATTCCCGCTTTAAGAGGATTTGCTTTGTGATAAGTATCAAGAAAATTATTAGTCTCAAGTTTAAGATCATTTAAGACATTCTGATGAAGATATATTCTGTTTTCTTTGTCGGCCAAAACAATATTTTTTTTGGATAAAAGATTCTGGAGGTTACTATCAAGCTGCTTTTCGGAAATATTTGTCATAACTTTCAGTTCGGAAATCGAAACACCTTTAAAACCGGATTGAGCGACATAATATGAAACCAGTTCTTCCGGCAAAAGCTCTGAAAGGCTTTCCAGACCTTCGGTAACTTCGGCCTTAAATCTTTTATGTTTTCCGGGAACCGGATTAAGGATTTGCCCTCCAGCTATTGTTCTTACAGGAGAAACGCTTCTTATAACAAACCTGTCGTCTTTTACAACCGCTACCGGAGTATCGAGCCTGAGCTGAACAACAGCGTCTTCTCCCGGAAGAAGTTCTTCCCTGTCGAGCAAAATAAGATTACCGGGAATTTCGCTGGTACCGGCATGAAATCTGATGCGGGTGCGGTTTTTTAAAGGCTTCTTATTGCTTGACAAAAAGTGCAGGGAAACATCAAGCATGAAAGTCGGAATAAGCGCAGCCGGAGTTGAAACAACTTCGCCCCGGTTAACCGAAGCTTTTTCAAGACCCTGAAAATTAATGGCTGTCCGCATACCTGCCACAGCCTCGGTTACGCTTTCGTTATGAACCTGAATCCCGCGGACTTTGGAAGTTATACCCGAAGGATATATCATAATCATATCCCCTACCTGAACCCGGCCTGATATCAGCGTGCCTGTAATAACAGTGCCGAATCCTTTCATTGAAAACACCCTGTCGACAGGAAGCCGGAAAAGACCTGACGAAGAACGACCGGAAATTTTCGGGCTTAATTCTGAAAGTACATCTATAAATTCGGCTATACCCTGACCGGTTGCAGCAGATACCGGTACAACAGGGGCATCGTCCAAAAAAGTTCCTCTTACAAATTTTTTAATATCATCGGTTACAAGTTCCAGCCATTCTTCATCAACAAGATCTATCTTGGTCAGGACAACGATTCCAAATTTTATGCCCAGAAGCTGGCATATCTCCATATGCTCTTTTGTCTGGGGCATAACACCTTCATCTGCGGCAATAATCATCGCCACAAGGTCAATTCCTGTAGCTCCGGCAACCATGTTTTTAACAAACTTCTCATGTCCCGGCACATCCACTATCCCGATTCTTATGCCGTTTGGAAGATCCAGCCAGGCAAACCCAAGTTCTATCGTTATTCCACGGAGTTGTTCCTCCTTGAGCCTGTCGGTATTAATGCCGGTCATAGCTTTTACAAAGCTTGTTTTCCCATGATCAATATGTCCTGCCGTCCCAAGAACAATCTGTTTCACAAATAAAATATCTCCTCAAAATTATTGTATGGTGATCCTGATAAAAATATATACTATGTATTTAAAATTTTATGAAGTAAAATGATTTTTTTCGATTCTAAGACACATCTGTATATGTCCATCTCAGTTTATAATAAGACCCGGATACTGTTTTCAGGCATTAATTTGCAAGGTGTATTTCTTTACAGTTTGTAAAAAAAATTGACATATTTTAATGTAAAAAAAATGCATATCTTTATCAAATTGATTCTTCTATCTTTTTTGAGAACTTTCTTTCTTTCTTTTTCACTTATTGCTAATGTTTTTTTTAACCGTAAATTTTACACCATAAACCCCGATATTGATCAATTTCTTTTTTATTGCATGTCTTTACGTTTTGATATATGCCGGAATAAATCCGGTTCGCAAATCATCTGCAAAAGAATTGACGATACTGTGCGAATTAAAAGGCTCATGGTATATATTTTGCTCTCACTTTTGGAGCAAAAATCCAATCTCAGTTTTTTTATCATAAAAAATATTTTCCGGGCTTTTGAAAATACTTAAATATATTGAGATAGTTTATAACAACAAGTTAAAAAGGAGTAAAAGCGAAATGAATTTTTTCAAGGAGTGGGGGAAATTTATGATGATGGGCGCAAAAGCCCACGCAAAATGGGAACTTGATGTCTCAAATGTAATACTGGGAGATAAAAAGAGACTTGTAATACTGGGGCTACTTATTGTCCCCATAATTTTTGGCGGCCTTGCATTTGCAGAAGAGATTGGAACAGCACTTCCGGTATTTCTGGGAGGTAAAACAGCTTACAGCCCGGCATTTTTCACACCGGGTATTTTTGTTGCCTCAATTCTTATCGGTATATGCGCCGGACTGATAACAGGATGTATCGGGGCGGGCGGAGGCTTTATAATTGCGCCTGCACTTATGAGCGCGGGCATAAAAGGTATTCTTGCCGTAGGAACCGATCTTTTTCATATTTTTGCCAAAGCAATCATGGGTTCTGTTCTTCATAGAAAGCTAGGCAATATATCTATGGCCCTGGGTTTGATATTTATCCTCGGCTCAATTGTCGGTGCAACAACCGGTGGAGTGATAAACCGTGTTATTTATGATATAAACCCAATATTAAGTGATGCATTCATCACTGTTATATACGTTCTTATGCTTGGTATCCTTGGAGCATATTCTCTTTATGATTTTCTTCAGGCCAGAAAATCACCCGGTGCAGAAGATAGCGCACATGGTGGAAAATCAGAAGGAGCAGATCTTGGAAACCTACCGCAAAAACTTCAGTCTTACAATATTCCTCCCATGATCACTTTCGATGAAGGACTTGTTCCCGGAGGACGTAAAATATCATGGGTCTTTCTTGTTTTAAGCGGAGCTCTTGTAGGTTTTTGTGCGGCAATTATGGGTGTAGGCGGTGGATTTCTAACTTTTCCGGTATTCGTATATGTTCTTGGAGTATCTTCTCTCACAACTGTCGGGACAGATATTTTCCAGATTATTTTTACTGCCGGATATGCCGCAATCAGCCAGTATGCAATTTATGGTTTTATTTTCTATACTCTTGCAATGGGAATGCTTCTTGGCTCACTTTTGGGAATACAGGTTGGCGCCATGGCAACAAAAGTAGTAAAAGGTACTACAATAAGAGGCTTTTATGCAATGGCTGTGCTTGCAGGTTTTTCCAACAGATTTTTTGCTCTTCCAGGTAAGCTTGCAGGCATTAAACTTATTTCACTATCAAAAGAAACCATAAAAATATTAGATATAATTGGAAATGTTACGTTTTTTATTGTAATAGGGTTCTTTGCCGTCTGGGTAATAGGCACCTTCTTTAAAAATATAAAAAAGCTCAAGGGAGAGGAGGCTATATAAAATGATAGCGGATAAAAAGGAATTTTTTGGCGGTGCCGCAATGTTGGTTGGATTCTTTATTGTTCTGATAATTATGTTTTGCCCCATTTTTGAGGGAAAAAACGCTTTGAATTATCTTGACTCATTATATAATTCCATATCCAAAGGCTCGGCCTACTACATACCCAAACTAAAAAATGATGTTGCCGGCTTTGTAGGTGACCCAATTTCTGTTGTTGTTGAAATGAAAGATGAAAAGCAGGCTGAAGAAACAGCTATTCTGTTTACCAAGGCAGGAGCTGAAGCAAATGTGTCCGGAAACCAGTTAAGCATCAAAGGCGATTTTAAAAAAATAATGGAAAACTGCCTTGATGATTCTGATAATATGTTTAACAACAATGGTAGCATTCTTGCTGAAAAATATGGTTATCCTGAAAAAAATGTCATGTATAACTGGCATTCGGTCTGCAAGGTGATGGAAGTTGATCTTGTTAAACAGAAAAGAGTCAAAGCAGCAAAAATTATAACAAGTGTAAGTAAAAAAGCGATTGAATGTTCCTACAATTATTATAAAGTTGTTCCGCAAAAGATATCCGAAAAGGCCGGAATTGTGGTTTTTTCTCTCGTATTTTATGTGGTCTATACTATGTGGTATGGTTTTGGAATTCTGTTTATGTTTGAAGGATGGGGCTTAAAACTCGAACACTAACAGAAACTACTGCATTTAAAAAGCCATTAATAAAAAAACTCACAGGTCTCTCTTGTATGATAAGGAGACCTGTGAGTTTTTTTCAGGTCACATGAATAAATTATTTAATTTTCCCTTCATTACATTATATCAATACCTGTTTCCCCCTTTTGTTAAAACTATCCTTCCCCCCTGGTTGCTTTCATAGATAAAAACTTATATGTTTATTTTTTTAAGGCCAATAATAATAAAAGAATTTTTAATAAATGTTGAAGTATGACGATTAATATATTATTATGTTAATACCTTGTTAAATCATTAAAATTTGTTAAACTTTGCTGTCAATAAAACTACGCCTTATTAAAAAGCCAAAAGACCATTGCTTTTCAACAGGATAAATTTAACAGGAGAAACCCATGAATGAAAAAATTAAAGATTTTAAATCTTGAAGACAGTCCTAACGATTCTGAGCTTATAGAAGAAATACTTTCAGAAGCCGGTATTGAATGCGAAATTATACTTACAGATACTGAAGAAGGTTTTATTTCTGAAATTGAAAAAGGTTGTGTTGATATAATTCTCGCTGATTATACCCTGCCTTCTTTTGACGGATTTTCTGCGTTGGATATTGCACTGAAAAAGTGTCCTGAAGCTCCTTTTATATTTGTTACCGGAACGCTGGGTGAAGAGATAGCCGTTGAATCATTAAAAAGAGGCGCAACCGATTATGTACTTAAAGACAGACTAATGCGTCTTGTGCCATCGATTCAAAGAGCTTTGAAGGAAGCGGAATTCAAAAAGGAGCAAAAACGCAAAGATGATGAATTGCGTGAATCGGAGGAAAATTTCAGGGAACTTGTTGAAAATATAAATGACGCTTTTTTTCTTGCAGATGATAAAGGTATTATAACCTATATAAGCAACCCGGTAGAATCCTTCTGGGGATATAAACCATCGGAAATTATCGGTCGTCCTTTTCATGAACTTATCTATACTGAAGATCTTTATATTGTTGAGAAAGAGTTTGAGAATAAGATATCGGGATACCGCAAACCAATTGAATTCAGGCTTACCAAAAAAACCGGAGAAATTATATGGGTACGTTCATCGGGCCGATATATAATGCAGGAAAATACAATTATTGGGTCACGCGGGTTATTGATAAACATAACAGAAAGCAAAAAAAGCGAGGCAAAGCTTAAGGATAGCTTTGAAAGGTTGCAGAAAGCCACCAGTGGAATTATTCAGGCTATGACTTTAACAATAGAAACCCGCGATCCTTACACTGCTGGCCATCAGAGACGTGTAGCTGCTCTGGCCAGAGCTATTGCAATTGAGATGAATCTGCCGGTGTTGAAGGTTGAAGGAATCGATATGGCCGGATCAATTCACGATCTTGGCAAGTTATCGGTACCTGCCGATATTTTAAGCAAGCCATCCAAATTAAACGAAATTGAAATGCAGCTTATACAGATTCATCCTGAGGCAGGCTATAATATATTGAAAGATATCGATTTTCCCTGGCCTGTTGCACAGATAATATTACAGCATCATGAAAGGATGAATGGCTCAGGTTATCCAAAAGGCCTCAAGGGAGAGGAGATCCTTATTGAAACACGGATATTGAGCGTTGCAGATGTTGTAGAGGCTATGGCATCACACCGGCCGTATCGCCCATCTATGGGAATTGGCAAAGCTTTGGAAGAAATTAAAGAAAATGAAAACATTCTCTACGATCCGGCAGTCGTTAGCGCCTGTCTGAGAGTTTTTAAGGAAAATAAATTTGAGTTCGACAAACCCTGTAACAATAATTGAAACTTCATCTGAATTAAAAGATGTGCTGATAAATATTAAAGAAGAAAAAAAGATAGGTTTTGATCTTGAGGCTGACTCTATGCACCACTTTCCGGAAAAAGTCTGTCTGCTTCAGGTTGCAACAAAAAATAATATCTTCGTAATTGATACAATAAAGCTTAAGGATTTATCACTTCTCAAACCCATTTTTTCCGATAAAGATATTACAAAGATTTTTCACGGCGCCGATTATGATGTTCGTTCTCTTTTTAGAGATTTTAATATTGAAATAAATAATCTTTTTGATTCCGAACTTGCTTCAAGATTTCTTGGGGTAAGGGAAACCGGCCTTGAGGCTGTTATCAGGCATCGGTTTAATGTATTTCTTGAAAAGAAATTCACGAAAAGAGACTGGTCAAAACGACCGTTAATTGATGATATGTTATACTATGCAGTTGATGATGTAAGATATCTTGTTACTCTTTCCGAAATTCTTGAAAAAGAGCTTTATGATATTGGGCGGTTGTCCTGGGTTAGGGAAGAATGTGATATATTATGCCGTGTAAGGCCTGATGCAAATAATGGCGAGCCTCTTTTTCTTAAATTCAAGGGAGCAGGAAAGCTTAGGCAGGAAAACCTTGCTGTTCTTGAAGCGCTTCTTGGCTTTCGAAAGGAAGTGGCACTGAAAAAAGATGTACCTTTTTTTAAAATCATAGGAAATGCTTCCTTATTAAAGCTTGCCGAAACACGGCCGGACAGCATAAATAAAATCATAAATACAAATGCGTTATCTAAAAAACAAATGGATATATACGGTAAGGAATTGCTTTCGATAATACATAAGGCCATGAAGATGCCGCAAGGCATGCTTCCGGTTTATCCCAAAAAAAAGGCTTATGCTATCCCAACGGCTGCTTTGCAGCGGATAGAAGTAATTAAAACCTGGAGGGATAAAAAGGCGGAAAAACTTAATATCGATCCCGGACTCTTGCTGAATAAAGCGCTGATAACCGCAATCGGTATAGATAATCCTGGTTCTTTCTCAGAACTTGAACAAATAAGCGGAATGAAAAACTGGCAGAGATCAGAGCTCGGAGAAGAGATAATCAGTATTCTGAAAAAAGAGAAATAGCAATTATTGGCTATGCAGCCCCAATGGCATCGTTAACTATTGACTGGGCTTCTTCCAGAATCCGGTTCAGATGTTCATTGCCCTTAAAGCTTTCGGCATAAATCTTATAGATATTTTCGGTACCGGAAGGACGTGCTGCAAACCATCCGTTTTCAGTAACAACCTTCAAACCGCCAATGGCTGCTCCATTACCCGGTGCACTTGTAAGTGCAGCCTGTATTTTTTCTCCTGCCAGTTCTTTGATCCTGACACTTTCGGGAGATAATTTTGAAAGGATGGCTTTTTGCTCCGGCAATACAGGCGCATCGATACGTTTATAAACAGGATTACCGAACCGGCGTGTCAAATCACTGTAAATCTCACCGGGATCGCGCTTCATGATTGCAGTCATTTCTGCTGCAAGCAAAGAAGCTATGATGCCGTCTTTGTCCGTTGACCATGCTTTGGCGTCCATTCGTACAAAAGAGGCACCGGCGCTTTCCTCGCATCCAAAGGCCAGAGAACCGTCTAACAGGCCGTCGACAAACCATTTGAACCCAACAGGAACTTCATAAAGCTTGCGGGAAAGTCCGGCTGCAACTCGGTCGATCATGCTGCTGCTTACCAGCGTTTTACCAACAGCCGCATTTTTCGGCCAGCGGGAACGATGCTGAAACAGGTAGAAAACGCAGGCGGCCAGATAATGGTTAGGCGGAAGCAATCCGGCGCTGCTGGTTACGATCCCGTGGCGGTCATGGTCGGTATCACAGGCGCAGGCAATTTGGAATCTGTCTTTAAGACCTATCAGACGCTGCATGGCATAGATTGACGAAGGGTCCATGCGTATCCGTCCATCCCAGTCCACAGTCATAAAGCTAAAGGTCGGATCAACTGTTTCATCTACTACTGTCAGGTTAATCTTATAGCGCTCTGCAATAACTTTCCAGTAATGAACACCGGCTCCGCCAAGAGGATCCACCCCAACTGTTATTTTTGAATTGCGGATAGCTTCCATATCTATAACCTGGTCCAGATCGGCCGTGTAGGTTCCAATGTAATCATAATAATGTGTGGAAGCCGAATGCAGTGCTTTTTCAAACGGAATTCTTTTAACGCTTTTTTCCACATTTCCCAGAAATGAGTTTGCCTTAGTTTCTATCCATTTCGTGATATTTCCGCCTGCCGGCCCTCCGTTTGTCGGATTGTATTTAAAGCCTCCGTCTTCGGGCGGATTGTGGGAAGGAGTGATTACTATTCCATCCGCCAAACCGGCTTTACGGCCATGGTTATAATTTAAGATGGCATGGGAAATTACGGGCGTTGGGGTGTATTCATCCATTTTTTCGATCATTACTTCCACACCGTTTGCCGCCAGAACTTCAAGAGCGCTTATAAAAGCAGGCTCAGAAAGCGCATGAGTATCCTTTCCTATAAACAGCGGGCCTGTAATTTTCTCCTTTTCACGATAAAGGCAAATGGCCTGGGTAACAGCAAGTATGTGTGTTTCGTTAAAGGATTTTTTAAATGCAGTACCACGATGCCCTGAGGTCCCAAAGGCAACCCGTTGTTCTTCAATCAAAGGGTCTGGCCTTTCACTGTAATATGCCTTGATAAGCTTCGGCACATCAATAAGTATAGATGGTTCAGCCGGTTTTCCGGCAGTAGAGCTTATAGTCATGAGATTAATTAATCCATTCCTGTATATAATAAAAATGTTTAGAGGAGTGCTCATCTACGTATTTATTATTAATACCACAGAATATAAAAAAGCCAAGAAATAAATTTTATATTTAAATTAATTCAATGTATTATAAATATCTTTCAACAAGTCCTGGGTAAAACATTCTGTCTGACGGACTTTTTGCGAATCTATTAAATTATATTTGCTTCTTATTTGCTTATTATTATAGTCATATCAAATTGTGCGGAATTATTTTCTATATCATGATATATAACTGAACTAAGATAAAATAAAATTGGCTCAGGAGGTATTATTGATCCAGATATCAGTACCCGGTTCAGATGATTTGACATTAAAATATCTTGTTTTGGATTATAACGGCACCATAGCATTTGACGGCAAGTTATATGACGTGCTTAAGCCTCTTTTAGTGGAATTATCCGATGTGATAGAAATTCATGTTCTTACTGCTGATACATTTGGAGATGTAAAACAACAGATTGAAGATCTGCCCCTTACTCTATATATACTTTCTTCAGGTGAGCAGGATAAACAAAAGCAGGAATATGTTATAAAACTGGGAAAAGAAAATTGTGCATGCATAGGAAACGGAAGAAATGATAAACTGATGTTAAAGGAAGCTGGTTTGGGTATAGCTCTAATTCAGGAAGAAGGTGCATGTGCTCAAACGCTTATAGCGGCAGATATTATCTGCAAAACTATAACTTCAGCACTTGAACTGCTTTTGCATCCTAAAAGAATGATTGCAACTTTGAGAGTTTAAAAAAAATCTGTCTTGATAAGAACATTTGAGAGATAAGGAAGCATTGCCGGAAAATGATAAAAACTGAAATACTATATGGAATTCATCCTGTATTTGAAGCTCTTAAAGCAGGAAGAAGAAAAGTTTACGAAGTATATATCACAAAGCAAAAAGATTCAAAATTGTTAAGGGATATATCCGAGCTGATAGAACCGATGAAAATCCCATTGGAATCCGTTAAACCTGATTATCTGGAAAAAATTACAGGATCAGGTTTTCACCAGAATATCGGGGCGAAGGTAAGCGAATATCCCCTTATTTCGTTTGATGATATTTTGAACAATATAACGCCGGGAAATGACGGATTTCTTTTATTGCTTGACACTGTGGTTGATCCCCAAAATCTTGGCGCTCTTGCAAGAACTGCTTTATGCGCAGGGGTATCCGGAATCGTAATCACAAAAGACAGGTCTGCCTCTCCGACTCCAGCCGTCTCCAAAGCATCGGCAGGTGCACTTGAACATATTTTACTCTCAAAGGTTACAAATATGGTCAGCGCAATACAACTAATCAAGAGCAAAGGCCTATGGATTGCAGGGATGGATGCTATGGGGGATATGCCTGTTTTTAGCTGTGATCTGAAAGGCCCGATTGCTTTGGTAATAGGAAGTGAAGGCAAAGGCATCCGACCGCTGGTCAAAGCAAATTGTGATTTTCTGGTTTCAATTCCACAGAAGGGCGGAGTTAGTTCGCTTAATGCTTCTGCTGCCGGTGCTGTTGCAATGTATGAAATATTCAGACAGAGAAATTTCACAGCCCGGATATCGAACAGCGAAAGACAATAGCGCTATTGAGCTATAACCTCAATATTATCTCATCTATTATTTGACTCTTACGGGTGTAAAACTAAACTTTTGGCCGCCAATAGCTGCTTCATACATAAACCCACCTTTTGTGTGCACAAATACGGCCATGCCCTTTATATATCTGGTTTTTGCCTGTACGCCGGTACGCGGACCCACACTTGCGCCAATAGATGCGCCTTCGGTACCCGCTTGCATCTGAGCTCCTGTGGTTATGGCAACAGCCGATGCCTGGACATCAAAGGCAAACTCACCGCTGGTAAATTCATTGTAAGCCCTCTTATCCTGGAAAAAAATTATTTCACTGAAAGCCTGGCCACCGGCCTGCCAGCCTACAGATATTTTTATCAGGGATGCTATGCCGGTGATTTTACCATCTTGATATACCCGCCCATTGCCGTAAGCCCCGCCTACAAAAAAACCACCTTTTCCGATTACCGGAAAAACAGCATAGCCATATGCGGTTTTAAAAAACGGTTGCACTGCTTTGGATTTCTTAAATAGTTTGATCGTGCCTGAATAGTTTTCTGCATGCACAAGGCTGGTAAAATTCAGTGCAAATATAACCATGACAAATACAAAATAAAATCTAACATTTCTCCCTTTTTCCTCCATGTCGTTTATTGCGTTCTTATTAGTTCTCATGATTCGCTCTCCTTTGAGCCAGTTTTAAAACGTCCCATTTTGGCCGATCTCTGCGTTGGACGAAAATTTTAATCCGCCTTGACCAAATTGAAATGTTTTGAAAGTGGCTTTTTATGTCTGTGATTACCGGATGAAACAAACAAAAAAAGTTATAATTCCTATGGGTCTGTAAATTAAAATGTTCAGGCCCGGAGTTTTTCAATTGATACGGTTAATACCTCGGTCAGTCTGTCACCGCGTTATAGCCTTCAATCGTTATGACAACCATGTTCATGCTGAGCGCAAGCCAAGCCCGAATCCTTCAGGTTCCCAGCGAGCCAGCTTTCCGTAACATCTTTAACGTTTCCGGCGCAGCCGCGCAGAACATCAATGCCATGGCTGTTCAATACATTAACAGCTCCCTGTCCCATATTTCCGGCTAACATCATTTTCACTCCCATCTGCGCGAGTGTGACGGCAATATTCGATTTGCAGCCACATCCGGCAGGCGATGCAAGCTTTTCTTCCGATAGAATTTTTTTCTGATCGTCAATGGTGAATACAGTAAAATATTCACAGTGTCCAAAGTGTTCATCAATCTGACTTTGATTTGAAGGTAATGCGATTTTCATAAATTTCTCCTTTAAAATATTATGGATTATCTCTTTTAGCCCTGCGTTCTTTTCCGTGGTCGCATGTCTTTGTTTCGTCGAAAGCAACTTCCCCGCCTTCAATTTTCAGCGCTTTCCCATTTATCAGAACGTCAGCTATTTTTTTGTGAGCCGCTTCGATTATCCTGCCGAATGTCTGGCGGGAAATGTTCATTTTGGCCGCCGCTTCTTCCTGATATAACGCATCGTAATCCGCCAGACGAATTGCTTCATATTCATCGAGGCTTAGAACAACCTCCTCCAGATCTGCAGCGGGTATACCCCGTGGCTTGAAATAATTTATATCCGGCATCCTGCAAACGTGTCGGCGACATTTAGGCCTGGGCATTTATCTTTATTGCTCCTTTTGCTTTTAGACTATTATAAGCATATGCCCATAACTTGTCAATGCCTAAAATTATTAATGTTTTCTGAAATGTCCGGAAAAACAATTGTGAAAATATAGCCAATAATTATCATTTGAAATTATTCAATTGAATTGAGGATAACGATTTACTGCTTTCAGGAATTTTATATCAGAAAAAGGAACCTCAAAAAATCATTCTTATTATCAAAGGTTGTGGAAAAACTGTGATATGTGAAAAATATCTCAAAATGAGAAGCGGCTGAGATCTGTTTTCAATCACCTATTTGTTACGTATAATACACAAAGTCTCGAAACCATTCATCGACGAGGCATGCAGATTTCTGATAGAAAGAAAGTAATCCCTCAGTTGAGCAGCTTGCCTGCTCAAACTGGCTTGTTGTACGATTAGGTTGAAACAGGATCGACTTCTGACTTTCAACAAAGTATGGAAATAAACGCCAGGAATCTTTTAAACATGGTGAGCCAAGAGCATGCTTGTTTCCACGCCTCTCAATTGGATTTTAAAAGATCATTCCATACCGCCCCCCTTCAACAACTTACCAACTGTGTTCTTTACTCATGGAAGCTCCTTCTATTCTCCCCAAAGCAATATCTGAAAGTCTATATATTGAGGGTACAACCATCTCCTCAGGAAATTGCCTTAAGAAATTTTCCCTCCAATAATGTTTTTTTGTTGACTTGTATGTAACATATATTACATTAGGTAACATACATTACATTTATTCGGTTGAGCTATTTCGGATTGTCTTTGGCTTCTTTGGTGGACATAAAGTCAGATGACATCAATATTACTAAATGAAAATACTTATATATCAGCATGTATGGTCAAATTTTATGAGCAATAATAAAAGCAAAAAACAAGAGTGGCTTCTCTTCTTTTACAGTGTGCCGTCCAAACCGGTAAGCAGCCGGATGAGAATCTGGAGAACGCTGGTGAAAACTGGGGCGGTTCAGTTTAAAGGGTCAGTTTATATTCTTCCTTACAGTGACGACCATTACGAATTTTTTCAATGGTTGGTATCAACTGTTACGGCTATGCAAGGAGAAGCAGCATTTGTGAGGGTAACAAGAATTGAAACCATGAAAGATGAAGAAATAATTAAATTATTTAACCAACAAAGGGCAAAGGATTACCTCGACTTTAGCAAAAGGCTCGATGAATTCGAAAACAGGATTGTCGGTATTGGAAAAGTTGTTGGAACGGTGAAAAACAAAAAGATAAAGGAGGAATTAAATAAATTTATAAAGGAATTTAAAGAAGTTGGTAAAATTGACTTCTTTTCTTCTGAGGAGCGTAAAGAACAAGAAAAAAGGCTGGAAAACATAACCTTAGAAATTTCCAAAACACCCCATTCTAAATCGATTAATCAAGCAGTTGAGGTCATCCAGAGACGTGTTGCTGACTATCAGGGAAAAATATGGGTCACAAGAAAAAAACCGTTTATTGACCGGATTGCCTCAGCATGGCTCATAAAAGGGTTTATAGATAAAAATGCCGTATTTGACTTTATCGACGGAAACAACCTTGAGAGCCAGGGTAAGAATATTGTAGCGTATGACATCGTAGGTGGTGAATTCACCCATATTGGCGATATGTCAACTTTCGAAGTATTGCTCAAGGCTTTCAGCCTTAAAGACAAGGCGCTGAGCATTATGGCCGAAATTGTACACCAGCTTGATTTGAATGATGAAAAATACAAAAATCCGGCAGCAGAAGGGTTGAGAGAAATTATAAATGGAATAAGAAAAACGGTTAAGGATGACCATGAGGCTTTAGAAAAAGGTATGAGCATCATTGAATTGCTCTATGCATCAAACAAATAGAAAGGAGTATATCTTATGCCCCCATATCACAAACATTTGGAAACAAGCACAAAACGAACAGGTAAATCTTATCAACAAATGCACGGCTGGCTTGACAATCACCCGCAGATGAAAGCCGGGCGTCATAGTCTGGACAAACTTTCTGAAAACATAAAATTTGTAAAAACATCATGGGGAGATGAAGCGGTTAATGAATATCTTGAGCATATTGTGGAAGATACGGCAATGCAGGACATCGAAGTCCTTGAAAAATCCGGATGTCCTGATGAGGCGATTATCCACAGCATCGAGGTCGCCAGAAAGGCGTTGGAAATATCTTCCAGAGTCGGTATCCCGGTTGACCGGAAATTAATAATTCGCGGCGCGGTTTACCATGATCTGGGCAAGTCAAAAACCTACGGCATGGAGCATGGCGAAATCGGAGCGCAGATGGCGCAGGAACTGAACTTAGGGGATGAGATTATCCAGATCATTCTCAAGCATATCCGTGGTGGGTTGACAGAACCTGAAGCTGTCGAGCTCGGTCTGCCTGTTCGTGATTATACGCTCAGGAAACCGGAAGAAAAGATTATAATTTATGCAGACAGGATGGTGGATATTTACACCGGCGGAATTGTTCCGAATACCAATGAAAAAGACGCTGAAGACCGCTTTGTTGTAATTTTGCAGCAGTATGAAAAGTACGGCAAAAATCCTGTTACACTGAAAAGATATATCGATATGCACCAGGAAATTCATGGGTGGATAAATTGATTTTATCTTGTTACAGGACAGAGCTTTGCAATAAGATCGAAAACCTAAATGAGATATAACATGTTAAAACTATTTAATATTTTCAAGAAAGAAGATGCCTGCACACTGCTTACCCCACTTGAAGGAAAACAGGCTGAAAGATACCACCATTTCAGAGAACTGCTAAATAACAACTACCTTGCGCTTCACCGGATTGCAGATTTGGAGGAAGCATATTATGGAGGCAAGCCGTTCACGCTTCAATGGGTAAGGATCAAATATCAGGAACTTTTTGAAGCAATAAGCAACATTATTTCATCATTTGAAGGTTTATCCAAAAAAGATATTTCATCGCTTATCCAGGCAAGGGATGTTATCGGCAATGCCATAAAGGAAGAGTTCCGACCCGGATTTGAGTTTCTAAGCAAAGATATTGTTATTCCTTTTGATGCCTTAATAAGTGCGGAAATGAAAAAAATGACCGGGTCAAAAGCCGGAAATCTTGCGCTTATCCGAAATGTTCTGGGCTTGCCGGTGCCGGACGGCTTTGTGGTAACTGCGTATGCGTTTCAAAAATTCATGGATGCAAACCGCCTTACAGCGCCTGTTGCTGAAGCATTGGAGGGGCTGTCAGTTGAATCCGGCGAAGAAATTGAACGGGTCAGCAAAAAACTCAGAGATATGATTATGCAGTCGCCGGTTCCTTCCGAGGTTGAAGAAGCATTGATGAAGGCTTATGCGGTACTTGAACAGAAAACCGTGCCGGGCGTACATATTGCCGTTAGAAGTAGCGCAATCGGCGAAGATACGGAAGCCTCTTTTGCAGGTCAGTATTCGACAGAGCTGAATGTAACCAAAGGCAATATCATACATGCCTATAAAACAGTGATTGCCAGCAAGTATTCTGCACGGGCAATTTCTTACCGGATGCATTACGGTCTGGATGACCTGGAAACGCCCATGTGCGCGGCAGGAATTGTGATGCTCGATCCAAAAGCCAGCGGCGTGCTTTACACAAAGAATCCGTCCGAGCCTTTTTCTGATTCGGTCAAAATCAATGCGGTCTCAGGGCTTGGGGAGTATCTGGTTGACGGAAGCGCTTCGCCGGATGTGTTTGTGGCAGACAAAAAAAGAAACATCATTTTGGAAAAGCACATCGGTTCCAAAGAATTTCGGATGGTAAATTTGAGCGGCGGCGGAATAGATTTGGAAAAAATACCCGAATCCGAAAGACAAATTCCTGCTATTGACGATTCCATCCTGTTTCAACTGAGAGATTTCGGGCAGAAACTTGAAGAATATTTCGGAAACCCGCAGGATGTGGAATGGGCAGTGGATAAAAACGGAAAACTGTTTATTCTGCAATCCAGACCCCTGAATATTACAGACACCAAAGCCCCGGAAGAAAAAATCGAGGTGAATGAGGCCGAGTATCCGGTTCTGATTTCAAGCGGAAAAACGGCATCGCCGGGCGTGGCAATCGGAAATGTTTTTATTGCAGCCCCGGATATTGCGCTCAAAGATATTCCTGCATATTCCATTCTTGTTGCCAAAACCGCATCGCCAAGTTATGCCGAAGCCATTGGAAGACTGCGGGGAATCATAACCGATATGGGGAGCACAACCAGTCATCTGGCTTCCGTAGCCCGCGAATTCGGAGTACCGATGCTGGTGGATACCAAAAACGCCACATCGGTTCTTGCAAATCAGGATACCGTTACCTTTTATGCTGATATTTCCAAAGTCTGGCAGGGAGCCGTGCAATCGCTCGAAAAACATGTAAAACCTGCCAAACGCCCAATGTTCGACAGTCCGGTATATCAGAAAACCAGAAGAATTCTTGACCATATTTCGCCGCTTCATCTGACAGACCCCAAATCCCCGTCATTCACCCCTGAAGGATGCCAAAGTTTTCATGATATTATCAGGTTCACCCATGAACAGTCCATGAAACAGATGTTTTCTTTCGGGGAAACTGCAGGAAAAGGCATGACTTCCGTGAAACTTACAGCAAACCTTCCGATGTTCTTTTATCTGATTGACATCGGCGGAGGACTTAAGTTCGGGCTTTCCACCTGCGATGTCATTACTCCTGAAAGTGTGGAATCCGTCCCGTTCAAGGCGGTGTGGAAAGGTTTTACGCATCCTGGCATCACATGGTCCGGCGCAATTAACCTCAGTATGGGCAATCTTATGACCCTCATGTCTTCTGGAGCAACAGCAGGCGAAATGCCGGGCGCCTCTCCCAGCTATGTGCTGATAGCGCAGGATTATATGAACATGAGCGCGCGCTTTGGATACCATTTTGCAACCATTGATACGCTTTGCACTGAAGATAGCAACCAGAATTATATAACGCTGCAATTTTCAGGAGGTGTAGGCACATATTACCGGCGTTCTTTAAGAATTGGTTTTCTTGGAAATGTGCTTAAACGGCTGGGATTTGAAGTATCTCTTAAAGGAGATCTGCTGGATGCTGCTCTGATGAGATATGACAAAACAGCAACAGAGGAAAAGCTCGATCAGTTGGCTCGTCTTCTTGCATGCAGCCGCCTTCTGGACATGGCAATTTCAGGTCAGGAACAGGTCGCTGAGATGACAGAGTCCTTTTTCAGACAGGAATATAATTTTCTTGAAAGAAAACAGGAAAATGACCCAAAAGAATTGTATGTTCACACCGGCTTTTGGAAAACGGTTAAAGAAGAAGAGCATATTCGCTGCGTTCAGGACGGAGCAAAATGGGGAAGCGCGCTTACAGCAGGGGTTTCAAAACTCATGGGTAAAATGTTCGGGGATTCGTATCAGGAATTTTTGGACAACATCGACGCATATCATTATTTCCCTTTTGCTATCGCCAAAAACAGCGAGATTTCAGAAGGATCGGCATCGGTTCTTATCAATGCAGTATCAGGAAGCATTGACAGAGCCGGAGGCCTGGCTTTCGGCATCAAAGATGTCTGCAATTATTTTGTTTTCAGAATTAATGCGCTTGAAGACAACGTGATTCTGTTTGAATTTGACAAATGCAAGAGGTATCAGCGAAAGTCCTTGAAAAAGAAAATAAATGCCGGGAAATGGTATTTGCTTAAAGTGGAAATTACGGGAAATACATTCAAAGGCTTTGTAAACGATGAACTGCTCATGGAATATGAAGCACAGCGAACTTTGAGCGGATATGCAGGACTTTGGACAAAAGCGGATTCGGTTACCCATTTTGAGAATTTACGGATTAAATCGGGACAGACTGTGAGAACAATTGAATTTTGACATATAGAAAGATAGCCATTGAAAAATAATTCCGATCATCTGAAATCTGATATTATACTTCTTTTTTCGACACGCGTTATCCGCTTGTTTGCTTATGGCTTCCTGTCGGTTGTGCTGGTATTGTACTTGGCGGAAATAGGATTGAGCGGCTATGAAATCGGTCTGCTGCTGTCACTGACACTGCTCGGAGATGTGGTGGTTTCGCTGTGGGTTACTACAGTTACAGATCGCATTGGCAGGAAACGGATGCTCATTTTCGGTTCTGTATTGATGGCATCGGCAGGAGCTGTATTTGTTTTTACAAAGAATCCGATAATTCTGACTATCGCGGCTATTGTCGGAATCATCAGTCCGAGCGGAAATGAAATCGGTCCTTTTCTTTCCATCGAACAGGCTGCGCTGTCACAACTGATTCCGAATCAAAGACGTACCCACATCTTCGGATGGTACAATCTTGCCGGATCATTTGCCACCGCACTTGGGGCACTCAGCAGCGGATGGCTGGTAGAATCTTTACGAAAATCAGGTTTCACATTGTCAGATGCATACCGCTCCGTTTTATTCGGCTATTCTGTCGGTGGACTTTTGCTGATTCTGTTATTTATAGGACTGTCGTCAGGTGTTGAAATAAGCAAAACCCCAACCGTCAAATACAAAATGGGGCTTCACGGTTCACGAAAAATCGTTATCAAACTGAGCGCATTATTTGCACTTGACGCTTTTGCAGGCGGTTTTATTGTTCAAAGCATAATGGCATACTGGTTTCATATCCGATTCGGTGCAGATACAGGCGTTTTAGGCAGTATCTTTTTCGGGGCAAATATTCTTGCCGGAATTTCAGCGTTGCTTGCCGCTCGTATTGCAAAACGAATCGGGCTTATCAAAACAATGGTTTTTACACATATTCCGTCAAATATACTTCTGTGCCTTGTGCCTCTGATGCCGAATCTTGCATCTGCAATTTTTGTACTGTTGCTGCGTTTCAGTATTTCACAAATGGATGTGCCTACCCGCCAGTCATATACAATGGCGGTTGTGCTTCCTGATGAACGGACTGCGGCATCCGGCATTACAAACATTGCCCGTTCAATTGGAGCGGCAGTATCACCTTCTTTAAGCATATTTTTCTTTGCTAATCCCTTGTTCCTAAGCGCACCTTTTTTTCTGGCAGGCGGTCTGAAAATAATTTACGATTTGTGTCTTTATCATATGTTTCAGAACATCAAACCACCAGAAGAAAAAGGTGAAATAATAACAGGGTGAGTTAACGGCGTTGAAGCAGAAGGAAAAAAATAATCGTATATTTTAACCAATCTATCAATTCGTTCTATTAATTTTATATTCTTTTGTTTAATTACTGCTTACCCGGTAACCCGACATCATAATTTGAGTTAGAAATCTACTTTTCTCATAACAATGTTCGATATATTGCTTACAGCTTCAAATGTTGGATACACTGCAAAATTACCGGATGCTACATTACAGGAAGTTATCAATAGAAAAGCAACATTACCGTTTGAGCCAACAAGGGGAGCTTCTTCTCCAAAATGAGCATTATAACTTGCTACAATCGCCTTTTAACCGATTTTGCAAATTCCGGTTTCACCGGAAAGTCTGTCCGCTTTGCATTGTCTTGGGCAAAGAACACACGAATGCAATATTTCGCGGGCTTTTTTTGCCTTTTCGCTCAGCAACCCTTTGTTGAAGGTATTTATGTAGACCGGTTCAAAATCCTTCATAATCTATGTAACTATGCAAAACCCAGAAGTTTTCCACCCTGGTAAAGACAAAAAGACATCATCCACGCAATTACTGTGCTGTATGTTATGCTGAAAAAAGTCCATTTAAATGAGCCCGTTTCTTTTTTTATCGTTGTAATGGTAGCAAGGCAGGGTAAATATAAAAGCACAAAAACCATCATGGAAAGAGCTGAAAGAGGTGTCATGCCGGAAGAACGCAAAGCATTTGCCAACGCGGCTTTATCATTGGATTTTTCGGTTGAATAAAGAACTCCAAGAGTACTGACAACAATCTCTTTTGCAAAAACGCCCGTTAAGAGAGAAACACTGCCCCGCCAGTCAATACCTAAGGGCTTAAAAACAGGTGAAAGCCCTTTTCCGATTTTTCCCATGAATGATTTTTCAATTTTTTCCGAGTTCATTTTATTTTCAATGCCGGCGATTGCAGCAAGCTTTTGTTCATTTAATAAAATTTTCTCGTTTTCATCTGCGGAAATAAATTTTTCCTTAAATGATTCATTGATGTTGTTTAATATAGAAGTATAATCTTCGGAATAATTTATATTTCTGGGAAAAGATGAAAGAAACCAAACAATTATTGAACCGACCAGTATGATTTTCCCCATCTTTTTTAAAAACATCTTACTTCTGTCCCACATATGAATAGTAAGGCTTTTTAGCATTGGCACCCTGTAGGGAGGGAGTTCCATTACAAAAGGAGCGTCAGCACCTTTCAGAAGTGTCAGGCGAAAGAGCCTGCCTGATATTATAGAAAGAATAATTCCTAGAAGGTAAAGGGAAAATATTACATTACCTGCTTTTGCGGCAAAAAAAGTACCGGCAAGTACTATATAAACGGGAAGCTTTGCGGAACATGACATGAAAGGAGTAATTAGAATTGTAAGAATACGGTCTTTTTCACTTTCCAATGTTCTTGCCGCCATAATAGCCGGGACATTACATCCAAAGCCCATAAGCATGGGAATAAAAGATTTTCCATGGAGCCCGATAAGATGCATGATCTTATCCATTAGAAACGCGGCTCTTGCCATATAGCCGGTATCTTCAAACAAGGCGATGCAGAAAAAAAGTATTAAAATATTCGGCAAAAAGATAATTACACTGCCAACACCCGCAATAATTCCGTTTACTAATAAGTCCTTGAAAATACTTTCAGGAAGAAATCTTTCAAATCCTGAAGAAAGGAGATTTACCCCGTTATCTATCAAATCCATCGGGTATGCGCCAACTGTAAAGGTAAGCTGAAACATTGCCCAGATAAAAAAAATGAATATAGGAAAACCAATAAATTTGTTTGTAAGAACAAGGTCGATATTGCGTGAAATATCAACACGCCGTTTAGGTGATATTGTTTGAACCTCCTTGATAATGCCCGATATAAAACCATATCGGTCATCAGTCATGATGATTTCCGTATCTTCGTCGTAGAGGTTTAAAAGATTTTTGCGAAGAGACTGAACCTCGTCGATAATATCAGATCCCGCATTTCCTGCTTTTAACGCAAAACGTTCTTTTACAATCTTATCATCTTCAAGCAGCTTTATTGCAGTCCACCTGAAATTATAATGGATATTATCTTTTACTTTATCTTCTATCAGATCCCCGATTCTTACAATTGCACTTTCGATATCCTTGCTGTATTTAACATTTCTTTTTTCTTTTTTTACAGGACTGGATTCCGCGAGCTTTATCGCTTCTTTCAGCAGATCATCCATCCCTTCATTTTTGTTGCCTACAGTAAATATAACCGGTACATCAAGAAGTGATGAAAGCTTTTCGGCATCAATTTTGGTTCCATGAGAGCGGGCTACATCAGCCATGTTCAGGACAAAAAGAACCTTGCCGTCTATTTCTCTTAGCTGGGTTGCAAGATAAAGGCTTCTTTCAAGATTGGATGAATCTATGATATCGATAACTACATCGGGGGACTCTTCTAAAACAAAGTTTCTTGCAACAATCTCTTCTATTGAATAAGGAGTTAAACTATAGGTTCCAGGCAGATCAACTATTTTAAGATCATACCCAAACTTGCTGATGAGGCCTTCTTTTTTTTCTACGGTAACGCCCGGCCAGTTTCCGATCTTTTGCCGCGATCCTGTAATATTATTAAATATTGTAGTCTTACCTGAGTTAGGATTACCAGCAAGAGCAATGGTTATTGTTTTTTTATCAGTCATGTACTCCTACTCTGATTTTTCGACAGTTATCTGAGACGCCTCTTCCACCCGTAAAGATATATGATAATTTTTTACAATTAGTTCTAAAGGATCTTTCAGTGGTGCGTACTTTTCTATGTAAATCTGGGAACCTTTTACCATTCCCATTTCAAGTATTCTTCTCCGCAAAGCTCCGCTACCCGCTATCCTGACAATTATACCCTTTTCCCCTTCCTTCATTTCACTCAATAACATTAACGGAACTCCTAATTTTTGACAGGTTCAACAATTATTTTTTGAGAAAGACCCTGTCCTATTGCATAGCGGCTGGATTCTATAGCAACAACAATCTGACCTCTGCTGACCTTCGTAATAACTTCAAGCACATCATCGGGCCTGATTCCCATGCTAAGCAGCCTCATGCGTGCCCCGGTACCTCCGGTAATATCTTTAACCACCAAGCGTTCACCTGGTTTTGCCATTGATAAAGGCATTGATTTTACTCTTTCTTTCAGGCATTGGGCACAAATTCCATAAAGTTCCATTTTATGCTGAAGCATGTGAAATCCATGAGCGGAAGCAATTTTGATCTGTAACTTTTCTACTTCTTCTTCCTCAAACTCGAAAATATTTCTGCATTTTATACATATCATATGATCGTGATGCTGACCCAAATGTCTGTGCTCATAGCGTATTATGCCGTTATCAAATTTATTTTTAGAGGCAAACCCAAGATTACACATCAAATTCAGGGTATCTTTTACAAATGAATTATCAAAATTATGCCCATTATCATTGAGCATTTTTGTGAGTTCCTGAGACGTCAGGTGATTTTCAGTTTGCAGAAAAGTATCTAGGACTTTGAATCTTTCTTCAAAATTATCAATATTTCCCTCTTTGAAGAATTTTTCAAATTGTTTTTTTTCCTGCTTATGAGTACGCTTCATAATTGTTCCCTATTAAACCACAAATTTTCAAACCTTTTGAACGGTTATTCCAGACTCTCATAGGTTGAAACCTTATCGAGATAATTAGCAACAATAATGCCTGAATATGCGATTGTCAATGAAATCCGGGCAGATAAAAAAGTTAAACCTCAATTGACATTGTTCAAACGAACCGTTGTTCCCGCTGAAGGAACTTTTGGGAAAGTAACTGAAAAATGGCCTTGTTTATGGCATTTTCTCCCATGCAGGCTTTTTGGTGGATAGTAAGGAACCTTTTTCAGATCAAAAACCTCACCACCGGGCGTTAGCAATGCAACCTCCACGTAGCCAGGAACATCAATTGGGTTTATCGTTTTCAATCGAAGGTATCCACCAACCCTTAATGTACTATTTTCTTCCACAGCCAATACCTGGCTGAACTTAGTCTCGGTGTTCGGAACAAACTCCATTCGATACTGTCTGATGCTTAACTGATTTTTAGTTATTGCGCATCCGGCAAACACCTCGATGCATATCAATACAAGCAAAGCCAATTGAAAATATTTTCTCATATATTGTTCTCCTTTCTACATTTTATTGGTATGTGAGACACTCATATGTCAGTTAGTTTACATTTCCGCTTCGACTTTTCTCTTTTCAAACCAACTGTAAACTGACGGAATAATTAACAGCGTAAGCAGAGTTGAAGTAATCAATCCACCCACAACAACTGTGGCAAGCGGTTTTTGAATTTCAGAGCCCATCCCGTCGGCAAGCAGCATAGGGATCAAGCTGAAAATTGCTATTGATGCGGTCATCAATACCGGGCGTAATCTGTCAAGACTTCCCTTCCTGATTGCTTCCTGCAAATCAAGACCTTCTTCACGGAGTTGTGAAATGCGGGATACCAGCACCAGTCCGTTTAACACAGCAACACCAAACAAGACGACAAATCCCACGGAAGCAGGAACAGATAAATATTGTCCGGATATATAGATAGAAAAAATCCCGCCGATTAAAGCAAACGGCAGATTACATATTACCAACAGCGCCAAGCGGATCGATCCGAATGTAACAAATAAGAGAAGCAGGATTAATCCGACGGCAACAGGTCCGATGATCATCAGTTTGTTCATAGCTCTCTGTTGATTTTCAAATTGTCCGCCCCAACTTAAATAATAGCCGGCCGGCAATTTAACCTGCTCTTTTATCTTTTCTTTTGCTTCCGCAACAAAACTGCCAATATCTCTGCCACTAATATTCATCTCAATCCCGATTCTTCTGATTCCATCCTGGCGGCTTATCTGCACCGGTCCTTCAATCATTTTCACCTCGGCTAACTGTTCGAGTGGAATATTCATTCCCGATTCTGTAGTGACTAATATATTTTTGATTGCTTCAAGTGAATTTCTTTTTTCTTCAGGCAGGCGAACAATTATATCAAAGCTCCGATTCTCTTCATAAAATTGAGAAGCAGGCTTCCCGGCAACAGCTATTTCAATTACATTCTGGACATCGCTGATATTTAACCCATACCGTGCTATTCTTGAACGGTCGATATTTACTGTCAGGTATGGCTGCCCCGAAACCTTTTCCGTAACCAAATCGATGCTACCCTTGATTGAAGAAAGGACTTTTGCGATTTCGGACGATTTGTTTTTCAGCACATCGATATCTTCTCCAAACAGCTTAACTATTAGTTGCGCACGTGTTCCCGCAACAAGCTCATCAATTCTGCACTGTATCGGCTGGCTGAAACCGAAACTGATGCCGGCAATTGACTCCAATGACTCACGCATTTCATTTGTTATTTCTTCTTTCGAAATATCCCGTTTCCACTCATTCTTTGGTTTAAATATACCGACATACCCGGTTTGATCAGTGCCCCTGGTATCAAGGGCAACACCGGTTTGCCCTGTTCGTGACACAACAACATCCAGTTCATCAAACTGCTTCAGCTTTTCGGCGGCGCGTTGATTTACTTCCATTGCGGTTGCCAGTGAAACACCGGGAAGCATAGACACATCCATATCAAACGAGCCTTCATCCATTGTCGGTATAAATTCCGTTCCCAATTTTGTTACAAGAAACAGAGATGCAATAAGTAAAACACCGGCAATGCTTAGGATTGTTTTTTTCCTGTTCATTGCATATTCCAAAAGCGGCAAATAAGATTTCTTTGCATACTTCATTATTATGCTTTCTTTTTCCGGTTGCGGTTTCAGAAACAGGAGGCAGAGAGTCGGAATAATAAAAACAGAGAGGAATAAAGAAGAAAGAAGAGCAATCACGACGGTTATGGCCAGCGGTCCGAACATCTTACCTTCAATTCCTGATAATGAAAGGATAGGTATAAAAGTGATGGCAATAATAAGTTCGCCGAAAATACTCGGTTTTCTGACCTCCATAACAGCTTTAAGCACCGTAAACAATTTATAATGTTGACTATCCTCTTCGCTTAAATGCCGCTGGACGTTTTCCACCTGGATTATTGTCGTGTCTATAATCATCCCGATGGAAATTGCGAGACCGCCTAGAGACATAAGATTTGCGCTTATGCCGGCTAGTTTCATCACAATAAAGGTTGCCAGCAATGAAAGAGGCAATGCAGTCAGCACTACAAAGCTTCCTCTGAAACTGTTCAGCAATAAATAAAGCACAATCAAAACGAGAATAGCACCTTCAATAAGAGCTTTATTTACCGTGCTGACGCTCGCGTTAACAATATCGCTCCTATCGTAATAAGGAACCATCTTGATGCCGTCCGGAAGCATATTGTTCTCATTGATTTCTTTGACTTTTTCCGCTACCCGGCGAACAACGGCACGGCTGTTTTCGCCACGCATCATCATAACGATTCCGCCGACAGCTTCATCTTTACCGTTCTTCATAGCCGCACCCATCCGCACGGCTTCGCCGATCTTTACTTGCGCAACATCTTTTATGTATGTAGGTGTTCCATGTTCAGATTTCAGAACAATATCTTCTATATCACTGACATCTTTTATCAATCCAACGCTTCGGATTATATATTGATTTGTATTCCGTTCGAGAATATTACCGCCTACGTTTTGATTATTGTTGCCTATCGCTAAATAAACGTTATCTACTGTTATGGCATACTTCAGCAATTTTTCCTGCGATACAATTACCTGATATTGTTTAAAGTAACCGCCAAATGAATTTATTTCATTTACTCCGGCAACACTTTTCAACTGTGGAGTGATAATCCACTCCTGAATTGTTCTCAAATTTGTCAGGTAAGAAATTTTATCCTGCGGATTTCCCGGCATTTCTCCTTCGAGAGTATATTGATATATTTCTCCCATTACTGTGCCAATTGGTCCCATAGCAACTTCAACGCCTTTAGGAACCTTTTCTCTCGCTTCCGCCAATCGTTCAAATACCAACTGCCGGGCAAAATAAATATCGACATTATCCTTGAAAACTATTGTCACGATTGACAGGCCGAACTTTGTAACAGAACGCATCTGTTCAATATCCGGCAATCCGCGCATTGACATCTCAATCGGGTAGGTAACATTTCTCTCAATCTCTATTGCAGACAGTCCATCTGCGTGGCTTACTACTTCAACCTGTATGTTTGTTACATCCGGAAAAGCATCGATCGGCAATTTTAAATATGAATACAATCCGAACGCGATGATTAAAAGGGAAAGGAAAATAACCATTCCTTTTTGTTTTAACGCATATGTAATTATTTTTTCCAGCATTAGTGGTGATCTCCCTCAAGTTCATCTTTTTTAAGTTCGGATTTCAGGATGAAGGCACCCTTAACGGCAATCATCTCGCCCTCCTTGAGTCCTGCTGTGACCTCCAGGCTTTTCCCGAGAGTCCTGCCGGTCTCGATTTCTCTTTTTTTGAACTTGTCGGGAGAGACCTGGACAAATACATAGCGCGCAGAATTTTCAAATAGCACAGCCTCTTCAGGAACATTAATGAGCAGTTCGTTCCCACTGTTTCTTGCGTCCGTCAGGATTGTCGCAAACATGCCGGGTTTGAGCAGACCGCTTGCATTATCGATGGTTACCCGCGCTTTTTCGGTTCTGGTTTTTTCATCCACAACATCAGCAATGTAGGATATCTTTCCTGTAAATATCTTGTCGGGGTATGGCGTGACCGATACCTTCACCTCTGCACCAACTCTGAGGCTGGACATGTCTTTTTCATAGACATCGATAACCACCCAGAGTGTCGAGAGATCGGCAACCATAAAAAGCATTTTCTCGGGATTAACAATCTCCCCCTGGGTGATCGCCTTTTCTATCACCACCCCGCTTACAGGTGATTCAACCGAAATAAGAGGGAGGCTGCCGTTGCCCTTGGCTGTGGCAAACTGCGCAACATCAACACCAACAAGCCGGAAACGCTCCTTGGCAAGGTTAAGGTCCGTCTCTGCCTCTCCCAATTCCTGCCTTGCCTTCAGCACATCCTTTTCCGGGGATATCTTCTTTTGAAACAGTGTCTCCTCCCGCTGGAAGCTCTTACGCGTCAATTCCACTTTACCCAGCGCCTTGAGGTAATCGGCCCATATCTGATAAAGTTCCACACTGTCGAGATAAGCAAGAGGTTGCCCGGCCTTTACCCTGTCGCCCTGGGATGCAATGATCCTGACAGTCTTTCCTGTCACACGCGGGCTAATCATAGCGGCCCGGTCCATGTTCATCTCGATCACGGCTGTCGCTGAGAGGGGAACCGCCACCTCTTCGATAGTCACCTGTTTGACTTCTATACCGGAAGACCGCTGCATTTCCTGAGACAGTTTTACAACACCGTGCTCTTCTTTTTCATCTCCGCATTTATGGCCGGTTTCATTCGCCTCCGCCATTACTGCTGTTTTTCCTTCTGCCGGAACTTCCTCTTTTCCGCATCCCACAGTCAGGAGCACGATGCCAAAAACAATAAGAATTGCAACTATCACCCCATTCTTTGATATATTTAAATTTTGTTTTATCATTCCAGTGTTCCCCCTATGGTTTTTTCTATTGCATTCAGTGCAAGCTGCGTTCTTTCCTGCGCTTCAATAAAAGCAAACTGTGCCTCAATGGTGTCTTTTTGTGCAAGACGCACTTCGAAGAAGCCGACTTTTCCTTCCTTGAAGGCCAGATTCAGGAGATCCAAATTTTCTGCGGCTATTACAATTATTTCTTTTTTAAAAAGCGATAATTCTTCGATAGCGGTTACAAGATTGCTGTAGGCAAGCTCAAAATCGCGTTGTATAGCTTTTTCCAGTCCGTTCGATTTTATTTTTGCCGCTGCAGCTTTCGAATAAGCTTCTTTCTTCTCCGCCTGTTTCCTGTCGAAAAGAGGCAGGGGGATTGATACCTCTATCCCCACAGTGTTTCTTCTCTCATCCCTGTCGTAAAAACCTGAAAGAGTTATGTCCGGGATGCTCTCCTTTTCCACCAGTTTTTTCGCAGACCGGGTTTTTTCCACCTCTAACAGAGTCGCCTTTACATCAGGCCTCCGGTAAAGAGCTGCTTTCATGAATTCTTTATCAGGCAACGCAGGTGCTTTGGAGGGTAAATCACCATGAACGTCAAAAGAAGCTTCGGGTGATAAGCCAATAAATCCCTGTAATGCAAGAAGCGATTCCCGGCATTCTCTTCCTATAAGGAGAACTTCTTTCTTTGCCTTGCTCAACTCAACCTCCGAGAGGTTCACGTTGAGGCTGGAAACTTCGCCTGCCTGAAACTTGATCTTTGCGTAGCCGAGCAGCTCTTCGTTCAACCTGACAATCTCTTGTGCCAAACCATTTTTCTTTTTTACGGCAAGCACTTTTGTAAATGCATCTTTCACGTCCGCAACTACAACCCGCTCTTTATCCTTAATCTCGGCTTTTATCTTGGCAAGCTCTTTTTCCGCTATATCAATCCGTATACTCCGCTGCCCCGCAACCTCGAATTCCTGGGAAAGCTTGAATCCATAATTTGTGAACGCACTCCCGCTTTCACCCTCCGGTCTTTCCTTTTTTGAGACATTGCACCCTATAGTCGGGTTATTTATCAAGAAAAGCCGCGCTTTTTCAAGCTGGCCATACGCAGCACCTTCTTCGAGCCTAATGGCCTGGAGGTCGGAATTGAGTGTTAGGGCACGATGCACTGCCTCTTCGATATTAATCGGCTGAAACATCGAACATTGACTGACCAGCGGTGTTTGCGGCTGACCTGGCGTATCCTGAGATTGAAAAGAAAGCCCAATCCCTGAACAAGCTGAGTATATAAAAACAAAAAATATATATATTCTTATGCCCTTAAACATAAAATGCTCCTATTTAATGAATAATTTCGGATTCTTCACACAATCCGGCACATAGGAATTGTCGAAGAAAAGAAGTACTAAACAATTCCCGATGAGCGTGAAAAGTTGCGCGATTTAAAAAATAATTTTGAGTCGGATGAAAAAAGAAAGGTTCAAATCAGAAGAACAATGGTACGGTGTGATTCGTGGGCGGCGCTTTTTAAATGGAGATAATTGACTGAAGTTAACTGACCGTCATGGTATGATGGATTTAATAAATTAATCGTATTAGTTTGAAGACATATCTGAAGTTTAGGTTGAATGATTCCGTTACTTAAAAGTGTTGTATGCTCATCAACCTCTTTTGATATAGGAATATCCGAGCAGAAACATGTATCTTTATCTTGTAAACTGTTATTGTTACAGCAAAAGCATCTCTCCGATAGCTTTAATTCAATTTCAAAATGTCCCGTATCGCTGTAACAAAGGACGATACCCCCTGCATGGCTGATCGGCATGACCATAAAAAATACAAGCAGGGATAGGATAACATATTTGATCAAGGATTTCATGAATTATTAACTTTTTTATAAATGTTTAAAAAATAGCCGATAAATCTTAATTGTCGAGGGACAAATAAAGTAACTATGAAATGATAAATCAATCTATTTGGTATGACCCGGAATATCATAAGTAGTACAGGAACCGCTCGAGCATGCTCTTGTCTGAGAACTTAACGAAGTATTAGCCCCTGAACCGGCACCCATGCTGAAATTTGTTGCACTTATTACCCGTTCGAATTCCTCACTGCTGCATTTTGGGCATTTAAGCTCAGCCTCTTCATCTTTATTCATCAGTATTAATTCAAAGAATTCGTCACATTTTAAACATTTAAACTCATATATCGGCATTACGACACTCCTTAATTCTATTTATTGAGACAGTTCCAAAACGTTTCAGTTTGATCAAGGCCAAAGCGGGTGCAAATCTTAACCGCAGGAATACATGGAGTATTTCGAGGATAGCACTATGTTTCACTGCGTGCAAAATTTAAATCCAACGCTGAGATCGGCCAAAATAGAACGTTTCGCAATTGGCTCTATTTATTATCACAATTAAACCATTGTCAAGTAACAGGAATTATTAAGTTCAGTATAATCACATTTAGGTTATCTGGCAAGATCAGTCTATATAGATCTTGAAAACAACATATTATTGGGTAACAAGTATAAATATTTAATATGATTAATTTGATTTATTTACAGTTTTCTAATTCGACTTATTTAAAGCCCATCAATAGCCTAATGGCGGGTAAGCCCTGAACTGGTTGTGGGGAAAACCACTTGAATAATATACTTCTACCCGGCGGGAGAGGGGGAACCCTTTCCCGCCGGGCATAAAGTCGCTTTTGACTTTATGCCAAGGTATCAAAATTAAACCAGTTTAATCTGAAATAAAAACCCACCAGATATAAAAAGAGAAGGCCGCAACTGCTATAATAAACATAAAATATGAATTCCAGTCAGTAGGCCTTTTAGCCATTCCGGTCTTGGTAATTTTTCCAACCCTGATATTACATGAAGGGCATACGACTTCATCAAGTGAGATGTAGGTTAGACATTCAGGGCATTTTTTTGATAAATACCCATAATCATTGTCTTTATCAGCACTCATTATTCCTTTCCATACATTATAAGATGGTTTATAATAAAGCTGCTATTCCAAATATTCTTTTTCTTTTATAATGTTGCTACTGCTTTTAACCTGAGCAAGCCACGAACTAAAAGTAATCTCTTTTTTCTTTTCAAGCAGGACCTTTATTATTCCTTCCTTTTCTTTTTCAAAGTCTTGTTCCAATGGATATGTTCTTTCCTTAAAGCGTATTATATAATAACCATTTTTCCCTTTTACAGGCTTTTCCGTAAATTGATTGGTACTTGACAGTTTGAAAGCAGCATCTGCTATCTGCGGCTCGAATCCGATAGTTCCTATAGCACCGTTGCGCCCAAAAAAACCTGTTTCGTATGGGGTAAGTTTGTATTTACTGCTTTCTTTTATAAAATCGTCCCCCTTTTTAAGAACAGACAATAAATCTTTAGCATCTTTTTCTGCTTTTTCCCACTTCTTTTCTTTTATAAGATCAGTTTCTACTGCCTTTTTCACATCATTGAGTTCAGGTATTTTAGGCAGCATTGTTTTCATAACTTCAACAACACAATATTTGTTTCCGATTTCTTTAACATCACTTATTTCCTTCTCTGACATCTTGAAAACTCCGGATTTCATTAAATACTGATTGTCGCTATCGGTTGCAGCAGAAGCATCCAGTTCAGAAAAGAAATCAGTTGTTTTAATTGATAACCCCAGATTTTCAGATGCTTTGGCAAGGTCATTCATGTCTATTGCCATATTACAAACTTTTTCAGCTTCATCATAGGCAAGTTTTTTTGCTTTTTCATCTGTCAGTTTTTTTCTTATTTCATTTTCCGTTTCTTTTAAAGAAAGCGTCTTTTCTTGATTTATTTTTTCTGTTTTAATGATATGCCACCCGAATTGTGTTAAAACCGGCTCGCTTATTTCACCCTGCTTCATGGAGAAAGCCTTGCTTGCAAAAGGTTCAACCATAACTTTCTTTTCAAACGCTCCAAGATGTCCTCCGTTTGCTTTGCTTGGGCAATCCGAATATTTTTCTGCGAGTTTATCAAATGGCTGTCCTTCCTTTAACATTTTTAAGACATTATCAGCCTTTTGTTTTGTAGCTTCAACTACCGCCGGGCTTGCTCCCTCATCAATTTTAAAAAGGATGTGGCTAGCTTCCACTGTTTTAGGTTGTGTGAATTTATCAATATTATTTTCATAATATTCTTTTACTTCATTATCTGCAACTTTTACTTGCCCGATAAAAGCATCAGGTCCGAACAAAACATAAGCAGCTTTTACTTTTTTTTCGGTTCTATAGGATTCTTTGTTTTTATCAAAAAATTCTTTTAGTTCTTCCTGCGAAGGATTAATGTTCGTATATTTGTCAGGATTAAAACAAACAAAATCGACATTAACTGAAGAACCTTTCCAGTTAAACCATTCGAGAGCTTCATTCTCTGTAATTTTAACGCTGCCCGTGATAAAAGAAATTATCCTTTTAATGATAAGCGATTCTCTGACGGAAGCTTCAAATTCATCTGGAGCCGTATGGTTGCGGATTAAAACTCTTTCATATTCTTTTTTATTAAAAACACCGTCTATCTGAAAAGCTTTGATATTGCCGATTAATTGCGTCAGCTCATTATCTGCAACACTGAATTTCAGTTTTTTAGCCTCCTCGACTATAAGTCTTTTATCAATTAAATCATCCAAAGCTTTCTCTTTCAAATTAAAGGCCTTCAGTGTTTCTTCGTTATAATTACTTCCCAATTTCGCCCGTATCTGCTCGACAAGATTATTGTATGCCTCCTGATATTCACGAACAGTAATCACCTCTCCATTAACGGTAGCAACTCTGTTTGCACGGTTTGAACGGAAGCTTCCAACTCCCCAGAAAACAAATACAACAACAATAATTCCAAGAATTGCTTTTATCATCCAGGAGCCGGCGTTTTTCCGCATAAAGTCAAGCATGTTATTCCCTCACTTTTATCTTTAAAAATTCAACGGTTATTAGAATTTAACCGATTATGGAAATGGGTTTACTATTTTTATCTATTTTTGTTCCTACCGTCTCTGAACAAAACGCACACAGGTATTCATATTTATCTCCTTCGGAAAGCACAAGCAGCAGTCGTTTGCGCACCGGTACTGCTTGCTTGCACTTTGGACAATATAACTGTGAAGCATCGAATTTTTGAAAAGCATCAGCAGTGATATTTCCCTTTATGCCTTTTTGGGGTTGTTGTACGTTATTAATAGCTATCATGGCAATTAATACCTTTTTTATAGCATTAGCTATACCCTGTAAAAAACAAACTCAAAAACAGAGGATTTGTAAATTATTATAATGATATTAATATAATATATATAATATATCGGCTTGACTTCGCATTAAATCCGTCAAATTAGTTTTCGAATATTATTTTCTATACGGGATTTTGTCAACAAGTTAAGTTCTGTAATTATTAAGAGTTAGTCGCTGTGTCATATATGAACCCTTCATAATAATTCAAAAACCTTTTTGAAAAGACGGAAGGAGTTTTTAAATCCTCGGCCTGTTAACGTATCTTTCATGAGCGCATCAATTCCAATGGAGTTCTGACTACCCCATCAATTTAACCGAATTCTAACTTGTTCGTAATAAAATCAAAATAAAAGTCCATTATAAATCAATGCAATTACGGAAAAGCATACAAAGGAGGATCTGCAGCGCTTTGAAATACCATATTATTAAAGAAGAAGAATTCTGTCTAATAAAAATATCAGGTGAAACCAGAAAGAATGAAACAATTCTGGCAAAGGCTGTTCTCTCTCCTTATTTAATTGAAAATGGCATCAGGATGATAGTGGATCTGCAGGAACTGGGAAAGTTTGAACCGGTAAATCTTGTGGGAGTTTTGAATAGCATTCGTAAAGAAGTTCACCTCTTGAGAGGAGATTTGAAATTGTGCTCCTTGAAACCAAAACTGTTAAACTATTTAAAGCAAAATCGTTTGGATAATTTCTTCCAGATTTATGAAGACAGAGAAACAGCAATAAAAAGTAAATGGAATAACCGTGTCAGAAAATAACCAAATTACTGAACTTCACCCCAATATCTTCTGGTTTAACGGAGAGGATCCCAGCAGCCACAGCTACCTGATCAGAGGTGATTATAAAAATGTTCTTATCGATTCAGGAGTGGACAGGAATTTCTCCAAACTACAAGAGTGCTTGCTAACACTAAGATTAAAGGTGAGTGATATTGATATAGTAATAAATACCCATGAGCATTTTGACCATTTAGGAGCAAATCGTTATTTTCAGGATTATGCCCTTATCGCCGCCCATCGCTTTGCTGCCACCAAGATTACAGTAGAAGACAGATACGTAACTATGTATAAATCAGGAGATTTAAACGAACCTCCGCTTAGAGTTCATCTCTGGCTGGAAAACAGATTCCGTTTTGATCTTGGGAACTACAGCCTGGAAGTGGTTCATACACCGGGACACACTTCGGGTTCTATATGTATCTATGAATTTACCCGTAAGTTACTTTTTACCGGGGATACCCTGTTTGCCGGAGGGACTCTCTCCTATATAGGCGAGTCAGGAAGTGTTGGTGATTATATCAATTCCATTAGTTTATTGGAAACAAGAAAAATTAATGAGCTTTACCCGGGACACGGCGGTATATCATTGTCTCCGGAAGAAGATATGAAAAATGCCATTATGAATGCTAAAGCACTTTTGAAAAATGATGGACAAGTAGAGGTTACTTCTTTTCGCGAAGTCTCTTAAATCGCTTAAAAAGGAATGAAGTATAATAGATTGCCTCGCTATATATTTAATAATTTTGTTGGGGAACGGGGTTAAAACCTCGTAAATCTAAAATATACAAAACAAGGAGGAGTAAAGGAAGATGAAAAAATTGTGTTTAGTAGTATTAGCTTTGATTGCCTTATCGGTATTCACAAATAGTCCATCATGGGCAGGCAGTGATGGGAAACTGATAAACAAACTGGTTGAGAAAAATATTCTTACCAAATCAGAAGCCGAAGAACTTATACTGCAAATGCAGGCAGAGGAAGAAAAAGAAATAATGGCAGTTGCCGGCAAAGAAGCAAGCAAAGTTTTGGAAGTGCCTAAATGGGCAGAGAATATGAAAGTAAAAGGAGATGTAAGAGCAAGATATCAGCACCAGGATGAAAAAAATGATAACAATCCTGACAGGAATCGGGGACGTGTAAGATTAAGGCTTGGCGTTGAGTCGGAAGTAAATGATCAGTGGACGGCTGGTTTTGGCATAGCAACAGGATCAAATGATCCCCGGTCAACCAACCAGACTCTCGAAAACACCTTCAGCACCAAGGATATCAGGCTTGATTACGCATATGTCAAATATAGCCCGGCTAAATGGACAAGCCTATGGCTTGGTAAGTTTCAAAACCCCATATGGGGAACAAAAGACCTTTTGTGGGATAGCGATATTACCCCCGAAGGAGCTGCTGTAACATTTAATTATGAGGTTTCAAAAAATCTGGATATTTTTGGCACATTAGGCGGCTTCATATTGGAAGAGTTCAGCAATAAAGCCAATGATCCTTATATGATCGTTGTTCAGCCCGGCATAAATGTGAAGCTGCCCGGCAGCATGTATATTAAAGCAGCGGCAAGCTATTATGAATTTGATAATGTAAAAGGCAATAATTGGACGGCAGGCGGTGCTTATGGAATTGGCATAAATTCCAGAGATGCAGCAGGCAACTGGAAATACGATCACGATGCATTTGCAGCAGATCTTGAGTTTGGCATAACTAAAATACCTGGGCCCATTCCTTATGCTGCAGTATTTGGACAATATGTGAAATCAGATGTGGATAGTAATAATGTTTATGGAAAGGATGACGATACAGGCTGGCTGGCAGGTTTTAAATTCGGGCATAAAAAGGTAAAAGATTTTGGAGACTGGCAGGTGAAATACAACTACAGGCGTCTTGAAAGAGATGCATGGCCGGATTTTCTGCCGGACAGCGATTTTTATGATGGGGAAACCAACGCCAAGGGGCATGAAGCTGAATTTGAATTCGGAATCAGAAAAAATGTTACTATAGGTCTTGATTACTACAATACCAAAGAAATCCGAAAATCAGGCGTTAATGATAAAGATCAGCAGATACTTCAGGCGGATCTTGTTGTAAAATTTTAAACATAAATAAATGGTGATGACTACCTGTATTTATTGAAAGCATATATTTATCCTGTAACGAATAAGAATAGATTGCGGCTCGTTTCGATCCTGACAATCTATCCTTATTCGTTGTACATTCATGTATCCATCCTGCCATTCTGTCATTGTTTTTATCAACGACTTATCTGAGTGTCCACTGTTTTATGGCAGGATAATTTCCATAAGTAATAGCGATCACGGCAGATAGCTAAGCGTTTTCGTCGGAATTCATTTTACATTGAGGTTTTTTCGGTGCCGCTTTGTCCGAAGCAATTTCGCCAAGGTATTGGGGAAGTTCAATACCAGCCATGCCCGCCACTTCGTGCAACGGCGGTAAACATTTGATCAGTCCGGAAAGAAAGTTTGATGTGGAAGTTCCGTTTTTTTCGCCCCCGCCGGAATCCCAAACCGTGATCTTGTCTATCTTTATGTTACGGATAGCTTCTACCTGTAGCTGTACTATGTTTTCGATTTTTTCGGTCATGAGCAGCGTAGCTGTAGCTTTAGCATCGCCATTACAGCCTTTAACCAGGCTGAGATAGCCGGCTGCTTTGCTTTCAAGTACTTGGCGTATACCTTCTGCTTCTGCCTGGTATTTAAGAAGTATAGCGTCGGCCTGGCCTTTTGCCTCACGGCGGATCTTTTCGGCTTCGGCTTCGGCGGCGATTTCAATTTTTTTCTTATTAATTTCCTGGCGCACAACCTCAACGGCATTGAGCCGTTCCTGTTCAGCCTTATATTGAGCTTTTTGGATTTCAACTTCAGCCTCACGTTTGGCCACTTCTCCGAGTTTCAAGGCAGCTGCCTGTTTCACCGCCAGTTCTGCGTTGGTATCTGCTATATCGGCCTTGGCGCGGTTTTCACCATCTACTGCAAGTGCTTCCTGTTGCTGAACAAAAATACGTCGATCAGCCTCGGCCTTTTTTTGGCCTTTTGCAGATTCAGCCACATTTTCAGCAACCTTGATATCCTGGTCACGGTTGGCTGCCGCCTCACCGATTGTAGCTCCTGCTTCCTGTTGTTGTACAAAAACACGCTGGTCAGCCTCAGCCTTTTTCTTGCCCTTTTCCGACTCGGCAACATTTTCAGCCACCCGTATTTCTTTCACCTTGGTAGCTTCAGCTTCACCAATAGCACCCAGCTTTTCCTGTTCTGCAACATCTACCTTGGCCTGGTTAATGGCTTCGGATGCTGCTTTCTTGCCTATAGAATCGATGTAACCCGACTCGTCAGTGATGTCGGTGATATTAACGTTAATCAAAAACAGACCGATTTTATTCAGTTCCGGAGTAACATTCTTGCGGATCGATTCCAAAAAACTCTCGCGGTCCTGATTGATCTGCTCTATGGTCAGCGAAGCCACTGTAAGACGCAACTGACCAAAGATGATTTCTTTTGCCATCTCCTCAATTTCACCTTGAGAAAGATGAAGCAAACGTTCGGCAGCGGAAGTCATTATCTCAGGTTCGGTGCTGATACCAACGGTAAAAGTGGAAGGAACGTTTATGCGGATATTCTGTAATGAAAGGGCCTTCTGCAAAGGAATGCTGATGGTCATCGGCGTCAAGCTGATATAGGCGTAATCCTGAATCAACGGCCAGATAAGAGTGCCGCCTCCATGGATACAGTTAGCCGATTGTCCTGCACCAACCTTGCCATATACTACCAGTATCTTGTCCGATGGGCAACGTTTATAACGCGAAGCGAGAAAGATGATGGTCGATACAACAAGAATAAGGAATGCAACAATGGGAAGAATCCAAAAATCGAACATAATAACTCCTTTTTTAGTTAATTGTTTCCACAACCAGAATATTAGCGTTCACCTGAACTACACGAACCGGGGTGCCGGTGGGCACCTCAGCCCCGTTTTTTTCGATGGCATCGAATTCACGAAGGTGGTTTCGAAAATTGAGGCTTACCCGCCCAACACCTCCTTTTGGGATATTGATATAAACTGTTCCCATGCTGTTTATTGCATCAGAGGTTTTTAAGGTGCCGCTTGATTGCAGGCTGGCAGCTCCCTTAAAGAGTTTGCCTATAACCCAGACAGAACCCAAACCTGCTGCTACAGCTCCGACAATGGATATGATAACCCCCACCTGGCTTTGCCTGTGAAGCGCGAGCCCGACCAGACCGAACATCATAAAAAATGCGGATAACCCCTGCAAAGAGATTATCCGAAAACCAATGTCGGAATCCGCATGCTCAGAATCAATATCAAAATCACTTCCTGCTCCGGCATCTGCGTGAGTATCACCCCCAATAAACTGCATAATCAGTTTGAAAAATACGAAAAACCCGCCAATGATGGCACATACCAGAAAAAATAACTCCAGACCGTTAAAACCTGAAAAAAACGTTGACATGCCATGACTCCTTTTTTTTGTATATATCTACCATTAAGTCAGCCTGTCGCTTGCAATCAGCTGCTATGCCTTATTAACCTGTGGTCTCAGTTCTACTCTCCTTACGAATACAATGCGCAAATAAAAAATCATTACTGGTTACATTGTTATATGCTTTCGGTAGTAAATTTTCCATATAGTTTGAATGTAGCTTCTACAGAACGAATTGCAGCCCAAAAAATTATAACCGCTAAAAAGATATTGTTACCACCTTCGGCTGTGACACCAAATCTGTTTAGAACTGTCATTATTATAGCAGCACATGAGAGAAATAATAGCACAACCGCAGCAATTCTCGACTTCCATTTTAGAAGAATTCCTGCAAAAACAGCATATAGTATAGCGTCAAAAATGATACTCGGAGCAATAAAATAACCTAAAACTCCTTGGAGAACAGCAACGAAGAAGAAACCGAAGGAACAATCTTTAATTGTTTTGAGAGCATCTTCCCGTGTTTCAATTTTTGCGAACATTCCATTCTTTTTATTTTTCCCTTTCATATGGTTTTCTCCTATTAATTGTTGGCATATGATATTTTATTCACCCTACGTTGATAGTAATGGTGAAAATATAAAAAGAAGAATTCTATCCTTCCTAAGATTATCAATGATGAGCTTATTCCTATCTTTCATAGCTTTCTATCATTCTATCTATAGCAAATGTAACGAATCTGTTCCGTTTGGTTATGAGTGCGTATTGGCCTGAATCTTTGCGAAGTCAATTGTATGGAAAACAAAGAAAGGCTGCGGGTTGTAGCTGCCGAAGTCTTTCTTTAAAAAACGTTGATCGATTAGCTTTAGATTGAATCATACCCAGTTCATGAACACCTATTTATAACCAAATGCCTGAATCTGAATATTTTGAAATGGTTACAGCCAATAAACATATTTAATCATAGTATGTCAATACTTTTCTAAAATAATAGCCTTGGAAGAAAAAATCAACAAAGTGTAGAAACCAGAATACTATTTTGTGAAACTCCGCACTTGGTAAAAAATATTAATTATCGCCTTTGTAATAAATCATTCTATTATTTCAGACAACTTGCGAGCTTTATCTTTTGAAATACCATCAAAATGCCACCATTCAAAGCTCAATGGGGTAAATCCCGCGCTAACCATAGTATCGGATAGTAATGTCCGATTATTATACATCAATCCGGATATGCTTCTTGGCCGCGCAGCATCTAAAATCAGTAAAGAGCGAGTATTACATTTGGTTTTTAATATTTTTTGAGCTTTGGAAAGCTTAATAGCAATCTCTTTTCTTAAATATGCTTTGTTTAATCCAAAGTGTTTCCTATGTATCCGGACTATAACGTAAAAAAGTCATTAGCTTATTATCAGTATATCGGATGGTTTGAATAAATATTAAGGAATTTATATTGGCGGGGTCGCCAAAATATATTTTCGCCTCAGGCACCATTGTATATGCACATCAGAAAGACGAGAACAATGATAACAAATGTTATGGTGATGCATGCCTTTGTTATCGTCCTGCATCCCTCCTTTTAATCCTTTATACTGCTTGCTTGCTGCGTTTCTATTTAACTACCGACTTCTTCAGGAGTCTGTTGATTCTCGCAACGAGTCTTTTTGCGTTTATCGGCTTTGTGATATAATCATCAGCTCCGGCATTAATGCTTTCCACTTCCGCATCCTCTTCATCTTTAGCGGTAAGCACAATAATGGGAATGTAGCGTGTTGCAAGCTGAGCCTTCAGTTTTTTAATAAGGGCTACGCCATCCATGCCAGGCATGATAATATCTGTGATAATCATATCCGGTTTTTCCTGGAATGTCAGTTTCAGGGCATCTGTCCCGTTTGTTGCGATATTTATCAGATATCCTTCTGATTCTAATATGCCGGATAGTATTTTGAGGATAACCTCATTATCGTCAACTATGAGGATTTTATAGGGCCTTACCGTACTGAAAGAGGATATGCTCTCTTCCTGTAGTTCTTCCTCCTGCATGACTTCTTCCTGCTCCAAGGGCTGAATGATTGTTTCTTCACTTGTTTTAATAATATCAGGAGGGGCTACGCGAAAAACTTCATCAATAGTCGTGATCCCCTGAAAAGCTTTTCTGATTCCATCCAGGCTCATAGGTTGAAATCCGTTGCCTTCAGCGGCTTTTTTCAGAACTTCTGCTGTAACACCATCTGTTATGATTTCCCGCAGGGCCTGGTTGATAATCAGGACTTCAAACAGGCCGATACGGCCTGAGTATCCTGAGTAGTTGCATAATTCACAACCTGCTCCTTTCCAGAATGTGGTGTCCTTTTTCTTGTCAAAGAAAGATGCCGGAAGTCTTTTTATAATCTTTGAACTCATTGGATCCTTGATCTTTTTGCATAAGGGACATATTTTTCTTACGAGCCGTTGGCCGACAACGGCAATCAGTGATGAGGATATTAAAAAAGGCGCTATGCCAAGGTCCACAAGCCTTGTTATGGTGGAAGGAGCGTCATTGGTGTGCAGCGTAGAGAACACCAGATGTCCGGTTTGCGCGGCCTGGCAGGCGATAGATGCTGTTTCAAAATCTCTTATTTCTCCTACCATAACAATATCCGGGTCTTGTCTCAATATGGATCGAAGTCCGGACCCAAAAGTGATACCGGCAAGAGGGTTTATCTGTACCTGGTTGACCCCTTCGATATCATACTCAACAGGATCTTCTAATGTAATGATATGAACGGTAGGACTGTTTAGTCTGTTAAGGCAGGCATAAAGCGTGGAGGATTTCCCGCTTCCGGTAGGACCGGTTACAAGAATCATTCCCTGTGGCAAGCTGATTGCATTCGAAAAATCTTCAAAAAGCCTGTTAGAAAGGCCCATACTCTCAAGAGTCATATTTGAGGCATTCGGGTTCAGGATTCGGATGGTCAAGCTTTCTCCATATGTGGTCGGTATAGTGGACACTCTCAGATCGTAAAATTTACCGCCGTATTTAATCTGGGTTTTGCCGTCCTGTGGTTTTCGACGCATGGATATATCCATATTGGATATAACTTTAATCCTGGATACTAGCGGGGCTTGTATGTGCCGGGCTGTTTTCATGATTTCCCGCATGATGCCGTCAATCCTGTAACGGATAATCATAGAGTCTTTTTGGGGTTCAATATGTATATCACTGGCATTCAGTTTGATGGCGTCTGCAATGACGGCATTCGTGAGCCTTATGATAGGGGGTCTTTTTGTGAGATCCAGGATCTTCTTTATATCCGTGAGGTCTGTTTCCTCCGTTACCTTTCGCCGTACAAACTCAATCCCTTCATCCATTGCCGGCCCGAAATTCATCTTATTTTCAATATCTCTTGGATAGTGTTTTTCAATGGCTGTCAGGATGTCTCCCTCAGGAGCAACAGCTATATGGATTCTTTTTCCGAGCACAAACCTCAGATCATCCATCGCGAATAAATCCAGAGGATTGGCCATGGCGACGAGGATACCCCCTTCCATTTCTTTTATGGGAATAATCAGATGGTTTTCCGCTAGTTCGCAAGGAACCATAGAGATGATTTTCTTTTCAATTTCAAGGTTTTTTAAATGGATCAGTGGAATGTTGAGTTGTTCGGACAATGCCTTAGCTATGGTTTTATCATCGGCAACACCCATATCGATCAGGATACGGCCTAATTTCTTTTTCTGAATTTTCTGCAGTTCAAGAGCTTCGGCAAGGGTCTTTCCATCTATAAGCCCGGCAAAAACCAGGCACTCACCCAACTTCTTTCGTTTTTCGGAGATTCTTTTTTCATTATCCTGAACGTTCATGTATTATCCCTCATAAATACTTATAAATTTTGACTAAGAATCATTCTAAATTTCTTTTAAAACAGCTTTTATTGCTTTTTTCAAGGCATCAATCTCTTTTTCAAGCTCCGTGAAAGCGTTCTTTGAATCATCCAATCTCCGGGTTTTCCCCATCTTTTCGATGCGGTAAGCCGCCTCATGTGAACGCATGGCACCAAAATTTCCTACCGAGCCTTTCAGTTCATGGGCAGCCATCTCGAGCGCGTTGGCATCGCCTTTAGAAATGCTGTCCTTTATTTTTGCCATATATCTATGCAGATTTTCTAATAGCATGTCGGCTATTTCCTTGAAAAGCTCCTTTTTGCCTCCTACAACTTCCATGGCTTCGGAAAGGTTAAAGACATCTTTGGATGCCGATTCTGCGCATGCCTGGTAATGCGGTCTTTCCTGCTCTTTGTCTCCTGATCCACAGATTACTCCTTCGATTGCTCTTAATAATTGCTCAACCTTTATCGGTTTGGATATATATTCGTCCATGCCCGCCTCAAGAAATCTTTCCATGTCTCCCTTCAAGGCATGGGCTGTCATAGCGATGATGGGAGTCCTGTGGCCTGATGATGGTCGTTTATCGATTGATGATTGGAGTTTTGTGTCGTCAGTTTCCAACTCCAGGTTTCTCATTTCAAGCTTTCTTATTTGCCTCGTAGCGGTAAGGCCGTCCATCTCGGGCATCTGGATATCCATCAGCACCAGATCAAAGGCTTCCTTTTCAAGGGTATTAAGAGCTTCCCTGCCATTTGAGACAACAACAACTCTATGTCCCCTCATCTTTAATAAGTTGGTTGCCAGTTTCTGATTCATAAGATTGTCTTCCGCCAGTAAAATATTCAACCTGCTTCTGGCATCCTGGATAGTATAACGGGTGATGACCGGAAGTATTTTTTGAGAAGGCTGGCCAAGGACAACCATGATGGCATCCATAAGATCAGATTGTTTGACTGGTTTGGTAAGATAGCCTGATATACCCGCTTCATTACAACGCTGTCTGTCTCCCTTTATGCCTGCCGATGTAAGCAGAATAATCTTTGTTTTACTTCCGAAGCGCTCCTGGTTTATTTTGATTGCCGTATCGAAGCCATCCATATCCGGTAGATGTGAATCCAGTAAAACAATTCTGTAAGGATCACCTTTCTCAAACGCAACTGTCAGCTCCTTAAGCGCTTTTTCGCCATTCTCAGCTTGGGCTGGTATAAAACCCCAGGCCGATGTCATTTCATGAAAGATCATACGACTAGTAGTATTATCATCCACTATAAGGATTTTTACTCCTTCAAGATCCATATGGTTCATGCTCAGGGGTTTTAGCCCCTCAACCCCGCTCAAATCAAAGCTTGCCGTGAAATGAAAGGCGCTTCCGGGAGCATTTGTATCCTTGCTCTCATCAGCTTTTCCATCTCCGAGCCGTAATCCAAAACCGGCGGGGCTTTCTACCCAGATGCGGCCGCCCATCATCTCTACTATTTTTTTAGAAATGCTCAACCCAAGTCCGGTGCCTCCATATTTGCGGGTGGTCAAACCATCCGCTTGCCGGAAGCTCTCGAAGATTATATCCGACTTGCAGGCCGGGATTCCAATACCCGTGTCCGATACGATAAAATGTAAGACCACCCTGGAGTCTTCCTCTTTTTCAACGTCTATACTTATAAGCACTTCACCTTTTTCAGTGAATTTGATGGCGTTGCCGGTTAAATTTATAACAACCTGGCGAAGTCGTCCGGGGTCGCCAATCAATCCGGCAGGCACGTCCGGTTTTATATGGCAGATAAGTTCCAGCCCCTTTTCATAGGCCTTCACAGCCAGAGTACCCGCTGCGTTTTCTATGGTATTTCGAAGATCAAATGCTATTGTTTCAAGCTGCATTTGCTGTGCTTCTATTTTTGAAAAATCCAGTATGTCATTCACAAGATCAAGCAGTGAATCAGCCGATACCTTGACAACTTCAAGATTATCACGCTGATCGACTGTCAGGCTGGTAGCCAGTATCAGTTCAGTCATTCCAATAATTGCGTTCATGGGAGTACGGATTTCATGACTCATATCGGCCAGGAAATCGCTTTTAGCTTTGCTGGCCTCCTCGGCCTTCCGGCGTGCTTGTTCCATACCGGATGCTATCGACAACAGCTTTGCTCTTTCGCGCCTGGCGCTATCTTCAGCCCGCTCACGCTCCGCCATCTCCTCATGCAGGTCTTTCTTGCCTGTGAGCAGTGTATTTTTATAACTGCGGATAATCAGAAAGATGATAAACGATGCCGTGATCAGCAGAAAAATTAACAGGCAGGAAATCATGGTATTGATGAAGGCTTGTTTTCGTTCCTGTTCAACGGAGGCTTTCATTATGTCGGATATAGTCAGCGCTTGATCCGGGTACATAATGGTCCCGCTAAGATTTGTGATATTTATATGGGGTTTCCTTTCAACCTTTGTTTTCAGATAGGAGTACCGGGAATACCAGCCGAACCATGTCAGTAAAGCAAGCATAAGAATCATAACTATACATAGAAAAATAATAACTCGTTTTTCTTTACCGGTGTCGGATGTTACCATAAAGCATCCCCATAAATTAATGTGAATCCATTTGTTCCGCAAAATTCAATACAGATATCCAGCACATAAGGATCAAATGGAATTGCTACTTTTTGAAACTGACTCAAGTGTTCGCTATTTTATTTAAACTCAATTTTCGCAAAGGGAGGGATTTCATCTATCATAAGACTTATATCAACCTGAATCTTATAATTCGTACTTAATGCAAATATTCCTTATACTTCAAAGCTGGATACAGGTCTTCTACGGTATCTTCATCCCATTCTTCATGGGCAGAAAAACTTAAAAGATCATCACTGGAATGCTTTTTTGAATTTTAACATAAAAACATAGTATATCATTCCAACGATTCGGATTAATCTTGGCACGAACATTTGCATTTTTATGCAATTTACAGATTGGCGGCTCGCTCGTAAAGGCACTCGTATTCCCCCATCTTAAATTCACGGCAATTTAATGGCCGATTCTCATAAATATTACAAAGCATGGTGTTTCGGTCCAAGGCCGAACACCAGCCATCTTCTTCCCGCGCCATGGTCATTCCTCCCCATTTATCCATCTTAATGAAAATATCGGGCACTCCGGTTTCGGTAATAAGCATTACTTCCAAACGGCAACAGCAGGCCTTGCAGTTTTCACAGGACACCTCGGCATCAGGCAGTGTTGTGAGCTCGATTGTCATAAATTACTTTTCCTTTTCTTCTTTGACTTGTACACGAATTTTATTTTCTCCAAATTCTATGATATCACCTGAAAAAATCTTTTTTCTTTTTCTGGTTTCGATTTTTCCGTTTACCATAACCTGACCCTCAGAAATCACATATTTTGCTTCACCGCCGCTATCGACCATATTTTCGAACTTCAAGATTTTATAGAGCTCAATCGGCTCTTCTGAAATTTTAATTTCTTTCATTTTACACACTCATTTTTCCTTTGTGATTAAGCTCCTAACATACGTATTACCTGCCACATGGCTGAAGGCTTTAAAGCAAGTATTTGTGAAACCTCGACACAATTTGCGTACCCACAATTTTCACATATAGCTGGATTGCCTACGTCCCTGCAACATGTAAATATATTGTCTTTGGTACCCAATTCGATTTGAGGTATGGGGCGTTTCCAGTCGTTATTCCTTAAGCCTTTGTATGCCGCCTTCGAAAGAACAATGGGATACCCTTTCTTTTTTAATTCCCAAATCTTGTCAAGAAGATGTTTCCTTTCCTCCGGAGAAACTCCATGCTCTTCAACTATTTCAGGCCAGTGAGTTAATAAATTGAATGAAATACCCCGAAATAATTTTGTCCCGGTCACCTCTTTTACGAATTGATCCAAATAACGAAAGTTTGCCTTGCTGAAAGTAATGGATACAAAAACAGCTTTGGTTACCGCATTCTCAACGTTCTTAAGAACCAGCGCATATGAATTGTTCCGAATTTGGTCGTGAATGCTTTTCGGCCCATCGACAGTAACGATATAATTGCATTGTTTTATAGACAGAGGAATTGTCCCATTGGTGAAAATAAATACTTCAAGAAATCCAACCTTACGGGCATATTGAATTAACTCATCAAGCGTATGACCTTTGTCTTCCCAAATCATGGGTTCTCCGCCTGTGAAGTAGAGTGACCGATGTCCCCGTTGATATGCGCTATTAATTGTGTCTTTGGCTTGTTCAAATGAAAAATGATATCGCCCTGAATTTTTACTTTCGCAATAAAAGCAATTCAAGTTGCATTTGTCGGTTATCACAATGCCAAAGAGATAGGGTAATTCCTTTCTCAGGATAAAAGTCTTAAAACTATAGGAAAACCAGCTTAGCAACTTATTGATCATTAAAGGGAAACCCCCGACGGCCATGATTCCCGCCTGCAGGAACCCCAAAGCCTGTTTATATAATTGAGGCTATACTCGTTCTGAAGACGATGTATCCAATATGCCCCTGAATCCGTGACCTGGTATCCCCCATTATTTTTATCTATCATTCCTGCAAGCTCAAATGGTTTGATAATTTTTGAAAAAGTAGATTCTATAGTGTGTTCTTCGCCAAAGAGATTCTGGAAATCTTTTTGGTATATTTTCAATTCATAGACACGCCAATAGAGCCAATAAGCCATCTCAAGACGTTGATTAACCGGCATTGAAAGGGCAATGGGCCTCTTGTTTGGCAGTGTTTCAGCATAAGACGCGACATCGAATGTGTTTACATAGAAATCCTTACCGGTCATTGAAGCTGCACTTGGGCCGAAACCTACATAGTGGTGCCTGGTTATTGAACTGAATTTCTTTTTGGAAGGCTTCAACCAGCTCCAGACAGCACAGCGTTTGTAGCCTGAACCAGTTAAGAAAGAATCGGTAAGGTTTAACATCGAACGGATAAGATGACTTTCTGGCCTTTTCACTTGTCGGATTTTTAGAGATTGGCCTAAATCAGAGTATGGGAAGGAGAAAAGAGGATATGTGCTTATTTGATCAACTCCTTCGCTTACTAGTGCTTTTAAATCATTTTCCCAGTCTTTGAGATTCTGCCCGGGCAAAGCAAACATAAGATCCGCGTTTACCGAATCAAATCCTGTTTTAATAGCTCTTCGAAGAGAATTGATTGCTGTTTCACCATCATGATTTCTGCCAATATTTTTTAATATACGATCAGAAGTGGATTCTATTCCAATAGATAGCATCGATACCCCCGAATCTTTTAATTCTCCCAGGCACTCACTGTCCATGTTACCTGGGTGGAGTTCGATACAAATATCACAAGACAAGGAAAAGTTTCGTTTAAGGTGTTCAATTATTCTTAGTAATCCAGGCAGATTCACAGTAGGGGTACCGCCTCCGATATAAAGAGAAACGAATTCGCAATCTTTAAGATATGGAGTGTACAGCTCTATTTCAGCATTGACAGCTTCTTCATACTGAGAAAATAAATTTTCATCATATTCAATTCTATTATAAGGACAGAACGGGCAAAGGTTTTTGCAAAACGGGATATGAAGATATAGACCCACTTGTTTAAGATTGTGAGGAAAAGAGGGCGTTTCAGAATACATTCGGAACCGTTTCCAATTACCCGTTACCAACTTTTGAATTAAAGGTTTCCAGATAAATTTAGCGGGTAACATTGCTTCCTTATTGTGAACGGTTGAACTGTGCGGCACCGGCGTAAAAATGGTTCGTCCGGATAAGTGCGTTGCTCCCGGCGTCTTTCACGAGCCGTTGGTTATGCCAAGCTCTTAATTTTTTTTCATGCAGCATTTCTTATGCTTTAACCCGCTGCCACATGGACATGGATCATTTCGGCCTACCTTGGGGTGTTCATGAACAACGGTCATTCTGTCAGAATTTCCCATACGAGGTTGGGTTGTAAATGCTTTCGGATTCAGCAAATATTCAACCTCACTTAGATCCTCAGGTTCATCGGGTTCAAGCCCACCGATAAATTTCCAACCTTTTTCAGAACAGATGTCTGCAATTTCTTGCACCCTGTCTTCGGTTTGAACACGGAACCTTACCGGCTTTTTATCAGTTCCTAATTTTGCCATATAATTCTAATCCTTCACGGTTACAACGCAAAAATCAGCGGTTTTGCCTTGTTAGAAGTTGTTTTATCCCTGTTGCGCTTTGTTTTTTACATGCTTTTTAATCCAATCTTTAATTTCATCGAAGTGCTTTAGAGCACTGAATTTATGAAGCTCCATTAAGGAATAGCTTTTATTACCCACGTAAAAAACAAAATGTGTTCCAACTCCGGCACTGCCAACAGTCTGTCCTGAGTTACTAATTATTTTCCATGATGTGATTTGATTCCAGTCAATCGCCCAATTCCGGAAGAGGGTTCTTACCTTTATTCCGGTAGTTGATAATGTTATTTTACAAATAAATGTTTCTATAAGAGGAAGCAGGGTTATAGCCGGCAAGACAAATATTATAAAATAAGGTATTTTACCGTCTCCGCTGCGCACGATTTGATCGCCTATATAAAAAGAGAAACAAAATATTGTGAAACGGATAATTTTCTGCAATGAACTCGGTTTATAAGTAATCTCTTTTTTTGCTTGGTTTGTATTCATTGATATTTCTCAATTTTATAACGAATAGCGTTTTATCAATTGTCCCGCCGTAAAAAAGCCACATAACTGTATTCTATAGTAAATTTTTGTTAAACCTGCAAATAATATTTAAGCGAGCGGGATGGTTGATAAAATGATGTTGAACCACAGGATAAGATTGTGGCTACGCAAAATCTATCCTTATTTGCTGGATATTTTCCTTGCGACTTTCATAGCTTTGCGTTTCAGTTTCTTTATATGAATCAGCAGCTTGAGAGTTACATATAAAGAGAGGCAGGCATAAAAAATCGATGAATGAGAAATTGAGGACAGTTTCTCATTCCTTAATCTGAGATCCGTACCGAATCGTAGTTTTCCTCAATATTATGGGTTCGGTTACGGTCGATGATTTTAAATGTGCTTTGCCACTGTTTGCCGTCGTTGAATTTCAGAACGAGCTGGCCTTTGTCCGGTGGCAATTGCTTGAGTTCCCATCTCCCCTTTATTTGCTTACGTTCACCTTGCCCCTTAACGAATGAATCATTTGTACCAGAAAAAGACCCATCCTCGAAGTACGTGATGATTGAGCCTGCTTCAATATCGCCTATTTTCTGTCCATTTTGCCATTGACCCAAGATAAATTCATGCGGCTTCTCTGGCATCAAATTCGGCAGTTGCTGCTTTGTGATGACATATCCAAAACCGACGGCACCAATGAGCAGCAACACAAATACAGATAACTTTGCACCAATGGGAGCATCCTTGAACAATGCCAGCGCGATGATACCTAAAATTAGACACATGAGGCATAATATCCCCAAAGTGCTTGAAGCAGCCGCTTTTATCACTTCAGCATTCAATAAATTCTCCATAGTCTCCTCTTTCTTGATTTATCCAACGGTTCGGCTTACTTAGCAGCAGAAGCTTTCAAAGAAACAGCAAAAAAAAAGGGAAATGGAAAGGGAAATGGAAAGGGAAATGGGGTCAAGTCTATATTTGACCTTTAATTACTTTTTCTTTTAAAGTTTGAATCTCTTTTCTTAATTTCTTGTCTGCTTTTGTCATGCATGCAATTTTTTGGACAATACTGCTCACTGTGCTGTATGTGTTTATATGAAATACTTCTTTTATACTGTTTAGATCATCTCCACGTATTTGGCGCAATAAGTAGATTGCAACATTTCGCGGCTTATTAAAAACCCCTCGCCGGGAAATCAATAAATCTTCAAAGACAACGTTGTAATACTCACAAACAATACTGATTATTACATCAGGCTCCGGCGCTAAATGCTTTGATTCCGGGACCTCATATCTGGCTTTTTTAAGATAATATTTTTCTTTTATCTGAGCAATAAAGCTTTCCGGTCCGAATAAAGAAGGAAGGTTCTTTTTTGAAAACAACCGGATAACTTCCGGAGAATCATCCTCCTGCATAAATGCGATAAAATCCTTCAACCGCCCCTGCTTTTTAGGCGTAATCATTTCAAATATATAATCTTTATACAGCCAATCCCATTTCTTGGCAAATGAAAGATACCCCTTGTAACTACTCCAGAGATATTCCTCAGGATGTTTTACTATCCCGGCTTTAACAGGGTTTTTATGTATATACCTTGCCAACTGAAGCAGATGGCTGTCATTGGAGACCAGAACAGACTTATATCGTCCCCGAAAAAGCGTTCCGTCATATCCATGATGTTTGTTGTATCTTTGGGTGTAGAGGCTGTTTAGGTGTCTCATGCATCTTGAAATATTACTTTCCGGAGTCTGAAGAAGAATATGGTAGTGATTAGCCATCATACAATAGGCAGCGATATTGACCTTCCATAGTTCTGTTGCTTCAATTAAAAGATCGAGAAAAAGACCGTAATCCTGCTTATCTGAAAAAATGGATTCAGACCTTCGCCCCCGGTTCATAACATGATACCATGCACCTGGATATTCTATTCTAAGTGGTCGTGACATTGCTATCTCATATCACAACCTTAAAAGTCAAACATAGACTTGACCTGACCTTTAATGGGTGACCCCTATTTGAAAAGTCAAACATAGACTTGACCCCCTATTTTCTCCAAACCCGACCCGAAATCAAAACTAATGGACCAAACCCGTCAGGTGTTGCGCTACCATCATTATGCATATCGTACCGAGCAAACTTTCTGTGACTGGATCATGCGGTACATCAAGTTTCATGGCGGCAAAACCCATCCAACTCAGATGGGCAAGACAGAAATTGATGCTTTTTTAAGCCATTTGGCCACCCATGACAAAGTTTCCGCAATTATAACAGCATCTGGAAAAAGTAAAGCGTCTTCATGGCGAAGATCTTGCAAAAGGATACGGCGATGTCTATCTGCCGGGAGCGCTGGCAAAAAAATATCCCTCCGCTTCAAGGGAATTCAGGTGGCAATATGTTTTCCCGTCTAAAAATCTGAGCGACGACCCTCGCAGTAATGCAAAACGACGTCATCATGTTCTTGAGTCCGGTTTGCAAAAGGCCGTTAAGGTTGCGGTTGACAAAGCCGGTATCACTAAACGTATCAGTTGTCATACTTTCCGGCATTCGTTCGCTACTCACCTTTTGGAAAACGGAGTTAATATCCGGGTAGTTCAGGAACTGATGGGCCATGCAGACGTTAAGACCACCGAGATTTACACTCATGTCATGGAGAAGGACATATCCGCTGTTTCAAGCCCTCTGGACCGCCTTTTAAAAATCAACAGCTCTAAAGTTGATGTACTCGTAAAAAGTCCACAAACCGTAATGCCGACGAAAGCCGGTACCCAAAACACATTGAAATTACTGGTTTCCGGCCTTCGCCGGAATGACAAAACCGGGATTTTCCGACTTTTTATGGTTCCATCGAAGCTAAATATAGATAAATACAACAACTTTCAAGAAAAAATTTAGTACCATTGATTATCAGATCAATTTTCCCTGATATTAAGATATTGATGGGGTTTTAGGGCACTTTTCCCTGTGTTAATATCAGGCTTGATTTAATTTTATGTCGGCATATAATAGCCGCAACAAAAGTATTGAATATGGAAAAAAATAGATTAAATTGGCCTTGAATAAAGCATGTTATGGCTGATATGCCAATACAAACAAATCGCAAAATATTGGATGAAGTTCGAGATGTAATACTACTTCTCCACTATTCCATTTGTTGAAAGTGAAAATGATGCACGAAAGTGATATTGCAAAAGGCGCACCTGAGCAAACGCATCAGCACTCATACATTCCGTCACAGCTTTGCAACGCATTTGCTCCCGGGGTAGGGATATCCGAACCATTCAGACGCTTTTGGGGCACAACGACGTCTCCACCACAAAACCATGTTCTTCTGCAAGGCGGACATGGTGTGGTAAGCCCTCTGGATGATCTTGAAGTTTAATATAAAAGAGCCAGTTTCAAAACGTCCCATTTTGGCCGATCTCTGCGTTGGGTGAAAAATTTGCACTTTAGTGAAGCTTTAGCGCTATCCTCGAAATACTCCATGTATTCCTGCGGTTAAAATTTTCATCCGCCTTGACCTTGACCAAACTAAAACGTTTTGAAAGTGGCTCAAAAGTGAATCATAAATTATATTGGGAGCCGTTGGTCAAACCGAAATTTACGGTTCATTAACGGCAAGTTATGTTTGTGCGCATATCGGACAAAGGCGTGTTATGATAGAAATAAAAATGACTGACTTTTTATAAATCCTTTAAAATAAGGCTGGCATATTGATGTATTCCATGCTAATTTATCCTCACATTTAAGCAGGAAAGGTTATAGATAAATAATATTTTAATAAATTGCTGTAAAGAAAGGTTGGTGTAATAAATTGAAAAGTAAAATCAATTTAAAGGTTATTTTGATTGTTTTGTTTGGCTTGTTTTTAATTCCCGCTCTGTGGGTTTTAGTTTTTAACATGGAAAGGGAATGTCCTGTTATAGTTGTTGAAAGCCCAACTAAATTAATATCAATCGGAGCTTCAAAAGATGTCGTCATTTCGGCTACCGACCAGAAAAGAGGATTGCGCAAGATTAGAATTGAGATTGTAAAAGATGGGAAACAGACTGTCTTGATTGAAAAAGAATATCCTAAGGCTTCCTTTTTTGGGGCAGGTATTAATAAAGATACATTAAATATTACTATTGAGCCGTCAAAACTTGGAATTACAGACGGGAAAGCCTTATTTCGCTTGTCTGCATGGGACTATTCCTGGAGCAGATGGTGGAACGGAAACACTACTGCTGTTGACAAAGAAATTACTATTGATACGAAACGGCCTGAAATAGACGTTTTAAGCGGAACACAATATATAAATCAGGGCGGTACCGGTGTTGAAATATACAGATTATCAGAACCATGTGAGAAAAACGGGGTTTATGCCGGAGGGAATTTTTTCCCCGGCTATAGCGGATTTTTTCCGGATAAAAATATATATATTTGTTTTTATGCTCTTGAATATGACAAGGGACCGGGTACTGAAATATACGCTTCGGCGGTTGACGAGGCAGGTAACATTGCTAAAAGAGGTTTTAATCTAACCATCAAGGATCGCAAATTCAGAAAAGATTCAATCAATATTTCCGATGCATTCCTTAATGCAGTTGTGCCGCAATTCGATATAGCTGTTGACCCGAATTCAAGCAACCCTCTTTTGGATAAATATATTAAAATAAACCGGGAGATGCGGGTTGCAAACCATAACAAATTAAAAGAACTTATACAAAACCCTGAAAAGGAAATGTTTTGGCAAGGTGCTTTTGTAAGTTTTCCGAATGCTACAAATAAGGCTTCTTTTGCCGACTACAGAGATTATAATTATAATGGCAAGCTTGTAGACAGCCAGGTTCATCAGGGAATTGATCTGGCGTCGCTTGCCGGTGCTTCTATCCCTGCGGCAAACAAGGGAAAGATTGTATATGTCGGAGATTTTGGAATTTATGGGAAAATGGTGCTTATTGATCACGGCTTCGGCCTTTTCAGCTTATATGGGCATCTGAGCAGTTCCGATGTTACAAAAGGTCAGATTGTAGAAAAAAATTATACGATAGGACGTTCGGGTAAAACCGGCCTTGCCGCTGGAGACCACCTGCATTTCAGCATGCTTGTAAATAATGTATTTGTAAATCCTTTAGAATGGTTAGATGCTTCATGGATAGTAAACAACATAACATCGAAAATCAATGACGCCAAATCAACTTCCGGTTCCAAATAGGAAAAAGCATAATGAAGGAATTTAAGGTAAGAAAAACTTATAAAGAGATCAACGAGAAAATTAAATCCGGAAAGGTTGTTGTAGTTACAGCCGGGGAGATGATAGATATCGTTAAAAACGATGGGCCGGTTAAAGCTGCAAGTTATGTTGATGTAGTTACTACCGGGACTTTTGCTCCCATGTGTTCTTCAGGTGCATTTATCAATTTTGGGCATTCGGTTCCCGGAACTAAAGCATCTAAAGTCTGGATAAACAATGTTCCTGCATATGCAGGGCTTGCGGCCGTTGATTGTTATATAGGAGCTACGGAGCCATGTGAGGATGATCCTCTTAACAAGGTTTATCCCGGAGAATTCAATTATGGCGGCGGGCATGTTATTCAAGATCTGGTTGCAGGGAAAAAAGTGAATTTGAAAGCTATTGGTTATGGTACTGCATGCTATCCTGGTCGTCAAATTGAAAAAGATATTTCACTTGCAACTCTTCCCGGTGCGACTCTTTGCAATCCCAGAAACGGTTATCAGAATTATAATTGCGCAATCAACCTGACCAAAAAAACAATTTATACTTACATGGGTACTCTAAAACCCCGAGGCGCAAATGCAACTTATTGTTCTGCCGGGGAGTTGAGCCCTCTTATGAATGATCCTTACTATAAAACAATAGGTCTTGGCACAAGAATATTTTTAGGAGGTGCCACAGGATATGTTACCTGGTATGGAACCCAGCATAAGCCTTCAGTAAACAGAAGTGAAAAAGGTGTTCCGGTTACACCTGCCGGAACACTCTGGGTGATGGGCGATTTGAAAAACATGAGTCCGAACTGGCTTGTTGGTGTCAGTATACAGGGATATGGATGTTCCCTTTCGGTAGGATTGGGAATTCCCATACCTATATTAAATGAAGAAATTGCATCATATACAGCAATATCCGATGAAGACATATTTACACAGATTATTGATTATGGGAATGATTACCCGAACGGAATATCTAAAAGTTATGGGCAGATTAGCTATGCAGAGTTAAAAAGTGGGTTTATAAATTATAGTGGAGAAAAAATTCCGACTGTTCCGCTTTCAAGCCTTGTTAAGGCAAGAGAAATTGCCAATATTCTAAAAGATTGGATTTCTGGCGGAAAGTTCTTTCTGGGTGAACCGCAGTTTACTCTGCCTGAAAGCTGACAGTCTGATGAGCCGATTCCAAAACGTCCCTTTAATGCCATGTCTGATACAATAAGAGCGTTTATAGCGCTCAAGCTTCCTGAAAATATTTTAACTTCCATAAAAAATATTCAGAAGGATTTGAAGCAGTATGGTTTTCCTGTAAGATGGGTCAAACCTGAAAATATCCATCTTACCCTTAAGTTTTTTGGAAACATAGATGAGTCCGATGTAGCAAATGCTAAGGCTGCTGTGAGTGATTGCGCAGATAATTTTTCTCCTTTGAGCCTTTTTGCAAAAGGAATTGGCGTATTTCCGACAATTATGCGCCCAAGGGTAATATGGGTGGGTATTTCTGGTGAGATCCCCCTTTTGTTGAGTTTGCAGAATACTCTTGAAAAAAGATTGGAAGAATATGGTTTTAAAAAAGAAGAGAGGCCGTTTCAAGGGCATCTGACTCTGGGGCGCTTTAAAGACAAGGCCAATAACGGGAAGCTGATTGAAGCAATAAGAAAATATCAAAAATTTGATTCGGAGGTTTTTACTGCACAAGAGTTTGTTCTGTTTAAAAGCGATCTTAAGCCACAAGGGCCTGTATACACCGAACTTTTAAATGTGCTTTTGGCAAAAAAAATTGGCTAAGAATATGGAAATGTAACTGTGTTCTTGTTAGCCAAAAGGGTTCCAGGGTTTCAGGATTCGAGGACTCAAGGATTTAAGGGATAGAGAGTAATAAGGAAAAATTTCTTCTTGGTCACTTGACCCCTTGAATTCTTGAATCCTTGAACCCTAAAGCGATCGGCTTTAGCCGATGGCAGTTGATTTACAGAAGAAAGGGGAAATTTATGAGCAATACAAGCAATACAGTGGATAAGGAAAAAGCGATTGATGCTGCAATAGGCCAGATTGAACGCCAGTTTGGAAAAGGTTCGGTTATGAAACTTGGCAGCAAACCTGTTGTTGATGTTCCTGTAATACCCACCGGATCTCTTGCACTTGACAGAGCACTTGGTGTGGGCGGGCTTCCGAGAGGAAGAGTTATTGAAGTATTCGGTCCGGAATCATCGGGCAAGACGACTCTTGCCTTAAGTTGTGTTGCCGAAGCCCAGAAACAAGGCGGCATAGCTGCCTATATTGATGCAGAACATGCGCTTGATACCGCTTATGCAAAAGTGATAGGTGTCAACTGCGATGAACTTCTTATTGCACAGCCTGATACAGGTGAGCAGGGTCTTGAAATTGCAGATATGCTTGTAAGAAGCGGAGCTATAGATATTATTGTAATCGATTCGGTTGCAGCGCTAGTTCCCAGGGCCGAAATTGAAGGTGAAATGGGCGATTCGCATATGGGCCTTCAGGCAAGGCTCATGTCCCAGGCTTTGAGGAAACTTACAGGAACAATCGGCAAGACAATGACTTCCGTTATTTTTATCAACCAGATAAGGATGAAAATAGGAGTTGTATTCGGAAACCCTGAAACAACTACCGGAGGAAACGCTCTTAAGTTCTATTCTTCCGTAAGGCTTGATATACGGCGTACTGCTTCCATCAAGGATGGGCAGGAAGTAACGGGAAACAGGACAAGAGTTCGTGTTGTCAAAAACAAGATGGCTCCGCCTTTCAGAGAAGCCGAATTTGATATAATGTATAACGAAGGAATATCAAAAACCGGGGATATCATTGATATGGGGGCAGATTTGGGAGTAATTGACAAAAGCGGTGCATGGTATTCATATAACGGGGAAAGAATAGGGCAGGGCCGCGAAAATGTAAAAAAATTCTTAAAGGAAAACCCGGATATTTTTAACAGTATACATTTAAAGGTTAGGGAAGTTGCCGGTATTATCCCGGAAAAAGAAGAAATCAAAGCTGAGGTTAAACCTAAGACCGAATAGCGAACCATAAATAAATAAAGTTCATGAGTTCATAAGTTGGTTAAGGAAAGGTGCAAGATAAAAAATCTTTCCAATGAGTTCATAAGTTGTTAAGTTCGTAAGCTTATAAACTCACCAACTCACCAACTTACGAGCTACACTAATACGGAGTTATTAATGACAGGCAGTGATATTCGCAGACATTTTCTTGAATATTTTAGGAAGCACGATCATCAGGTAGTAAGAAGTTCATCACTCGTTCCGGTTGAAGACCCTACTTTGCTCTTTACAAATGCCGGTATGGTGCCGTTTAAGCGCACCTTTCTCGGGGAAGAGACAAGGAGCTATGTAAGGGCGGCAAGCTCACAGAAATGCGTGCGTGCCGGCGGAAAGCATAATGATCTTGAAAATGTTGGTTATACAGCAAGGCACCATACTTTTTTTGAAATGCTTGGAAATTTTTCTTTTGGTGATTACTTCAAGGAAAAGGCTGTTGAATTTGCCTGGGATCTTCTTGTAACAGGCTACGGACTTCCGGTGGATAAACTCTGGGTTTCAGTTTATCTTAATGATGATGAAGCCTATAATATCTGGCATAAGAATATCGGTGTTTCAGAAGATAGAATTGTCAGATTAGGTGATAAAGACAATTTCTGGTCAATGGGAGATACAGGGCCCTGCGGTCCCTGTTCTGAGATACTCATTGACAGAGGAGAAAAATATGGCTGCGGGAAGCCGGATTGCAGGGTCGGTTGTGAATGTGACCGTTATCTTGAAATATGGAATCTTGTTTTCATGCAGTTTGAAAGAGATGCATCCGGAAAAATGACTCCTCTTCCCAGACCCAGTATTGATACGGGAATGGGGCTTGAACGTATTGCAGCAGTTGTGCAGAATGTACCTACGAACTACGACACGGATCTTATAATTCCGATAATAAAAAAGGCCGAGGAGTTGTCACAAAAGCGACTTAGTGAATCGGCAGTATCGGATGTAGCGATGAAAGTAATTGCCGATCACAGCAGAGCGGCGGCATTTCTCATCTGTGACGGAATTCTTCCGTCTAATGAGGGCAGGGGATATGTGCTTCGCAGGATAATGAGAAGGGCAATACGTTACGGGCGGAACATCGGTCTTGTGAAACCTTTCCTGCATGAGACATCACAAGTTGTTATCGAAACCATGAAAGAGGCTTATCCGGAATTTGAAGGAGCAGAAGCTTTTATTTCAAATATTATAAAAAATGAAGAAGCAAGGTTTTCAGAAACGCTTGATAATGGATTAAGGCTGTTAAATGACACCCTTTCAGAAATCAAAGCTAAGGGTCTAAATACGGTTTCCGGAGATATCATATTTAAGCTGTATGATACTTATGGTTTTCCACCGGATATTGTAAGGGATGTTGTTAGAGACGTTGTTAGGGATGAAAATCTATATCTTGATATGGACGGTTTTAATGACGCCATGAAAAGCCAGAAGAAAAAGTCAAGATCGGTTGCAACTTTTTCCGGGATAACCCAAGCCTATAAAAATCTTTCCGCAAACCGTCTGATCCCAAAATTTGTAGGATATGACAAACAAACAAGTGATTCCAAAGTACTTCTTATAGTAAAAGACGGGAAAGAAACCGCTGAAGCAGTTGCAGGAAGTGATATTGAAATTGTTACCGAAGAGACCCCTTTTTATGGTGAATCGGGAGGCCAGACCGGAGACTCAGGTTTGATAACTTCAAAGAATCTTGAAATTGAAGTTATAGATACCATAAAGGATGCGGCCGGAATAATTATTCATAAGGGTAAAATAATTTCCGGCACTGTTTCGAATGGCCAGCTTGTAACTCTTTCTGTTGATAATAAAAGACGTAGTGCAACAGCGAACAATCATACTGCAACGCACATATTGCATTACATTTTAAAACAGATTCTGGGCGATCATGTAAAACAGGCCGGATCATTTGTATCATCCGAAAGGCTTCGTTTCGATTTTACCCATTTTTCCCAGGTTGATTCTGATACGCTTGAAAAGATAGAAACGCTTGTAAATGAAAGAATCAGGGAAAATGCTTTAACATGTATAGAAGAAATGGATGCCGAGAAAGCCTTTAAATCCGGCGCAACAGCTCTGTTTGAAGAAAAGTACGGTGATGTTGTAAGAGTTATTTCTCTTGGATCGTTCAGCAAAGAGCTTTGCGGTGGTACACATACCGACCGGACAGGAAACATTGGTCTTTTTAAGATTATCGGAGAATCAAGCGTTGCATCCGGGGTAAGGCGAATCGAAGCATTAACGGGTGCTGCCGCTTTAGATTACATTCAGCAGAATATAAAAATTCTGCAAGAGACAGCCCGTATTGTTAAAGAAAAGCCTGAAGCATTACCCCAAAAAGTCGAAAAAATGCTTACCCAGCAAAGATCTTATGAAAAGGAACTTGAAAAAACAAAAGCAAAAATTGCCTCCCATGCAGCTGATGAAATCGATGATGATATTAAATTATTAAATGGAGTGAAAGTGCTGGCCAAGAAAGTTCCGGCAGATAGTCCCGCTGCATTAAGAGGTCTTGCCGACAA
>Ga0180732_1000148_pt1 | contig 67521 bp, 54 predicted proteins | sample KR11_01MetaG_FD_148674 | JGI IMG/M metagenome (GOLD analysis project Ga0180732, IMG submission 148674) | Groundwater microbial communities from the Olkiluoto Island deep subsurface site, Finland - KR11_0.1 MetaG | ecosystem: Environmental > Aquatic > Deep subsurface > Groundwater | place... | reverse complement strand
ATTCAAAATTAGAAGAAGAAATAGATAAAACCAAAAAAAATTACAAAAGGGCGCTTGAGGAGTTTAAGTTTAATGAGGCGTTGCAGGCAATATGGGGGTTAATTGGTTTTTGCGATAAATACATTGAAAAAGAAAAGCCGTGGGAGAATACAGAGAATAAATCATCAGTTATCAGTAATTTATTACAAACGCTCTTAGAAATAGCTGTATTGCTTAAACCATTTTTACCAGAGACATCAGAAAAAATTATTAAACAAGTTGAAAATAGGGAAGCTGAAGCATTATTTCCAAGGATTAATAATTAATTAAAAAATATGAAAAGATCAGAATGGTTGTTTGCTATCATAGGTTTAATAACTTCTTATATTATATTTCCATTAATTTTATCTTTGTATGGGCTCCCAATGGGAGATTCAAACGAAGCATTTATACTTATAGGCACGCCAACATTTTTGTTTTTGATAACTACCTTGATATCATGGCAAAGCTTTAAGAGCAAAAAAATCATAAAGAGCAGTATATTCTTTCTCGTCGCAATCTTTTTATTAATGCTCGCAATTTTTCTAATCGGTTTTGGTTTGTCCTTTAAAGATGGCTTTATGTATGGTTGGGGCAGTGGGGCGTTCTAATTAATTTTTGTTTTTATGTATTTTGACACGCACGCTCATCTTAATTTTCCTGCCTTTGTCAAAGACAGGGACAAGCTTATAAAAGAGTGCCTGAAAAAGGACTTTTGGATGCTTAATGTGGGTACCAATCTTTTTACCTCAAAAAAGGCGATTGAGATTGCCCAGAATTATGATGAAGGTGTCTATGCTTCTGTGGGCCTGCACCCGATTAATCTTAATACTGGCCTTACTCGGATGAAGATTGACGAGAGCGAAGCAGACAAAGAAGAGAGTCTGTTTGAGTCGGAATTTGATTACGAAGAGTATCGGAAAATCTCATTAGATAAAAAAGTAGTGGCAGTAGGGGAAATAGGGCTTGATTATTATTGGAAACCCAAGACAAAGATAAAATTGGAAAAATTCAAACAAGCTCAAAATATTTTGTTCCGCCAGCAAGTGAAATTGGCGAAAGAATTGGACTTGCCCATTATTATCCACTGCCGGATGGCGCATAATGATTTATTGGCGATATTGAGCTATCTTTGCACAATTTACGGGTCCAAATTTAAGGGAGTGATTCATTGTTTTACTGGAAATTGGGAACAGACAAGGGCATATATGGAAATGGGGTTCCATATCGGTTTCAACGGCATTATTTTTAAATTTAATCAAGACGATATCATCAAGAAAATTCCTTTAGAAAAAATGTTGATTGAAACCGACTGCCCATATTTGTTGCCTCCGAAGTATAAGAAAAAGATTAACGACCCCATGGGCGTGGAGTATGTGGCTGAGGAAATTGCTAAAACCAAGGGCATTTCTCTAAAACAAGTGGCTGAACAAACCACAAAAAACGCCAAAGAGTTGTTCGGAATAAAATGAAAAATTTTGTATAATTAATAATCCTAAAATAATATGTTGTTTTTTTGGATAATAATTTTCATTGTTTCTCTTTGCGTGATGGTCAAGGGCGCTGATTGGCTTTTAAAAAGCGCGGAAAAAATCGGCTTATCATTAGGCATCTCTCCGTTTATAATAGGCGTAACCATTGTCGGAATAGGCACCTCTTTCCCGGAGCTGATATCTTCAATAGTGGCTGTATTTAAGGGAGTGACAGAGATAGTGCCAGCCAATGCCATTGGTTCCAATATCGCCAATATTCTTTTAATAGTGGGGATATCCGCAGTTATAGGTAAACGGCTCGTAATTACCAAGAGCTTAATTGACTTAGACCTTCCGCTTTTAGCGATTTCCACAGTAATATTTTTAGGAGCTGCATGGGACCAAAAGATAACTTTAATAGAATCGTTGTTTTTGGTGTTTTCTTATGGCATTTATCTTTTATATACATTTTTACATAAAGAGGAAGCAACAGATGAAATTTATGAGGTGCTTCCAGGAAGAGCGGACAGGAGAGGGTTGCATTTGAAAGAATCAAAAAAGAAATCCCTGCTTAAAAGGCCAAAGATTGGGTCTAAAGATTTCATAATTCTGATTATCGGAATAATCGGTCTGGCATTTGGAGCAAAATACCTCATTGATTCAGTAATAAAATTATCTGAATTACTGAACATTGGAGCAGGGGTAATTTCTTTGGCAGCTGTGGCGCTTGGCACTTCTCTACCAGAGCTTTTGGTTTCAGCAAAAGCTGCCTGGCAGAAAAAATCAGAAGTTGCGTTGGGCAATATATTCGGCTCCAATGTTTTCAATATCTTAGTGGTAGTCGGGCTTCCCGGATTATTTAGAACCATTCATTTAGATGCCCAAACATTTTCTTTGGGCTTGCCGGTTTTGATTGTCGCAACCTTTCTTTTTATTATTTCTGGAATTTCTCGCAGGATTCATATTTGGGAGGGGGCGATGTATCTGGTGGTCTATGTATTTTTTATAGGAAAACTTTTTGGATTATTCTGAAAAATTTAAACATTCAAACAAAATCTTGCCATTTAAATGGCAAGATTTTGTTTTCCTTGATTTTTAATCGCAATAGTGGCAATATGTAAAATAGATAAATATCGTAGGAGGTGACAGAATATGAGGTGGATGAGGCAAGAGCCTCGCTATCTTGGCAAGGATTTGCGCGCCATATGGTGTTGGTCTTCCAAGATTGTCCTTTGTTTCCTGCTGTATATCCCCATTTTCGGGCAGATTGTTGTTCTCCCGCTCTTGCACAATGCGAGAGAATCGTGGAAATATCCACTCGGATAACGGCAATGCCGAATATCGGGGGCAAGATGGTGTGCGGTCGGTTCACAGAACCGGCCGCTTCTTTATTGAAAAATACAGGATTTTTAGGTAAGATAAAGAACTATGGCAGAATATAGTCCAAAAGAATTTGAGAAAAAATGGCAGACAAAATGGGAAGAGGAAAAGATATTTGAAGCCAAGGATTCTTCAAAAAAACCCAAATTTTTTGTTTTGGATATGTTCCCTTATCCTTCAGGAGATGGCCTTCATGTGGGTCATCCGCGGGGATATGTCGGAACTGATGTAATCGCCCACTATATGAGAATGAAGGGGCACAATGTCTTGCATCCAATGGGCTGGGATGCTTTTGGTTTGCCAGCAGAGAACTATGCGATAAAAACAGGTATTCATCCAGCGATTTCAACAGAGAAAAATATCAAAAGATTTAAAGAGCAAATGAAGTCAATCGGACTTTCTTATGATTGGTCGCGGGAAATAAACACAACTGACCCGGATTATTATAAATGGACTCAATGGATATTTTTGAAGCTTTTTGAAACAGGACTGGCTTATAGAAAAAAACTGCCTATTAATTGGTGTCCTTCCTGTAAAACAGGACTTGCTAACGAGGAGGTGGTGGCAGGGAAATGTGAGCGTTGCGGAGCAGAGGTAAGTAAAAAAGATATTGAACAATGGGTTTTGAAAATTACTGATTATGCGGAAGAATTGCTTAAAGATTTGGACAAGCTTGATTGGCCGGAAAAGATAAAAGAAATGCAAAGAAATTGGATAGGGAAATCTGTTGGCGCAGACATAGAATTCAAAATTCAAAATTCAAAATTTAAAATTCAAGTTTTTACGACAAGGCCAGATACGATTTTTGGAGCAACATTTATGGTTTTAGCCCCAGAGCATAATTTAGTGGAGAAAATTACAACTCCAGACAAGAAAAAAGAAGTTGAAAAATATGTAGAAGAAAGCAAAAAGAAATTAGATATTGAGAGACAGACAGAAGACAGGGAAAAAACAGGTGTTTTTACAGGTGCTTATGCCCTCAATCCTGCTACAAAAGAAAAAATTCCTATCTATAGTGCTGATTATGTTTTGCCAAGCTATGGATACGGGGCGATTATGGCAGTGCCGGCGCACGATGAAAGGGACTTTGCGTTTGCCAAAAAATACAATCTGCCTATTGAAGAGATAAAGCTGGATAAAACAGTTGAGCAAGCGACAAAATGGTTAGAAAAGAAAGGATGCGCTAATCCAGCGATAAATTACAAACTAAGGGATTGGATATTTTCAAGACAAAGATATTGGGGAGAGCCAATACCGCTTATTTTTTGCGAAAACTGTGCGGCTAAAGCCAAAAGCCAAAATCCAAAAGCCAAAAGTAAAGAATTTAGTAAAGGAGAATTATTGAATCCAGGGTGGGTTGCTTTATTGGAAGAGGATTTGCCTTTAGTCCTGCCAGAACTTGAAAAATATGAACCAACTGGCACAGGCGAATCCCCTTTGGCAAGCAAGTCAGATTGGGTTGAAACAACTTGCCCAAAATGTGGAGGCAGGGCTTTGCGCGAAACTAATACAATGCCTCAATGGGCTGGCTCTTGTTGGTACTTCCTCGCATATGTAATGCTCGGAGCACAAAATAAAAAAGCCAAAACCAAAAATCTAAATTCAAAATTCAAAATTCAAAATTCAAAATTGATTAAACATTGGCTGCCAGTTGACTTCTATATCGGCGGAGCAGAACATGCGGTTTTGCATCTTTTGTATTCAAGATTTTGGATTAAGGTTTTAAAAGATGAAAAAATTCTGCCATTTGACGAGCCATTTAAAAAATTAAGAACAATTGGTTTGATTTTAGCATCTGATGGACAGAAAATGTCTAAATCTAGAGGCAATGTTATCAATCCAGATGAAATTATTGAGAAATACGGAGCTGACGCTTTCCGCCTCTATGAAATGTTTATGGGTCCTTTTGACCAACCGATTGCTTGGGATACCAAAAGCATCATAGGCGCCAGAAGGTTTTTAGAGAAAGTATTCAATCTTTCTCAGAACCTTTTTAAAGAGACGGATTTGGGAACGAAGAAATTATTAAATAAAACAATTAAAAAGGTTGGCGAGGATATTGAGAGCCAGAAATTTAATACTGCCATTGCCTGCATGATGGAATTTATTAATTCCGTAGAGGAAATATTCTCGGGTGACTTCAGAGATTTTTTGAAGATCCTTGCTCCATTCGCGCCCCATTTAAGCGAAGAATTATATCAATCAGATAAGTCAATATTTCAAGAAAATTGGCCGAAATATGACTCGAAAATGATTGTTGAAAAAGAAGTGAGCATGATTATTCAGATTAATGGTAAGGTTCGTGGCACAATTGTTGTCTCTACAGGATTATCTGAAAAAGAAGCAGTCAATTTAGCCATTGAGTCCGATATTGCTAAAAAATGGCTTGAGAATAAGAAAATCAAAAAAACAATCTTTATCAAAGACAAATTAATTAATTTTGTGGTATAGAAAATTTACCCTTCGCTACGCTCAGGGTGTAAGAATTTCTAACGCTCGCTTAGCTCGCGAACAAATTCTAACATGTGCGGAATAATAGGTTATGTTGGTAAAAAGCAGGCCCTTCCTATAGTTATGGAAGGACTTAAGCGTCTTGAATATAGGGGCTATGATTCAAGCGGCGTTGTGGTTTTGAATAAGGGGGCCGAAGTCGTAAAGACAAAAGGAAGAATAGAAGATTTAAGAGAGAAGTTAGGGGACATTCAAGGCACTACAGCCATAGGACATTGCCTTCCTCCAGATACTCTAATTCAATTGGCTGATGGCAGTATTAAAGAAATCGGCAAAATTAAATCAGGAGAAAAGGTTTTATGTTTAAATACTAAGAGTTTAAAATTTGTTAACGGCAGAGCAAAGGTTTTTAAACACAAATCACCCACTTCTCTGCTTGCAGTAAAAACAAACTCAACTTTATTTAAGGCCACCAAGGAACACAAGATGCTAGTTTTCAAGGATGGCCATATAACATATAAGAGAGCGAAAGAGCTTTCTATGGGTGACATTCTAATCGTTCCCAAGAGGATAGATATTAAGGGAGGAAAGCTAACTTTTCCTGAAGCTGATACGAGGAGATATTATGAGCTCCCTGATAGCTCAGTTGAAAAAATGAAGCTTGTCTTGAAACAGAGGAAGTTATCAAAAATAGAGGCAGCGAGAGCCATTGGCATAAGCGCCTCCTATTTAGGCCACATATTGAAGAACGATCGTAAATGTAGAGAGGATCAGCTTAAAAAGTTATCTAAATTTTTTCAAGGCTATGGATTAGAAAAAGAAGCGATGCCAATAGATACATCTTGGGGTAAATTTATCACCCTACCCAGAAGGAGTACGCCTGAGTTAATGCAGATTATTGGTTATTTCCTTGGGGACGGCACGGCTCAGCCCAAGAGTATCAGATTCAAGGATATGGATAAGGATTTATTGGAGGAATATAAAAAATTAATTCATCAGGTTTTCAATGTTGAGGGTCGCATAGTCTCTCAAAATGATACCAGAGCTTATTTACTAGAGGTCAACAGCACTTATCTTTCTAGATGGTTTAAAGAGAATGTGGTTCTCGGCAAGCAGAAGCTATTAGAAGAGATGGGCAGAGCTTCTTTGCGCGAGATAGCAGCTTTTTTAAGAGGATTATTCGACGCAGAAGGTTGTGTGGCCACACAAAGCAAGCAGATAGCTCTTAAATTGGCAGATGAGAGAATAGCAAGAACAATCCAATTTTTATTGCTTAGATTTGGAATCTTGAGTTCTTTTTCTAAAGCAGGGAGGAGAATTAAGGGCTGGCTGCCTGTTTCTGGGGTAGTGTTCAGCGATTGGCAAAGCGTTAAGAAATTTCAGGAGTCTGTTGGGTTTTCTTCAGCCCTAAAATCAGCCAAACTTAGTAAACTTTTAAAAACCTTATCCAAGAATCGCTTGAATTTCAGTTTTAAGTTTTTCCCTTTTACTAAAAAAGAAATTTATAAAAGATACAATGCATTTCTTAAGGATAGTAGTGTAGAAATTAAGAAGAAATTAAGCCCAAGAGATGAGAGTTTTCTTACTCGCAGAATCTTAGAAGAGATTGTTGATTACCAATCTAAAGAGAAGGGCAACGATTTAATTAAAGATATTAGTAGATTCTTGAATTGTGATGTTGTGTTCCAGCCAATAAAACAGATTAAAAAAGTACGATCAACTTTTGAATTTCTCTATGACTTAGAGGTTTCTCCTCATTCTAATTTTATTGCTAATGGAGTTGTATCTCATAATTCAAGATGGGCAACGCATGGAAAGCCCTCTGACCTTAACGCTCATCCTCTTTGGGATTGCAAAAAAGAAATCTTTGTTGTTCACAATGGAATAATTGAAAATTATAAGCAACTTAAAGAAGAATTAATAGCGCGAGGGCATAAATTTATTTCAGAAACAGATACAGAAGTTTTGCCTCATTTGATTGAAGAAAATTATAAGGGCAACCCTTCGGCAAGCTCAGGGCAAGCTTTAGAAGAGGCCGTCCGCTTGTCTCTCCAGAAAATTGTTGGCGCTTATGCTATTGCTGTGGTTTGTGAAAAAGAACCAAATAAAATTGTCTTTGCCAGGCAATCCAGCCCGTTGTTAGTTGCTTTAGGCGAAGGAGAGAATTTTATTGCCTCTGATGCTACGGCAATATTGGGTTATGCTAAACAAGTTATCTATTTAGACGATGGAGAAATGGGAGTAATCACTCCTGATGATTTTCAAGTTTTTACTTTAGAGAATAAAGAAGTCAAGAAAAGTTTTCATAAGATAGAATGGGACATAGAGCAGGCAGAAAAATCCGGTTATCCTCATTTTATGTTAAAAGAGATTTTTGAAGGTCCAGAAACAATTGAAAATGCTATAAGAGGAAGAATGATATTAAAAGATGGAATGGCTAAGCTTGGGGGATTAGAACCAGTTATAGACAAGCTAAAAAAAATAGACAGAATTGTTATTGTTGCCATGGGAACCGCTTTTTTAGCTGGAAAAGTGGGCGAATATATGCTTGAAGAATATGCTGGCATTCCCGTAGAAGTAGAAAACGCTTCAGAATTTAGATATAAAAAATCAATTATTAATAAGAATGATGCGGTCTTAGCAATTTCCCAGTCAGGAGAAACCGCTGATACTCTTTTCGCAGTAAAAGAAGCCAAAAGAAAGGGCGCCCTTACTTTAGGCATTGTTAATGTGGTTGGCTCAAGCATTGCCAGAGAAGTTGAGGCAGGTGTTTACAATCACGCTGGTCCGGAAATAGCAGTCGCCTCTACTAAGGCCTTTATTTCCCAACTAACTATCTTAGCTCTTTTAACTGTGTTTTTAGGTAGGCAAAGGAATATGTCTTTAGTAACAGGCAAGAGAATTTTAGAAGAATTAGAGAAATTACCAGAACTTTGTAAAAAGATTTTAGAGAAAAAAGAAGACATTAAGAGCTTAGCAGAGAAATATTTTGCTTATAAAAATTTTCTTTATCTTGGTAGAAAATACAACTATCCAGTTGCTTGTGAAGGCGCTTTAAAACTAAAAGAAATTTCATATATCCATGCTGAAGGCATGCCAGCAGGAGAAATAAAACATGGGCCCATTGCTATGATTGATAAGGACTTCCCTAGTTTTGTCGTTGCTTTAAAAGATAGTGTTTATGAAAAGAATGTTTCTAATATTGAGGAAATAAAAGCCAGAGACGGAAAGGTTATCGCTTTAGCAACAGAAGGAGATGATTTATCAACTGATGATGTTGTATTCGTGCCTAAAACCTTAGAAATGCTTAGCCCAATTTTATCAGTTATTCCTCTTCAACTTTTTGCTTATTATATTTCGGTAAAAAAGGGCTTAGATGTGGACAAGCCAAGAAACTTGGCGAAATCAGTCGTGGTAGAGTAATTAAACATTATTTTATGGAAATTCGATTTATTTCTCATATTAGAGCAAGTAATCAGAACGGTACAGGTTTTTTCTATATACCCAAGGATAAGGCGGGTTCATTGGGGCCAGGAGATTGGGTTCGGGTTCAGGCGTCGAACGATATTTATTTTTTCGCCAAGACAATATTCTATTCTAATCAGATAGGGATATATGTGCCCAAGAAAATCGTTCAAAATAATAACTTACTGAATAACAAAATTGAGATTCGGCTACAGAGAATTAATGGCTTTTACGCTAGCGTATCTTTAGACGGGAGACTATATATTCCTCAAGCAGTTGCAGAAGTCCAAAAGTTAAAGCGAAACGATGTTGTTTTAGTGAAAGCCATAAAAGACGATAAGATTATTAGGGAAAAATATTCCAAGATACATATTACTTTTAGAGGCCGAGAGGGACGAAGCGAATACACCTGCGTCTTTGATAAATATTTTCATGGCAAAGAGTATATATTTACTATCGAGAAACAGACCGCAGAAGTAAATATAGAAAAATTAAACCCAATAATAATTTCGGCCCTAAAAAATACTCACTATGCTTTTATCGGCGGGGATTCTGTGATTGCTTTTAGTGGAAATAAAATGCCGATAATTATTAATTCTAATATAAAATATTGCGATATTGCATTTTATTTAGGAGCATATTTTGCAGACGGAACAAAGAAAGGAAATAGTTGGGCAATTTGTGCTTCCACTTTTGATCAAGCAAGAGCTTATCTAAAGATGCATAATTTTTTGATTAAAGATTCGAGCCCAGAATTCATAATTTCTTATACAAACATTTATAAAATTAATCCAGAGGAAGTCAAAAAAGAATTGGTTAAAATATGGGAAGATAAAATTGGGATCAGGGTTAATAAAACTAGAATAAGAGAACCCATAGGTAAATCGCCGGGCAAATGGAATAAATATGGAACTTTGATTATTAGAGAACACAGAATAGCGCTATTAGATTTTTATAATTCTCTATTGGGTTCGTTATTAAAGGAGATTCTGTTTAATAAGGACAAGAGATTAGCCATAGATTTTATATGTGGCGTGCTGGAGGGCGACGGCTACGCCCCTGCCACTAAACGAGGACACATTACGATTTCTACTAATAAGAATGAAGCTACAATTTTGGAAAATATTCTTGATGCAGTTCAAATAAAATTTAAAATTTACAAGGAGCATCAAAATAGTTATTTTCTAAGAATTGGAGCCCTGGAGATATTAAGAAATTTTCATTTTTTGAAAGATAAAATTTTTATTCTATATCCCGAAAGGCACAAGGCTTTTTTTGAACGATTAAAAACCGTTGGAGGAGTCAGATTTTTTATAGAAGGACATGAGCCAACGGGTTGGGTAAAGGCTTGGCTAAAAGAAAATGGATTTTTAAACGCAGAATATGATACTACGGAGAAGGGCGAAGAGCTTGGGAAGAACCTAAAAAATGCGACGAGCTTATAGATCCGATTAACAGACCCTCTTTTTCATGTTAGTATAAAGACATTATATGAATTGGGAAAATATTTTTTTAAAAAAACAATCCGGAAAAGAAATTCTTTTAGGGAATAACGCTATTATTAGAGCAGCCCTGGAAGCAGGGGTTCAGTTTGTCTCTACTTATCCTGGCACGCCTACTTCGGAAATCGGTGATGGATTTTCCTTGCTTAAAAAAGCAGACAAGGGAAGTTTTTATTTTGAATATTCTATAAATGAAAAGGTTGCTTTAGAAGCAGGAATTGGAGCAAGTTTTTCAAATTTAAAAACATTGGTAGCGATGAAAAATTTCGGTTTGAATGTGGCGAGCGATGCTTTACTGCCCTTTGTATATACTGGAACAAGAGGTCCGACAGTGATAGTCGTGGCAGATGACCCTTCTTGTCACAGTTCTGGACAAGAAGAAGAAAACACCAGGGGATTTGCATCTTTAGCGCACATACCTATTCTTGAGCCGTCTGATTCGCAGGAATGCAAGGATTTTACAAAAATTGCCTTTAATCTTTCTGAAAAATTTGAAATTCCGGTTATCTTGCGTTTGACCACGAGAGTTGCCCATCAAAGCAGTATTGTGAAATTAGGAAAAATAGAAAAAGCGGATAGAAAAGTAGGATTTAAAAAGGATTATAAGAAATTCGTTACTATGCCGCCAAGAGTCCTGGAAATGCATCAGGAGCTTTTGGATAAGATTAGTAAAATTAGAAAAGAGTCAGAACAGTCAGCAATAAATTTAATTGATGATTCGTCAGTTTCTGCCAAAATTGGAATAATCACTTCAGGTGTGAGCTATTTGCACACAAAAGAAGCTCTCCAATCGCTCAATTTAAAAATTCCTATTTTGAAATTAGGATTTTTCCATCCTTTGCCGGAAAATAAAATATCGAAATTTATAAGACCCTTGGAAAGGGTTTTGATAATAGAAGAATTAGACCCGTATTTGGAAAAAGAAATAAAGATTTTAGCAAAAGATGTTAATCCCAAATTAGAAATCATGGGCAAGGGATTATTGCCTGAAGTTGGAGAGCTAAAGCCAGAGCAGGTTATGGAAGCAATCGCCAAAGTGGCTGAAAAGAAATATCAGGCACCCAAAATTAAGCTACCTGTTAGCATAAAAAGGTTCCCCAATCTTTGCCCTGGCTGTCCCTATTGGTCTGTTTTTAACGGCGTTAAGCAGGCGATTAAAGAATCGGGCTTGAAAAATGAGGACATTGTATTCGGAGGAGGAATCGGTTGTTATATGCTTGCTTCTTTTGCTCCGCACAATATTCAAGATTATTTGCTTTGCATGGGTTCTTCCATAGGCATAGCTCATGGCATTAAGAAAGCAGATAAAAAACAAAAATTAATTTCTTTTGTCGGTGATTCAAGTTTTTTTCACGCTGGAATCCCCGCCCTAATCAATGTTGTTCACAACCAATCCAACCCCTTGATTATTTTGATGGACAATCAAATTACAGCAATGACTGGTCAACAGCCGTATCCAGGTATTGCTGAATCAGGAAGAAAAGAAAAAGGACAGAAAGTTAAATTAGAAGAAATTGTGAGAGCGTGCGGAGTGAAATATTTAAAAATTATTGAGCCAGCAGAGGATTATAAAAATTTTGTGAAAACAGTAAAGGAGTTTATTAAAAAGGAAACAGTGGCTGTTATTATTGTTCGTCGTCCTTGTATTAGGATAAAGAGATGAAGAAAAATAATCAACAATTTAATATAGTGCTTTCAGGCGTTGGTGGGCAGGGACTGATAACCTTGGGCAATATAATCGCTGAAGCCGGATTTTTAGAAGGCAATGAAGTTAAAATGTCCGAGCTTCATGGGCTTTCCCAAAGAGGCGGTTCTGTGGCAGTGCAGGTTAGAATTGGAAAAAGTATTTTTTCTCCCTTAATTACCCGAGGAGAGGCGGATTTGGTTTTGGCAATGGAAAGAAGCGAGGCCTTAAAAAGTTGCTGTTTTTCCTCCAGAAAAAGGACAATATTTTTGATTAATGATTTTGAAATTTATTCTCCTTCTTTTGGAAATCAAAAACTTCCTGCGTTAGAAAAGATTATTTCTGAAATCAAGCCATTTGCTAAAGAAATTTACAGTATTAAGGCCTCGGACATTGTGCAAGAACATCTGGGATTAAGTATCTTGGCAGGGGTCTTTATATTATCCGGAGCAGCACACAAAGGATTAATTCCCCTAAGCCCTGCCAACATCTTGAAAGCAATTAAAGAAAATGTGCCGACAAGGATGGAATTGAACGAGAAGGCATTTTATCTCGCCAAGAATAATTTTAAGATTTAAAAAAGATATGGAAGCAGTAATTATGGCAGCAGGTAGAGGGGAAAGGACGCAACCACTTTCTTCTGCGAAACAAAAACACTTATTGAAAGTTTTAGGTAAGAGCATTTTAGAGCATAATTTAGAACAATTAAACGGATTAGTAGACACCGTTATTTTGGTTATCAGGCCGGATGAGAGATGTAAAGAAATTAAAAAAATAATCGGGAGAAAACATAAAGGCCTCAAAATAAAATACGCGTTGGAGCAAGAGCCATTGGGCACAGCTGATGCTGCGAAAACCGCCTTGCCTTTTATCGGGGAAAGGTTTTTGCTTTTAAACGGAGATGATTTATATAGTCATAATGATATTAAAAAGGTCTTGGAGAAATTTCCGTGCATTTTAGTTAAAGAAGTTAGCCAGCCAAAATTTTTCGGAATTGTGGGTATTTCTAATGGGATAGTAAAATCATTTATAGAAAAGCCGGAAAACTCGGCCTCTAATTTGGCTAACACAGGCCTGTATTATCTGCCAAAAGACATATTTAAATTTTCAATTGAAAAATCAAAAAGAGGAGAATATGAATTTACCGATTACATTAAGAAATTTATTATCAAAGAAAAACTCAATATTCAGGAGGCAGAGCAATGGATTCCAATTTCATTTTGTTGGCATCTTATTGAGGCCTGCGAGGCGTTGTTAAAAAAAATAGAAGGGACCAATCAAGGGAAAATAGATAAGAATTGCGTGGTTTCCGGGAATTTATTGATAGGCAAAGGAACGGTTGTTAAAAAAGGAACGCGTATAGAAGGTCCTGTTTATATCGGCAGGAATTGTTTGATTGAGCAGAATTGCTTTATCAAAAAATTTAGTAGCATCGGAGACAGGGTTAGAATAAGGGATGGGGCGACCATAGACAATTCTATAATAGGCGACAAAACAGAAATAGGCCCGAAGTGTTTTATCGCTGATTCTATAATCGGAGATGGTTCTAAATTAGGGGCAACTACAACCACATTGAATTTTAATGAGGACGGCCAAACAATAAAAACATCAGCCAAGGGAAAAATTATTGATACCAAAAGAGCGAAATTAGGAGCAGTTATAGGAGATAGGGTAATTACAGGAGCTGGAGTCATTATTTCCCCGGGCAAAAAAATCTGGCCCAACAAGTCATTGGTTGATAATCAGAGAGTTGTTGAAGATATTCAATAAAATCGTTTATGAAGAAAGCCAAAGCATTGGTCTTATTGTCAGGTGGATTGGATTCTATTCTGACAGCCAAATTATTATTGGAACAAAAGATAGAAGTAGAGGCCCTGGTTTTCAAGAGCTGTTTTTTTGATTCCAAACAAGCAGAGATAACAGCTAAAAAACTCGGCATCAAATTAAGGATTATAGATTTTTCAAAAAAACATTTTGAAATGGTTAAAAATCCGAAATATGGCTATGGCAAAAATATGAATCCCTGCATTGATTGCCACGCCCTGATGCTTAAATACGCCAAAGAAATAATGACAAAAGAAGCGTTTGATTTTGTTGCAACCGGCGAGGTTTTGGGGGAAAGGCCAATGTCGCAAAACAAGCAAGCCCTGCAGTTGATAGAAAAACAGAGCGGGCTTAAGGGATATCTTTTAAGGCCATTATCAGCCAAATTGCTTGAACCGACAATAGCAGAGCAAAAAGGTATTATTGATAGGGATAATTTTTTGGCAATTAAGGGGCGTTCACGGAAAGAGCAATTGGCTTTGGCAAAAAAATGGAAAATTGATTGGTTTCCTGCGCCAAGCGGAGGATGTCTTTTGACTGACTCTTGTTTTTCAGAAAAATTAAAGGACTTGATAAAAAATAATAATAATCCAGATGTGAGTGATATTAATTTGCTTAAAATCGGCAGACATTTTTGGGATGACAAAGTTAAAATAATTATAGGCAGAAACCATCAGGAGAACTTAGAATTGAAAGAAGCAGGCAAAAAAAATGATATTTTGTTGGAAATGAAAGAACCAGCAGGCCCGACTGCTTTGATAAGGGGGTCAAAAGAGATGGTTGGCGAAAAATTAATTGAAAAAGCGAAAGAATTGATAATTTTATACGCGCCAAAAGCAAAAAACAAGAAAAAAATATTTTTTGATGTATTTTTGCCCGGCTCCTGATTTTGGTTTAATTTTTCTATCTGCTATAATGTAAAAATATTCGTTTAGAAGAAGAAATGCTAAATATAGTTTTTATAAAAGATTATTTAAATCAGGCGTTAAGCAACCGACCAGAATCATTGAGTATGGCCTTCTGGGGCAACACGCTTTTTGACTATTTAATAGCGCTATTCGTTTTTATAGTGGTTGTTCTGATTTTAAGGATTTTTAAAGAGGTTATAATCGTGGAATTGAGGAGATTGGCAAAGCGTACGAAAACAAAATTTGATGATGTGATAATCAGGATGATTGATTCTGTTGGTTGGCCCCTTTATGTCCTTCTTTCTTTTTATTTATCCTTCCTATTTTTACACATTCCAGCGGTTGTGGAAAAATATTTCCCAACAGTCATTTTCGTTTTTATGGTCTTTTATATTATAAAGGCCATTCAGATTTTGATTGACTTCAGCACTGAAAGGGCGATGGTTCAAGACGCAAAGGACGGAAAAATAGACCGCCCAGGTATGCGGTTCGTTGGTAAAATAATAAAGATTATAGTATGGGCGTTCGGACTTATTATTATTTTGCGGTCTTTTGGATATAATATCACTGCTTTGGCAGCCAGCTTGGGAATTGGAGGAATTGCAATTGCTTTCGCTCTGCAAAATGTTCTGGCAGACATATTCGCCTCATTTTCCATTGATATTGACCGGCCGTTTAAATTGGGGGATTTCATTTCTATCGGCGAAGAAATGGGCAAAGTAAAGAGTATCGGAATAAAATCCACTCGTTTGCAAAGCTTGCAGGGAGAGGAGTTGGTTATATCTAATAAGGAGCTCACAAATTCCCGCATTCATAATTTTGGTCAAATGGAAAAAAGAAGAGCTGTTTTTATATTAAGTATTGCCCACGACACTCCGTTTAAAAAAATAGAAAAGATTCCAGCAATGATTAAGAATATTTTGAAAAAAATTAAAGGAGTTGAAATAGACAGAGTTTATTTTAAAGAGCTTGGTCCGTATAATTTAGGATTTGAGGTTGCTTACTTTTTCAATTCAGCTGATTTTGATGATTTTGTAGAGGCAAGAGAGGCGATTAATTTTGGGATTAAAAAAGCGCTTGATAAAGAAAAGATTTCTATGGTTAATCAAGCGCCAAGAATCATTCCGAAGAAATAAATTTATTATAAAAAAGAAATGAGGCCGGGTCTTGCGACTCGGCCTCTTGTCTTCGTTCATCGTAGAGAAAGCGCCTCTTGGAGCGTTTCGCCCGTTCGTGTTGGGTGGCAGAATAAGCAGCCCAATGATTCAAAGCAGGAGCGCTCATATATGAACGGAGAGATGGCGATGACTGTAGTTTGACTTTTCTTTTTAGTTTCTTCGATAAGGCAGTGCGCATTTGAGCCAAATAGCCCATCAGACAATCGAGCATCTATCAATATGATGTCCGGATGTCTACTGCGTATCTGTCTTGCCCCATCCTTACATGTCTCGCTCACGGCGATTTCGTATTCGCCGACTACTTTTGCTTCTACTTGTTGGCGCACATCTATAGGTACGCCTATTAGCAGAATCGTCTTCATTTGTTCCCCCTCTTTGATTTTTGAAGATGATATGCTGCGCATATGAAAGTGAAAGCTGTTTAAACATTACCATATTATGAATATAAAGTCAAATTTTGAATTGTGTTTTTAAGACAAATATACTAATCTATAATAATGGTTAAAATTATTGCTTTATCCAATCTTAAAGGCGGAACAGGCAAGACAAATGTAGCTGTGAATCTTTCTATGTTTCTTTCCGCTCTTGGGAAGAGAGTTTTGCTCGTTGATTTAACTCCGCAAGGAGACGCCACTTTTTCTTTAGGAATCAAAAGCAGCCCAAATTATGTGGGCGATGTTTTGTTGCAAAAAATTAGGCCAAAATTAGCAGTCAAAAGTACCCCTTATTTCGCATTTGACATTATGCCTTCTTTCCCGGAATTAATCTCTGTAATTGGGAGAATCAGGGAATCGCACAAGCCAGAGGCACGGATTAAAGAGGCAATTGAAAAAATGGAAGAGGACTATGACTTTGTTATTATAGATACTTGTCCTGATTTTAATATTCTTACTCTAAACGCTCTTTATGCAGCTGATGAAATTATGATTCCCATTCAATCAGAATATCTTGCTTTAAGGAGCGCTAATCAATTGGTTTCTATGATTCGTTCTTTCAGACCATTAAAAGAAAAAGAGATTAGCGCGGTTTTGACAATGTATGGCTGGAGAAGCAAAATTTCAAGAAGCATTTCCAAGGCGATTAAAAATGAGTTTTCAGGATATATTCACAATACTATTATTCCTCGGGCTGCTATTTTATCCCAAGTAACAGAATCTAAAGAGCCGATTTTAAAAACCGCTCCCAATTCCCGCGCCTCCCGCGCCTTCAAACAATTAGCCGAAGAAGTAATCTCCCGCAACAAATAACAAGCAATCAATAATCAATAATCAGTAATGATGTCGCTAACTAAAAACCTTGTTTTTTTAAAATTATTACTCTATAATATCAAAGATATAATGAAAACATTATGAAAACATTATGAAAACAAAAACACTCCAACTTTATAAGAAACTGCTTCCTCAGAAAATAGCTGTTTTAGTTCACAAAGAGGGAAATGGTTTTTGGGCCGAAATCAAGGGTAGAGGATTAGAAAACTGCCATACACAAGCAGAGAATTTTAACGAGTTGATAAAAATGGTTAATGATGCCATTTTTGATTATCTGGAAATCCCTCTCAAGGTCAGAAAGGACTTAGGTTTTTATCTTCCGTGCTCGATTATTAATGCCCTAAAAGAAAAGGCCATAAAGAGAAGGGGCCAGCTAATTTTAAAATACATTAATGACCAGACAAAAGTAAAAAGAGAAGTTGCCTTTACTTTGGCTTAAACATGGCGAAAGGAACTAAGCCAAAATTCACAAACTGTCGCCCCAAACAAGTTTTAGCTGCCTTGAATAAAATCGGGGATTTTTCTTTTTGGCAAGGCGCGAGTCATCTTATAATCAAGCATAAAAAAACGGGCAAAAAGTTCTCAATTCCACGGAGCGGAGTAATCAGTAGGGGGTTGATGAACACCTTTGTTAAAAAATATTTGGTGGGTCAATTAGGATTTACAGAAAAAGAAATTTATAAATACCTGAATTGTTGATTGATAACAAAAAAATAACCCGAGAGGGGTATTTTTTTGTTTGTGCCGGAGGTGGGGGTCGAACCCACATGGGAGTAATCCCACAGAATTTTGAATTCTGCGCGTAAGCCAATTCCGCCACTCCGGCTCGTTTTCCGTTATTTTACAGTATTTTTGCTCATTTTTCAATCTTTTTAGAGGTTTTTTCGCACTCTTTATTTGAGCATTTTGTTTGCTTTCTTTTTGTTATTATCATCAACGCCCCGCATTTTTCGCATTTTTTTCCAGTAGGTTTGTCCCATAAAGCAAAATCGCATTTCGGGAATTTATTGCATCCGTAAAATATTTTTCCTTTCTTGGTTCGTTTTTCAGTAACTTCTCCTATCTTACATTTAGGACATTGGATTCCTAATTTATTATCTTTTAATGATTCTGTGTATCGGCATTTCGGGAAATTAGTGCACGCGTAAAACTTGCCGAACCTCCCTAACTTTATAATCAATTCTGCTCCGCATTCTGGGCAGATTTTATCAGTTTTTTCTTCTGCAATTTCCTGCTTGGAAAGTTCTTTTTCCTTTTGAGCAAGGGTTTCTGCAAATGGCTTATAAAAATCACCCACTACATTTTGCCAAATTTCCTTTCCTTCAGCGATTTCATCTAAGTTTGCCTCCATTTTGGCAGTAAAATCAATGTCAACGATTTTTGGAAAATGCTCTACCAATAAATCATTTACCACTAAGCCGATTTCTGATGGCTGGAATCTTTTCTGGTCGTTCTTGAAGACATAATTTCGCCTTTGAATCGTTGAAATAATCGGAGCATAAGTGGATGGCCTGCCGATTCCGTATTGCTCTAATGCTTTAATCAAAGACGGCTCATTATAGCGGGCAGGAGGTTGGGTAAAATGTTGTGAAGGCGTTAATTTTATTAAATCTAAAATTTCTTTTTCTTTAATTTCTGGAATCTCGTTTTCTCCAAATTGCAATGGATAAACTTTTAAAAATCCTTCAAATTTTAATATTTGTCCTCTTGCCTGAAAAATATATTTGCGGGATTCTGGATTTTTTGCTTCAATCTTTACATCTGTAGAATCAAGAATCGCTTCGCTCATTTGGCTTGCCACAAATCTTGACCAGATTAATTCGTAAAGTTTTGCTTGAGCTCCTTCTAAATTAAGTTTTTTGGGGTCATTTTGAGGATTGGAGGGTCTAATTGCTTCGTGCGCTTCTTGCGCTCCCTTACTTTTTGTTTTATATCTCCGCGAAAAACCAGGCCAATATTTTTCTCCGAAATTTTCAATAATATATTTTTTTGCTGCGAAAGTGGATTCAGTGGAAAGATTCAAAGAATCTGTTCTATGATATGTGATAAGGCCTCTTTCGTAAAGGTTTTGCGCCAAAGACATTGTTTTATATGAACTTAACCGCAATCGCTGTCCAGCAGTTTGTTGTAATGTGCTAGTTGTGAAAGGTGGAAAGGGATTTCTCTTTATTGATTTTTTGTCAATGCTTTTTATTTCAAAAACCGCATTTTTTAAATCATCAACTATTTCTTCCGCTTCTTTTTGCGCCTTAATGCCCAATTTTGGAATTTTTTTACCACCTTTTTCTATCAAAGAGGCTAAAATCTGATTTTTTTCTGCGTTTGGATTTTGAGTTTTGGATTTGTTTTGAGTTTTGGATTTTGAAATTTGGATTTTGCCAAGCAGGGCTTCAATGCTCCAATATTCTTCTGCTTTGAATTTTTCAATTTCCCTTTCTCGTTCCGCAATGAGCCGTACTGCTGCTGATTGGACCCTGCCAGCTGAAAGACCGCGAGCGACCTTTTTCCATAAAAAGGGAGATAGCTTGTATCCCACGATTCTGTCCAACACTCTTCGCGCTGTCTGGGAATCTACTAAGCTTGTGTAAAGTTGGCGCGGATTTTTTAACGCCTCTTTAATTGCTTTTTCAGTTATTTCATGGAAAACAATTCTCTGATAATCTTTTAATTTCAAAATTTCTTTAAGATGGTAAGCGATTGCTTCTCCTTCTCGGTCCTCATCAGTGGCCAAGATGACTTGAGAAGAATTGCTAACCAATTTTTTCAAAGAATTAACTGTTTTTCTTGATTTTGTGGGAATAACATATTGGGGAGCAAAATTATTTTCAATATCTATGCCTAATTTTGATTTAGGCAAATCCCTGATATGACCAAAACTGGCAGCGAGCTCGTACTCTTTGCCTAAAAAGTTGCCGAGAGTTTTTCCCTTAGTGGGGCTTTCCACAATAATTAATTTTGCCATTTGTTTTTTATAATAAATGTATTGTTTCCAAGATTTCTTATTATTCCTGTCATTTCTAGATTGATTAGAAGCGAATTTATTTTTGTTGAAGACAATTTAGTCAATTCAATTATCTTATTGATATGCAGGGCCTGATTTTTTAAGATATCTAATATCAATTTTTCTTCTGGCGAGATATTTGTAATCCTCTGCCTTATTATTTTTGGACTTATTCCGAACTCTTTGAAAATATCTTCTGCTTTTTCAATTAATTTCGCCCCATTTTTGATAATGCGATTACATCCTTTAGAGTTTGGTGCATAAATAGAGCCGGGCAAAGCAAAAACTATTTTTTTCTGTTGGAATGCGTGTCGGACAGTAATCAATGCCCCTGATTTTTCTTTTGCTTCAATAACCAATACAGCTTGGCTGATTCCTGAAATTATCCTGTTTCTCTCAGGGAAATTGCTTTTATGTCCCGGCGTGTTCGGCGGATATTCGGAAATAATTGCTCCGTTGTTTTCAATAATTTTTTTAGATAAACCGAGATTTTCTTGAGGGTAAATGCTTTTGTCGTCAATTCCAGTCCCCAATACTGCGATTGTTTTGGAATTATAGTCCAATGCTGTCTGGTGGGCAATAGTGTCAATGCCTTTTGCCATCCCGCTTATAATTGCGAATCCAGCTTGGGCTAATTTAGAAACAATTTCTATTGTTGCTTGTTTGCCATAATCAGAACATCGCCTTGTTCCAACTACTGCGATTATATGGGCGCTGTTAAAATCCAGATTTCCTTTATAATACAAGACCCTTGGCGGGTCAATTATTTCTTTCAGTGATTGTGGATAAAGAGGATTGTTTATGTCTATTGTATTGATGTCTTCCATTGAAAGAGGGTGTAATTTTACAGGGCGGAGAATAAAGACAAAATTGATTCTTGTTTTATGTCTTTCAATTGTCCCAATTCTTGCTTTGTGAATTTTTGCAAAACAAATTTTTTTGTATCTATTTTGCCCTTTTTTTTATTCAAAATTCCTATTTTAAATTGTTTGAAATCTTTGGTTCCCAAACAAGAAATTATTGACTCAATTCCTTTGTGTCCGCCAGAGCCAGAGTCATTTTTGATTCTTATTTTCCCGAATTCCAAATCAATGTCATCATGCACAACCCAAAGTTCGCTGATTGGTATTTTGTAAAAAGCGGTTAGCAGTTTTAATGACTCGCCGGAATTATTCATAAATGTCTGGGGTTTTGCCAAAATCAATTTTTTGTCTCCATGTTCCCCGACACAAATTTTTGCTTTTAACCGCTTTTTATTTTCCCAAACAGAAAAATCACCATTTTTTCTTATTTGGTCCAGGATTTCAAATCCAATATTATGACGGGTGTTTTTAAATTTTAGGCCCGGGTTTCCAAGCCCGATTATTAAAATCATTCTTTCATTATATACTCATTTCAAAAAAACAAGCAATTTAATTGTTAGGGTCCGCCCCCAACATTGTTGACCTTTGGCTAGTTTAGGCGTATAGTAAAAATACTATTCAGAAATCTCCTGTAGGAGGCAGGAGTACACAGCTCATTCAAGCACAACGAGAAATCCGCTTAAAGGTGAAGGGGGTATTGCATGGCACAGAAGGATTCGGAAGAATTAGTTTCAACAAGTGGCGATAACAGCGATATTGCGCCAGAGGAATTGGCATGGATACATGAATCACAAAGAATGGATACTCTTCGCGCATGCGTGTTGCGTGGCGAGATGCATATTTGTGAGGGGCCCCACCTTCGCATATCAAGTAGTCAAACCTCGGTAATCAAGCATAGGGTTAAGGAGTTTTTCTAACCATCGCAACCTTATGCTTCTTGATGCGGGGACTGCCATCCAGCCAGCCCCCGCTCTTCTTTTGTTGTCAAAACATTGCTTTTGGTCTACAATTATTAAATCATCACTAAATTGTAATTCGGATTATGAAAAAAATCATCTTTTTTATTTGGGAGATAGTCAAGATAAGCATTGTGGCCTTGATAATAGTTGTGCCTATCAGGGCATTTGTTTTTCAACCGTTTTTTGTAAGCGGCGCCAGCATGGAGCCAAATTTTCATGATTATGATTATCTTATAGTTGATGAAATTTCTTATCGTTTGGGCAGTCCTGGTCGGGGCGATGTGATAGTTTTCTATAATCCGAATGACACGAGCAAGCGACTAATAAAAAGAGTAATTGGTTTATCAGGAGAGACGATAAAAATTGTTGACAACCAGATTTTTATAAAAAATGATGATGAAGAGTTTTATATCTTGGACGAATCAGAATATTTGTCTACTGATAGCAAAACCGCGGGCCATATTGAGACAATGCTTGGAGATAATCAGTATTTTGTTTTAGGAGATAATCGCAATGTTTCTTTGGACTCAAGGTCATTTGGTCCAGTTAACAGGGACTTAATTATCGGAAGAAGCGCTTTTCGGTTATGGCCATTAAGTGTTTTTATGGACAAATAATAACATGACAGGCAAACAAGTGAGTAATAAAATTCAGGCGCCTCAAGGGATGTTTGATATCACCCCAGAGAATCAGCCGTTTTACAAGAAGGTCTACGGAGTTGGAGAAAAAATTTCTTCATTTTATGGGTTTAAAGAAATTACTCCACCGATTTTAGAATCAACCGAGCTGTTTGAAAGAGGGACAGGAGAAGCCACAGAAATAGTGGAGAAACAGATGTATTCGCTCAAGACCAAGGGCGGAGATTCTTTAACTCTAAGGCCAGAGTTTACTCCATCTATGGCAAGAGCATATGTTGAACATGGGATGATAAGCTTGCCACAGCCAGTCAAAATGTTTTCTTTTGGTCCGGTCTTTAGACACGAAAAACCGCAAGCAGGCAGGTATCGCCAGTTTCACCAATTCAACATAGAGGCCTTCGGTTCCAAACGCCCGATAATGGATGTGGAGATTATCTATGTCTTTTATAACATCCTTCAAGCCCTTGGGATTAAAAAATTAATTATTGAGCTGAACAGCATTGGAGACAAGGAATGTATAGGCGAATACAAGAAACTTTTAGTAAGATATTTAAAGAAAAACGAACATTCTTTATGCGCAGATTGCAAAAGGCGGCTCAAGATGAACCCTTTAAGGATAATGGATTGCAAACAGGAAAGGTGTAAACATATAGTTCTCGGCGCTCCTCAAATTATTGACCATCTTTGTAAAGAATGCCATAATCATTTCAAAAAGGTTTTGGAATTTTTAGATGAGTTGGGTTTGCCATACAGCTTAAACCCTTGTTTAGTGAGGGGATTGGATTATTACACGAGAACCGTGTTTGAAATTATCGCGGAGGATGAACTTGGCAGACAACTTGGAAGTTTAGTCGGCGGTGGCAGATACGATAATCTTGTCAAGCTTTTTTCAAGAAAAAATATTCCTGCTTGCGGAGCTGCTGCTGGGGTTGAGAGGATTATTACTATAATGAAGGAGCGTAATTTAGGTCCAGCTGAAATTCCGGGACCGCAAGTATTTTTAGCCCAGCTTGGAGATATTGCCAAAATTAGGTCGTTGAAACTTATGGAGGACCTTCGGAAAGCAGGCATATCAGTAGCAGAGTTATTTGACAGAGAATCTTTGTCTGCCCAGCTTAGGGGCGCTGATAAATCAAAAGCATTATATTCTTTGATTATCGGCGAAGAAGAAGCGAGCAGAGATATGATTATCATTAGGGATATGGCTGATGGCAGACAGACATCGGTTAAAATAGATAAGGTCGTCGGGGAATTGAAGAAAAAATTAAAACAGTAATAAATTAATTATATGTCAGGGCTTTTTGTTGAAAAAGAAGAAAGAGAAAACAGCCGGCAATTGGTGAGTCGGTTTATAAGGGGTCTCCGCAGGAGCGGTTTGGTTTATAGGGCGAAAGCATCTAGATACATCATCCGCCCAATGAGCCAAGGGCTGAAGAAAAAGGTTGCTCTAAGGAAAATAGCGACAAAAGAGCGATACCAAAAAATGGAAAAAATGGGCAAGCTTTAAATTTTATGGATTTAAGAGAAAAAGTTCAAAAAGACCTACAGGAATCTCTCAAGAACAATCAAGAGAGAAAGCTTTCTGTTTTACGCCTTCTTTTAGATGGTATAATCAAAAAAGAGAAAGAAAAAAGGGTAATAATAAAAGATGCCAAGGACGAAGCAGAAATCATTGAAAAAAGTCGGCTCACAGACCAAGAGATTCTTCAGATAATTTCCTTTTTTATTAAAAAATCCAAAGAAGCAGTAGGGCAATTTGAAACAGGCAAGAGACAAGATTTGGCTGATAAAGAAAAAGAAGAGATAGAAATCTTGAATCAATATTTGCCAGAGCAGATGCCAGAAGAGGAAATTAGAAAATTGGTAGAAGAAGCGATAAAAGAAACTAAAGCAGAGTCAATAAAGGATATGGGCAAAATAATGAGCATTTTGATGCTAAAAATTCAAGGCAAGGCAGACGGGGGAATTGTGAGCGCAATTGTAAAAGAGTTATTGGCTAAATAGTCCTATTATATGATTGAAATCAATAACCTTACCAAATTTTCCATAAACAAAAGGTTATTAATGGAAATAGGAGAAAAGATTTTAAAAACAGAGAGACCAGGCGAAGAATTGGATCTGTCCGTGGTTTTCGCAAATAAGGCAAAAATTACAGAATTGAACTTCATTTATCGAGGCAAAAATGAGCCCACTGATGTATTGTCTTTTGCGAGCGATGGCTATTCAGAGGAGTTGGCTGGTTTGCCAAAGGGCTTGGGAGAAATAATGATTTGTCCGTCGGAAATTGATTTTGATAAAAAAGATGCTTTATCGCATATTTTTATTCATGGTCTTTTGCATCTTTTGGGTAATCACCACGAGAATCTAAAAGAGGCAAAAAAGATGCAGGCCAAAGAGCAAGAATATTTAAACTTTTTTAAGAAATAGAAATATGGCTCGGACCCACAATATAGTAAGCGCACTTGATATAGGTTCTGGGTATGTAAAAGGAATGGTTGCCCAGAGAAAAAGAGATGGAGAAGATATTGCAGTTCTTTCGGTTGCGAGCGTGCTGTCTGATGGAATGAAGAGAGGGGTGGTAATAGACGCGGATGTTGTCTCTGATAAAATCAATCATGTTTTAACAAAACTCAATAACGAGATTAGTCCCCATCGCATAAGGGAGGTTTTTATTAATATCGGAGGTGCCCATATTATATCCGAACAAGGGCACGGCGCAGTGGCGATTTCCAGAGCAGACCAAAGGGTTTCTCCGGATGATGTAGATAGGGTGAAAGAAGAAGCAAAAACAGATATTCTTTCTCGGCTCACCTCTAATCAGGAAATTTTGGACATCTTCCCCAAGGAATTCATCGTTGACAGCGAGGTCGGGTCTGAAGATGTTGTCGGCATGAAAGGAATAAAGCTAGAGGTAAATGCTTTAGCAATTTGCGCATTTTCTCCTTACTTAAATAAGGTTGTTGAAACAGTAATGGCAGCAGGAGTTGAGAAAATAGCTGAAGTCATCCCATCTCCTTTGGCATCTGCCAAGGCGCTTTTGACTCCCCAGCAAAAAGAATTGGGAGCAGTGCTTGTAGACATCGGAGCTGAAACAACCGGAATTGCGGTTTTTGAGGATAGAAACTTGATTCATTTAGCCATTTTGCCAGTTGGGTCTGCTCACATCACAAGAGATATAGCTATTGCCTTACAGGCAGACATTAATATCGCAGAAGAGATTAAAAGTAAATTTGGGTCATATATTTTCCAGAATAAGACGAAAAAGGAAAAAATTAGTATAAATAAAGATGAGGATTTTGTTTTTGATACCAAGAAAATGGTTAAGGCAGGCCGGGCCAGATTAACAGAAATTTTTAATTTGGTAGATAAGGAGTTGAAGAAGATAGGAAAACAAGAAGCGCTCCCAGCTGGTGTGATTTTGGCTGGGGGTGGTTCTAAGTTGCCCGGAATAATTAATTTCGTAAAAGGCGAATTAAAATTGCCTATCCGAAAAGGCGCTATCAAGAATTTTCTTGGATTGGAGGACGATTTGGGTTATAGCGTTTTATGCGGGTTGGTACTGAATGGGTTAAAAGAAGAGGGCGGGCGCACACCTAACGAATTATTATTTAAAGCTAAAAAGTTTTTTAAGATTTTTATTCCTTAATTTTCGAACAATGAAAACAGGAGCAAGAATAAAAGTAGTGGGAGTAGGCGGCTCTGGATGTAATGCCATTTCCAGGATGGCAAAATGTAAAGTTCAGGGCGTAGAACTAATCGCACTTAATTGTGATGCGCAGGATATTAAGAAAACAAATGCGCATAAAAAGATTCAAATAGGAAAAAATTTGACCCGAGGACTTGGGGCTGGCATGAATCCAAGGATAGGCAAAGAGGCAGCCGAGGAAAGTCGGCAAATAATAGAGACAGCGCTGGAAGGAGGCGATATTATTTTTATTGTCTGCGGTATGGGTGGTGGCACTGGAACAGGAGCAGCTCCGATAGTAGCTGAAATTGCTCAAAAAACAGGAGCTCTTACAATCGGGGCAATTACATTGCCATTTTCTTTTGAAGGAGCACAGAGGAGGACAATTGCTAAAATTGGACAGAGAAAAATAAAGAATATGGTGGATACTCTTTTTGTTATCCCCAATGATAAGCTCCTCGCCCGGATAGACGAGAAAACCACATTTCTTTCAGCTTTCTGGATTTGCGACGAGGTTTTGAGACAGGCAGTGCAGGGCATATCTGACCTCATAGTCAGGCCAGGAATTATTAATGTTGATTTTGCGGACGTTAAAGCAGTAATGAGTAATTCGGGCAATGCCCTTTTTGGTGTAGGAACAGGAGAGGGAGATGATAAGATTGTGAAGGCAGCCGAGATGGCGATTCATTCTTCTTTTTTGGACTTCGGTATTCAAGGCGCGAACCGGGTTTTGTTCAATATTACTGGTGGAAAGAATTTGTCTTTGGCAGAGGTTCAACAGGCAGCCAAGATTATAACCAAGAATTCTTCTGCCACTCGTGTTATTTTTGGGGCGATAGAAGATAGGAAACTCAAACCCAATGAAGTTAAAATCACTTTGATAGCAGCAGGAATTGGATAGTGATTGATATCAAAATTTTATTTACAGCCCTATGGATTTGAATGTATTGGAAGAAATATTAAAAAATGAACCAGAATATCGCCTTAAACAGACAAAAAAGGCGATATTTTCTAATTTAATTGAGAATTGGGACCAAGCAACCGTTATCCCATCGATTTTGCGCGAAAAATTAAAACGATTATGTCCATTAGAAATTATCGGCAAAATTTATCATAGTAAGGACAAATGTACCAGCAAGGCGCTCATTGTCTTAATAGATAAAGAGATAATTGAAACAGTTTTAATAAGACATGAGGATGGCAGAAAAACAGTATGTGTTTCCTCGCAAGTCGGATGTCCTTTGGGTTGTGTATTCTGCGCAACAGGTCAGCGTGGCTTTACTAGGAATTTGACCGCTTCTGAAATTATAGAGCAGGTTTTGTTTTGGAATCGTTATTTACAATCGCAAAACGAAAAAGTAACCAACATTGTTTTTATGGGTATGGGAGAACCGTTTTTAAACTATGATGAAGTGATGGCTGCGATAAGAATAATAAACGAGAAGCATGGGTTTGGTGTGGCTGCGAGAAAAATTTCCGTTTCTACTGTTGGACTGCCTGAACAGATTAAAAAATTTTCAGAAGAAGGCCTTCAGATTAATTTAGCGATTTCATTGCACGCCACGAACGATGATTTGAGGACGAAATTAATGCCGATTAATAAAAAATATCAAATTAAGGAGATTTTATCAGCAGTTGATTATTATATAAAAAAAACCAACCGTAAGGTTATGTTTGAATATTTAATGATAGATAATGTCACAGATTCGGAGAAAAATGCTCACGAATTAGTCGCATTATTGGACAAGCCCCTTTATATGGTCAATTTGATTTCCTATAATCAAACCGATAAATACAAGCCGTCTTCAAAGGAAAAAATTAATAAATTCAAAAAGATTTTAAGAGAAAGTGGCATCAATGTTATTCAACGATTTAAGTTCGGGCAAGATATAAAGGGCGCGTGCGGCCAATTAATGGGGCGCGCACTATTAAAATAAGTGTTTTTTTGATAGAATTAAACAAAGGTCATAGAGTAATAAAAATAAAATAAAATAAAAAATGGGAATTGGATGGGCAAATCAAAAACGGCTTGGGAGAAAATTGAAGAAAAGAGGCATAATGCCAAGAAAACCAAAAAAGAAATAGTGCGTTAACGAAAATCGTAAGATTACGAGACTTGGTCTTGTAAACTTCGTAAAACGCCGGAACCCACGCCAGTATTGAGGATTCTCCCAACCCGCCCGGGGCGGGTAATTTTTGTAATACTATAATCGCTTTGTTAGCGGTTTTTTGCTAAAAACGAGCCAACAAAAATCGCTTTACAAGTGATTTTTTGCTAAAATAAAACAACAGAATATTTATAATGCCTATGCCAAGATATTTGACACAAGAGGGTTTGGAAAAATTAAAAAAAGAATTAGATTATCTTGAAAACACTAAAAGAAAAGAGCTTGCCAAAACATTGAAGCACGCTATTTCATTTGGCGACCTCAAGGAAAATGCCGCTTACCACGAGGCAAAGGACGCTCAAGGGTTTTTAGAGTGTAGGATTTCAGAATTGAAGCAAGTTGTCGCTACAGCGGAACTGTGTGACAAAGAATATGCTCCAAAAGGAGAAGTTCAGATTGGTTCAATGGTTTGGCTTAAATCAAAAAATGGCAAGGAGAAGTTTCAAGTTGTTGGACCAGATGAATCAGATATTTTAAGTGGAAAAATTTCCTATAAATCACCTCTTGGAGAAATTTTATTGGGAAAGACAAAAGGCGATGAAGTAATTTTAAAAAATTTCGAAGGCAAAATTAGGTATGAAATTGTAAAAGTTAATTGACTTTTCCACAACCAATCGCTTTTTGACCAAAATTAGGAGTTAAGGTAAGATAAAGACATTAAATATAATGCTTGCTCTATCAAGGGGCAAGTTTGTCCTATCAAGTTAATGGCAAAAATCACAAAAGTTAAAAAACGAGACGGGTCAATTGTTGATTTTGAGAAAGAAAAAATAGCAAAGGCCATTTATAAAGCCATTACTGCAACTGGGCAGGCAGATGGCGTTTTATCTAAAAAACTTTCCAAAAAAGTAGCGGATATTTTGGATAGACGCTTTAAAGAAGCCGAAATTCCAAGTGTTGAGCAGATTCAGGACATAGTGGAAGAGGTTTTGATTGCCGAGAATCTTACTGAAACAGCAAGGGCATATATTCTTTACCGAGAACAAAGAAGGATAACAAGAGAGGCTGTTGCTACGAGCGAAGAAGCGGTTGACAGGGTTGACCAATATCTCGAGCGCCTTGATTGGGAGGTTAAAGAAAATGCCAATATGACTTTTTCTTTGCAGGGCCTTAATCATTATGGCGTTTCATATATTGTTAAAAAATATTGGCTGAATAAAATTTATCCAAAGGAAATTAGGCAAGCGGTTGAGAATAATGATTTTCATATCCATAATTTAGACACTCTGGGACTTTATTGCGCGGGATGGGATTTGTATGATTTTTTACTGCGTGGATTCGGCGGAGCGCAGGGCAAGGTGGAATCAAAACCACCCAAGCATTTCCGAGCTGTTTTAGGACAGGTGGTAAATTTTCTATATACAGTCCAGGGAGAGATAGCAGGAGCGGTGGCGTTTTCGAATTTTGACACGCTTTTGGCGCCATTTATCCGTTATGACAATTTAAATTATGAGCAGGTAAAGCAGGCGTTGCAAGAATTTTTGTTCAATATGGCTGTGCCTACGAGAGTGGGGTTCCAAAACCCTTTTTCAAATATAACATTGGATTTGAAACCATCTTCAGTGTTTGCAAAGCAACCTGTGATTTGGGGAGGGAAACCGCAAAAGGAAACATACGGCGAATTTGAGGAAGAGATGAGAATTTTTGATAAGGCGCTATACGAGACTATGCTTGAAGGAGACAGATATGGTCGGCCTTTTCATTTTCCAATCCCGACAATAAATATAACCAAGGACTTTCCATGGGATGACCCGACCTTTGATTCAATATTTGAGGCCTCGGCAAAATACGGAATCAATTATTTCGCAAATTATATAAACTCTGATATGAGCCCAGAGGATGTCAAATCAATGTGCTGTCGCCTTCGGCTGGATATGAAAGAGCTTCACAACCGTGGTGGCGGAGGATTGTTTGGCGCAGGGGCGCTCACTGGAAGCATTGGAGTAGTCACTATTAATCTTCCGAAAATTGGCTATCTTTCCAAAACAAAAAAAGATTTTTTTGAACAGCTTGGCAAGTCAATGGATTTAGCTAAAGAAAGTTTAGAAATCAAAAGAAAAACAATAGAAAACTATATTGAAAAGGGGCTTTATCCCTACTCAAAATACTATTTAAACGGGGTTAAGCAAGCCAGGGGCGCGTACTATGCCAATCATTTTTCTACCATAGGATTAATCGGGATGAATGAGGCGCTCGTCAATTTTTTGGGAGAAGATATCGCTTCTGGCAACGGAAGAAAATTTGGTTTAGAGATAATGGATTTTATGAGGGAACGACTTTTGCAATATCAGAAAGAAACAGAGCATATGTATAATTTGGAAGCAACGCCAGCTGAAAGCACTGCATATCGCTTGGCGCAAAAAGACAAAGAAAAATATGCGGATATCATTACTGCTGGCACTACAGAAGTCCCATATTATACCAACTCCAGCCAATTGCCCGTTAATTATACTGATGATGTTTTTGAGGCGTTAAAACTCCAAGATGAATTACAATGCAGATACACTGGAGGCACGGTTTTACATATTTTTGCCGGAGAACGATTATCAGGCGCTGAAGCGGTTAAGTCATTAGTAAAAAATGTTTTTACTAAATTTAAGCTTCCGTACATTACATTGACGCCAACTTTTTCCATCTGTCCAGTTCACGGATATATAGCTGGCGAACATTTCAAATGTCCAAAGTGCATTGTAGAACAGTCGTGCGAAGTTTATTCAAGAGTTGTTGGATATCTCCGCCCAGTAAATCAGTTCAATGTAGGGAAAAGACAGGAGTTTAAAGATAGGAAAGCATTTAATCTCAAAATATGAAGATAGGCGGCATTCAAAAATCCACGCTTATTGATTATCCTGGAAAGGTTTCCGCTACCATATTTGTCAGCGGTTGTAATTTTAAGTGTGGATTTTGCCATAACCCAGAATTGGTTTTAGTAGAAGAGATTAAAAAACATCAGTGTATTTCCGAAGAAAAGATTTGGGAATTTCTTGAAGAAAGAAAGGGATTTTTGGACGGAGTGGTGATTTGCGGAGGCGAGCCGACTATTTATGATGACCTCCCGGATTTTATAGAAAAAATTCAGGACATGGGTTTTTTGATAAAACTGGATACCAACGGGAGTCGGCCGGAAATATTGCAACAAATGATTGAATTGAATTTGCTCGATTATGTGGCAATGGATGTTAAGGCGCCAAAAAAGAGATATAAGGCAGTAGTTGGCGCGGATATTGATGTTGGGCAGATAGAAAAAAGCATAAAATTATTAAAAAAAGGAGTGATTGATTTTGAGTTCAGGACTACTCTTGTCCCTGGTTTGGTGGAGAGAAAAGATGTCTTGGAAATAGTAAAATGGATTTCTCCTGCGCCAAAATATTTTTTGCAAAATTTTCAGTCGCAAGGCAAGATTATAGATTCCAAGCTTTCCAAGGTTAGGCCATTTCAGGACGGATATTTGGAAAAATTGAAGGAAGAAATAACGCCTCATTTTGATGTCTGCCAAATCAGGTAATGCATTTGTTTCTAAAATCATTTTTTGCTCCTGTGTTTTTTTTATAATCGGAATTTTAATTGGACTTGTTTTACAGAACGCTTTCTGGCTTGTTGGAGGCGTTTTTCTTTTCTTATCTTTGATTTCTCTTTTCTTTGTCAAGAAATCGAAATGGGTTTTTATTATTTCTTTAATTTTTCTTTTTATTGGTTTTGTCAGGATAGAATATTTTCAGAAGAATGATTTTGAGAAACAAGTTGAAAAATTTTTTGGCGCGGAAAAAGAAATACTCGGGACCATTATTAAAGAACCGGATATAAGCCAGACAAGCCAAAAAATAGTTGTAAAATTGGAAGAAATAAACAACGAAAAAATTGAAGTTAAAGAGAGGATTTTGGCTTTTGTTCCATTTTATCCTCAATACGAATATGGCCAGCGCGTTGAAATTTTAGGAAAAATCGAAGAGCCACCAGATTTTGAGGAATTTGATTATAAAGAATATTTATCTCGGCAAAGAATTTTTGCTGTTAGCTTTTCGCCGGAAGTCAAAGTCGTTGAAAATGAAAACCAGCTTTCTATTTTTCAGAAATTTTTTAAAACAATTTTAACAGCGAAGAACAATCTAAGGCAAAGTATTTATAGGAATTTTTCCGCAGACAAGAGCTTGTTATTAGGAGCAATCATATTAGGGGATAAATCGCGCTTAAGTCCAGAGTTAGAGGAAACACTAAATAAGGCGGGAATTCGCCATCTTACTGCAATTTCTGGGATGCATGTGATGATATTGACCAATATATTAATGTCAGCTCTTTTAGCAGTCGGATTGTGGAGAAAACAAGCGTTTGCAGTCACTGTTATTCTAATTCTTTTATTCATAATCCTCACTGGTTTTCAGGCCTCAACCATCAGAGCTGGAATTATGGGGTTTTTGTATTTATTGGGACAAATTCTCGGAAGGCAAAATGATTCTGCAAGAGCGATTATGTTTGGCGGAGCAGTGATGCTTGCTTTTAACCCGTTTCTTTTAAAAGACATTGGATTTCAGCTTTCTTTTTTAGCTGTGATGGGAATAAATTATTTATTTCCAGTATTTTCTCGATGGCTCAGGAGGATTCCAAATGTTTTGGAATTAAGAAATGTTCTGGCAATGAGTTTGGCTGCCCAGATTTTTACTCTGCCCATTTTAATCTCTAATTTCGGATACATTTCATTAGTGGCGCCGATAACCAATGTTTTAATTCTCCCGCTTTTGCCCTTTATTTTGGTTTTTGGTTTTCTTTCCGCGCTTTGCGGACTTTTTGCAGGAATTTTTGCCTTGATTTTTGTTTTCCCTTGCCACATTATTCTTTCCTATCTCCAGATTGTTTCTAATTTTTTCGCTTCCCTGTCTTTTTCGTCAATCAATCTGAAAATCTCCTGGACCTGGATTATCTTTTATTATCTATTTTTGAGCTATTTAGTTATCCGCTGGAAAAAAGACCACAGATTCCAAATCGCAGGGTTTTAGAAAGTTGGAAAAAATGAGATAATGAAAGAATGAAACTTGCTTCAGTTATTATTCTAATAGCAGTTCTGGTGATGGCTATATTTTTGGTTAATCTTTACAGCCAGTCAGAGGATATCACAAAATTATCAAAGGATTTTTTATTGACCAATTTAAGCTTAAAACAGAAAGTTGGTCAGCTTTTTATCATTGGTTTTGAAGGGAAAGAGCTTACTCAAGATATAAAGTTGATGATAAGGGAACTTCACCCCGGAGGAATCTTGCTTCTTGGCTGGAACATAGAAGACAGGCTACAGTTATTGAAATTAGTGGATGGGCTTCAACAGATAGCTCTGCAAGATACTGGCATACCATTATTCATAGCTGTTGACCAAGAAGGGGGTGAAATCAATAGGATTGATTTTATTCAGGAACAGACCAGCCAAAGCGCGATTGAGAATCCGGAAAATGCTTTTAAAATTGGCTTTAGCAGGGCACAGGAATTGCGGGCGTCCGGTATTTCTCTTAATCTTGCGCCTCTTTTGGACCAGACAAAGCAAGGCGATTTTATTTATGGCCGTTCGTTCAAAGAAAGCCAGCAGGATGTCGGTGATTTAGTAAAGAACTTGATTTTAGGTCAGAAAAACACTGAAATTTTTACAGCAATCAAACATTTTCCTGGTTATGGAAATATTGATTTTAATCCAGAGGAAAAATTGGCAGTCAAAGAAGAAGTTCCTGACACAGGATTATTCAAAGAGGCAATGTCTGCCAAGCCAGAAATGGTGATGACTGCTAATGTTGTTTATAAAAGCATAGATGAATATATGCCTTTTTCGTTTTCCAAAAAAGGAATAGATTTTTTGAAATCAGAACTAGGAAATGAAATTTTAATAATTTCTGATGATTTGGACCAAAATTCTTTATTGAATAAATATGAATTAGAAGATATTGTTTCTTTGCCAGTAGAAGCAGGTGTTGATATTCTGATTTTCTCGGGTTGGCGTTTGCCAGCAAGTGATGGAATAGAAGCGCTTATCAAGGCAGTTGAAAATGGTAGAATAAGCGAAGAAAGGATAAATCAATCAGCGTCAAAAATTATTAAGTTAAAATTAGGGATTTAATGGTTCTGAAATTTCCAGATAATTTTTTATGGGGAAGCGCTACTTCTGCTTATCAGGTTGAGGGCGGGAATAAGTTTTCTGATTGGGAGATAAATCCGCCTAAACCAGGGCATGGACCTGCTGGAATTGCTTGCGACCACTACAACCGTTTTGAGCAAGATTTTGATTTATTGAAAAAATTGAACCAAAATGTCCATCGTTTTTCAATTGAATGGGCAAGGATAGAGCCAAGGCAAGGTGAGTTTGATAAAGCCGAAATTGAACATTACAGAAAGGTATTATTGGCTCTGAAGCAGAGGGGGATTAAAACAATGGTGACTTTGCATCACTTTACCCTTCCACAATGGTTGGCAGAAATCAACGGTTTTGCTAATAAAAAATCAATAGAATATTTTACGAGATATTCTGCGAAAATGTTCGGAGAATACAAGGACTTGGTTAATTTTTGGGCAACCATTAATGAGCCGATGGTGTTTTCCGGCCTAGGTTATTTTCAAAAATTATGGCCACCCCAAAAAAGGAATATATTTTTATATGTTCGCGTGGTCAATAATTTAATCAAGGCCCATAAAAGTGTTTATAAATTATTAAAAGCATTTGGCAGAGAAGGGATTTCAGTAGGCATAGTTAAAAATAACAGTTATCTTGAGCCATATAAAAATTTATTGGATAGATTTGTCGTAGGGCTTCTTAATTGGTGGCAAAATAGATATTTTTTGAATAAGATAAAAAATGATACGGATTTTATTGGCTTGAATTTTTATATGCATTTTAAAATCCGGTTTCCTTTTAAAATAAAGAATGAAAACAAAAAGACATCTGATATGGGTTGGGAATTATATCCAGAAGGAATTTATTATCTGTTAAAGGACTTGAAAAAATATAATAAGCCAGTTTATATCACGGAAAACGGATTGGCTGATTCAGAAGATAAAAACAGAGAGTGGTATATAAGAGAGGTCTTTAAAAATATCCACAGAGCAATACAAGAAGGAATTGATGTTAAAGGATATTTTTATTGGTCATTAATGGACAATTTTGAATGGGCTGATGGTTTTGAACCAAGATTCGGATTGATTGAAATTGATTATAAAACCCTTGAGAGAAAACCCCGCTTGAGTGCACATTTTTATTCTGAAATCTGTAAAAATAATCAATTACTTATAGAAGGTTAGTAACAGCTCGGATATTTCATTTGAACCAACAGATAAAATATGCTTTGGATAATTTTTGCAATCATCGCTTATTTTCTCTTGGCAATAACAGCAGTTATTGATGACTTTTTATTGACTGGTCCTCTTGCCAAGCCAAAGCTTTACGCTTTTTTCGTAAGCGTGTTTGGTATTCTTGTTTTTATTTTGGCTCCATTCGGTTTTACAATTCCTGATTCATTAACATTATTGATTGCCTTGCTTTCAGGGGCTCTTTGGTTTTTTGCGCTTTTGGGATTATTTGAATCGCTTCGATTGTTTGAGGCATCAAGAGTGATTCCAGCAATCGGCGGAATTCTGCCGATTTTTACCCTTGGCATAAGTTATTTTTTCTCTTGGCAAGCGAATGAACCATTAGTTCCTATTGGCACAGTAAAAATTTTGGCATTTGCTATGTTGGTCTTGGGAAGCATATTCATAGGAATAGAAAAGAAGAAAAAAGTTACCAAACAGAGCATTGCCTTGTCTTGTTTGACCGCCTTTTTATTTGCTTTGAGTTTTTCAACTGCAAAATTGGTTTATATTTCTCAGCCATTTATTTCCAGCTTAATTTGGATAAAAGTTGGTGGGCTTTTAATCGCTCTTTTGTTTTTATTTTCCAAAGAAGTAAGAGGGGAGATTTTCAAGAAAAAGAAATCAAAATTATCGTCTTTTCTGAAGAAACCTAAAATCGCTTTCTTGTTTATCTCCAACCAAATTATCGGCGCTGGCGCCGGAGTTTTACAGAATCTTGCGATTTTCATTGCTCCAATTTCCTATCTTGCGTTTATCAACGCAATGGAAGGAACGAGATATGTGTTTCTTTTGATTTTTACTATTATTCTATCCTATAAATTTCCGAAATTTTTGGCTGATAAGGTTTCTAAAGAAATTATTATCAAAAAAATCTTCGCTATCTTGCTAATAGTCGCAGGATTAATATTATTGACCATTTAAAAATGCCTAAAGTATTTAAAATTATATTTTTTATTTTTTTGACTCTCATAGTCGGCATATTCGTGTTTTTGTTTGTGGGTAAAGCCACTCCGGCCGAGAACATTACTTGGGGAGTTGTGTTCTCCCAAAAACACGCCGAGCTTCTTGGACTGGACTGGAAAGCCAACTATCTTGCGATTTTAGACGATTTACAGATTAAAGACCTAAAATTAATCGCTTACTGGGATTTAATAGAAAAAGAGCCTGGAGTTTTTGATTTTACTGATTTGGATTGGCAGATTGAGGAGGCAGAGAAAGGGGGCGCAGAAGTCCTTTTGGTCATTGGCAAAAAAGTTCCAAGATGGCCTGAATGCCATATTCCAGATTGGGCCAAGAGCATGGGAGAAGAAGAATTAGAAGAAAGCATTTTATTGTATTTGGAGCAGTTAATTTTAAAGTACAGAGATTATCCTGCAATTAAAATGTGGCAAGTTGAAAATGAGCCCTTTTTCCCATTTGGCGAGAATTGTCCATTAATAACAGAAGAATTTTTAGACAAGGAAGTCGGGCTTGTTAGGGCGCTTGATTATAACAAAAGGCCCATAGTAATTAGCGAGAGCGGGGAATTCCCTTTTTGGTTCAAGGCCGCAAGGCACGGCGATATTGTTGGGCATACCCTTTACAGAGTTGTATGGGCAAGCGGTTTCAAAATTTATTTTAGACCGCCGTTTCCAGCTATTTTTTATAATAGAAAATCTTGGTTGATAGATAAGTTTTTTGATAAAAAAGTTATTTGCGTTGAGCTTCAGGCAGAGCCGTGGGGCCCGACCTTGTTATACGATTCTCCCTTAGAAGAACAGGAAAAATCCGTAAATTTTCAGAAATTGAAAGGAATAATCCAATTTGCCAAAAATACTGGAACAGATACTTTCTATTTTTGGGGGTCAGAGTGGTGGTATTGGATGAAAGAAAAACAAAACCAGCCCGAAATCTGGGATGAAATAAAAAATTTGTTATTGCAGTAATGTTTCCAAGCAAGATTTCATAGCGTTTTCCATCTCGTTTTCTTAATAAAACTTTTAGTGTCTTTTTTCTCCATCTCAATTATTTAATAAAATTTCATAGCGTTTTATAACGCGATTTTTTAATAAAATTAAGCATTTCAGGAAATTACGAGGCCGGGCCTCGTAATTTTCGTAAAACGCCGGAACCCATACCAGTATTGAGGAATCTCACAACCCGCCCGGGGCGGGTAATTTTTGGGGGAGAGTTATCCACAGCCCTGAAAAGCTTTTTTAGGGTTTTATAAAATTCATTTTAGGGCGTTGTCGAATCCTTCTTTTTGGCATCGAGAAGCTATTAAACCGCCATGATTTATTTGACAACGATTTTAGAAAGTATCAAAATAATATATACCCAAAAAATTATGATAATCAATCCTAAAAAATTATTGAAAAGCTTCCGAGTTGCTTTTATCGGTCTTCGCATAGGGATTAAAGAGGAGAATACTGTGAGAATCGGAGTAATCATTGCACTAATAGTGGTCTTTTTTATGCTCTATTTCCCGCTTGCTTTGCAGGAAAGAGCGATAATAACTTTGTGCGTTTTCTTGGTCCTGAGTATTGAGTTAATGAATACTCAAGTAGAAAGAGTAACTAATTTGATAGATAAAAATCATAATGACGAAATCAGGAAAATCAAAGACCTGGCAGCTGGCGCAGTATTAATGGCCATCATTGGCGCTGGTACAGTGGGAGCATATATTTTTCTGCCATATATTGTCAGAGCAATATCATCTTTATTTAACCATTAATTAAATCAGCCGTTGAAAGCAATAAAAAAAACTGAAATGGCTGGTCAATAAAATGGAGGAAAATGAAAATAATAATTTCTGGAAAAGCAAAAATCCTGTAAAAGATAATTTTAGTTTTCCAAAAATAAATTTGGGCAAACTTAAAGGAATTGCAAAAAATAAAGGCAAAATAAAAGCCACGCCGGGATTTTTGGCTGTCTTGATAATTCTTGTGGCCATTGTCGCTGGTGGCGCAGGCGCTGTTTTTACTAATTATTATTGGCAGAATCAGGTTATTGATATTTTTGAACAGCAAGGTATTCCTATTATCAGTAAAGGCGCGACAATTCAAAATAACTATATCCCCCAGACAACCCAGGAGCAGAAGATTATAAAAGCAGTCAAGGATTATTCTCCAGCAGTTGTGAGTATTGTTATCAGCAAAGATGTCCCGATTCTTGAAAAATACTATATTGACCCTTTTGGCGGATTAAACTGGCCGTTTGGCGCTGATTTTCTTGTTCCACAATATCGCGAAAACGGTACAGAGAAACAACAGGTTGGCGGTGGCACTGGATTTATTATTTCTTCAGACGGCACAATTCTAACAAATAAACATGTTACTCTTGAAGAGGATGCGGAATACACAGTTTTTTTCAATGATGGTTCAAAATATCCTGCTAAAATTTTAGCAAAAGACCCGTTCTATGATTTGGCAGTGCTTAAAGTTGACCAATCAGATACTCCTGAAGCAGAGAGAAAAACATTTCCTACTGTGAAATTAGGCGACTCTTCCAGTTTACAAATAGGGCAAACAGTAATAGCAATTGGATATGCTTTAGGAGAATTCCAAAACACTGTCTCTGTTGGAGTTGTTTCTGGATTAGGCAGAAACATCACAGCTACTGGCGGACAAGGTTTTAGCGAAAATTTGGAAGGTATTATCCAAACAGACGCTGCAATTAATCCGGGAAATTCCGGCGGTCCGCTTTTGAATCTTGCTGGCGAGGTAATTGGAATTAATGTTGCCCGTTCTTCCAGTGGAGAGAATATTGGTTTTAGTTTACCTATCAATATGGCAAAGAGAGATATTGACCAAGTCAAAAAAACAGGGACAATTGTTTATCCATGGCTGGGCATCTCTTACACTATAATTACCAAAGAAATCAGCGAGGCAAATAATTTATCTGTTGATTACGGGGCATGGATTGGCAAGGATTCTTTAGGTAAAGACACAGAAATAGCTGTTGTTTCCGGCAGTCCGGCTGCCAAATTAGGGATTAAGAAAAACGATATTATTTTGGAATTCAATGGCGTTAAAATTACTTCAGAGAATCCATTGGCAAAGATTATCTTGGATTATAACCCGAATGATTCTGTAAATCTCAAAATCTTGAGAGACAAAGAGGACATAACTCTTACAGTTATACTTGGCGAAAGAAAGGAGTAAAAACAAAAAATTTCTGATAATTGGCCTTTTTAAGGTTGACTTTTGGTGTTTTTTGAGCTTAAATTAAGAGAATGAACAGGAATTTAAATTAATTATTTTAACTTATGTTTGCAAATCCTGGTGGAGATTTTACACAAAGAGCTCAACAAGCCATTTTGATGGCACAGTCATTAGCTCGAAAAGAAAATCAGCAGCAGATTGACGCGCTGCATCTTTTGTATTCTTTGGTTAGCCAAGAAGACACGATAGTGTTTACTATTTTGCGTAAGCTAAAGATTGCTGTTCCTGATTTAAAGAATAAAATACTTAAGGCGATTAAATTAAGAAAGAATCTGCCAAATCTTGACGATTTTGAAGACCAGCCAATGGGACTCCAGTTTTATTTAACCCAGGACTTGGCAGCAGTTCTTGATAGGGCGAGAAAAGAATCAATCAGGATGAAAGACCAATTTATTTCAGTGGAGCATCTTTTCCTTGCTTTGCTCGAAGTTGTTTCCGAAGCAAAAAATATCTTGTCTTTTTATGGTTCAGTAGGCCTTGATTATAATGCTATTTTGAAACTTTTATCAGAGATAAGGGGCGGGGAGAATATCACTGACCCAGACCCAGAGTCAAAATATCAAGTGATTGAAAAATATTGTAAAAATCTCACTAAATTGGCTGAAGAAGGAAAGCTTGACCCGGTGATTGGCAGAGAGAATGAAATTAAAAGGGTAATTCAAATTCTTTCCAGGCGGACAAAAAATAATCCGGTTTTAATAGGCGAGGCAGGCGTTGGCAAAACAGCTATTGTTGAGGGCTTGGCGCAAAGGATTATAAAAGGGGATGCTCCGGAGAGTTTGAAGAATAAAGAGATTATTGCCCTTGATTTAGGCCTTTTGATTGCAGGAACAAAATTTCGCGGAGAGTTTGAACAAAGAATGAAAGCGCTTTTAAGGGAAATTGAACGCGCCAAAGACCGGTATTTTCTTTTTATAGACGAGCTTCATACTGTTATGGGAGCAGGAGCGGCAGAGGGTGCGATTGACGCTTCTAATTTATTGAAACCAGCGCTTAGCCGCGGGCAATTGAGAGCAGTCGGGGCAACCACTTTGAAAGAGTATCAGAAATACATTGAAAGAGACCCAGCTCTTGAAAGAAGATTTATGCCTGTATTTGTTGTTGAGCCGAGCATAGAAGATACAATTGCGATCTTAAGAGGCATTAAGAAGAAATACGAGCTTTATCACGGCGTGAAAATAAGGGATTCTGCGTTGATTGCTGCTGCCGAACTTTCTGCCAGATATATTGCAGATAGATTTTTGCCTGATAAAGCAGTGGATTTAATGGACGAAGCCGCCTCTGGGTTGCGCTTGGAAATGGAATCAGAGCCAGCAGAAGTGGAGGAAGTGAAGAAAGAAATGCAACGGTTGACCATTGAAAAAGAGGCATTAAAAAATGAGCAGGATTCTGCTTCAAAAAGGAGATTGTCTGTTTGCCTCCGGGCATTGGCTGACTTGAAAGAAAAAGAGAAAGCCCTGGAGATGAAATGGAAAATAGAGAAGGACTTAATTCAGGTTTTGAAAGTTTTAAAAACAGATAATGAAAGATTGGATTTTGAGGCCGAGGTGGCGGAGCGCGAAGGGGATTTGGAAAAAGTAGCGCGTATTAAATACGGATTGATACCGAATGTTCTAAAAGAGATTCAGAAAAAAGAACAGGAGCTTACAAATTTTAGAAAAAAGAATCAGGTTTTAAAAGAAGATGTCGGGGAAGAAGATATTGCCCGAGTGGTTTCGCGTTGGACAGGGATTCCAGCTACCAATTTATTAGAAGAAGAGGCTAAAAAGTTGGTAAGAATGGAAGGTTCTATTTCTCGCAGGGTAATAGGTCAAGAACAGGCGATAGAAGCTATTTCTAATGCCATTAGGCGCAGTCGGGCAGGGATTGCAGAAGAGAATAGGCCACTTGGTTCGTTCATATTTTTAGGTCCCACTGGCGTCGGAAAAACCGAGACAGCCAAGGCATTAGCAGAGTTTTTATTTAATGACGAGAACGCCTTGATTCGTTTGGATATGTCAGAATATATGGAACGCCACAGCATATCTAAGATGATTGGTTCGCCTCCGGGCTATGTCGGATATGAAGAAGCTGGACAGCTCACAGAGAAAATAAGGAGAAGGCCTTATAGTGTTTTACTTTTGGATGAAATAGAAAAAGCTCATCCAGAGGTTTTTAATATTTTGCTTCAAATTTTAGAGGACGGACGGCTCACTGACGCAAAAGGCAGACCTGTCTCGTTCAAAAATACTATTATTATTATGACTTCTAATCTTGGTTCGGAATATATTGCCAAAATGGGCACAATGGGCTTTATAAATGATGATAAGGAAGAATATCAAACCTTGAAGGACAGGGTTAATGAGGCATTGAAAGAAAGTTTCAGGCCAGAGTTTTTGAACAGGGTTGATGAGACGATTATCTTTAATTATCTTAGTAAAAGTCAGATTCAGGAAATTGTTGTGCTTGAGCTTGCCAAGGTTTCAAAACGGCTTGAGAGAAAAGGGATAAAATTGAGAGCAGACAAGGAAGTAAAAGAATTATTGGCGGAAAAGGGATTTGATATGAATTTGGGAGCCCGGCCATTAAAAAGGGTAATCCAGAAATTTATTCTTGACCCGCTTTCCTTGAAAATTGTGATTGGGGAAACAAAACAAGGGGAGACAGTTAATTTGACCGCAAAAGCAGGGAAAATCATTTTTAATTCTTTAAGACCATTGTCAAAGAAAAGAGAAGGAGTTAGAATAAAATAATTGAGTTTAGGTTTGAGAATCTGAAGGACTCGGATTTTTTGGCCTGAACTCAAGAATCTTGAGTGATGGAATCTCTGTATGGGAGGTGATTGACTTCGAAGAGGAGTTGATAGAGGTAGAGAGCATAGACAAGAGGTGATGCACAATGATTGTCTCGGTTTCAGGATTTACATAGCAGGACTCGGTGTTACGAGAATCTTCTACTCGACCATTATCGGGGCGCCTACGGCGCCCCGAAAGGAAAACTCAATCGTTCTTTGACAACCTCATCGCTTTCTCATATGCATATCTCCGAGAACTATCTTGTAGAGTCATCTCCGAGAAACCCGCCAAGAGGCAGACCCCTGCCTCTATTTTCTTTTTTTAATATAAAATCTGCCGAGATCGTTTCTCGGCAAAACTTAAAAGAGTAATTACGAGGCCGGGCCTCGTAATTTTCGTGAAATGGCGGAAGCCATACCAGTATTGAGGATTCTCACAACCCGCCCAGGGCGGGTAATTTTTGGGGGAAAGTTATCCACAGGGTATTAATTATTAAAAATACTCTATTATAGGGTATTATATATGTATGCCGAGAAGAAAAACCGAATTAATTAATGGTGAATTTTACCATATTATAGAGCGAGGAAATGATAGGCGCAAAATTTTTTTAGATAATGAAGATCGCCTTCGTTTTGTTAATAGTTTATTGGTTTTTAACGACACAGCGCCATCGCCTTGGCAATCTCGCGCTTTTTGGAAAAAACAGAAAGAATTGTTAAAAATGGACTATAAACCCAAAAATCCATTAGTCGAAATTCATGCGTTTGCTCTCATGGATAATCATTTTCATATCCTTGTCCGCCAGTTGACGGAAAATGGCATAACAAATTACACAAGAAAACTCGGCGGTTATGCGTATTATTTTAATAAAAAACACAAAAGAACAGGATCTCTTTTTGAGGGAAGATTCAGGGCTAAGCTTATTCAGACAGAAGTGCAATTAAGAAATAATTTTGTTTATATAAAAACGAATCCGGTTGAGATGGTGGAACCAGAATGGAAATCTTGGAAAGTTGTAGATTCTAAACAGGCCACAGATTTTTTAGAAAAAGATTATCGCTGGTCAAGCTACTGGGATTATTTGGGAAAAAATAATTTTTCATCTTTAGTTAAAAAAGATTTTTTCTTGAAATTGTTTGATGGAGAACAAAATATTCAGAAGGAAATAAATTCTTGGATATCATCTAAATCAAGTGTTTTTTCCAGAGGAATGGACAAAGTAGATTTCTTAGAATAATTTATTTCATTTTTCAGAATAATTCATTTTTAATATTTTTTAGAGTAATTTTGGCTCAAAATTTATTCAATTTTTACGATTACGAGGCCGGGCCTCGTAATTTTCGTGAAATGGCGGAAGTCACGCCAGTATTGAGGATTCTCACAACCCGCCCTGGGCGGGTAATTTTTGGGGGAAAGTTATCCACAGATGTTTTGATGTTTTTATTTGGTTTAATCCATAAAATGCTTTACAATTTTTTAATATCCTTCTTTAATATCCTTCTTTAATATCTTTTTTTAATATCCTTCTTTAATATCCTTATTTTAATTAAAATTATGAAAAAGAAATTTTATCTTTTTATTGTTTTGGGGATTTTTACTTTAGCCATAATTGGCGTTTTATTGTATTGGGGCTTGAGTGAGGACAAAAATAGGGTGACGCCAGGAGTTAAATTTGAAGCGCCGAAATATTATGTTATAAAAGACGGGCCAGATGGCAAGATTGTGGAAAACAAACATGCTGGAATAACTTTCAAAGCGCCAGAAGGATGGAATGTTGAGAAAAAAGAAATAGGGTCGGATGAGTGGATAGTGAATTTTACTAGTCCAGACGCAACAGTGAGTGAGTCCGGGCTTTTGACGGGTGGTTGTGGGATTAGTGCCTTAATAGAATATCATGAAGCAACATTTCGGAGCGTTGTTGATAGAATCAACGATCCAGATAGGTACTCTAAAGAGATATCAGGCAATTATGAGGTTATTAATATAGATGGACACCAAGCACTTAAAAGAACATTGGACCGTCCAGAATGGGGAATGGCAGTCATGATTCAATTGCCTTTTCAGGACAAGATATTTTCATTTGATACCTTGTTTCTTCCGAGTGAAGGACAGAGATGTTCTAGCTTGATTGATGAATTTTTGGCAGAAATCTCAATTATTTGATAAATTTTGAGGGAGGATATGAAAAAAATATATTTCTCATTAATTTTTTTAATTTTATTATTAGGAAGTTTTTTATTTAGACCATTATCTATATTTGCGATTGATAATAAAGAATTGACGCAAGAGGAATTAGATTCATATATTAAATTAAGCGACACAGACAGAAGAGACATATTGAATACCTTGCCGCAGGTCTTTACTGAAGAATGGATGGACTCTATTGTCCGCGTTGCGATACCAGAGAAAGAGGCCATAAGTCTTATTATAAGACAAGCGGTCAGGGGGCACATGAGGGATTATTTATTAATTGAGGGACCAAGGGATGTTGGAATAGAAATTGTAAAATTAGGGTTTAAAATCGGGCAAATGTTTTTGACGAAAAATATTAGTATTAGTGATTTAATCAGCGAATTAGAGAAACTAACAATTAAAGAATCAGTAAATTATTTGAGCCAATGGCTTAAAGAAAAAGAAATCAAAATAGCAACAGGAAATCTGGATTTTTCCTATGATAATTTTCAAAACAAAAAAGAAAAACATCAATTTCAATATATTATTCTGTATTCTCCAGAAACCGATGATACTGGGGAAATGGTGATAAAGATTTTTTCTTCTGAACAAATGAGTGCGCCTGGCTCTTTTGGATCTTTTGCTGGTGGATGGGGAACCGCTTGGAATTATACTAATGAATATGCGCAGGGCAAGAAAATTGCCCCTTTTATTTTAACAATACGCGGAGAAATGGAGAGAGCGCGCGTTGGATACTGGCAAAGCGAAATTACTCATAATTATTCTTGGAAATATCAGCCCGAAATTGAACTTGAGTTTCCTCGCACTGTTCCGTATTTTGATTTTCGCGAAAAAGGATTTTTTGAAAAGCTCGGAGACCAAATCAAAGAATTTTTTGGAAGAATAGGCGACCTTTTCTCTGGGGCTTCGTTGACAGGAGTTCCTGATATAGAAAAGAATCAAGATGGGACAATAGATTTGTCCGCGGACAGCGCATTAGGTAAATTTATTGCCAATATACTGGAACAATTTCGCGCTTTCAGGTCTCTTCTTGGGCAAGCTCAGCTTGATGCTTTAGAAAATCAGGTTCAAGACACAATGACAGAGGATGATTTATTAGCGCTTTTGGAAAAAATTGAATCTTTACAAGCGCAATTGGCTGCAATGGGAGAGAAAATTAATCTTTTACAGGCCGGAGTGGGAACATCTTCGGACACGACAGAGCTTAATCCCGCGCAAAACCAGCAAACCAAACAAAATATTTTGATAAATGAGGTTTGCGCTGGCATCAACAATTCTCAAAACGAATTTATTGAAATTTATAACCCGAATAATACGCCAATTGATATAAGCGATGATAGTTTTCAACTTCAATTAGTAAGTTCAAGCGACAATGTGACAAAGAAAAAGATTACCTGGACCAAGAATATTATTCCGGCAAAAGGATATTTTCTCCTGATAGGCGGGGAATTGATAATTAATAATGAGAAAATTCAGGGAGATGCAGTGTTCAGTAGTCAATTGACGAGTGTGAGTGGAATTATTCTTTCAGACAAAGAGGGGAATATTTTGGATAAAGTAAGCTGGGGAAGTCCAGAAAAATCACCGCCACAGTCCGCTGTAGAAAAGCGGGGGAAAATATTACAAAAAGGACTTGAGACCAATAATAGCTTAGAGCGTTCTAACTACATTGACACTAATAATAATTCTGCAGATTTTTCGCTCAATGAATCGCCTTCACCAGCCAATTCTTTGGGAGAGGAATTTATTTACACCATTCAAGGACAAGGTGGCAATGGCAATGGCGATGATGGCGATGGTGATGGCGAAGAAGAGGATGGTCAGTCCGAAAACTCTGACCAACAGCAGAATATTTCTGGCGGAGGCAGCTCTAATAGGCCTATTTGTTCACAGGATAGATTGGATAGCCCTGCCAATTCCCCGATTATCATTAACGAGATTGCGTGGATGGGAAGTGAGGCAGGATACATTAATGAATGGATTGAGTTGAAAAATATTTCCGATTCTGCAATAAATTTAGAAAATTGGCAACTTTTGGATAAAGCAGAGAACATCCGTATTACATTCAGCGCGAATCACGCCATCCCTGCCCACGGATTTTATCTTTTGGAGCGAAGCGACGATGAAGTTGTGCCGAGCGTAAGCGCTGATGTCATTTATACTGGCGCTTTAGCTAATAGCAACGAGAGTTTGCGTCTATTTAACAGTAATTGCGATTTAATTGACGAGGTAATGGCAAGCCCGGATTGGTCTGCTGGAGATAACGACACAAAACAGACAATGGAAAGAGGAGATGACCTGTTGTGGCATGATTATAGCGGACAAGGAAGCGACGGGATTATGGGAACGCCGAGGGCGGAAAATAGCGAAATTATTATTAACAACCAAGGTGAAAATAATGAAGATGAAGAGGACGATGGAGATGATGGAGATGATGAAGATGAAGAGGACGATGGAGATGATGAAGATGATGAAGATGATGGAAGCGGTGATGATTCAGTTTCCGCTATAGGATTGGTTATTTCTGAAGTTAGAGCTGCTGGTATTGAAGAATTTATTGAGATCTATAATCCGCTTGAGCAAGAGATTTCTCTTGTTGGGTTTTATTTCAGTTATTTTTCCGCTGGCCGCGATTGGAATAATCCATTTTTAAACAAAGAGTTTCCGACAAGCACACCTGTGATTGGCGCAAAAGAATATTTTCTAATAGGATTGGGCGATTATTTAGAAGAAGAATCGGATTGGAAGCCGAATCAAACCAATTTAAGTAGCGACAATGGCGCTGTTGCTTTATTCTCTTGCGACCCAAGTCAGGCAACCACTACTCAAATGGCAATAGATTGCAAAATTGACGCTGTTGGCTGGGGCGAACCGCTTGTTTTTGAAACACAGGCAGCAACGAGCTCAAGCGATAAAAGTTTGGCGCGGAAATTATCTCCAGACGAAAATGGTTATTTACGATATATAGATACTGATGATAATTATAATGATTTTGAAGAACAGGAATCTACTCCTAAACAGCAGAACCAATCTGCTTATTCTGATTTAGATAACGATGGCATAATAGATGAGTATGACCCTGTGACAGAAATTTCAAGTGATATAATTCTTCCTGCAGGAGAGTATATATTCAAGGACTTGGTTATTATTCAAGGATTCGGCTTGTTCGCTGGTTCAGATATTTTATTGGAAGGGTTTAAGGGAGTTAAGATAACAGCAGACAATATTAATATTAATGAAGACGCTGGCATTTTTGCCGACAATAATGGCTATGCTTCAGACCAAGGACCTGGAGTAAGTATCGCAAGCCAGACAGGAGCAAGCCATGGAGGAGTTGGAGGAAGGAATGAAGGTGATCCGAAACTATTTATTTATGGAGATTTAGAATTTCCTATTGAACCAGGGTCTGGGGCTTTAGGCAATCCTGAAGTTCCGCGCTTAAGTCCGTATCGGCCAGGAGGAGCAGGCGGAGGAGCTATTGTTTTAGATGTTCAAGGAGAGTTGTTGAATAATGGTTTTATCTCGGCCAATGGAGAGGACGGACTCCCTCATGTTACAAGTTATGCTTCCACTGGCGCTGGAAGTGGCGGTTCTGTTTATATAACAACAAGCGTCTTATCAGGGACAGGCATTGTTAGGGTAAATGGCGGCGGGTCTTCGCGTAGCTCCGGGGCTGGCGGAGGCGGAAGAATTGCGGTCTATTATGATACGAATAATTTTGCTGGGAATATTCAAGCATTCGGCGGAGAGGATGCTAATAATATTCTTAATGGAGGTCCGGGAACTGTTTTTATGAGTCAGGGAGAAATAGGAAATTTGGTTATTGATAATAATGCACGAGAGGGAGTGACAGCTTTGAGTAATGATAGTTATGTTTTTGGCGATATAATTGTTAGTGGAGGCGCAAATTTTTATCTGCCTGACCAGTTGAGTTGCGCGAATTTTGATGTTCAAAACAGCGCTGTTTTAATAGCAATAGATAATGCAACAATAAATATTAGTAATGCGTTTAATTTAAATCAATCTCAACTTATTGGCGAAAACCAAAAAATCGTGACTATTGAAGGTAATGAAATCACATTAGTAGAGAGTGAAATCTTGGCAAATGTTTTTGTTCAAACCAACTCTTTGACAATAGATAGCGGTTCTGCGATTTTATCCACAGGCCTTGGTTATGTTTTTGAAGAAGGCCCTGGAGCTGGGATTAATGCTTATGGTGGGAGTTATGGTGGATTGGGAGGCAGAAATTATGAATCATCCGGATTTGGACAACCATATGGGATTGAGGAAATGCCAGATGATTTTGGTTCGGGCGGAGGAAATGGAAACGAAGTTAGAAAAGGAGAGAGTGGCGGCGGGAAAATTATTATAATTAGCGTAGGCGAAATTGTTATTGACGGTGCGATTTCATCTAACGGTAATAATGGTCTTCCGCATATTACGAGCTATCCAGCGAGCGGAGCTGGAAGCGGAGGAACTATTTATCTTTCTGCCAGCGTTGTTAATGGTGTGGGTACTGTGTCTGCGAATGGAGGGTCAGCGTCTTCAATCGGTGGTGGAGGCGGAGGAGGAAGAATTGCGATTTATGGAAATATAGGTGGTTTTACTGGAATTATTGAGGCGCTTGGAGGAAAGAATTCAACAAATGCGTATTACGACGGAGAGGATGGAACAGTATTTTTGGGTTCTGGCGATTTTGAACCGAATTAAACGACCAAATTAAACAATCGACTAAAAACAAATTACGAGGCCGGGCCTCGTAATTTTCGTGAAATGGCGGAAGCCATACCAGTATTGAGGATTCTCACAACCCGCCCTGGGCGGGTAATTTTTGGGGGAAAGTTATCCACAGGGGTAGATGGCGAGTTTTAAAATTTTTGGACTTGTAATTTTTAATTTTGGAATTTTTGACATTGTAATTTTTTGGGTCAGCATCTTTGCCTCATACAATATTCGCTTTTTTATATTATCTTTGTTAGAATAATATTTACTATGAATACAGATAATCTTAAACCAGAATATGTCATCACAGTTACAGATTCCAATATCGGGATGGAGGGTTATTTAGTTATTGATAATACTTTATTAGGACCTGGGAAGGGTGGAATAAGGATGACGCCAGAAGTTACATTAGAGGAGGTTGCTAGATTGGCCAGAGTAATGACTTGGAAAAATGCTTTAGCTGGAATACCTTTTGGCGGCGCAAAAGCTGGTATCAAATGGAATGGCGGTCCTGATGAATTAAAAAAACAATTTATAGAGAGTTTTGCGAAAAAGATTAAAATGTTTATTCCGAATCTATATATTGCAGGACCAGATGTGAATACTGGAGAAAAGGAAATGAAATGGTTTATTGAAGCCACTGGAATATTTAAGTCAGCAACTGGTAAGCCAATCACTTGTTGCGAGGGTGTAGGTTGCGGCATTCCTCACGAAGTTGGAAGTACTGGCTTTGGCGTAGCTCAAGCAACTAAGGTTGCGGCAAGCATCTTGGGTATTGATATTAAAGGAGCTACTGTTTCTATCCATGGTTTTGGAAATGTTGGTACTTTTGTATATAAGTTTTTGACAGAAATGGGAGCCAAGATTATAGCCATAGCAGACAAAGATACTGTGCTTTATTCACAAGATGGTTTTGAGCATAATCTAATAAATGAAATTATAGATAAAAAACAAGGACTGATTGATTATGCTGGAAAAGCAGAAAGATTATCGCATGAGAAATTTTGGAAAATTCCAGTAGACATTATGATCCCAGCATCAGTGACAGATGTGATTCATAAAGGAAATAAGGATGATATAAGAACTAAAATGATAATAGAAGGGGCTAATATTCCTATGACTGAAGAAATAGAAGAAGAGTTAGGACAAAGAGGAATATTGGTGGTTCCAGATTTTGTTGCTAATGCAGGAGGAGTTATTTCCTCTTATTCAGAACATGCTGGCCATAGCATAGAAGAAATGTTTGAATCTGTAAGAGAAAAGATAACTAATATTACTCAAAGCGTATGTGAAAGTTGTTTAAAATATAAACATAATCCTCGAAAAGTTGCCTTAAGTATTGCGCAAGAAAGATTGAAGCAATGTAATAAAGAACTGTAACCCGCCCGGGGCGGGTAATTTTTATCTGTAACGAGGCCGGGCCTCGTAATTTTCGTGAAATGGCGGAAGCCATACCAGTATTGAGGATTCTCACAACCCGCCCTGGGCGGGTAATTTTTGGGGAAAAGTTATCCACAGCCATTTTTTCGTCATTTTTTCGTAATTCTTTCTAATTTTTTCGTAATTCTTTCGATCGTTTTAATTAAGATAAAATTTGCTCCAGTTCTGCCGAGATCATTTCTCGGCAAGATTGTTTTTATAAAATTGTTGACTTTGGATGATATGTGAGTAATATGACAATTACAATAAGATTTTCAAAAATTTCATTGTACCAAAAGGAGGAAAGATGTTAGGAAAGAGAGTTTTTTTAGCGAATGATACTATGAGGGGTAGGCCAAGCGAGAGAGTTTCTCTTCGGTTCGATATGAAGGATACTATTGATCTTGCTTGCGATTGCGTATATCCTGCACAGGTTTACCATCGCCCCAAGGAATTGAGAGTACTCAAGTCGATCGAGGTAAGAGTTGGCGATAATGTCTGGCAACCATACCCAACTATTTCCTGGCTCGATGGGGTCGAGCGCCCTAAACAGCTCGTTACAAAATCTGTAGTGGTGACTAAAGAAGGAAAGCCATTAGTAGTCAGCACTCAAAACGGAAAGCTGGACGAGACGCTGACAAGAGAAGCGGAGAAAGAAGGAGTCTGCGTTGAATATCTTGACGGATTGTGACCTATTACAAATCTGTCTTGGCATCTTGATGCCAACGCCTTCTGTGGTCCTCGGACCTCGGAAGGCGTTTTCTTTTAGTTAAAAAATTTCTCTGTCCGCATTGTCCATTGCCTCAAAATCCAAAAGGTCTTTACAAAAACTTAAAATTGAGTAAAGTAAAGAAAGATAATTTAACATAAAAATATGGAGCTTGCTATGTTTCAACAAAGGAGAGGAGTTTTTACAATGGTCTTAGTAGTAGTGTTTGTGTTGGCAGTGGCTTCTACTTTTGTTTTTCTTAGATTCTCGGGAAAGCTCGCAGAATATAAGATAAATATGTTTTCCAGCATAGGCACAGATAATCTTGTCTTTAATGAGAGCGAGCAAGCAGATGAGAAAGAGGATGCGTTTTCCATAGGCATCATTGATAATGGCGCGGAAGAAATCAGTAATATAGATAGTGGCAACGATATCCCTCTTATTATTTCCGCAGGAAAGAAATATGAAGAGGTTGCCAAAAGCGGAGATGGGATTACACATCTTGCACGAAGGGCTTTAAGAGAATATTTGGATGGAAGTTCGGTCAATCTTAACGCAGAGCAAAAGATATTTTGCGAGGACTATATTCAGAATCGCATTGGCGAGAAAGAGATTAAAATAGGGGAAAGTATTGCAATTTCAGAGGATTTAATAGCAGAGGCAGTGAATAAATCATTGGGATTGAGCGCAAGTGAGCTTGAAAACCTGAAGAATTTTACAGAATTGGTTTGGGACGCTGATTTCTGAACTTATTGAATACCTTTTATTTTTTAACTATGTTCTACAAGGAGGACACTATAAGATTAACAGTTGCTGTGTATCAGGTGACTGGGATTTTTCCTGAAAATGAGCCCTTAATAGCTCAAATCAGGCAAAAAGCTAATAATGTTTTAGCTGATTTTATCTGTCTGCGGATGAATCCGGGCAACAAAAAAAATATCAGCAAAGGAATTGAGGTGCTTTTTGCCTATTTTTCCATAGCTGAAAAGCAGAACTGGATTGATAGCAAGAATTTTTTGGTTTTAAGGCGAGAATATAGCAAAATATTGGATTTTATAAGGAGTTTGCCTGAAAATCCTGTGAAAATAGCAAGAAAAGAAGTAAAAATAATTGAGAAAACGAGTTATCCACAGGTAACTGTGGATAAGAGAGTGGATAAACAGGTGGATAAGAAACAGGAAAACAGAAATGTTAGCAGGGCTTCGTCTAATCCTTCTGTAAGGCAAAAACAGGTTTTAGAATTGATTAAAACTAAGAATCAGCTTTCTTTGTCAGAAATCAAGAGTATGTTTTCTTCCTTAAGTTCCAGAACATTGCGTCGGGACTTGAGTTCATTGGTTGATAAGGGGGCAATAGACAGAATCAGGGAGGGCAGAGATGATGTTTTATATGTTTTAAAATGAAATTGGATTGCGGACAGATGTCGGACATAAAATATAGTTGTCCACAATGTGTCCACAAGTTATCCACATGTCCAGAAAATTATCCGGGCATTATTGTTTAAATGATAATGGATAAAAAGCAGAAAAAATTTAGCAAGATATACGATAGCTATGTAGGGAGCATCTATCGTTTCATTTCTATTAAAGTCAATTCTCAGGAAATTGCCGAGGATTTGACTTCTGAAGTGTTTTTAAAAACATGGAAGAGTTTTCAACAGCAAAATAAAATCAAAAATCCAAGGGCATATCTTTATACCACTGCCCGGCATATAGTCATTGATTTTTACAGGACCAATAAAGAAGATAGGACAATATCAATTGAAGATGTTAGAGAGATAGAGGATATAGCCATTCCAATAGAAGCGCAGGAAAGCCATGATGCTACCATGGAAATCGTAAAACAAGGGCTCAACGCGCTTAAAGAGGATTATCAAAATGTCGTTATTTGGCGGTATGTGGATGGATTGTCTATTAATGAAATCGCTAAAATACTTGGAAAATCCAATGGAGCGACAAGAGTATTGATTCATAGGGCAATGGAACAGCTAAAAGAAAGAGTTCAGTAAAATTTTCAATTTCCAATTTCCAAGTTTCAATTTCCAAGTTTCAAGTTTTCAATTTACAATTTACAACAAAGCTCCAATTTTGAAGTTTTCAAACCGTTTGTTTAGTGTTTTAGAAAATTACGAGGCCGGGCCTCGTAATTTTCGTAAAACCCCGGAAGCCACGCTAGCATTGAGGATTCTCACAACCCGCCCTGGGCGGGTAATTTTTAGGGGAAAGTTATCCACAGGGTAAAAGCGTAAAATGTAAAGCGAAAAATGTAAAAGAAAAAACAAAAATATAAGGGAGAAAGCGTAAAGCGTAAAGCGAAAAGCGAAAAATGTGAAAGAAAAGACAATTTTAATTAATTTTACTGTAACAATTGGGGTGTTTGTTCGTCTACTCTATAATAGAGAGTCAAAATCTGAAATTGCAGACCGATACTGAAAAAACGATATCCGATATATATCGTTCAGAAATCCAAAACACAAAACACAAAAGCCAAAACACAAAAGCTAAAACACAAAAGCCAAAAGCTAAAAGCTAAAACACAAAACAAGAAAAGCGAAAAAGATAATCATTATACTTTGATAAGAAAATAGAAAACAAATAGAAAAGTATGGAAAACAAACAGATTATCGCACAATTAAAGGCATTAAGAGCAGTTAGCCCAGAGAAGGAATGGGTTGAGAATACCAAGTCCTTTGTTTTAAACAGCTTTCATTCAGAAGAAACCGCGCATAGCCGTGGCTTTTTGTTTTTTTTCCAGCCAGCCCGACTTATCCCGCTCGCAATTCCTGCATTTATAGTAATGATAGTGGCAGCAGGCATAACCGCGCATTTTTATCTGCAGACATTAAATGGAAACAACATAACAGTTATTCCAACAGAAAATACCACAGCCACTTATTTGGTCTTGGCACAGACAAAGCTTGATAGCTTGGCAAAGCCAGGGGACATAAAAGAAGTGGCAGATATGTTGGACAAGGCAGTGAGCGGGATACAGTCAGCGTCAAAAGACCCTATAGAAACAGATAAAATTGTAAAATCAATCGCAGATATTAATAAGAAGGTAGAGGCATTGGGCGTGAACGAAGAAAATGCCGAGGAAATTGCTGAATTAAAAGACAAGGCAAGTGTTCTTTCCAGCAAAACAGCAGAAGCGCTTGAAGAGAATATCCAGAACACCACCAAAGAGCTTGTGAAGAATCTTATAGACAAGACAGAGGATTTGACACTTACCGACAAGCAGGCAGAACTGTTCAGCCAAGCGAAAACCGATTATAATAATGAAAATTTCAGCGCAGCATTGGAAAAGATTTTAATGCTTACGAATAATAAATAAATTAACATCCGAGAAGCCGTTGTTTGGGCCACCAGCGGCATTTGTATTCTAAGCTGGTCTGAGGGAGTAAGTAATCCCCTGACGCTCGATAGGGCGTAAGGGCAAAGGTCGAATCAAAAAAATTAAATCTAAAAATGAATCCTTTTACAATCGTTGATAACCTAAAATGGCTATTGCGAGAAATAAAAGGAAAGAAAATTTAAAATGAGTATTAAAAGAATCGTTGCAGGAGTATCTACAGTGACTTGCGCTGTTATGATGCTTGGCGGTTCAATCGCGCCAGTTTATGGTTTGACAATGGCCGAGCTTGAAGCCCAAATTGCGGCTTTACAAGCACAGCTTTTACAATACCAGGCGCAGTTGGCTACCATTGATGGCACAACCACTACAACCCCTGCAGCTTACACAGGAATTCCCGATGGCTTTACATTCCAGAATGCCTTAAAATATGGCATGACGAGCAATGATGTAAAGTACTTACAGATTATATTGAAAGAAGAGATTGGAGCGCCGACCTATCCAACAACTGTTGGAGCCACTGGTTATTTCGGCTCAATCACCAAGGCCTCTGTTATTGCTTTCCAAGAGAAATATACTTCTGCAATTCTTTCTTCTTGGGGATTAACAAAAGGAACTGGTTATGTTGGCGAGACAACCAGAGCGAAACTGAACAGTTTGTTATCTACAAGTGTGACCCCTCCTCCAGTTGTCCCAGTTGCCAGCGATTATACCATTGAAGCTGACTGCGTTGCAGCCGGATTTTTCTGGTATAGTGATGTTTGCAACACTTTGGCCGAGGGCGTAACTCCTCCAGTAGTAGCTGGAGACCATTCAGTTGCTTTAGCAAGCACCAATCCTGCTGCAAGCACCTTAATGTCAAGTTCAGCATACAACACTATGTTGGTGTTTAACGCGACAGCAGGTAGCACTGATTGGAATATCACTTCTATCACTGTTGAAAGATTTGGTATTTCTATAGACAGTATGGTAAGCGGTGTCTTGGTTCAGGATAAGGATGGTTTAAGACATGGAAATGTCTATACCTTCTCCAGTAAGAAGGCTGCTATTTCATTTACCAGCAAGCCGATTACTATTACTAAAGGAACCACGCAGAAGATTTCTATTTTGACCCATCTTGGTTCAACCGCCACTTCCGGAACATTCGGAGCAAAGGTTACTGCTATTTCTGGCGACCCGAGCGGGTTGTCATTAGTTGGCAATACTTTCTCCTTAGCTACCGGAGCGAGCGTATTGGGCGCTATTGATGTTGATGTGGTAAGTTTGAGAACAACTACCGCTTCAGTTGATATTGGCAACAAGGACCAACTTCTGACTAGGTTCAAGTTCACAGAGACCACATCTAATGAGGACGCTTATCTTGAAGAGTTGTCCGTTTATAATAACGGCAGCGCAGCTGATGGGGACATTGCCAATTGGATATTAAAAGATGCCAGTGGCAATACCTTGGCAACTGTTGCGCAAAGCAATGACAAATATGTCATCTTTGATTTAACCAGCAGTCCGGGATATTTGATTCCTAATGGCTCTTCTAAGACGCTCTCATTATATGTTGACCTTGTTGACGGAGCATCCAGAACCACCCAAGCCGTTATTTTGAACGACTATGATGTAGTTGTTCTTGGCAAGGACACTGGAACAAGAATTTTGGCAACTGCAACAGGGAACACTGTTGATACTGCCTTCCCAATTGGAGATATTGCCTCTGGCAGCGGTGGTTATAACCATATAACCGCTACCGCCGGCTCTTTGACAGTAGTCCTGTCAAACACTTCTCCAACCGGAACAGTGCCAGCAGGTGGAAATGAAGTTGTATTTGCTAAGTTTGACCTTAAGGCAAAAGGCGAGAACATTGAAGTGAGGCGGCTTGAATTCTATTTAGTGGCCAGAACCGCTCCTGATAATGGAGACAGCCTTACAACTGCCAATGAGTCAGATGATATCTTTACAGGAACTGTTAATTTAAAGACCTCTGACGGCGCCAGCCATTATGCTTTGACTGTTGCCAATGATGCTCCTTCTACCACTGCTACTGCTTATACTCTGTCCAGCTATTTCACCATTCCTTCTGGAACAACAGAGACAATCAGCATTGTCGGTAATTTGAGGAGCGACCTTTCAAGCGCTGATTCCTTCAGATTTGCTATTAAGAATGTTTATGTAAAACGATTGACTACTGGAGATTTCCAGACCTATCAAGCGACAGCATTGAATGCCAACACTTTGACAGGCGCGGCAGGAAGCTTAACAGTTGTTAAGGATGCCAGCTGGGGTAATAAGAGCATAATTGCCGGTGCTGCAAAGCAGGTTGGACAATTTGTTCTTCAAACCGGGTCAAGCGAAGGTGTGTATATTTCCACCTTTAATATTGACCTTTCAAGCACAACTGGTGTTAACGAACTCTGGATGCAAAAAGGAGCCGGAACCTGCAGTGAAACCAGCTCAACCTTAATCGGTTCAGTTGATTCTTCAGTTGCAGGCGCCAATGACAGTTTCTCAACAGGCGGGGTCTTTACTATCCCTGCTTCTGACTCCCAAGTAGTTATTGTCTGCGCTAATTTTGACCAGAGTACAGCGACCGGCACATATATTGCCGATTTTGACGCTTCTGACATTTCAGGCACAGGCGCAGTATCTGGGGAAGCAGTGACAAACGCAGCAGATTCTACTGGACAGACAATGACTGTTCAAACAGCTGGAATTTTGACCGCTAAGAACGGCTCAAATCCAAATGCTGCTGTTTTACACGCCAGCGAAACAGGAGTAAAGGTATTAGATATGACATTCGGCACATTATATGAACCGATTACCATTGATACCTTCAGATTCACTGTTGAGAATGGAGCTACCCAAGACAGAAACTTCTCCAATTACACCTTAAAGCACGGAAGCGCTACTATTGGTTCTGGAAAATCAGCTGTTTCAGGAGTAATCACATTCTCTGGGTTATCTGAAACCATTCCTTATTATGGTTCAGAAAGCTACAGTTTATGGATTGATACTTCTGATGCCCTTACAATGGGTTCAGGTGATAAGACAAGAGCCAAATTCGCTTCTGTTGAAGCATTGGGCGCTTGGTCGAATTCTGCCATTATGGCAAGTCACGATACAGGTTATTGCGGAGCGATTACCACCGAGCCGACATCTGCTTCCAGCGTTGGCCACTACGCAGTGGGCGACCTGGTTGTTCATGGCGGAGCTTTGAAGATGGTAACCACCGCAGCTAATGAGGGAACGGTTCTTACCACTGGTTTGACTTTGGACGGCGCAGTTGCTGCCTTCGCTACTGGCGAAGTAAGCAAATTCGGCAGCTTCTCCCAAGCAGCTACCACTGATGGAACCGATTTATCCAATTTAGCGATTGGTGATTTAGTTGTCTATTATGACGCTACTCCAGCTAATGCTACTGGTATTGTTACAGCAGTGAATGATACAGCTAATACAGTAGCCATCAATGGCGCTACTGCAATTACTGGTCTAGCTGCAGACAATTATGTTGAAATTCCAGGCACTGGAGAATTAGCTTCTGCTGGAACTGCTACTAGTTTTGATGTAGCTCACGCCCTGGGAAGCTTGGTCTACTACTATGATGCAGGCGGGACTTCAACATTTGGAGTAGTAACAACTGCTTATGTTGCTGATGCTGCGACAATCAAGGTCAATGACACCACTATTACCATAGCCGACGCTGATAGAATTTTTGCACTTGATGCTGATGTTTCGCAGGAAGTGTACAGCGCTCAATCAACCTATCAATATGGTGTTGGTGATGTTGTATATCACTACGATTCAGGCGGTACGAGCGCGTGGGCTGTAGTTACAACTGGCATTGACGCAGGAGAAACAATGGCAAGCTTAGTAACCAGTGTTGCCACTGCTGCTGCAAGTGATAGGATTGTAAGAGTCACACCAGGAGTTATCGCTTCAAACAACATGACAATGCATGATGTTGAACCGATATTGACTGCGTCTGACACCACTTACACCACTGGTATTTCTGGCGGAATGCAAACCATTGCCATCTACGATATTACAGCAGTAGGCGGAGCATTGTTTGTTGAAAGCTTAGCTGTGTATCTTGAGGGCTCTGCTATTGCCAAGATTGATACAGCCGCAAATGCTATTGAGATTTGGGAAGGCGGAGAAAGAATTTATCAGGGTGGAGACCTTAGTGGTGGCGTTGCTGCTACTTATACCTGCGATTTGACCACTCCTGAAGAAATTGCTTCTGGCCAGACCAAGACCTTTACTGTAAAGGTTACTACTGCAGCTAGCGCTGCTTGGGCGAACACTGATGTTGGCAAGAGTTTGAGAGCTAAGATTGACGGGACCAAAGGCCAAATGGCTTCTGGACTTGATTGGTATTATGCCAGCTCAGGACCAGGAACCGCGCCAACGGCTTCCAGTCCAGCGAGTATTTCTGACAGCGAATTCCCAGTTTACGGAAAGTATTCACTAACTTACTAATCTTTTCCTTGTAGGATTAGTTAAGTTTCCAACCCCCCACCATATCTTATGGTGGGGGGTTTGGTTTCTCGGTATTGTGTTGGGGTATGTTTGTTGGGGGCCGCCCCCAACAATGTTTGGAGGTTGAACCTCCAAACATTGTCCTCCAAACATTGTTAAAAGGTTTTGGAAAGTTATTAACTTTTGTGTTTTATTTTTTTATGCTAAAATATTCAGACGACCCGCCCGAGGCGGGCAAGTAATTAATTAGTAATTAAAAATATGTTTAAAAAGAATTTTTTCAGTTTTCAAAATCTGCTCAATTTTAAGATTAATTCTCTTGCGCTGTCATTGGTTTTTCTTTTGCCTTTGTTTTTCCTTCCTTTCACTGCTTCACCGCTTTTTCTGAATAAGCAGCTGTTCTTATCAATAGCTGTTTTCTTTTTGTTTATTTTCTGGGCAGTGAAAGTGATAAGCTTTGGAAAATTTACTTTGGATTTTGGGAAAATTAGCAAAGCAATGATTCTGTTTTTGGTTGTGATTGGCATATCCACTATATTTTCCATTTCCAGAAGCCAGAGTTTCGCAGTCGCAGACACGCCCGATACTTTCCTGAACATACTGCTATGCGGTTTAGTTTATTTCCTGTCAGCTAATTTATTTAGCAAAAGAGAAGCCATTGAAAAGAGGGGCTCAAAAGATTCAAAAGAATCCAAACTCCCAGCCCGAAAATTCGTTTTCGGATTTTTGGCAAGCGCATTTGTTTTGAGCATTATTTTCCTGCTCCAAGCAGTGATAAGAAAAGCAATCTTTCCATTATTCCTTACCAAGAATTTTATTTTCAACACTATTGGAAGCACAGAAGCGTTAGGTATATTCATTGGTTGCGCATTTGTATTATTAATGTCTTTGTTTGGGAATAAAGTGATTGCGGTCAAAGAGAAGGCGGACATAAAATCAAAAATCATCTTCGGATTGTCCGCTATCACAGGAGTCATATTTTTCGCATCCATTGTTTTAATCAATTATTGGCTGATATGGCTTGGTGTTATCTTGGGCATTATTTTTGTCCTTGCCCAGATGAGCAAGAATATGGGCCCAATTTTAACCCAGAAGGAAATAAGGCAATTTATTTTGCCACTTTTGATTCTGGCTATTTCCTTGATATTCGTTTTTGTAAGGATTCCTACTGACAAGATTTTCAGCTATTCTCCGGAAATAGGGCTTACTTTCAAATCAACTGTTCAAATAGGAACTGATACAATGAAAATCTCTGTGAAAAATTTGATTATCGGTTCGGGACCAGCTTCGTTTCCTTATCAATTTGACCTTTTTAAGCCATTAGCAATAAATCTTGGGGCTTTCTGGCAGACACGGTTTAATCAGGGCTTTTCTGTTTTAACAACTATGTTATCCACAGTCGGTATTTTGGGAGTTTTGTCAGTCCTGTTATTGATAGTAACGGCTTTATGGCAGGGGATTAGGCCGTTATTTAAGACAAAAAATGATGATTCTGTGGAGGCAAAATTATCTTCTGTTATTTTCACTGCCTGCCTATATTTGTTTTTTACTTGGTTTTTCTATCCAGCCAACATTACATTGCTATTTCTGGCTTTTTTAATGCTTGGTTTGTTTGTTGGGCTTGAAAAGAAAGGGAATGTTAAAGAGATTTTATTCACCCAATCGCCTCAAAAAGCGTTTGGAATTATGATGTTAGCAGTAGTGGTTATGGCTGGCGCGGGCATTGGGGTATATAAGGTAAGCCAGAGATATGCGGGCGCTGTAATTTTTGCTGACGGGGTTAATTTTATCAATTCAGAAGAGCCGAATTTAGAAAATGGAATTAAGGCGATTGTTTCTGCTTCCAATTTAGACCAAAACAAAGATGATTATTTGAGAAATCTGTCCCAGGCATTTGCGCTTCAGCTTGACGAATTAGTCGGCAATCAAGAATTGAGCCAAGAGGACAAACAAAAGCTTTTTCAGCAATATATTTCAAACGGAGAGAGCATATTAGCAGAGGCAGTGCGCATTAACCCGAAAAACAGTGAAAACTGGCTCCAGCAGGGGAGTTTTTATCAGTCACTTGAAGGGTTTGGAGTGCAGGGCGCAGGGCAATTAGCGTTTGCGAGTTTCCAAAAAGCGTATGAGTTAGCTCCTCGGGACCCGCAATTCCCATTTGTTTTGGGGAATATGTATCTTGTGTCAGCAAAAACAAATTCAGCGCAGATAAAAGAACTGGAAAATGCGGAAGAAAAAGACCAAACGCAGATTGATAAACTAAAAGAAGCGCAAGAGTTGTTATTTTCGCAAACAGAAGAATATTTATTGAAAGCAATTGAACTTAAAAGAAATCTTGTGCCGGCGTTTTACTCGTTGGGACAATTTTATGAATTCAAGGGAGACCAGAATCTTGCTTTGCAGGCATATTCTATTATCTTGCAGCTTGTACCCGAATATCAGGATGTGAAAGCAAGAATAGAAGCCCTCACAAAATAAAAAATAGTTGCGAAAAGTTTTCCACACCTCTTGACTTGTATTTATTTTTTTAAAGAGTGATATAATTAAACTACTTTGAGATTTATAAATAAAAGTTTAATTTCAAGGTTCTGAGGAGCGAAGCGACGAAGGTTCTTATAATTAAACTACTTTAAAAAGAATGGCTGATAATGTTAAACAAAATGTTACTTTGGAAGATTTGGCTGGAATGATAAAAAGAGGTTTTGATGAAAACACAAAAGAGCATCAAGAAATGCGTCAAGATAATAAAAAGATGCTTCAAGGGTTGTTTGATTTGCGCAGTGACCACGAAGAGATTCTCAAGAAACTAAGCCAAGTAGCTTAGATGTGATGTATTATGTTTATTTTTTAAAGAGTCGAAAAGATGGGCATAGCGTTTATGTCGGGTATACGAATAACCTTAGAAGAAGATTGCAAGAGCACAATATAGGAAGGGGAGGCAAATATACCAAAAACAAAGGACCATTTTCTTTGGTATATTATGAAGCATATAATTCTATGGAGGATGCTCAAAATAGAGAACAAGCGCTCAAGGTTCATAAACGCGCTTATTCACAGTTGAAGAACAGAATCAAAGAAGGTCTTAAGAAGTAAAAAGAATAAAGGTCGGGATTTCTCCTTATTTCGTAGGGGATGAAATCCCCCACCAATCCTATGCCTAACTTCGTTAGAATTTGCGCGAAGCGTAGCAAGGATATAGGAGGGGGGTAAAATCCCCCACCAATTCTATGCCTAACTTCGTTAGAATTTGCGCGAAGCGTAGCATAGAATTGGTGGGGGAAAAGGTCGTCTTAAATTCGTTCGCCTTATTCACTGGTGCACGGTTAATAAGACGAGCAAAAAAACAATTAATAATTAATTTAGAATTACAATGAGTAAAAAATATTCTATTCTTAAAACAGGATTGACTGTTTTACTCGCGACATTGATGGTAGGCGCGGTTGTAAATGCCACCACCACTGTCGGCGATAATGTTTCTGTCGGAGGCACGCTTGGAGCAACAGGTGCGACAACCTTAAGCTCTACATTAGCGGTAACCGGCATAAGCACTTTGACTGGCGCATTGACTGCCAATGGCGGGGTCACGATTGGAACCGCAGCCACAGGACTTACTTTCACAGGAGGATATACTACGACTGCTATTCAATTAGGAACCTCAGCATCTAATATGACATTAGCAGTGTATGATGACCATGTAATTGATATTAATGTAACTAGTGGTTCAACAGATGGAAGTAATAGTGTACGACCCATTCACATGATAAGCACTATGACTGGTGTCGGTGGTGTCGGCGGAAGAGCAGAATTTGTAATGGCAACTGAAGTTGTTTTGGGTGGATGGGCTAACGCTTTGAAAGGTTATACAGATTTTGGTACCGCAGGCTCAGTTACTGGTTTGGGTAGCGCTATTGTAGCTGAAATGAGAATGCCAGCAAAAGCATTAGCAGGTGGAAATTATGCTCCTTTGGAACTTGAGTTAGTTCTTCAGGAAGCCAGCAGAACAAGCGGAACACCAGTCAGCTTTATGCACGCGCAAGCTTCTCAAGCTAGTGGTACATCAGGATTGGGTGATTTCAACGATACTGGATATTTTATGAGTGTTCAGGGATTGACCGGCGCTGCTAATGATTTGCTGTCTCTAACTTCACAGACCTTGAAAACCCGAATTGGAACTGCGACTCGATATATGGTATTGAGCCAGTTGCAGGATGGTCTTGGGTTGGGTAATAGCACCACGGCTATGGATCTAACAACCACCGCAACCAACAAAGCGGTTGAGATATACACCACGAGTGGTTCAACTTCAGGCAGTACGAGCGTAGAACCGGTTTATATGAAGAGTGTAATGACTGGAACTGGCGGTGTTGGTGGACGCGCATTATTCCAAATGAATACAGAGGTTGTCTTGGGCGGTTGGGCTAATGCCCTGAAAGGTTATACAGATTTTGGCACTGCAGGTTCAGTTACTGGTTTAGGTAGCGCTATTGTAGCTGAAATGAGAATGCCAGCAAAAGCATTAGCAGGTGGAAATTACGCTCCCTTTGAAGCGGAGTTGGTTTTTCAGTCGGGCGGAACAACAGGCGGAACTCCTGTTAGCTTTATGCACGCGCAAGCTTCTGGTGATTCAACCTCATTGGCAGATTTCAATGGTACGGGATATGTTATGAGTATTCAGGGATTGACCGCTGGTGAGGGCGATATTTTTGAGGCAACGGTTAATACTGATAGTCTTAGTATGACTCACACCCTTAGGATTTTGATAGGAGGAACTGCATATTATATTCCCTTGAACACGTCTAAGGAATTCTAAGAAAAGTTTAATCAGAAAGCTAAATTAAGTTAATCCCGAAATTATGCGCAAATACATTACTACAATCGCATTTGTCTTGATTGGATTTGCTTTGATGATGCCGTCTGTTACAAGAGCAGCTGATGTTACTGGTCATGATGACGCCACATTTGATGCTGCTGTTTCGTTGTATCTTCCGGGTAATGGATACTATCTTACAGTGAGCAGTGGGGCTCAAGTAAAACAACTTGAAGTGGGAAGCACCCAGCTTACCATAACATTGTTAACTGGGTCTGCTATCACAATCACTTCTGCGGACAAGAAAATTTTAACCAATTCATTGGTTGACACTGTTTGTGGAAGTTCAAGTTCAAGTATCACTATTACCGAAGCAATGACAGCTGGTTATAGTAGCGCTTATACTGTTACCGTCACTCCATCGGGCGATTGCGTGCCCGGGACTTCTGGTGGCGGTGGAGGCGGAGGCGGTGGAACAACAACGACAACCACTACTACTGCGACCACAACGACTGCGACTACTACTACGGCCACAACGACTACTGGAACTGCTACAGCAACAGCAACAGGCGGAGGAACAGCAACAGCAACAACTTCTGGAGGAGGAGGAGCTACGGTTAGCATTCCAGGAGGAGCTGTGTCAGCTGACACTGCTGTTACTATTACGCCAACTGCCACAACCGCGACAACTGTTTTAACTTTTGTCGCAGCAGTTACCAGCGGACAGAGTGTGGTAGGAGGTTTTGTCTATGACTTTTCTGCGGAATCAGGAGGAACGACAGTGACGACATTTAACAATAGCGTCACTATCACAATGACATATACTGATGCCCAGATTGCAGGAATAGACGAAAGTACTCTTACTATCAGCTATTGGGACACTACAACCGAAACATGGATAGCTTTATCAGCTACTGTTAATACGGCAACCAATACCATAACAGCAACGACTGACCACTTTACTTGGTTCGCTATTATTGGAACAGAAGAAACAACACCGACAACACCGACAGAACCAATAATTCCCCTCTCCCAAATGACAGCAACCCAACTTAGAGCCAAGATTGCAGAGTTATTACAATCAATCTTGCAACTTCAAGTTGCTTTGCTGGAATTGAAAGGGGAGACAGGAGTTATCACAGGCATTCCTTCCACATTCAGCTTCACAAACAATCTGAAGCAGGGAATGTCATCTACAGATGTTAAGTATCTCCAGACAATCCTCAATTCTTCTACAGACACCAAGATAGCTGTATCAGGCGTTGGCTCTCCGGGAAATGAAACCAACTACTTTGGTTCTCTAACCAAAGCAGCAGTAATCAATTTCCAGAACAAATATGCTTCAGGGATTCTCACTCCCGTGGGACTCTCCCAAGGCACTGGATATGTTGGCTCTTCCACCCGAGCTAAGCTAAACACCCTGTTAGGTAAGTAATCCACTGCTTTGTTAGGTGAATGTTTAGAATGTTTAGCAATGTTTAGAGGTTCAACCTCTAAACATTAAACAAAACTCTAAACATAGATTAATCCAATCTAAATTGATTTTTCCTTGTGAATCCAAAAGCCCCCTTCGATAAACTCAGGGGGCTTTTGCTTTCTTCTTATTTTGCTCCAAAAATATTTGGAGGGAATGTTTAGAGGTTCAACCTCTAAACATTCTGGCTCTAAACATTTTTAATATTTAATATTAAGTGATAAAATAAACTTAATGATAAGACCTCAATTTGTTAAAAATGAAATATATCATATCTATAATCGAGGAGTAGAAAAGAGAGATGTTTTTCTTGAGAAGTCAGGTTATTTAAGGTTTATTCACGATTTATTTGAGTTTAATGATGAGAAGCCCGCTAGCCCATCGAATATAAGATTTTCCTCACGCTTTCCTTCTAAGATTAATGAACAATGTTTAGAGGTTCAACCTCTAAACATTGAGAGGAAGCCAAGGGATTTTCTGGTGGAGATTTTAGCCTTCTCTTTGATGCCTAACCATTTTCATTTACTCTTGAAAGAGAGGAAAGAGGGAGGAATTACTCGTTTTATGCAAAAAATAGGCACTGGGTATACGATGTCTTTTAATAAAAAATATGAGAGAGTTGGGTCTTTATTTCAGGGAAGATTTAAGGCAATACTTGTCGATAGAGAGGAATACTTACAATATCTCCTATATTATATCCATTTTAATTGTTTGGATTTAATTGCTCCGGGCTGGCGCAAAGGGGAAATTACAGATTGTCATAAGTTATTAGAATTTTTAAATAAATATCGCTGGTCAAGCCATTTAGATTACTCAGGACAAAAAAATTTCTCTTCTATCACTCAGAGAGAATTTCTTTTGAAAACTATTGGAGGAGAGGACAGTTATCTTAAAACAGTAGAGAGCTGGTTAAAAGATATGCCAGAAAAAGTTGATATAAAAGAATTTGGGAAGATTACACTGGAGATTTAATGTTTAGAGGTTGAACCTCTAAACATTGAGTTTTCCACAGGGGAGGGGGTGGAAGGGGTTTACACGAATTTTAAAAAAAATGCTATAATTTAGTAATTAATTTCTAAGTCGATTCTGTCGGTTTAGCTTTTAGTCAATGCTCAAATCGAAAATTTTTATATCCTTAATTAAGCTCGGCCTTATTATTATAAGATAAGGAGGAGTTTTTATTTTCATGCCTTACAAAAATATTTTTTTCAAATCGCTAATCTCTGTAGTGATGTTATCTACCGTACTTTCAATGACTGGTATTCCATATATTATGCCAGTCAAATTCGCGAGCGCAGCTGCGCCTACTATTACTGCTGTAACAGGCGCTCAAGGCAGAATCTTTATTACTTTCAGCGAGAATATAATGGATGCCAGTATGAATAGCTATGCTACTAGCGCAAGTTGGTGGAATCTAACTGCTTCTAACTATATTACTTATCATGATGCTAGCTGTACTGCTGGCCCGACTGGGGAAGGCACAGGAACCAGTTGTCTCATTGCTCAATGGATAGCTCCGGTGCCAACAGCAGGCGGGACATCAACTCCGCAAAATCAGTTAGAAATTGGATTAGGAACGGCAACCGGTGGTTTTGGAGCGCCTACGACAGGCGATACCTTTTCCA
>Ga0180732_1000147_pt1 | contig 67970 bp, 61 predicted proteins | sample KR11_01MetaG_FD_148674 | JGI IMG/M metagenome (GOLD analysis project Ga0180732, IMG submission 148674) | Groundwater microbial communities from the Olkiluoto Island deep subsurface site, Finland - KR11_0.1 MetaG | ecosystem: Environmental > Aquatic > Deep subsurface > Groundwater | place... | reverse complement strand
AGCTTATCATTATGTCAAGTCAGCTATTATCTGATGAAATTGACAGAAATAATATATTATATATTCTTGAAGTTATTGAAAATGTACTTTGTAATCAACTCGATTACTCAACTGCGAAACTTTAGTTTATAATAAGAATTTGCTTCCTATACAAGTATTTTTTAAAAGCGTGTGATAGGCCCTTAAAACCTTGATAAAATCGTCAGGATTAATCTTTTAACATTTAAGGAATTAAAATAATGAGTTGGGATTGGGAAAAACTAAAGAGCCAGCAGGAAAGCAAAAAAGTAGTCCCGCCGCAAGTGGAAAACTTTTTTAAGAAGTTCTCCAAAAATAAAATTCCGGGACTACCGATTGTTATTCTAGTTATCTTTGCTGTGTTTCTTGCCTCGTCAATGTTTTACGCCGTGGGAGTAGATGAGGTAGGAATCATCCAAAGGTTTGGAAAATATATAAAAACAACCCAACCCGGGCTTAATTTTAAACTGCCGGCCTTCATAGAAAAAGTAACCAAAGTCAAAGTAAGGCGCGTTTATAAAAAGGAGTTTGGTTTCAGCTCATTAAGATCAGGTGAAAGGCAACTTTTTTCTCCACAAGCCGGAATTGAAGATGTATCCCTGATGCTTACAGGAGATCTGAATGTAGCTCTTGTCCCCTGGATTGTACATTACAGAATTAATGACCCATATAATTTCTTATTCAAAATAAGAGATGTTGAAGCACTGCTGTCAGATATGTCCGAAGCAGCAATGCGGCTTGTTATAGGAGACAGAAGCATAAATGAAGTCATAAGCAAGCGCGGAGAAATAGCAGATGAAGCAAAGCTTGTTCTTCAGGCTGAACTTGATAAATCCGAAGCAGGAATAAGCATTGTAACAATCGAAATGGAAAAAACTAATGTGCCTGAGTCTGTGCAGCCTTCATTTAATGAAGTAAACCAGGCAGTTCAGGAAAAGGAGAAGTTGATCTATCAGGCAAAAGAGGAATATAATAAAGAACTGCCTCAGGCAAGAGGTGAAGCTGAAAGAACAATCAGGGTAGCTGAAGGATATGCTTTGGACAGAATAAACCGGGCAGGGGGCGATGCCTCAAGATTTGTTTCGATTTATAATGAATATGTGAAAGCAAAGGATGTGACCCAAAGAAGGATGTATCTTGAAATGTTACAAGATCTTCTCCCGAAACTTGGAAACAAATATATAATAGATGCCAATCAGAAAAATCTTTTACCGTTTCTAAATCTTGAAAAACAAACAGGTGCCATAAAAAATGAAAAATAGAGATATCATACTGATAGGTTGCATACTTGCAATTGTAATTACATTAGGTTCCGCTTTTATTGTGGACGAAACAGAACAGGTAGTATTAACACAATTCGGAAAAGTTATCAGATCTCCTATAAAAGAACCGGGAATTTATTTTAAATTACCGGTTTTGCAGGAAGCAAATTATTTCCATAAAAACCTCCTCCAGTGGGACGGTAACCCCGGCCAAGTACCGACTCTTGATAAAACATATATCTGGGTTGATACTTTTGCCCGCTGGAAAATAGTAGATCCGGTAAAATTCTTTCAGACTGTCAATAATGAAAATAGTGCTCTTGGGCGACTTGACGATATAATAGATCCTGCCGTAAGAAATTTTATTACATCCTATAAACTTACAGAAACAGTGCGCAGAAGCAATAGAGAACTTGATACTTTAGAAATGGGCATGGAAAATACGGAAAAAGAGTCCCGGCAATCATTTACCATTTCTGTAGGAAGAGAAGTTATTATGAAAAACATTCTTGAACAGGCGCAACCTAAACTGGCCCAATTCGGCATCGAGCTGGTTGATGTTAAGGTAAAACGGATTAATTATGTAAAGGAAGTCAGAGAATCCGTATATGGCAGAATGATTGCGGAACGAAAACAAATAGCTGAAAAATTCCGCTCGGAAGGTCATGGTGAAGCTCAAAAAATCATCGGAGAAAAAGAACGCGACTTAAAGCAGATAACCTCAGAAGCATATAAAAAAGCACAGGAAATCAAAGGCAAGGCTGATGCGGAAGCAACAAAGATATATGCCAAAGCCTTCGGCGCTGATCCGGCTTTCTATTCTTTTGTAAAAACCCTTGAGGTTTATAACAACTCCCTGGGCAAAGACAGCTCTCTTGTTTTGTCAACAGATTCTGAGTTATTTAAGTATCTTAAGGGTTATCAAAAATAAAATAATTTCAAAGCGGTTTATTTCCCAAAACATAGAACTTTTTGAGAAATATACTAATAAACTCAGCAGTAAAGAGGCACCCCCTTTACTGCTCCATCATAAAAAAGCGCCTGCACGATAAAATCGCAGGCGCTTTTTTGATTAAACATTAAATAAGAGACCGCAGGTAGCCTTATTTACCTTTTCTTCTCTGGTGTCGCGTACGGGCCAAAAGCTTTTTATGCTTATGCCTTCTCATTTTTTTTCTTCGCTTTTTAATTACGCTACCCAACAGATCACCTCCTATGTAATTTATGTTTTTTGCCCAATTAATAATATTTATTGTGGTTATTGTTGTATTTTATCTAACCAGAGCTTACTAACATTATTATTTTGTCTTTGTCTATATTTTTTTTAATTATTCGATCAAGTTTTGATGCCTTCGTAAAAAGTTCATCTGCTGCGATATGCAGTGCTTCAATTCCATGCGATTCACGTACATTTAATATGAAACTTTTTACACTTACATTGAGTTTAAAAAAATTAAAAAATATGATATTATACATGATAATATTCATATTTATAACATTTTTAATATATAAAGTATTATTGAAATAATAATGAGCGATATTGAAAAACTTCTGAGATTTAGCACAAGACAAATTAATACGGTAAACAAGGCTGCTGAAATATCCGAAGAGCTTGTATGCGATTATTATAAATTATCCACCAGTCAATGGCTTAGAAGACGCTATGATATTAAAACGATAGTGAATTTATCAACCGAAGAAATTATCGACGGCCCATTTGCTCAGATAATAAAATATAAAGCTCAACCAAAAAATTCATCTCTTAGTTCCTCAACATATGATTTTTATAAAATCTGTCTTCAGGATAATTCCATACTCTCGGTTGTAGACAAATCATCTAAAATAAAGCTTTATCCTTTTTTATTGTATATTATCACACACGAACTCGTCCATATTGTAAGGTTCAGCGAATTTCTTCAGAATTTCAGCGCTTCTTATGAAGAAAAGATGGCCGAAGAAGCAAGAGTTCATTACAATACTCATGAAATACTTAAATCCACCAAACTGAATGGACTTTCAAATGTTTTTAAATTTTATGATAAATGGCGCATCCCTCTTGATGAACTGCAATATGATTCACATGATTAAATTTAAACAGAAATATTACAAATTATTAATTTTCAAAATCCATAAATAAAACATATTCATTTTCTTGACAACCACACAATACTGACTATATTAAACGAGTATATAAATCATATTAATAAACTGTTTTACGAACAAAATATAGGTATGGAGGAAAATAGTTATGCCCATTTATGAATACGAATGCACAAAATGCGGCAAAATTGATGAGGCTATACAGAAGTTTTCTGATAAGCCGCTTACGAGATGCAAATCCTGTTCCGGAAAACTTCATAAACTTATATCACACAACAGCTTCCAGCTTAAAGGAAGCGGTTGGTATGTAACAGACTATGCAGGCAAACCGCAAGGATCTTCGATTCCTCCCCAAAAAACCGAAAATACATCTGATTCAAAAACTACGAAATCCGATAGTTGTGCCGCTAAAACATCAGAATAGTCTATCTCTGAAAATAATGCTGTTTCCATGAACAGCATTACCGAAACCATGCGTAGAATGGTATTTAATCCTCTGCCGTAATTCAGAGTAGTAGAAGGTTTTTTGTTTTACAAGATTTATGGGAAGCGCTGCCGAATCTAAAGTTTCTTTATAAAGTCCAAATAAACCGGTTTTTTACAATTTATCAATAATTTATTAAGAAAGTTCTAACCGTCTCTTTACAAACAGAAAAGCATGATTATTGTCTTCAAAATATTAGTTAAACCTGAAAGTCACATATAACATATAAATGAAATTATCTTTTTTGAAGGGGGGTGGCTTCAGAATAGGGATCGTTTAGAACGTTTTAGTTTAATCTGATTATGAAATAGGCTGTTTCTACAAAAAATAATATAGTTATAATTCGTTAAATAAAAAGGAGAACTGGAACCATGAAGCTTAAACCATTACATGATCGAATTTTGGTACAACGTGTTGAAGAAGCCACAACCACTAAGGGAGGAATTATTATTCCAGACACAGCCAAAGAAAAACCGGCTGAGGGCAAAGTTGTTGCGGTTGGAAATGGGAAAATCGGCGATGATGGCAAAAAAATTCCTCTTGAAATTAAAAAGGGAGACAGAATTCTGTTCGGTAAATATTCCGGCTCTGAGGTAAAAATAGAAGGAGAAGAATATCTTATCATGCGCGAAGATGATGTGCTTGGAATAATTGAATAATTAAATGTCGATAAACATATAAACGGAGGAAAGAACAATATGGCTAAAATCATTATTTACAATATGAAAGCCCGTGAAGCAATGTTAAAGGGCGTGAAAACTCTTGCCGATGCTGTGGTTGTAACTCTCGGACCAAAAGGAAGAAACGTTGTTATTGATAAATCATGGGGTTCACCTACAATTACAAAAGACGGCGTTACTGTTGCCAAGGAAATAGAACTTGAAGACAAGTTTGAAAATATGGGCGCCCAGATGGTTAAAGAGGTCGCAAGCAAAACAAGTGATATGGCTGGTGACGGAACAACAACGGCTACTGTTCTGGCAAGAGCTATTTATGAGGAAGGTCAAAAGCTTGTTGCAGCCGGAAATAATCCGATGGCTATAAAACGTGGCATTGACAAGGCAATTGAAGTGGCAGTGAAAGAACTTCACAAGATGAGTAAACCGACCAAGGATCAGCGTGAAATAGCACAGGTCGGCACAATATCTGCTAATAACGACGAAACTATAGGCAATATTATTGCTGAAGCAATGAATAAAGTAGGGAAAGAGGGAGTAATCACTGTTGAAGAAGCCAAAAGCATGGATACAACCCTTGATATCGTTGAAGGAATGCAGTTTGACCGCGGATATCTTTCACCGTATTTTGTGACTGATCCGGAAAAAATGACAGTAGTACTTGAGGATGTTTATATTTTAATCAACGAGAAAAAAATAAGCAATATGAAAGATCTTCTTCCCATTCTTGAGAAAATAGCAAAAATGGGCAAACCGCTTCTAATAATTTCGGAAGATGTTGACGGCGAAGCTCTTGCTACTCTTGTAGTCAATAAATTGCGAGGGACATTAAAGGTAGCTGCTGTAAAATCACCCGGATTCGGCGACAGAAGAAAAGCAATGCTTGAAGATCTTGCTATCCTTACAGGCGGACAAGTTGTATCCGAAGATATCGGAGTCAAATTAGAGACTATCGGTCTTGAAGATCTTGGAAAAGCAAAGCGGATTGTTATAGACAAGGATAATACTACAATTGTAGATGGCGCCGGCTCACGTTCTGCTCTTGAAGGCCGTGTAAAACAAATACGTGCACAAATTGATGAAACCACATCCGATTACGATCGCGAGAAACTTCAGGAGCGGCTTGCAAAGTTAATAGGTGGCGTTGCTGTTATTAATGTAGGCGCTGCAACAGAAACAGAAATGAAAGAGAAAAAAGCCCGTGTTGAAGATGCATTGAATGCAACCCGTGCAGCAGTTGAAGAAGGTATCGTTCCCGGTGGCGGAGTGGCTTTGGTTCGCTGCCTTGACGCTCTTGATAAGATAAAAATCAAATCGGACCAGAAACTTGGCGTAAAGGTGGTTATGCGTGCAATCGAAGAACCTTTAAGGTCGATCGCAAACAATGCAGGCGCAGAAGGATCAGTTATAATTGATCAGGTAAAAAAAGGCGAGGGCTCTTTCGGATATAATGCCGAAACAGATACGTTTGAAGATCTTATTGCAGCAGGAGTTATAGATCCTACAAAAGTAGTTCGCTTTGCGCTTCAGAATGCAGGAAGTGTTGCTTCTCTTATGCTCACAACAGAAGCCATGATTGCTGACAAACCCGAGCCCAAGGGTGAGGGCGGAGGAGGAATGCCTGGCGGCATGGGCGGTATGGGCGGTATGGGCGGTATGGGCGGCATGGGCGGCATGATGTAATTTCGTATCAGACCCCATTATAACTATAAAGCTCCTGTGATTTATAAATTTCACAGGAGCTTTTTTATTTTTACGTGCCGGTTGCAAAATGTTTTTGTTTGGCCAATCTCAGGATTGGGCTCACCGGAATATTTTGGAATTGGCTCTTACAACTGATGTTAACACGAACATAATAAGTCGGGGATTTGTTTTTAATGTCTGCCGCTTAATACCATAATCATGCAAGTTATTGATAATATACTTGACAAACAAGTATTTTCAAATTAATAATTATCAATAATGTCAGCTAAAAGCCTTAATAAAATAATCAATTGCAGTCTTCTATTATTAATCTTTAATCTGCAAAACATATAAGAGGTGATTTATGCGCAATATTTTAAAATACAAATTTTTTATTACAATTACTTGCATATTAACCTCAATGGTAGTTATTCCTGCTTCCCTTTATGCTATTGAAAACCAGGAAACACTTGAACATGAAATTGGTGTTTACTACACAATACAAAAGGGAGATACATTATGGGATATTTCAAAAAAATATTTTAATTCTCCTTGGGTATGGCCTGAACTCTGGAAAGAAAACAAGTATATTAAAAACCCTCATTTTATTGAACCGGGTGGCATGCTGCGTCTTTTCTATAATAAAGAATCAGATTTAATTATAGACGAAGAGCAAAAACCGGAAGAAAGCAAAACCGCACAACAGTCTGAAAAACCCTTTGGAAAAGATATATTATATTTTAATTATCCGCCGATAGACAGCGTGGGATTTATAAAAAAAGAGGCCGTCTTACCCAGCTGCTCAATATTTAAAGTAATGGATAACAAAGTAGCTATCAGCGAAGGGGATCTCATATACATAAAACGCGAAAACGATAATAGCTTAACACCAGGCACCAAATATACGGTTTACCGTACGTTTGAACCCTTAACAGACAGTAAATCAGGCGCATTAATAGGCAAGCAGCATTACATCACCGGCATAGTGGAAATAAAGACAGTTGAACCTCTTTATGCTATTGCCCAAGTATTAATTTCTTTCAGAGAAATTGCCATCAATGATCTATTGATGCCTTATGAACCAAGATCCCCTAAGATCCCAATAATTGAGAGCAATAAAGAAATTGAATGCAGTATTATAATTCCGGAAGAAGAAATAAAATTAATTGGCGATAATACAATAGTTTTTATTAACAAAGGGGAAAAAGACGGGGTAAAGCCGGGACAGTTTTATCACATATATTACAGGGAAAAGAAAAATATTTCTCCCGACAGTTTAGTTATGTCATATCTCGCTCCGGTCGATTTCGGAAAGCTTTTTGTTCTTTTTTCAGAGCAAACAACATCGTCCGCTCTTATTACAAAATCCGATAAAGAGATATTTACAGACGCAATAGTAAAATCTCCTGCTAAATAATCATTTAACTCATTTTAAAGAGGCTGCTGATAATATAGGTATAGAACAATCTCAACAATAAATTTAGCCACCACAATCTGAAGAGATATCAAAACAGATTATAATCAGAGCCACTTTCAAAACGTTTATAAAAAGCCAATAAACGCTTTTTACTCTATTGGAAAGGACATCCCCGCTCCCGCTGCTTGAATCAAATTGGTTCTACAAACAACAGGCCGGGGCTTATCCGCCCGCGGCCTGTTGATACTTTTCATGAAATCATAACTCTATATAACAGTTTATAATTAACGTTTACCTTTTTTGGAATCGGGGACTTCCTGAATACTCTCGGCCACTCTAACTCCATTGGGAAGTTCAAATCCTTTCAATAGAACCCGTTGTCCTTCCTTAAAATCGTTCAGTTGAATGGTATTACCGTTTTTATCCAACAAAGAGGTTTTATAGACCTTACTTCCCATTTTGAACTCGGAAATATCAAATCTTTTTTCCGCAACAATTATATAGGATCTTATTATATTTACCTCCATTACCAATGCATTGATTTTAACTTGTTCAGCAGCATCGGAATCGATCGTCAAACCTGAGACTGCGGCGGATTGATTCGGATGAAAAAGGCCCAGCATCACCATCAACGTCCCCAACAAAAATACTTTTTTAATAATATTCTTACAATAATCCATAAAATCCTCCTGTTTTATAATTGTCTCCAGTAAAATAAGCTAAGATCAGCAACCGGATCAGGGTCCTCGTCGGCAACTCCACCTTCAACTCCTACAAACAGCTTTGCCCCACCAGGAAGAATGGCAATAACCGGAGATGAGGCTATAGAGGTACCAATAATTTTGCTGCGGTCATTTTTCTCCTTTTTGTGAATAACATTTCCATCCTGATCCTTTTCCACTTTGAAATCACAAGCAGCGTTTCCGGTAAGATAATCCAGCGCATAAAGCCGCGCCTGACCCTTTCCTGATGCGGCTTCGCATGGGTCGTCTAGAACAACGGCTCCGCTTTCGGGTGTGTAGGTGGTAAAATAAGCAACACCCGCATACACGATCACAGAAGAAGTTACTTTCTCGCCCAAATTTTCATTCAATCTAATATACCAGCCTTTTGAACTCTCGAGCCCTGCCTGTGCCGTTTCCCGCTGTGTTTCGTCACCCATTACAATAAGGTTATCGGTAACATCGGCCAGGTCGCTTTCGGTTAATGTAACAGCAGGATCAGCCCATTCGTTTTTGACAGCATAAATCCGATTTACTACAGTAACATTATTAGGATGTTCCCGGTCGCCGGTGCCGAAAAAAATCATCTCACCATAGGATTCTGCAACAGCATCCGGCGAGTAGAATATCTTTCTTTGAACACCGTCATCTGCTGATGCCGAGAAAAGGGTTCTATTTGACCAGGTGCCGTCCACTATTTTTTTCAATTTGCCATTCACTTCCACATCCTCGTCATCCTTAAAGGCAAAAATATTTCCACCAAGATCGCCTGCATAAACTCTATTTACGATATCGTCCCCATCTGTATCAAATCCTGACACATCCAATATACAATGGGTCATACCCGCAAAGCTTGCGCCATTTTTGTTCAGACTGCTGATGGCTCCGTTGGTAACCTTCACTGCAAACACAGCCTTTCCCATAGTGTCTGTTGCAACGGGGGAATCTAAGTCCTGGTTGTTGGCGTCATAGCCCCCTGCCATTAAGAACACCTTATCTTCTCCTCCACTGGTGTTTTTGATATTGGCGATAGCTGGAGTGCTCCAGGATTGGCCAAGCTGTGCGGCACCGCCCCCCAAAAGGTTGGGCTCTATCTTGTAAAGCAAGATCGGAGATTCGGGACTGGTAACATCTACCGCATAATAGTTATTCCCACCCCTTCGTTCGCCAAAGAAAAGTATGTTATTAGCCGGGTCCCCAGCTTTTTTCGGCTGGTAAACCACAGGCGAACCATCAACAAAAATTTCATGTTTAAGAATTGCATCGGAAAGCAATTTCAAACGTCCAAGCTGATCGGGCGGTATGAACCCCCATTTTTCTTCTCCGGTACTATCTTTAAAACAATGCATCATTCCGCCGTTGCTTCCTGCAAAGATATACGCTTCATCTAAAATGCCATCGTTGTTGGTATCGTAATGAATCACTGACGGCTGAGAGTGGAGAATGTCTCCCAATTTCCAGGCTTTGTTAAGGCCGTGGATGTTGTCAATGACTTTGTCCCTTGCAACACTGTCCGCCACATCCAGAATCGCGGCTGTAATTTTGACATTGTCTCTGCAAAAGGCATTTACAGCATGGGTAAGACCCGCATTCGCCTCGGTTTCTATGTAGGTATAAATATTCCGGCTTGCCTGTTCCAAAACCACGCCCCCGGCACCTCCCAAAAGGACATTGGGGCCATCGGGCGCAAAGGACCAGAAAGATTTTGCGTTGGTTTTGAAGGCACCATTATCGTCTGTTGCGTAAACTCCGAGCGCATCAACTATGTCTCCGTGTGCATTCAGGCCGTATTTTTTGATGTTGCCGGACCAATTCCCGCTTGTATCCGGTTTAAAAAATCCAACATAGATCGAATCTCCAGCATACGTCCGGTTCATCCGGCTTACCGGGACCACCGGTGAAACAAATACGGCATTTACATCTACGATTGCTGCCATAATATCCTCAAAGGCAGCCGAGAGTCCGGAGGCGCTGCTGGTGGTGTAGTACCGGCCCCCGCCGTTTGCAGCCGTATCCTGCAGCAACTGTTGGGCGGTGGCAAAGCCGATAGTGAAGGTAATGATATTCTGGCGTTCAAACGATTCGCCTGATTCGCCCAAATCCAACCGCATGTCATTATCATACAGATATTTGGCTACATCGTCCAGGTAATCAGTACCGTAGTCATCATAAGTGCCAGGATCCTTACCGTCATGGTCGTAATCGCCTATTAGATTGCCGTTAATATAAATACCGGTAGTGAGCTTGATATTGTTATCATAAGTCGATTCGCCATCTGTCATAAGGATAACATAGTTTTTCTGACATCGTTTCTCGATTGGGCTGGTGTAAGTAACATTGTTGTTAAACCAACTGCTCTTGCCCGCGAAATACAGTCCGGCCTCAGCCAAAGTCTCGGCCAGAGGTGTCCAACCACTTGCCGCAAAGCTATCGATAGTAGCCTTCAGATCCACTTTACTCGCTCCGATTTCTTTTGCAATTCGCCCACCCTCACTATTATTGAACCGCATAAGACCGAAGCGCACGTTATCAGTGTCATCGATAAGCTTCTTTATCGCGTTCTTGGCTACTACAATTTTTTCAACCGGGTCTCCATATCCGGCTGCGTCATAATTGAGCCAGTTTCCCATACGCAGCTTTATTTTTTTATTCCCGCAATTATAGTTGCCGGCATTACCGTTATCGATTTTGTCTATCCCGCCAGAACCGGTTGTCGCATAACCTTTTGTCAGTAATGCATTGTTTATGGACGGACATAATATATTATTTATGCTTGAGGCAAACTCTACAATAACACCATTATCTTGTTCTCGATAAACTTTATTTGTTGCCCACGATACCACGTTATAATTATTAGCCGGATTATACTCTTCTCCGGGAATTTTCTGGCTCATACTGCCAGACGTGTCAAAAATAATGAGAACATTGGGCTGCACCGAAATTGAAGTTGTTCCATAAATATCGGTGTCGTCTGCCAGTACGCCCAACGCGCCTGCCTGACACAGAACAAGAACAAGTATGATTATTGATATTAATTTTCTCATAATACACCTTCCTCCATATTAAATTTTATCTAAAAAACGATAGACTGCTTAAACATGGTCTTTCCGCTAAAATTTATTAAAAGTCTTCCATACCCCTGCCTGCGTCTGGGTATTTCCGGTTGCCGAAGTCACTGTAACGGCATATCTGCGTACAACAAAATTTTTTAAGCTGTTTCCTGATCCCTCTGGAGGCGCAGTAATATGCGCGGCTACGGGAACATTATTGGCAGCAGCAGTCAGGCCGGGAACTGCCCCCCCAGTGCTTTCGATACATCGGACTTCCACCCTAGCATCAACAATACCGTCTGCATTAAAATCAACATTCGGGTTTACGAAATTAACAGCGGTTTCCCCGCCAGGCGCTGTCTCACTCGCCAGAAACGCGTCGTCGAGCCATGTTGGGGATCTTTCCAGCGTATCTATGAGCCCTCCTTCAGCGTTAAAAAATTCGCTCACAAGCCGTCTTTCATTGGTGGCAATCTGTACCTCCGTAACTGATGTTTGAGAAGCGGATAAGCCCAGGATGGTTACAATAACAAGGATAATCAGAACCACCACCATTATCATGCCGTTTTCATTATCTAATGTATTTTTAACTGTCGTTTCCATAATAGACCTCTATAAACTCAATTATATGCCAATATTTCTGCAGTTGACTCTGGTGCTTAAAGTTCGGGTAAGAATTTGCCCACGCTCACCTACACCATCGCATGTAATTGTAATGTCTACCGACCGGATATTGGCAAGAGCGGCGCCTGTTACAGGAGCCACAATTATACCGCCAGCAGCATTCCGATAGGTAAAAGTCAAGGCTCTTACCCTGTCAAGCATGGGCTGAAAATTTTGGCTGGCGGTGCCTTCATAACGAATTTGATTTAGTGTATCAACGTTATTATAGTTATAGGTCAGTCGCTCATCATTGGCAGTATCAATAGCCCCGGTCATGTCCACATCAGCTGTAAAGCGGATATTTGAGGCCGTGGCCACCTCGATCCCCGCACCGGCAGAACCCAAAGGATCCAAGCCGGCCATGCGGATATTTCTTACCATAAGATCAAGACCGACGCGCGCCCGCTGCTGGGCATCTACAGCACCTTCCTGCGTACGATACGCATGGTTGGATGAGATAAAAACGCCGTAAATGGCAAACATGGCAATGCTGGAGATGGCAATGGTAATCATGAGTTCAATAAGGGTAAATCCATTCGTATTCACTCTAAATAACCGGGGTGCTTTATTGCCTATCATATGCCACCTCCTCTCGTGAGAGTGCTCATCACAACGTTGCGGCCGCCTCCATCCCAGGCGACATTAACGGTAACAAGCCGGGAAAAAGCGGTATTGTTTGTAATGGTCCAGGTACGAGTGAATCTCCCACCGTTTACGCCGTTTTCATCAATGGGATTATTCGGATCAACGTAATTTGCAGTTGCTACAAGTGCGTTAGCACCATCACCTTTCAAAATAGCGGAATTAAAACCCGCATTTTTCAATGTCTCAACCTGCATCTGGGCCAGCATCGTTGCCTTGGTCAGCTGATCTCCGACCCGATTGCCATGTGCAGTACTGATCTGCAGGGCCGCTATAGCGAGAAGACCTATGGCAAATATGGAAACGGCAATAAGAACTTCTATAAGTGTAAAACCGTTTTCACCAGATATTTCCCTTTCACCTGAAAAAATATGTATTTTCTTATTAATATGCATTCCAAGTTCCCCCATCATCACTGGTAAAGGTACGAACGTTTCCTACCGGAGAAAGAGTGATTCGCAGGAATTTGTTTCCTGTATTAGTTCTCATATCTACAGTTCCTCCTACATTTGGAAGTCCGCGACCATTAAAACTAAACCTTGGACTGCCAAAAGTTATACCGTACATGATAATCCCATTGGGTATTAATACTAGCGGTTTTAAAAGCGCCTCGCCACCATCCCGCACCCAGTTGCCGGCAACACCTCCCCCCGCTCCGTTATCCACAAAAATCGTATAATTGTTGGCTCCAAATACAGTTGCTACGTTAACATTATTCCGGATTGCATTGAGTCTTGCCATTTGGATATCGGATTTCAAGTCTCGAACGGCAGTCCTAAGCTTATTACCGGGTATCCAGTTTATGAAAGCCGGGATGGCGATAGCAGCCAGAATACCTGTGATTGCGATAACAATCATGAGTTCCATAAGTGTAAATCCTGATTTTTTGCGCATTGTTTTATCCTCCGCCACTAAGTTATACAAAACTTATGCCAATAATTGAAATATGAAAACCAATTAAAACCAGATACGATAATTACCAGATTATCATCTTGAATTAACTTCATATTCTTTTAAATTAATATATGTGGAATCTGCTGTGGAAAGAAACTGAAAAAAAGAATTAAGTGCAAAACATTAAATTTATTTATAGAACTATTAAATAATTTAATAGCATAAATTATGATGATCAGCAACAAGAACGGGAGTTACATGTTTATTGAGAAGCCGTAATATAATCTACAGCATTTTTAAAAATGAGTATGCCGGTCGGAATTTGCTTGTACTCATTTTCACCTAAGCGCTTCATATTCTCTTTACGTCTTGTCCAGTCGGGATGATTTGTGAAATGGTTATAGGCCTCGGGATGAGGCATGAGACCGAATATACGGCCGCTTGGATCGCATATTCCGGCAATATCTTTTACAGAGCCGTTTGGATTATAGGGAAATTTTCCGTCTGCCGGTTTTCCTTCCGGCATTGCGTATTGAATAACAATCTGATTGTTTGCAACAAGCTTTTTTATGGTCGATTCATCCGAATAAAACTTACCTTCTCCATGTCTTACAGGAAGTTCGATATTCTCTAATCCTTTAGTAAATACGCAGGGGGATGAATTGTTTACCTTAAGATGCACCCAGCTGTCCCTGAAGTTTCCACAGTCATTGAAAGTAAGAGCAAGGGATCTTGTGGCATAGTCATTATCAAATCCCGGCAAAAGCCCCATATTTACTATCGCCTGGAATCCATTGCATATTCCTATTACAAGATTTCCTTTTTCAACAAAATCAAGAATCTTATCGCCAAATTTTGCCCGAAGCTTAACTGCCTGCACTACCCCGGCTCCGTGGTCATCCCCCCAGCCAAATCCTCCTGTAAAAACCAGAATATTAAAATCAGACAGGCTAATATCACCGTCAATAAGGCTGTTTATATGAATTCTTTTAGCTATTGCCCCGGCAAGCTCAAAAGAATATGCAGATTCGTAATCGCAATTTAAGCCGTATCCGGCAAGTACCAAAACCTTAGCCCTGCTCATATCAGGTCTCCGAAAGGCTGTTTCCATGCTTTTTTTAATGTATCAACGGACATGGAAATAATATTTTTGTTTTTTTGACTATTCAAAACAAAATCTTTGTTTTCCGTAATCTTTCCTATACATGCGAAACAAAGCCCTTTAAAAATATTTTCAAAAAGATTTTTATTTTCAGGTGCAACAGTTACTAAAATCCTGCCGGCTGATTCCGAAAAAAGGATCGAATCAGTACGATCAACACCATTTATTGGTACGCAACTGATATCCGCCTTCAAGCCAAGATCTCCGCCCATTGCAACCATTGCAAGATGCACACCTAAGCCCCCCCTGTAAATACCATGAGCTGAAGCAACAAGGCCTTTTTGAATCGCATCACAAAGTGCTCTGTAAAGCTTTATAAATTGATCGGGAAATACTTTAGGCACATTCAACCCGATATAGCCAGAATGTTCATAATATTCCGAAGCACCCAGTTCATTTCGGGTTTCACCCAAAACGTAAACAAGATCTCCGGGGATTTTACAATCCATTGTAATGCAATTATGAATATCATTTATTATAGATACCGCTGAAAACTGCATTGTTTCAAGAGCCGATACTTTGTGCGATTCGCCGTATCCGCCCAAAAGATATCCGTCTACATACATACTGTCTTTCCCGGATAAAAGCGGTATCTCATATGAAAGACACGTTTTTGCAAGCGCTTTGCAGGAACGCACAAGCTGGGCAGCTTTAAATTTTCCATCCGGATTATTAGCAGGATGGTACTGAATATTAGGCCAGCAAAAATTATCCACTCCTCCTATATGATCAATATTACCACCAACACAAATAAGACGGCGGACAGCCTCATCAATAGTGCAGCTTGTCATATGGGAAGCATCTATTGCTGAATACATCGGTAAAATGGCCTGTGAAAAAGCAATGCCTTTTTTTGAAGCAAGCACAGGTCTTATCACAACTGCATCACTGTTTATATCGCGTTCTTTTCCCACAAGCGGTTTGATAACACTACCGCCCTGAACTTCATGGTCGTATTGCCGGCAGATCCACTCCTTTGAGCAGATATTAGGACGCGATAAAATGTCTATCAAAAGCTTATTGTAATCTTCGGGCTCTGTTATCACAGGTTCATGCAGACCGCGCATTTCAGGTGGCTGCCAAAGAGCATCAAACTCCCACTGCGGAAAGCCCACCGCAAGCAAATCCATATCAACATAAGCACAGGTTTTATTATTATACTTAATATGAAGCTTTCCTGAGTCAGTATATTTACCAATTGCAGTGCTCTCAACAGCATGTTTTGCGGATAGTTCAAGAAATCTATCAAAATGCTCCGGTTTTACAGCAACAGTCATACGCTCCTGGGATTCCGAAACCCAGATTTCCCACTGGTCAAGACCTTCGTATTTTAAAGGAACCCTGTCGAGTTCTATTTCACAGCCGTTTGAATCTCTGGCAGATTCTCCTATGGATGATGAAAGTCCGCCACCTCCGTTATCTGTTATGAATGTTATCAGGCCTTCATCACGGGCTTCGAGCAGAAAATCGTGCATTTTCTTTTGTGTGTAGGGATCACCTATCTGGACATGGCCTGCCGGTGTGTTTTCGGAAAATACTTCCGATGAAGCCGTAACCCCGTGTATCCCGTCTTTCCCCACTCTTCCGCCGCACATTACAACAATATCTTCCGGAGATGTTTGCTTTTGTTCGGCAGGGTCTCCTTTGATTTTTGACGGCATAATTCCAAGAGCGGTTACAAATACAAGGCATTTTCCCATATACCCATGATGGAAAAGAACCTGGCCGAACGGCGTGGGTATCCCGCTTTTATTTCCGCCATCTCGCACCCCTTCTATAACACCGTCCAAAAGACGCCTTGGGTGAAGATGCGGTATCAGCGGGCCATTATAATCCCTGTGCCCAACGCAAAAACCGTAACTTCCCATGATAAGCTTTGAGCCTTTTCCGGTTCCTAATGGATCACGATATACCCCAACAATACCCGTGATGGCTCCGCCATATGCTTCCATGTTGGAAGGTGAATTGTGCGTTTCACCTGTTATAACATAATAGTTGTCATCATCAAAAAAACCGGCTCCGGCATTATCCCACAATACGGAAACAACCCATGGTTTTTTACCTTTAAGATAAAGAGTAGGCTCTTCAATACAGGTTTTAAAAAGATTATCAACGGTTTCGGTATGTCCGGTTTCAAGGTCGGTGCTGTGGAATAGTCCACGGAATGTGTTGTGGTTACAATGATCGCTTCTTGCCTGGCAGATATATTCAAGCTCAATATCAGTTGGCTCCGACAAGCCTTCCAAAGCCCGTGCAGCCAAAACATCTTTTCTCAAAAAATAAGATCTGATAGCAGGAATATCGTTCGGATTAAGAGCAAGGTTTCGTTTGTCACTTACCTCTTTTAAAATTTTATCGCTTTTTATCGATATTGTTGAAATAGTTGGGACATGATTCAGTACAACTTTAGGAATAATATAACCGATTCCTTCCGAATCGTTCCAATCGGTCTTTGAGTATATTTTGGTTTGCTGAATAATATCGTTTGACAGAAGCTGGCGGGCAATCTTTTCGATATTTGCGTAAGAAAGGTTATGTCCTTTAAGACAATATCGTTTAGAAGTATAAACCGCTTCACCCTTTTTGAAAGATCTTGAAAATTTGGAACCTATCACATCTTCTATAGCTTCAACCGCAGTACTGCCCGGATTATCTTTTACACCGGGTTTGTAACCAACCCATATTATCCAGTCAAAATCAATGGTAAGGGGAGTAAATGATGATATTTGTGTAACAGGATTTGTAAAAATTGCAGTCTGAATCAAATTCAGTTCGTCTTTAGTTAATGCGGCGTCAATGGTTATAATCGAAACGGTGCGGACTTTCGCAAATTCAATTCCAAAATAATTTTTTGCTTTTAAGCGAATACTCTCGCCTTCTGCATCAAACATTTCAGGCTTTAATGCAATTTCAAGTCTATGCGGCATGTTATTTTATCTTTATCAACTAAAAAAATATCTGGTTATGTCATTGTAAAAAACAAAAATCATAAGAATAACAAGTATAAAAATACCAACCTGCTGGGCCACTTCACGAATCTTTGTATTTACGGGTTTTCCTATCGCAGCCTCAATAAAAAAGAAAAGCAAATGCCCGCCATCTAAAACCGGTATCGGAAGAAAATTTAATACCGCAAGATTTATACTGATAAGAGCAATAAAATATACAAAATTGGCGGTACCCTCTCTTGCCTGTTGCCCGGCCATTTCCGCAATCATTATAGGACCGCCAAGCGTTTTTACCGAAAGAGTTCCTTGTATGAGTTTTGCAATACTCACAATAGTCAGATCAACAACTCTATATGTTTGCCTTATACTTTCAAACAAAGCTTCAAAAACTGCCAGTCTTTTAACGAACCTATCCTCATCCGGCAGAATAACCCCAGCTGTTGAGATCCCAATCATAAAGTGTTCTTCAGTCTCTCCTAATGGATTTTTCTTCTTTGTAACTACCGGGGTTATTTCTACATCCAGAAGAGATTTTCCGCGTTGAATAGTTGTCAGAAGAACCTTTCCTTGACTTTCGGATACAATCTTCTGCATTTCTTTCCAGCTATTAACTTTTTCACCGTTAATGGCAACTATTCTATCATTTTTTTCGAGTCCCGCTGTCTGAGCCGGTGAACCCTTCACTACCTCGCCTATAACGGCTTCTGTTTCGGGATATCCGGATATACCTAAATCATAATATTTGATTTCATCACCAAAAAGGTCTTTGCCTTTTTTTAATTCCGGAGAAACGGCTAAAGATAATACAGAATTACCTCGCTGAATATTAAGTGAAAGTGTGCGCCCATTTCTGCGTTTAACCGTATTGATTATATCATACCATGAATCAACCGGTGTTTCATCAATGGACAGAATTAAATCACCTTTTTCAACTCCTGCTTTTTGAGCCGGGCTTCCAATACCGATATTTCTTATTACCGGCGTAATATCCTCAATCCCCATAACCGCATAAAATCCAAAATAAATAATAACGGCCAGGAGAAGATTAAAAGCTGGCCCGGCAGCAACAATCAAAATTCTCTTTAAAACATGCATATGACTAAATGAAATGGAAATATCCTCCGGGCTCAGCTCTGAATCCGGTTCCTCTCCCACCATTTTAACATACCCGCCAAGAGGAACAGCTGAAACACAGTAATCTGTAATCCCAACTTTTTTCCCGAAAAGCCTTGGCCCGAATCCAAGAGAAAATTTCTCGACACCCACTCCAAAAAGCCTTGCTACAAGAAAATGGCCAAGCTCATGGAAGAAGATCAGTACTCCGAGTACTATAATAAATGCAATAATATCTGTGCTCATAAATTATATAGCTTTATAAAAATAGTTATACCCCGATCATAAAATCTTCGTAAATAATTAAAAAGCAACATTTAAATCGGCGGCAAGGGGTTAGTTGTTTTATTCATTTCACCCAGTTTCTTCTCTCAAAAAATCCTTATCCGCTTATTTGCTCTGCAGCGATACTGCGAGCCCATAAATCTGCTTCAAGAATATCAGATAGCATCGGATTTGCAATAACAAAGTGCTTTTCCATGGTTTTTCTTATTACTTCCGGAATATACGTAAATGATATTTTTCTGTTCAAAAAGGCTTCAACTGCTATTTCATTTGATGCATTCATCACTGCCGGAAGAGTTCCTCCTGTTTTACCTGCATAAAAAGCAAGATCAATACAAGGAAATTTTTCAGTATCAGGTTTTTTGAAGCTAAGAGAGCCTATAGAATTAAAATCCGGAAAAGACTGGCCTATGGGAAGCCTCTTTGGATAAGACATTGCATATGCTATGGCTCCCTTCATATCAGGGATACCCATTTGAGCAATAACCGTTCCGTCTTTAAACGAAACCATTGAATGGACGATACTTTGAGGATGAATAAGTACTTCAATATCATCAACCGAAACTTCGAAAAGATGTTTGGCTTCAATAACCTCAAGCCCTTTATTCATCATTGTAGCAGAATCAATGCTTATTTTTTTCCCCATCTGCCATACCGGATGGTTTATCGCATCCTCCGGTTTAATTTTGTCAAACCCGCTTGAAGGAAGATTGAGGAAAGGGCCTCCCGAGGCTGTGAGCAGTATCTTATCCATATCTTCTTTGCGTTGACCGGAAAGACACTGAAAAATTGCGCTATGCTCACTATCTACAGGTAGTATCTTCACGCCCTTTTTTTCAGCACTCTTAATAACAATATCACCGGCCATCACAAGTGTTTCCTTGTTGGCAAGAGCAATATCTTTCCCGGCTTCAATTGCGGCCAGCACTGGCAAAAGCCCGGCAGAACCAACCATTGCAGCAACTACCATATCAACCTGATCATAGGATGCGGCAACCTTATAGCCCTCATCCCCATAAAGGATTTCGACATCGATACCGGAAGTAATTCTTTTAAGATCCATGGCACTTTGTTCATCAAAAACCACGGCAATATCGGGCGAAAATTTTTTAATTTGTTGTGCAAGCATTAAGACATTGTTTTTTGCCGCAAGTGCTTTTATTCTAAATTTATCCGTAAACATCCCGGCTATCTTTAAGGCATTGGTTCCGATTGAACCGGTCGAGCCAAGGATAGATAAAGACTTCATAATGTTAAACCCGCTGTCATCTTTTAGGTGTTTTTGTTTTAAAAAAGAAAATCCTTAAAAAACCAGGCAACCGGAGCGGCAAACAAAAGGGCGTCGATACGATCAAGAATGCCACCATGGCCAGGCAATATTGAGCCTGAATCCTTAATTCCTGCGGATCTTTTTAGTTCAGATTCGAACAGATCTCCGACCTGTCCGGCAATTCCGATACAAATAAACAATAGAATAGAAATTCCCCAGGAATATGAAGGCAGAAAAAAATATTTGAATATGCCCCCAACCACCAGGTTTGATACCAATCCGCCTATTGATCCTTCTATTGTTTTTCCAGGGCTGACCGACGGACAAAGCTTATGTTTTCCAAGATAGGAACCTGTATAAAAAGCCCCGGTATCTCCTGCGAATACTATTATAAGCAAAAAATAAATCCAGGAAATTCCATCACTGCCGTTTCTGATTAAAACAAGATATGAAAGAAAAAGTGGAATATATATAAGGCCCATAAGCTGTTTTGAAACAAGCCACACAACATCCTTATTTATTTTAAACTTAAAGAGGGAAATAAAACCGGAAATAATGAGATTAAATACAATCAAAGAAGAAACCATATCCGGCATATCGCTGTATGCAACAAATATAATTATTAACCCGACAAAAAAAGACAGCAGAGGCAAAACATTATTCATGCCCGGGCTTTTTTGTGGATGGAGAACTATTGCGTAATATTCATAAAGTGCAATAATTGAAACAATGCTTATAAAAATGGCGAAAACTAAACTTCCGCCTTTACTTATAAGCAATATAAGAAAGGGAAGCGCTGTAAGGCCTGTTATCCAACGCTTTAAATGCATGCATATAACCTATAAAAAAACCAACTAACCGACATTACCGAACCTGCGTTCACGATTCTGAAAATCAAGAATTATTTTAACAAGTTCTTCCTTGCCAAAATCAGGCCATAAGGTATCGGTTATAAATATTTCGCTATAAGCAATCTGCCAGAGCAGAAAATTACTGATTCTCATTTCCCCGCTGGTTCTTATCAGCAAATCAGGGTCAGGCATACCGGCAGTATAAAGATGGTCTGCAACAAATTCATCTGTTATCAAATCAGGATCAATTTTACCGTCTTTTGCCTTTGCTGATATTATCTTAACCATATCGACTATCTCGGATCTCCCACCATAACTTAAAGCAAGGTTAAGAAGCATTCCTTTATTACTTTGTGTTAAATCCATCGTCTTTTTTAATGCTTTACGAACATTTTCAGGAAGCTTTTCGATCTGCCCGATTGCATTCAAACGGATATTATTTTCCATCATCTCTTTTTTTTCAGAATCAAGAAATTTTTTAAGCAGTGTCATCAGGGCTGTTATCTCAATTTTAGGACGCTGCCAGTTTTCCGTTGAAAATGCATAAAGAGTCAAAACAGAAATACCGATTTCACGGCAGGTTCTAACTGTTGTTCTAACAGCTTCAGATCCTGCTTCGTGCCCTTTAATTCTATTCATCAGGCGCTTTTCGGCCCATCGCCCATTGCCATCCATTATTATGGCAACATGCTTGGGAAGCATTGAAGTGTCAAGACCGAATGAACCGGATAATGAACTAGAATTCAAGGATCTCCTTTTCTTTTTCTTTATATATTTTATCGATAAGCGCTATGTGCTCATCTGTTATTTTTTGTACGCCATCCTGGGCCTTAAAGGCAGCATCTTCTGCTATCTCACCATCTTTTTTAAAACCCTTGATAAGTTCGTTAGAATCACGCCTTATATTGCGGACAGCAACTTTATATTCTTCGCACATTTTATGTACAATTTTAACCAGTTTTTTTCTTCTGTCTTCCGTAAGAGGTGGAATCGATATGCGAATAATTTTGCCGTCATTTGAAGGGGTTAGGCCAAGATCGGATTTCAATATAGCCTTTTCAGTCTCTTTAATAGCAGATATGTCCCAGGGCTGAACAGTAATTAAGCGACTCTCAGGAACCGCAAGAGACGCCATCTGATTAAGGGGGGTCAGAGTCCCATAATAATCAACCCTGATACCATCAAGAATTGAGAGTGAAGCACGCCCGGTTCTTACTCTCTTCAATTCATTCTGAAGGGCAGACATTGACTTGCCCATATTTTCCCTTATTTCTTGATATAATGACTCAATCATGGGCTTCTCCTTAATTTATTGCATAACAGAACTGTGCTTTTTAATCTTTAATATGTTTAATGCCTTAGTAAAAAGTCAAAAAACAGTGCTCTTTTCAATTAAAAATCCGGGTACCGATATCCTCACCACATATAACCTTTTCTATATTCCCCTTATCCCTGAGGTTAAAAATTGCAAGCGGCAGGTGATTGTCCATAGCAAGAGATATAGCTGTCATATCCATTACCTTAAGCTGCTTTTCAAGTACCTCCATGTAAGTTATGTTTTTTAGGAATTTGGCATCTTTATTAAGAACCGGGTCCGAATCATATAAGCCGTCAACTTTTGTCGCTTTAAGCAGAATCTCTGCATGTATTTCCTGCGCTCTTAAAACTGCGGCAGTATCAGTAGTAAAATACGGATTGCCGGTCCCTGCAGCGAAAATTACAACACGCCCTTTTTCAAGGTGACGGATGGCTCTTCTTAGTATGTATGGTTCAGCTACTTCGTGTATAGTGATCGCAGTCTGAATACGCGTTGGAACATCTTTTTTTTCTAGAGCATCCTGTAAAGCAAGACTGTTTATAACCGTTGCTAGCATCCCCATATGATCCGCAGACGTACGATCCATACCGAATGAGCTTGCGGCAATACCACGGAAGATATTTCCGCCTCCCACAACTATTGCTATCTGGATGCCAAGATCAAATATTGACCGGATCTCTTCGGCAACGTACTTTATAACATCGGAACTTATACCGAAACCCTGATCCCCCATCAGAGCTTCACCACTTAACTTCAGAAGAACTCTTTTGTATTGTGGAGGTTTCAATGTTTATTATTCTCCGATCTGAAATCTAACAAAACGCTTGATTATAATGTTCTCTCCTGTTTTTGCAATCAACTCACTAAGCAAGTCGGAAATGGTTATGCCGGGATCACGGACATAAGGCTGATTCATCAAACAATTATCTTTAAAAAATTTTTCAAGCTTTCCTTCCGCTATCTTATCGATCATTTTTTCAGGCTTTCCCAATTCTTTAGCCTGAGCACGATATATTGCCATTTCCCTTTCAATAAGTTCTTGCGGTACTTCTTCCCGCCGGATGCTGACCGGATTAGCTGCAGCGATGTGCATCGCTATATTTTTAGTAAAGTCTTTGAAGTTGTCATTTTTTGAAACGAAATCAGTTTCACAGTTAATTTCAACAAGCACTCCAAGCTTTCCGCCCATATGGATATAAGATTGGACAGTACCTTCCGTCATAGCCCTTCCGGCTCTTTTAGCTGCTGTGGCAAGGCCTTTTTTCCTTAATTGGTCTATAGCCTTGTCTATATCCCCTTCACATACGGAAAGAGCCTCCTTACAATCCATAATCCCAGCTCCGGTTTTTTCCCGAAGCTGTTTTACAGTTTCCGCACTAATTGATCCCATCTTATTATCTCCCGTTATTTATTATATTTTAAGGACACTGCTGATTGAAATAGCAGTAAGCATTTGACCGCAAGTCCTTTTGATTGTTTTTATATGTTAGCGCTAACCAGCTACAAAAAACGGAACTATATATAACTGTTATGGTTCAAAGCGGATGGTTTATTCTTCGCTTTGAATATCTTTGTTAGCTTCCGGAGTCGCTCTCTTTATGATTTCAATAACCGGTCCGTCAGAACCATTTGAGATCACTTTTCGCTCACCCGGTTTTAATTCAGAAATAGTTTCCTCAACTTCAACTACATCTTCAATATCTTTATCGGATTCAGCCTGCTTTTTTTCTTCCAGACGCTTTTTGCCTTCTAAACACGCAGTGGCTATTCTGGATGAAATAAGTCTTATAGAACGTATTGCATCATCATTTCCAGGAACGATATAATCGACATCATCGGGGTCACAATTTGTATCAACTATAGAGACAATAGGAATTCTTAAACGCTTGCCTTCCCGAATTGCTATGGCTTCGTGTTTAGGATCAACTATAAAGATTGCTCCCGGAAGTGCATTCATACTGCGAATACCGCCTAACGTACTGTCAAGCTTTTTCCTCTCTTTTTCATGTTTTAATCTCTCTTTTTTGGGAAATAAATTAATGGAACCATCAATTTGGATGGAATTAAGATAGTTAAGCCGATCAATTCCCTTTTTTATTGTTTGAAAATTTGTCAGCATCCCACCAAGCCATCTATTATGCACATAATACATCTCACAACGATTTGCCTCTTCATAAATAGCCTCTTTCGCCTGCTTTTTGGTACCCACAAAAAGAACCGATTTACCGTTTGCAACAGTATCTTGTATAAAATCATAAGCGGTCTTAAACATCCGAACTGTCTTTTGAAGATCAATGATATAAATACCGTTTCTCGCCCCAAAGATATATTGTTTCATCTTGGGATTCCACCGTTTTGTCTGATGACCGAAATGCACTCCAGCTTCTAAGAGTTCCTTCATTGTAAGATATGACATTTAATATTCTCCCTTTTTATTGGTTAATCCTCCACCCTTTTTAACCCTGCTTTAAACTTTCTTTTTTTGAAAGCACCATAAAAGCAGGTCAACAAGTCAAAGGGTGTGTGTTATTACGAACAAGATTTTGTAACAATTTTATTATATATCTGCAACAATTATTTTAGAATTTTGTATGTAATTAAAGGAGGGGTTTCAGAACATAGCTAGCGTAGAACTCGGGATTCACTAAGCGGCTAACTATTTTTTTAGCGGAAGATCCAATGAAATAATCTAAAAATGTACTATCCGCGCTTTTTGAATAAACTGCGGATATTTTCCCTTTAATTCCTCCTGTTCTGCCTGCCCATTCTATTGCATCCTCGATATTGCCAAGACGGTCAACAAGACCAAGTTTTTTGGCCATTTCACCAGTAAAAATCCGCCCGTCCGCGATAGCTTTGACTTTTGCAATATCCATTTTGCGCCCTTTGGAAACGGCATCAACAAACTGCATGTAAGTATCATCGACAAAAGCCTGAAGCAGTTTCTTTTCTTTTTCCGTCATCTTACGTACAGGTGATCCTATATCTTTATATTCACCGCTCTTTATAACAACAGGGTACAGACCGATCTTTTGTAAAATTTCCTCAAAATTGGTAAAACCAATTATCACTCCTATGCTGCCGGTTATAGTACCGGGATTAGCCATTATACCATCCGTACCAGCAGCGATATAATATCCTCCTGATGCTGCTACAGTTCCCATTGAAGTAATAATTTTCTTTTTTCCGATCGTTTTCCGAACTTCACGAAAAATTTCCTGGGATGGGCCCACAGCTCCGCCAGGAGAATCAATTCTCAAGACAATAGCTTTTATAGAATCATCCTCGCGGTATTTTTTAATGCTGTTAATTATTTCCTTAGACTCAGTAATTACACCCGATATCTCAACAACTCCAACCTTTTCACCCATATTAAAATCGGGATTACGGGTTCCAAGAAAAATAAGCATGGATACACCAAGAATAGTCGCTGAAAAGATAGATGAAAATACTAAAACAAAATATAGGAATGGATGTCTTCTTGAAAACATAAATTTTTTAGACAGTCATCTGAAGTTATTTATCCAAAAAGCAGCCAGCAATCCAGCTGCTTTTTGGATATAAGATTATTCCCCGTTTAATTTATCCTGAAGATTTTCCCGTAAAATCTCCCCAAAAGCAGATGTTGCAGGTTTCATGTTACTTATGTAATCTGTGAGAATGTTTTGTTCGTTATCCATTTGCAGGCGTTTAATTGAAAGGCCTATTCTCCGTTCAGTGCTGTTTATGTTCATTACTTTAGAGGTTATAACCTCTCCGACATTGTATTTTCCAACAGGAGTTTTAATTTTTTCCTTGCTGATTTCTGAAACATGAACAAGACCTTCTATTCCTTCTTCAAGTTCAACAAATATACCAAAATCCGTTACATTCGTTATTGTTCCAACAATCTCTTTTCCAACTGTATAGCGCGTGCTCACAGTTTCCCACGGATCTTTCTGAAGCTGCTTTACACCTAACGAGAACCTTTCATTTTCTTTCTCGATTGCCAGAACAACAGCCTGGATAACATCCCCTTTTTTATAAAGCTCTGAAGGATGCTTTATGCGCTTTGTCCAGGAAATATCCGAAATATGAATGAGGCCATCGATACCTTCATCAATGCCAACAAAAATTCCAAAATCGGTAATATTTTTCACTTTACCTTCAATAGTAGTTCCAACCGGATAGTTTTCACTAATAATATCCCAGGGATTTGGAACAACCTGCTTTACGCCAAGAGAAATCCGCCTGTTTTCAGGTTTGATATCAAGAACAACTGATTCAACCATTTCACCTACAGAAAAAATCTTGGAAGGATGACGTATTTTTCGGGCCCATGACATTTCCGAAACATGAATAAGTCCTTCAATGCCCTCTTCAAGCTCAACAAAAGCGCCGTAATCTGTCAGGCTGACCACCTTTCCGGTAACCCGCGCACCAATAGGATATTTTTCCGAAGCACTTATCCATGGATCTTCAACGAGTTGTTTCATTCCAAGAGATACTCTTTCTTTCTCTTTATCTATACTCAGAATTTTGACTTGGATCTTATCTCCGACAGCAAACATTTCGGCAGGATGCTTGATCCTGCCCCATGAGATGTCCGTAATATGAAGGAGACCATCAACACCTCCAAGATCAACAAACACTCCATACTCAGTAATATTTTTAACAAATCCTTCAGCCACTTTACCTTCGTGGATTGAAGTAAGAGTAGCGGTTCTTTTAGAATCACGATCCTGTTCAAGAATGGCTCTTCTGGAAAGGACGACATTACTTCGTTTTCGGTTATACTTTAATATTTTAAATGCAAATGTCTTCCCTACCAGTTCATCAAGGTTTCGTATCGGGCGCAAGTCAGCCTGAGAACCAGGCAGAAAAGCCTGCACTCCTATATCAACAGAGAAACCTCCTTTAACACGACTTAGTATGACACCTTCTACAGTTCCATCACTATCATGCGCTTTCTTTATGTCATCCCATACCTTGACTTTTTCGGCTTTCTCTTTTGACAGAATAACCCTTTCTTCTTCGTCATCCCACCATTCCACCATAACTTCCACGGTGTCTCCCGGCGATACAACAATCTTGCCGTTTTCATCCTTGAACTCATAAATTTTTATCTGTCCTTCAGATTTATAGCCGATATCAACTAAAACATAATCCTTATCTATTGAAATCACTCTTCCGCTAACGACTTCACCTTCCTGAAAACGTTTAAAACTTTCATCGTACATATCCATAAGCGTTTCCATGTTTTCATCGTTTTCATCACGGCTTTGTTCATTTTCAGATGATTTCTCACTCGATGAGTCAGCTCCAAAATCCATTTCTCGAGCTTTCTCCTTGTCTACACCTACTGCTTCAGAACCCGACATGCCATCCTGCTTTTGATCTTCATTTGTATCAAAGTTAGTCATATTTTCCATTAAAAAAGAATACCCCCTTAGCCTATTTTGCCACTATCGACATATTGCGATAGCTTTTGACAATCTTGGATAGTTATCAGATTATATTTTAAAAAACAATACTAATTTTTATTTACCCACGACTTTTTAATAAAATACATGGTCAATTATTATTTTATGCTTCTAAACATTAAACCACATAATATATATTATATTGAATTTAATATATATTATCGCAAAGTGAATATGCTAGACACGGTCAAGTGCAGCTAAACACATGAAAAGATAATAATTCAAATCAGTTATGTAATCAGATTGCTTTTTACGGGAATATCATGAAATTTTTCAGGATAACAAGTTTTGAATGCAAGAGATCATGTGTTTCACAACAGCATCAATGTCAAGCTCAGTCGAATCTATTATGATAGCATCTTCGGCTGCTTTCAGGGGAGCAAGTTTCCTGTTTTTGTCATTTTCATCGCGATGTTTTATATCATTTTCTATTTGCTCCAATGCTGGAGAGTCTTTTTTCCCGGCAAGTTCTTTGTATCGTCTTTTCGCTCTGGTTTTGACAGAAGCGTCAAGGTAGAATTTTACATCAGCCATAGGAAAAACAACGGTTCCCATATCGCGTCCTTCAAAAACAGCACCTTTTCCTTTGCCGAGCTCTTTTTGCTGGAAAAGAAGGTATTTTCTCACTACCATTCTTGCAGAAACAGCAGAGGCGAGCATAGACATCTCAGGAGTTCTGATTTCATCTGTAATATCAGACTTATTGGAAAAAAGACGGAGACCTTTCTCACTTCTTACAAACTCAAGGCTAAGAGTTGCGCAAAGCTTTTCAAGTCCTGCATCATCATCAGAACTGATGTTGCTTTTTTTTGCTTCGTAAGCAACTCCCCGGTAAAGAGCGCCTGTATCAATATATTTGTATCCGAGGCGTTCTGCCAATATCTTGCTTGCCGTGGTTTTGCCAGCACCTGCAGGACCATCTATAGTTATAAGAAGAAGTTTTGCATTCGTATTCATGACAACACCTTTTTAAGGGCATTTATAAAACGGATGTTTTCTTCATGGAGCCCGATACTGACCCTGATATATTCCGGATATCCATATGAAGCCATTGATCTTACAATCACTCCGAGCTTTAGCATGTTTTCAAAAACATCATCTGCGCTCTTTTTTACATCAATTAAGAAAAAATTCGATTGAGTGGGGAAAAATCTGATCCCGATTTTATCCAAAGACTCATACATAAAATCCAGCTCATCATGAACAAGCTTTATTGTTTTGTTAAAAAAATCTTTATCGCCAAGTGCTGCAGCTGCTCCGGCCTGAGCAAGAGAGCTTGCATTAAAAGGAGGCCTGATTCTGTTTAAAATGCCTGCAATATATTCAGACATTATGCCATAGCCTATTCTTAGTCCTGCCAAACCGTATATTTTTGAAAAGGTACGAAGCGTAACCACATTGGAATTGATATAATCAATACCTTTTGCGCAATCTTTATCACGGATAAATTCTATATATGCCTCATCCATAACAACAATTACCTGATCCGGAACTTTTTTTATAAATTCATCAAGGCTCTTTTTGGAAAGAACCGTTCCTGTCGGATTATTGGGATTGCATAAAAAAATTATGCGTGTTTTATCCGTAATGGCTTCAGCTACTGCATTAAGATCGATTGAAAGAGATTTCAAGGGAACAAAAGAAAGCTTTGCGCCTGCACTCTTTGCCGATATTTCATACATTAAAAAAGACGGCACGGGAATTATCACTTCATCTCCCGGCAAAATAAATGCCGTAGTAAGCATTTCTATTATTTCATCGGAGCCGTTTCCCAAAACGATATTGTTATATGAAACTCCAAGATGCTTTGAAAGCCTGATTACGAGTTCACGCCCGCTTCCGTCCGGATAACGGTTTAGTCCCAAAAGTACTTTCTCAACAGCCTTAACAGCCATAGGAGATGGCCCGAGAGGATTCTCGTTTGAAGCCAATTTTATAGACCCGGAAATCCCGTATTCTCTCTCAAGCTCTTCAATAGGCTTTCCGGGAACATATGGCTTTATTGAAAGAATATGTTCAGGAGCTTTAAGTTTCATATCTATTTTTCCTGTCTTTTACTACCATTACTGATTCAAAGCTGCCAGTCTGCCGCTTTCAAGGGCTTGCATATTAAGAGGTATCAGTTTTTCCTTGCTTGAAAATTCGGCTTTGACGCACTTTTTCAATATCTCAAAATCCACTATCTTGCTGCGGGCAACAAACGCTCCCAGAGCAACAATATTTGCAGCTTTCATACTTCCTATATCTTTTGCAATATCCGATACGGCAACCTTTATTTCATCCACATCCTTGCGGCCTGAATCAATTTGAATGAGCGAACTGTTTATCATGATTACACCACCCGGTTTAACAACAGGTGCGAATTTTTCAAGCGAAGGCCGGTTCATGGCAACTAAATGCAAAGGATTTCCCACAATCGGAGAAGCTATTGGTTTGTCGCTTATTACAACCATGCAATATGCCGTCCCACCCCTCATTTCCGGACCGTACGAAGGAATCCAGACAACTTCATAACCTTCTTCCATGGCAGCTTCTGCAAGAATCTTTGCGGAAAAAAGAATACCCTGTCCTCCGAATCCGGCAAACATTACTTCACGTTGCATTAATTTCCTCCTTCCGCTTTTTCCGGAGTTTTGTATTCACCTATCGGATAATAGGGAAGAAGAGTTTCCTCTGCCCATTTTATTGCATCAACAGGGGTAAGTCCCCAGTTTGTAGGACATGTGCTGATAAGTTCTACAAAGCTGAAACACCTGCGCTCAAGCTGATATTCAAAAGCTGTTTTTATCGCTTTCTTTGCTTTTACAATATACTTTGGCTTTATGACGGATTGCCTTGCAATATAAGCCGGAGTCTGAAGAGCCGAAAGTAATTCAGAAACTTTTATGGGCATCCCGACATCTTCGACATTGCGACCAAAAGGAGAAGTAGTTGTTCGCTGACCCGGCATGGTTGTGGGTGCCATCTGGCCGCCGGTCATCCCGTAAACCGCGTTGTTTATAAATATGGTGGTAAATTTCTCCCCCCTGTTTGCAGCATGGATGATTTCACCCATACCAATGCTCGCAAGATCGCCATCGCCCTGATAAGTAAAAACCACAAGATCAGGGCGAACCCTTTTTATTCCGGTCGCCATTGCCGGAGCACGGCCATGAGCTGCTTCCTGAAAGTCAAATGTAAAATAATTATAAGCCATTACCGCACATCCCACAGGCGCAATACCGACCGTTTTCCCCGCAATGCCAAGCTCATCAATTACTTCAGCTACAAGCCTGTGAGCAACCCCGTGAGTACAGCCGGGACAATAATGAGTAATCTCATCAGAAAGGCAATCCGGTCTTATATATGTTTTTCCCATTAGTTATATTTTACTCCTTGTTATGATAACTTCATGCATAGAGTAATCTGGCAAGGTATCAATGTTGATATCCGTTATGAAAGATATGACCTGACCACATCCATTATTTCTTCAGGTGTCGGCACATTACCACCACAGCTTCCGTACCATTCGACAGGACACCTTCCACGAACACATCTTTCAACGTCTTCAACCATCTGCCCCATGCTCATCTCAATACTTAAAGCCATTTCACAGCCTTTTTTAGATGCAGCTTCCAAAACTGCTTTTTCCGGAAAAGGAAATAATGTTTTAGGCCTTATCATGCCTATCTCGATTCCTTCGTCTTTCAGATTGTCAACAGCTGTTTTACAGACCCTGCTCATTGTTCCATAACTTACAATAAGCAACCTGTAATCATTATCAGTATTGTATGATTCCCACATGACGTCTTCGCGTTTCATGCGATTATATTTTTCTTTAAGGGTCAGGTTGTTATTATTCAGCACAACCGGATCCAAAAAAAGTGATTTAACAATATTTTTCTTTTTACTCTTTCTTGCATCCATCCCGGTTGTGGCCCAATCGTCCTTATTGCTGGGCTCTGACTTTAAGTGATCGGGAAATTCCACAGGTTCCATCATCTGCCCTATAAGCCCGTCTCCAACAATCATAACGGGATTTCTATATTTCTCCGCAAGAGGAAAAGCCATCATTACCATCTCAACTGCTTCCTGAACACTGGCAGGCGCCATAACAAGCAACCTGTAATCTCCATGGCCGCCTCCCTTTGTTGCCTGAAAATAATCGGCCTGAGAAGGTAGAATTCCTCCTAAACCCGGTCCACCCCTCATGATATTCACAAACACCGCCGGACACTGTGCACCTGCAATATAGCTTATTGCCTCGCTCATCAGACTTATCCCAGGACTCGAGGATGTCGTAAATACCCTTTCACCGCAAGCTGCTGCGCCAAAGACCATGTATCCTACGGCAACTTCGCTCTCACCCTGCAAAAAGACACCACCGGCTTCCGGCATGCGGTGTGAAAGATACTCCGAAACTTCAGACTGAGGAGTAATGGGATAGGCAAAGTAGTTCAGGCAACCTGCTCTGATTGCCGCTTCACCTATTGCTTCATTTCCCTTCATCAAAATTTTTCCCATGTTCTTTCTCCCGTTTATTTCATACTATGTTGGTGTCATCTTTGGTTTCGGTTATGCTGATGGCTACATCAGGGCACATAATACAGCAAGTTGAACAAAAAACGCAGTCCTCAGGGCGCACCTGTAAAGCAGGGAAATAACCTTTTTCATTCACATCAGTCGAAATTTCAAGAACATTTTTTGGACACACATCCACACACAAACCGCATCCCTTGCATTTGTCTAAATCAATATAATGTTTATAAGCCATGCAAACTCCCTAACCAACTATAAGCCGTATTTTTTACAAGTCCGTTATTTTTATCCAGGGCGGAACAAGCTGCCTTTTTAATGTCAAAACCGGGCATGAAAATCGTTTTATATCCACTTTGCCCGAAAGTGAAGAAGGAATTGTTATAAATTCCAGCAAAAGCCCGGTATTATCCGAAACTGTGGAAACAAATTCATAACCCTTATATATAGTATCAACGGTCGTCTCATTAATAAGATTTGCATTCCCGATAATACCGTTTATACGCATCCCGGAAACTTTTTCTATTCCGTCTTTTATTTCTATACATCCTTTTAAGGTATCGGTAAAAGGCCTGTAAGGATTTATTACCTGCAATAAACGATATGACCGCCCCTTAAAGGCATCTCCAAGAGCTGCAAGCACCGTAGCCCCTGTTTTATCTCCTCCTACATCCAGTATCGTAAGCTGGCGTGGCTTTCTTATAAGTCCTGAAACAGCAGGAGCTAATATGGCAAGATCGGCCTGAAGATATTTTTCCGGAGGTAAAACAACCTCGATGCCAAGCTTAATGAGCTGTTTTCTTGCTTCACGCGTCCGAAAATAAGGGTTTACAAGATCAAGATCCGCAATACTTACATCTATCCCGGCCAGTTTTCTGTTAACCGCAAGATTTATAGAAATTTCGGTTTTTCCACTGCCGTAATTTCCTACTATTACAACAATTCCCTCAAGCAGGATATCCATATTCACCAACTGCCGCAAAACACCCGGGATCATTAAATAATAATCTATTTAAATCAGACTATTACATGTTTAAGTTTCCAATTATTTAAAACGTAAGTATTCTAAATATTTTTTAATCAAGTTTATGTCAAGACATTTCAAATTCCTGAAAATCCGCAATTGGTTCGCATAAAGCTACTATAATATTTCGCATTGACAAAAATATAATTGTATTACATATGTTTGCGCAGAGAAAAAGGGGGCTTTTATTAATATGCCCTTTTTTTGCAGATTAGACTTCCGTTAAAACCGATCATTATCACTTTTATGCTGCAATACAAACAAAGACGTTTGTAGCAATACTTTATAAAAGTCTATCTTTTATTTCTTTGAAAAACCCATACAAGGCGGATTACGATTCTACTATGAGACAATTTGTTGTAAGCATATTATATATCCTGGTGGTGGTGTTTATTTGGGGCATAATAGCAACTGCTGCCGAACTGCCGGGCACTGTCCAGCCAGGACAAATCGAACAGCAGTTCCAGCAGCAACCAAAGCTACGAACCGACCGGCCGGATCGAATTGTAGTACCGGAAGCAGACCAACTTGTACCATCGAATGCACAGGATATAAGGTTTAAGCTTAACCGGATAGTGATTGAGGGTGCGACCGTCTATTCTGAAAAAGACCTGTTGTCCGATTACCAAAGCCATCTGGGCAGGGAGATCTCGCTTGCCGATATTTATCAAATTGCTTCTGCACTGACTGCAAAATATCGTAATGACGGTTATATCCTGTCACGGGTTGTTGTCCCTGCACAATCGGTTGAAGACGGCCAGATCAGCTTAAAGGTAATTGAAGGCTACATAGCAGGCATTACTATCGAAGGAGCAGATGACGATCAGCGCAAGCTGGTACAGAATTATGCAAAAAAGATCCGGCAGTGTCGTCCGCTTAAAAATAAAGTACTGGAGCGCTATTTGCTGCTGATAAATGATCTGCCTGGTGCATTCGCGCCGGCCGTGATCAAACCCTCTCAAAAAGAACCGGGTGCTTCGGAAATAATCGTGCAACTTGTTCAAAGCAAGGTTCAGGGTGGGCTGTCTCTGGATAATCGGGGCGGCGAATTGTTGGGGCCCATGAGAATATCCGCAGACATTGGACTAAACTCGGTGCTCGGTTTGCAGGAAAGAACTACGCTGAGATATGTGACCAGCGGGAATGAGAAGCTCAAGTTTGGCTCCATTTCGCATGAGGAAAATCTCGGAACAGAAGGCGGTAAATTGAATTTGTCCCTTTCTGCCGTTGATTCCAAGCCAAAAGAGATGGCCTTTATCCCGCTGAATCTCGAAACGTCTTCCCAATCCGCCGCACTTTCATACAGCTATCCTTTGATTCGCAACCGGACTGAGAATCTTTACTTACGCGGTACCTTTGCCGCTCATGAAGGGAAAACACGTGTTTTCGGTGTTACAGACACGCGCGACCGCATACGCGCCTTAAGATTAGGCGCTACCTTTGACCTCGCCGATGCCTGGGGCGTCAACCTGCTGGATATTGAACTGAGCCAGGGTATCGAGGGGTTGGGTTCTTCCAAAAATAACGACTTGATGCTTTCTCGTTCGGAAGGCCGGGTCGATTTCACCAAGGTGGCGTTATATGCAGCCAGACTTCAATCCTTGGCGCCGCACTGGTCGCTTTTGGTAGCAGCCAACGCGCAGTATGCATGGACAGATCTGTTGTCTCCCGAGCTCTATAGTTTTGGCGGAGAACAAATCGGTCGCGGCTACGATCCGTCGGAACTGGTGGGCGATAATGGTTTAGGGATGAAGCTGGAATTGCGTTATAACGGCGCTATGACGGTCCGTCGTTTGGCATGTTCGCATACAGGATATGCTTTCTACGATGCCGGTATAGTTTACCAGCGATCGCCGGGAGGCCTTTCCTCTTCGGAATCCGCAGCTTCTGCCGGACTGGGCCTGAGAATGAACCTGGGACGAAATGTTTTCTGTTATGCCGAATTGGCGAAACCGCTTACGCGCAAAGTGTCCGCTGAAAGAGACCGGGATATAAGGGGCTATGCGGGGCTTTCCATTCGTTACTAAATATTTTGGCGATACCGGATTAAAGAGGTTAAAAATATGAAGAAGATACAAACTGCTGATAGGCCTGCATATAGTTGGAGTTTTTATTTTGCATTGAATCTGCTGGCGGCAACTATTATATTTGTCGGATTAATCCCGGCAGCGCATGCTGCCCCCGAAGACGGAGTAATTCGCGCCGGAAGTGCAAACATTGTTGAACAGGGCAGCACAACCCTTATCCAGCAGAGCAGTCAGCGCGCTGTAATCGACTGGCGCGGTTTCAGCATACAACAAAACGAAGATGTCCGTTTTGCCCAGCCTTCCGTCAGTTCCGCCACACTCAACCGCGTTACCGGCAATCAGGAATCTGTCATTCTTGGCCGGATGGATGCAAATGGCCAGGTGCTTCTTGTTAACCCGAATGGCATTATCTTTGGAAAAGGCGCCCAGATCAACGTCGGCAGCCTGATCGCCAGCACCTCCAATCTCAGCAACGAGAATTTTATGCAGGGAAAACTGGTGTTCGACCAACCGGGCCAACCTGGTGCCGGGATCATCAATGCCGGCACCATCACCGCCGCCGAGAGCGGTCTGGTTGCTCTGGTGGCCCCGCATGTACGTAATGACGGCCTGATTCAGGCCCGATTGGGCAAGGTCTTATTGGGTGCGGCAGATACTTTTACTATTGATCTTTACGGTGACGGACTGATTAAGCTTGCATTGAGTGATGCATCTCTGACCCGGCTCAAAGATGCTCAGGGACAACCGGTAAAAAGCCTTATCAATCAGGCAGGCACAATTGATGTTGATGGCGGTCAGGCGGTTTTGGTAACTGCCGAAACAGCCAAAGGCATGCTGGACAGCCTTATTAACATGAGCGGCACGATTCTCGCTGACAGCGCCGTTCAGGAAGGCGGCCGCATCCTGCTGCTGGCCCGTGGCAGCAATGCGGACATCAGCGGCAATCTGAGCGCCAGAGGAACTAAGGGAGGACAGATCGAGGTGCTTGGTGATCAGGTGCATCTCACTTCTTCGGCAAAACTTGATGCAGACGGTGTTTCCGGCGGCGGTACATTGCATGTAGGCGGTTCATATCAGGGCGGCAGTAACACTTATCGTTCGCAGAATACGCAAATTGATGACGGTGCGATACTGAGCGCCGACGCTCTCAGCCGTGGCAATGGAGGAGAAGTGGTGGTCTGGTCGGACGGCCATACGGCTTATTCCGGCAGTATCTCTGCTCGCGGCGGTGCAGAGGGCGGCGATGGAGGTGTCGTCGAGGTTTCCGGTAAGCAGATGCTGGACTTCAATGGCATGGTCGATGCCGGAGCAAGCAATGGTAGAGCAGGCTCACTTCTTCTGGACCCCTATGATTTCATCATCGGTATGGCCGAAGCCAGCCTCATCAACCGTGTGCTTCGCACCGGAACAAGCACCTCTGTGCGTGCGGATAAAGATATTTATGTCAATTATGTCATCGACGGGCGCGGCCGGTATGCGGGTGGCGGGCTGACCCTGTCTGCCGCTAAAGATATCAATATCAACGATTACATCGTAACTAATAATGGCGCCATCAATCTGTATGCCGGGTCAGGTACGGTCAGCCTGGCGCAAGGCAAGTTGGTTTATGCCGGTACGGCTCCGATCACAGTGCGCAGCGGCTCCACACTCACCAATGCTTCCTATCTCACAAGCGGCCTGCTTTCGCTGATCTCCACACAAGGGTTAGTTAACATAAACCATGGAATCGACGGTTCCATCGGGGATCTGTTTATTCAGGCGGAAGAAGACGTAAATATAAACGAACCCATTGTCAGCCTGAGCGATGGCAACACAGTCGAGGTCATTGCCGGAAATAACATAATAATTAATGCTCAGATCGACGGACGTCCGGCCCTTGACAGTAATCCTAACGGAACCGTTACTATGAGTGCCGGTAAGAACATCGATCTGAATAAAAGCATACTTGCCAACTTGATCAACCTGTCCGCCAATCTCGGTACAATCAATGCGCCCACGATGAAGGCAGGCACGGTTACTTTGGATAACAATGGAATTCCAATGGTTGAAGGGCTGTTTTCCGGAACCGGGCCGATTTCGTTGACTACCGGCGGGAATCTCTCAAGCGGAATCTATGTTTCCACCGGTCCTGTTTCCATCCGGTCCACCGGAGGCGATGTAAATGTTGACACAAAACTTGCTGAAATTCTGGGCAATGTGTTAATTGCCTCGGATACCGGTTCCGTAAATGTCGATCAGGAGATCGCCAATATCCGTTCAGGAAGCGACCTGACCATAATAGCCGGTAATGATATCAACCTCAACAAACAGATAGATGCCCTGGATGACACCAACCCGCTTTCCATCACACCTGTTCCCGACGGACATGTGACTTTAGCTGCAGGAAATAACGTCAATTTATATAAGGATCTTGCTACATATGATGGAGCCGTCAATGTTGCGGCAACAAACGGCACGTTCAATATCGCATGGGACAACACAAACAGCAGAACATACCGGATACAGAGCGGTTCTGCTCCGATCACGGTAATCACAGGAGGAAACTTATCCACCGGTTATGCACCCCTAACTGCTTTTGAACCACCGGACATACCCGATGATGTTAACGAAACTGATTACCTGAAAGCCTATATTGCCGATCAGCTTAAGCCTTATGTGGCGTTTTCCACTACCGGTAAACTCAGCCTTACTTCAACCGGTGGTGATGTCACCGTTGATGCACCGATCCCCGATACAACAGGAGAGATTGCATTGACCGCGGCGGACAAGATCGTCGTCAATCATAAAGTCATAAGCCATAATCAGCCGATTACACTGACAGCCGGTGCCGGCGGAATAGTGGTTAACAGTACAGACGATACTTATGGAATAAACGGGATAGGTTTAAGCCCTGCGATCGACTCGGGCAGCAGCTCTTTGACATTGAGAGCTTTGGGAGACATATCCGTCACAACCATAAACGGGATTGCGGCCGGCGGGAAGCTGACAATCGATACGCGCGGCAAAATCCTGCAAGGCACTGTTTTTGGCTATTTGTATATACCTTCCGAAATCGAATTGATTGCAGACGGCGGCATCGACTCCTTCAATGCAAGATATTCCCCCAAAATCAGCGCTACATCGTCTGGCGGAGCCATTAATCTCGAGGTTTTCAATCCGGGACAACTGGTCATCAACGCCTTTTCTCCTACTGCAGGAGATGTGTTTACCGGTGGGTTGATCGGCCAGGACGTCAATATTTATGCAGGCCGGGATATCAATCTCAGCAACGTCTATGAAGGTGGGAACCTGGTGCTCAATGCCGGAAGAGATGCAAATCTGAACACTTTTATTATAGACAGTATGAATGTGACCGCTGTCGGAAATATATATTTCAGCGAAGTCGGATTGACTGCTCTCGAACCGACCGTCTGGTTGAGAGGAGGTGACCTGATAGCCAGATCAACAGGGGGTGACATAAGTTTCGGAATTTTACCCGATGATTATTCGGCCGTTCATATCGGGAACGCAAAAAACCTGACACTGGCTGCCTACGGATCAGTAACACTGGGTTTGCTGGAAACACTCGGCCCTGTGAGCATTACTGCAAGAACCGGAGATATCACTCTACGCAACGATATCGGGCCTCCCGTTCAGTATTATGATTCAATTGATGACATCTTTTATGCGAGTTATGATCAGTCCCTTTCGGAGATTTATTCGGGTTATGATACGGGGCAACCTTCATTTGACCCGACAGGCAACGGCCCGGCATCCCTGCTTCTGGATGCCGGCGCTAATATTTTTATGAAGGGCGCCAAAGCCGCCGGTACGGTGACCATTATCGCCGGAGGAACTCTGACGCCCACAAAGGGTATTTACTCCGGCACCACAAACGGAGTCAGTATTACCGCCAATAACGGTGCTTTGATTTTTACCGGTACATCTTTCGGCGATATACCGTTGGACACTCAGGCTCAGTTGAAAACCCCGAACAACGTAGCGCCGGCCATTATGCCGGGACCCCGGGTGGATCCACCCGGTTTACCAGGTGCTCTTACGGCTCTTCCCGCGTTGCCGCCTGATCTTGTTAATGTATCAGGAAGCGGTGCTCCGGGAGCATCGGGAGCTAATGATAGTCTTTCGGAAAGCGAAATTGAAGCCATGAGGGCGGCCGGTAATGCCGGTCTGAGTGAAATCATCCCCGATGAGGATGAAAAGAAGGATGAAGAAGAGAATAATATAAATATCCTGGAATTAGCCGGCGGGCGCGGTGTCGGCCAGACAACGGATTTCGGACGTGAATAACAGTAACCAAAAAGCACACGGGATAAGATTCGCATCCCTTTTCCTGTGTGTAATGCTTTTCTGGACCTGGCCGGGTTCGGCTAAATCTTCTGAGCCCACTGCCATTCCGCAACTTCGGATTGAGACCGGTATGCATACTACCCTTATCAGGCGCGTACTGCCTGATTTGCCACGTAACCGTCTCATCACCTGTTCCGATGACAAGACCGTCAGAGTCTGGCAAATGCCTCAGATGCGTTTATTATCCGTACTTCGCGTTCCCATCGATCCAGGCCATGAAGGTCAGCTTTACGCCATTGCGGTTTCACCTGACGGCAAGACCGTGGCGGCAGGCGGATGGACGGGCTGGGACTGGGACAAAAAAGCCTCCGTCTACTTTTTCGATGTGATAAGCGGCCAGCTGACCCGCCGCCTGGGCGGTTTTGACAATGTGATCAATGCGCTGGCCTGGATGCCGGACGGCGAGCATCTGGCAGTCGGATTACAGGGATATTCCGGATTTAGGATACTGCGCTTAGAAGATGGCAAAACGGTCGCAGCCGATGTCGGGTACCAGGACGATGTAATGGATCTGGACATCAGCCGCAGAGGCCGCATAGTCGTAACGGCCCTGGATGGCTTCGTACGGCTGTATGACCACAAATTCAAACTGATCGGCCGTCGTGTTATCCCTGGAGGCAAGAAACCTGTCTCAGTGCGTTTTTCGCCGGATGCTGAGAGAATCGCCGTCGGATTCATCGACGTTCCGGCAATTTCGGTGATTTCAGCGAAGGACCTTTCGTTGATATATCATCCTGATACCGGCCAAATCGAGCACCAAGTGGGTTTTACAAGCGTTGTGTGGTCATCCGACGGTTTGTCCCTCTTTGCCGGCGGCCAGTATTCCGGTGAAGGACTTAATCCTGTTTATCGCTGGAAGAATCGGGGGAAGGACGCACCGGAAAAAATTTCACTTACTCATAACCGCATTTTAGAAATCCAGCAGATGCCGGACAACAACATTGCTTTTGCCTCGGAAGACCCGGGAGTGGGCGTTTTGGGGCCGGACGGTAAATTAAAGTTATTCCGGGGTCCGGATATCGCCAACTTCAGCCGCGCTCAGGAGTGTTTTGCATTATCAGCCGATGCCTCGGTGGTGCGCTATCCGCTGGATAAAGGCAACAGCACACAACTAAGCTTTGCGGTGTTTGGTAGCGGAGACCAGGATACGGACAAAACTCCTGAGGAACCGCTGTTTGCACCGATCCTTGAGGCCGAAGGCATTATGGTTTCAGACTGGAAGGACAGCTTTTCGCCCAAAATCAACGGCAAGCCGCCCAGGCTTGAGGATTACGAATTTTCGCGTTCTTATGCCATTGCTCCCGACAGTAAGAGCGTCCTTTTAGGTACCGAGTGGGCGGTGCGTTTGCTGCGGCCCGATGCCTCTGAAATATGGCATGTCAAACTGCCTGCTGTGGCCTGGAGTGTGAATGTCAGCCGCAACGGCCTTTTCGCAGTAGCGGCGCTTTCGGACGGCACGATCCGCTGGTATGGCACGCAGGATGGCCGGGAGCTGCTGGCCTATTTTCCGCATCGCAACGCACGGGACTGGATTGCATGGGTACCCGACGGCTATTACATGTCCTCCGTATACGGCGATAATTATGTCGGCTGGCATCTTAACCGCGGGAAGGATCTTGCCCCCGATTTTTACCGTGCAGTACAATTTGACCGCATACTCTATCGTCCCGATGTAGTAACATCATCGTTTCGCGCCGCGCTTGGTCCTGTTAGAAGTAGCCTGGAAACGACAACGCAAAACGCTGACTTCCGGATCACCAAATTGCGTGAAATAGCGCCGCCAAGGCTTTTGCTGAAGGCGGTGAGCTTGCCGGAAGAGAAGGACGGTCATTTCCGGATGTCATTCGAACTTATGGGTGAAAAGAATACGCTCGGTATCCAGGAATATAGTATATTCGTCAACCACATTCCGGTAACCCCGGCTAATGAGCGCACGCTGACCGGTGACGAAACCGATTATTTTCGCCGCGTTTTTCATCTCGAGCTTCCCGCCCGTGATAATGAGATCCGGGTAGAAGCCTTCAACGGAGTGTCGATGGGGGTTGCACAGATCTATGTAAACATTTCCGGAGATGTGCGTCCAACACCTGTAAAAGGCAATCTCTACATGCTGGCTGTTGGTGTCAATAAATTCCCCGCTCTGCCCAAGCGCAACTATCTGGAGTATGCCGCGCAGGATGCGGAAGAATTGGGGCGGGAATGGAAAATACGCTCTGCAGAAAATTATTTGAAAATTTTCATTCATACCATTTCCGATCACAGCGCAGATAAACCGGATAGGGAAACAATAGTATCTGCTCTGAAGTTCGTGGAGCTTGCCGGTCCGGATGATACGGTGGTGATTTTCCTTGCCTCTCACGGTCTGAGTGATTCGGCCGGTAATTACTACTTTGTACCGCGTGATGTACTTCCACAGGATATTACAAATGCGCTTAAAGGCAAAAAAGCTGCCTCGCTGATTCCCTGGACGGTCTTCTTTGACGCCCTGCGAGATGCGGCCGGACGCCGTGTACTGATAGTCGACACATGCCAGGCACGCAGCATCGAGGGTAATTTTGAGCCGCATTCACTTATGAAGCGCTCTGCCGCCTCGCAGTTTGCTTTGATCGTAGCTTCCAAAGGCAACGAGGAATCACAGGAATACGCACCGGCCAAACACGGGCTTTTCACTTATTCCCTGTTAAACGCTCTGAGGCCCGATGCAGACGCGAACCGAGACGGATGGGTATCTCTTAAGGAGGTCTTTAATTATGCCTTACCGATAGTGGAAGAACTTCGTCACAAGCAGACTGGGCCTCAAACGCCACAAATGGTATCACCGCAGGTATTATCGGATATGCAGGTGATGCCCAGCGGTTTATCGGATTCCGGAAAGGGGAGCAATAACCGATGATTTTCCCGGCAGGTCAGACTTTTGCCAGACTGAAATGCTTCATATCGTCTCCGGTGCTTTCAATTATTTATTATAAAAGAGGTACACAATGAAAAGAAGAAATGTTTTGGCTGCCGTTTTGATCCTTTTCATATTTCAGTATGCTTTTGCTCAGGAAGAAGGGGAATTAAATTTTCAGACCACTGAACAGGGCATTATTAAATCACTGACAGCAGATAATCCCAAAATAAAAACACGCTCTCTTTCTGAAACGAAAACCCGCGGTATCAAAATAGTCGGACTGGAAAATAATCAGATCACCCATCAGGAAATTATGGTTTCTGATGATGCACCAACCCAATCCGTTAATCTGAAAATCGAATTTGATGTCAATTCATATAACATCCGGCGGGATTCATACGATCTGCTGGATAAACTTGGAAAGGCGCTGACTTCGGACAAGCTGAAGGAACAAGCGATTTTGATCAAGGGGCATACGGATTCCGACGGTAATGATGACAATAATCTGAAACTCAGTTTATACCGCGCCCGGGCTGTCAAATCCTATCTGCTGGAAAAGTTTTCAATTCCGGAATCCAGACTGAAAATCTATGGTTACGGCAAATCCATGCCGTTGGTGCCCAATATCAATCCAGCAAATAAACAACTCAATCGAAGGGTTGAAATAGCAGTAGATGACAATTGATATGAGTTTAATTTTTTATGATTAGGCAGGATTGAACTTAAGAAAAACGGGAAATATTCGGTATCCGATACCTTGCAGAGATCAGCCAAAATGGGACGTTTTGAAACTGGCTCAGTATAATAGTATAACAATAATAAAATATTATCATACCGGAATTCCGTTATTCCGCTTTAGAATAAAAATTCAAATGGTATTGCTGATACATTTAGTTCCATTTTGAATAACGCCAGTCCATAAATTTCAAAAATGTATAGACGAACTTATTAATATGGAAAATAAGAGCCAAAAGCGGACTTGCCCCCTGGCTTTTATTCACCCGCCTGTGTTTTTTTTATTTCTTCGATTTTCACTTTCTAATACCTTTTTTATCCTTGATTACAATAAAATCATAAATCGAAGCAGCGAACTGACCGAAGTTTGTTAATTGAAGTTTGAATCCACAAAAATCGCTGTTCTTCAGGATGATTGTTTTCTTCAAGACCAGAAATAGGCATAACATGTGAAAGAAGTTCTGCAAAATATATGTTTGAACTATTGCAATCTATAACATTTCCTTCTTCTTTGTTTTCGTTTACATATGACCGGACATCATCTATTAGTTGCTTTATGGATGTATAAATTTTAATTCTTTCAATTGCTAATGCCTTTTCAAGTTCTTGGCAGAGTGTTTCGATAGCATCAATATACATTTTAATATTCATTATTTTTCACCATTAGTTAATTTTTTAGAAGTACAACAATTAAAATAAGTAATCTTTTATTTTCTTGCTTAAAACAATATTGGTTTGTTAAATGGTTATTCTTCTACATTCTTATTTGTTTAAAATCAAATAATTATTCTATAATACTTAATTGTGAACGGCAGGATGAAGCTTTTTATAATATTAAGCAAAAGAAACGGAAGAATGGGATGAGATCGTGTGTTTCGTTTATCAAAATTGATGATGGATGGATAGTGGCTTAGAAAGTGAAAGGATATGCGCAAGAAAAGAAGGGGTGGGTCCATTTTTTGCGCGACCAGTTGAAAAATTACAACTACAAACTACCAGCTGGTGCGGACGCCAGCAACAGTGATGCTTTTGGAATAAATGGGACGTTTTGAAACTGGCTCACAAGCATTATTTGCAAACAACGTTCCGTCCAACCTTAGAGAGGATATAACCAACGATGCAAAATAGCACCAAAGAGTGTAAAGTGGTATGTTACGTGGGTAATGATGGCTTAACAGTTTTGCGTTGTCCAAAATGCGACACCACCAAAACAATCGATACCAACAGTCAGAACTTTGCGTTCAAAACCTTTAAGGCAAATTGTAAGTGTGGGGTATTGATTAAAGGGCAAATTGAATTTAGACGATACTACCGCAAAACAGTCCGTCTTTCAGGTTTTTATCTTCACCGAGAAACCGGAATAAGAGGGGATATTATAGTGGCAAATATTTCCCTAATGGGAGCTGGGTTCAGTTGTCTCGGAAAGCATAACCTTCAAAAGGGAGATCAACTGGACATAACGTTCACTTTAGACAACCCCAAGAGATCGACTGTTACACTCTGGGTGGAAGTACAAAGCATTAATGAGAAATTAGTCGGCGTAAAAAGGCGTGACAGCGAAATACAACAGCCAGATTTGGGGTTTTATCTAAGATAACCAGTAAATGGCGAAGCTGTTAGGTTTTAAGGTCTAATAATACTTCCTTGTTTATAGGCTTTGGGATTATCTCATATAATTGATTTCTGAAATAGCTTAGAAAGCCAACAAGCAGCTTCTGTCAATAAACCGGCAGGGGGATAGTGCGTTTCGCCCTTTAGTTTTACAGTTTCTTTTAATTCAAGCCATAATAAGCTTATTTTTTTAAATTTTCGGTTAAGATATTTTTACATATCACAGTTTTTCCCAAACCTTTGGTAAGAAGAAGATATGAAGGAGTTGCTTTGATCTTGGAGCACTGTTCCTGTTGTGAATTTCTTCCTTCCTGAAACAAAGCATCCAGCAATTTTAATAGGTGTACTTCCTTTCAAAGGATAATCCTTATCTACTGAAGTCAACAGTTCGAACCTTTTCATAAAAATATTAGATTTCTAATACAAATCGTGATATTCAAAAAAGAGTTCACTTCCTTTTTAGAAGTATAACGACAAACGTATTCAAAACGATTTCGGAGGGCGTAATGCATTTCAAATATTTGAAACTCTTTTTCATTGTCTTTTTAGTAACCGGATGTAGCAGTGCTACGAAATATTACGAAAAGCAAACGCCCTCAGACATCTTGCAATCGGAACAAAAAGAAGTCAATGTAAGAGTCTTAGCTGAAGCAACTGAGTGGCTGAATTCAGGGGCAATCGTCAAAGCCGGCCAACAGTATAGAATTGAAGCTGCCGGCAAATGGCACGGCGGGCTGATTTGTGGCTGGACGGGACCGGACGGGATAGGCGCATCACAGGTATGTGTATGCCACATTGTTCCAGGCTGGAGCATTTCTACACTAATTGCCAGAATAAACGATGATGGCGTTCCTTTTGCGGTTGGAAGCGATTATACGTTTGTAGCTGTGCAAGACGGCATTTTACAGTTTCATATCAACGATCCTTCATCAAGCAGCTCTTCGGTCGGCACTTTCTGCTGGCCATATACAAAAGATAATCAGGGCTTTGTTACCGCTAAGATTTCCATACCACAGATCAAACAGGACATTATTGATGTGAAAATCATTGGATATGATAACGGTATCAAAACCAGCAAACAGGAAGATTACCTTGAAGCCCTGCTTAACGCAAAGAGACAGGCTATTGAAAGAGCTGGTATCGAAGTGAAATCCATGTCAAAAGTTAAAAATTTTAAGTTGGAAGAAGACTACATCGAAACGTATGCAAAATCTATATTACTGCCTGGTTTTGAAGTTATTGATATCGGTTACGGTGAAGGGGGCACATATAATGTTATGCTTATTGGCAAGATAAAAACCGCGGGTCTTTAAATCCTGCAATACCAAAGAGCTTATCATATATCAAGTCAGATATTATACGGCAAATTTATATTATCTCAGTGTTTCAAAACATTACTCCTTATAAAAGAAAACAAAATAGGGAACAATTCCGCTTTTAGCTTCGGTGCTCATCCAAAATTTACTTTAAGCAGTTCGCACCAAAAACCCTGTCAAGTACTTTTTTACTTCTTTTTCATTTTATTCTGCTGAGTATTACTATTATTGTTTTTATTTATTGATACTTGTGTTAGGTGTCCTGGAATTAGATTTTGACAAAAATTACACAACTATGGGAGTTTTTAAAACCAAATTTTTTATGAGCACCGAGGTTCCCGTGATTGAAAAACATTTGCTTTGATTGTGATAGCTTGTTTGATCTATTTTATATACCCTATTTTAAAAAAACATCTTAAATCATTTTTTCAAGAATTTGAGAAAAGTCACACGTTTCTTTGGGCGTATTAATAGCAACTATATTACTGATTGGTTCTCAGTGCATGGACGACCTTTCAAAAAAAACTGAGCCGCCTTGGTATTGAAATAGGAAACGAGATTTCTGCAAGTGCTTCTAACCTTAAAGAAATATTGGAATTAGGGATACCTTTTATTATTATGCTTACAATTAATGACTATTTAAAACATAACAAGGATAATTTTCATTAATATAGAAATAATGGGCTTTTGAAAGCCAAATAACCGCTTTTTATGTATCCATCAATTATTTGCGTATAATTCCAAGGAGATAGGTGTGGCTGATAAAAAAATTGTTATATTATATATTTCCTGCTTATTATTTTTAGCATCAATATTTATCTATGTGCTTTATTTTTTAGATGGGTATGCCAGAGTCCATATCATCATGGAAGGTGGCTTAGTAGAAACGGCAACAGCATTAGGTTATTTTTTATCTGTTCTTTATATTGCATATAAAGGAAGGCTGCCTTTTTTTAAGCATTATTATTATTTTTATATATTAATCCTTTTGTTCGGTTTTCGGGAACTGGATTTTGACAAAAAATTTACAAAAATAGGTATTTTAAAAACCAGATTTTTCGTAAGTCCCGATGTTCCTGTGATGGAAAAAATATTTGGTTTAATTTTGATATCTTTGCTGATTTATCTCGGATATTATATTTTAAAAAACCATATTAAATCGTTTGTTCAGGATTTTAAAAAAAAATCCCCCGTTTCTCTGGGTATATTAATAATAGCTATATTATTGATATTTTCTCGAGTTGTTGATGGAATGTCAAATACATTGAAGCATCTCAGTTTTGAAATGAGAAGCATGCTTCCTACGGATTTTTCTGCATTGGAAGAGATTACGGAACTTGGAATACCTATATTTATAATTCTTACATTTTATGCTTATTTCAAGCATTACAAAAATAATTTACATTAAAAAAGAAAAGTCTTGTGCGAAGAATTGATATTAATAAGATCGAAGAGGCTTTCGAGTTGGAACATCGAGAAATGTATGGTGAACCATGTGACGGCACAGGTCTGAGTCAATATTTTTTAGAAAATGAATGGAAACCATTTATATCAAGAATAACTACTGGAGATGAATTGTGGTTCTTTAGACTTCCCGATGAATGCTGGGAAAAATTAAAGGAACATCAAGGCTATGTAATAATGAGAAATGGTAAAAGCAAGGCAAAAGTGCTTACTAAGTGGAATTAGAAACATGGCTTATTCTCATAAACGTGAAAAAAGCTAACCCGGCTGTTTGAGCAGAGGGCTTCCAAAGTACGGTTGATGAATTTTTCTATCTTTTAATTACCGCTGCTTTTATTTGACTATTTCAGCTTTAAATCGCCCATCCTCAACAGCAACGTTATATAAAAATCTAATCAAAGTAGTTTAAACGGTGATTATATGATGTTCATTGTTTTAGCAGCTTTTTTTACAACGTTAATTTTTGTTTGCTTCGAAGAAGGATGGCGAAAAGGGTTATTGATTCTGGGTATTTCTTTTGTGTCATATATTTCAATAAACTTCATTACTTTTATTATAGGTATTGGTATCGGATATCGTCTTGTTATTAATCAGTTAGTAATAGGAATATGGACTATAGGATTAATTTTGTATTGCATATTTAATGGATACGTAAAAAATATTTAAATATACTTTATAAATTATTTAACAAATTCAATTCAGCAGTTCGCTACACTCCGGCTGAATTTTTTGTTACTCTCTTCCCATCCGTAAAAAATATTTTTCAAAGCATCCGGGAACATTTATTTGTCGGTGAAGGCAATTATTAAAAAAAAGGAAGGGCTGGTAGTACAATACCAGCCCTTTACTACTTTATAAATTTTCAATCGGACATAACTTATTGATTTTATATGGTGGGCGGTACTGGGTTTGAACCAGCGACTTCTACCGTGTGAATATGCTTGATTTTATTAGATATATTTATATACATGCACTATCATATAACAATATATAAGAAATCTATTATTTGCTTTTTATGCTGGTTTTTCGTATTTTACGAGAGTTTTTAATGTTATGGTCATAATTTGGTCACAAAATATTCAGATTGAGGGGGATAGGATGGCCACCCGAAAACCGGACATGTCCCGCCGGCTTCCCCTTCATTAAACCACCTGGGATCATTGCGAGGGGTAGGCAATGAAGAAATACAAGTTATCAAAAGCACTAATACCAATAGTAAATGGAACTTGGGGAACACCGAAGGAGCTTGAACGTCTTGGAATAGCCAAGGAAGATGTTATAAAACTACGTACTATCATGGAAGGCATTGTCAAAGAGAACCGGCTCATAGAATCTCCAGAACTTAAATATTTTTTAGCGCTGTCTGGACATTTTGAAACGCACTACATATACGACGAGGGAAAAATAAAAAAAGATATTACACCCCTTCCTGTTGCGAGTCTTTGCTCTGCATCTCCATATGATAGGGCGCTTCCTCCCACTGGATTGTTTTATGAATACTCTGATGAACTTCAAAACATAGCCAAAAACCTAATTGAGCTTCTATACGAATATGATTTCATAGAAAGATTAAGGAAATGTCCCCATTGCAAAAAATTCTTCATTGCCAAAGATAAGAAGCGAAAAATCTGTTATGAAATGGAATGCAGAAATGGATATCACAGGGAGGATATGAAAAAGCGGCGGAATGATGATCCTGAAAAATACTGTTAATTAAATTTTACACGTTAATCAAAATTCGATTAACATAACTAATTGATTTAACTTAATAATAATTGACATAGATATTCTTTGCTATATATTAGAGCCATGATCATTTGAGATCATGGCTTTTCTTTTTTAAGAAATGAAATCTATGGAGGTTAAAAAAATGGCAAATCAGGAATTGCTTACAATTGAAGAAATGGCGCAACGTCTAAAAGTGCCAAAATCATGGTTATATACCCGGACAAGAATCAAGGGCGGGGACTTCCCCGTTATCAGAGTCGGTAAATATTGCCGGTTTGATGTTGCTGAAGTAATGGCTTTTATAAAAAAAGAATCTGAAAAGGATCTGAAAGCCTAACATGCAGCCAGCAGATACCTTCAGAAGCGAGATTGCAGCTTCCGGCATGGATAAGCTTGATGCTTACAACAAAAGCCTTAACAGAATCCCTGCACCTGGTAACGGCTGTCATCCTTCATTACTATCCGTTTCAAATTATGGTGTAATGGCTGGTTTGAGTCCGGAAAGAATTTGTGATGATATTATGCAGCATGTTCCGGCTGGAAGGCGAAAAGTATCTGTAAGAGAGGTTCAGGATGCAGTTGGTAAAGCTGTAACAGACTGTCATCAAGGCTTTACATTTCAGAAAAGAGAAAAACCTCTTGTCAAAGACGGTCAAAAAACCCTTCAAAAAATCATATCAAAAGCAAAAATTACAGAGGAAGTTGATCTTTGGGAGGCCTCACCTATAAGGCTTTTAGACAAATCAGAAAAGGATATGGTACTACTTTTGGAAGTATTATATCAGCCAGATGATCTTCTTTTTATCGGAGATAGATTCACAGATGGTATTTTAAACAAGTCAATTAGAACAGCTTCAAAATGGATTGAATACTTCCATAATGGCGGCAAAACTTTTCCGCATATTCTTATCAATCCTCTCACCGGGAAACCTGCACCGAAAAAAACAAAAGAAGATGAGGAAACTTATCGTAGTGATGCAAACATTCAATCATATAAATATTGTTTGGTAGAATTCGATAACATTCAACGTGAAGATCAAGTCAAGTTTTGGAATGCCGTTAAACTTCCTATCGTATGTCTTATTGATTCCGGGAACAAAAGCGTTCACGCCTGGCTAGACGTTCAAAAGCTTGCTAATGTAATAACAGCAGAGCAATGGCAATCAGAAATCAAAGATCGACTGTATGATCGAATTTTAAAACCGCTTGGAGTTGATGGAGCTTGTTCTAATCCGGCAAGGATGAGCAGACTTCCGGGGTATTATCGGAAAGAAAAAGGAAACTTTCAAAAACTTTTATGGTTAAGTCCAGAGGGGAAACCTTTATGTTAAATGATTTTGAATCTCAAGTTATGGAATTGGAAGCCAGAGAGCCGGAATCGAAAGAGGCCGAAGGCCAAACCAAAAAATATGTGGGAGTGACCCTTATAGATTTTTTGGGATACAAATTCCCACCGCGCAAAAATTTACTTGGCCCGTGGTTACCTCAACAGGGCCTTGTTATGGTTTACGCTTGCCGTGGAGTTGGCAAAACATACTTTGCATTAAATGTGGCTTATGCTGGGACGTCCGCAGGTTCTTATCTTGGCTGGAATGTGCAAGAGCCGTTCGGCGTACTTTACATAGATGGTGAGATGCCGGGGCCTGTAATTCAAGAGCGGTTAGCACAAATAGTTGCAAGTTCAGATTTTGAGCCGTTAGCACCCTTTATACTTCTAACTCCTGACTTACAACCTGAAGGCATGCCAAGGATAGACACAGAGAAAGGACAGGCCGTTATAGACTCCTTTCTAAGTGATGAAATCAAGCTGATTGTTATAGATAATATTTCGACTTTAACGAGCGCAAAAGAGAATGAGGCAGACGGCTGGACTCCTGTGCAGGCATGGGCCTTGAGGCAACGAGCAAAGGGCCGTTCTGTGTTGTTTATCCATCATGCTGGGAAAACCGGAGCACAAAGAGGAACGAGCCGCCGCGAAGATATACTTGATACTGTTTTAGCCTTGCGGCGTCCAATTGATTATAACCCGGAGCAAGGGGCTGTGTTTGAGATCCATTTTGAAAAGGCCCGCGGACTTTATGGGGATGATGTGAAACCGATTGAAGCGTCTCTTATCGCAAATGAAGGGGGTAAAATGTCATGGGCTGTTCGTAATGTTGAGGATAGTAATTTTATCAGAGTTGTAAGCCTTTTAAATGAAGGCATGATACAAGCAGATATAGCTGCGGAACTCAGCTTGAATAAATCAACGGTATCCCGGCATGTGAGGAAGGCAAAAACACAGGGACTTATCATAAAAAAGGGTTTTGCTTTATGAGTACTGAATCGAAAAGTTGCACAGTTGCATTACATAGGGCGTGCAACCATGCAACTTTTACCCAAAATGACGCAACCGAATATGCAACCAAGATACAACCTACAAACCTAAAAGCCTTGGCTATAGCCGTTTTACAGCGCAACCTAATATGCAACCAAGATGCAACCGTAGCTAAAATAACAAGCAACTTTTTTCCCGAAAAAAGCACCCAAAAGTTGCATAGGAATTGCGCCGTTGAGATTAGTCCTCAAAAAGAAAAATCTCTTGCTTGCTATTGTTGCAAAGGTTCTGACTTCTGGCTTTCAATCCATGGCAAATAAACCTGCAGGCTTTGTCATCCGCCTGCACATGAAAGACTTGAGGTAGAACAATGTTAATAAATGTTACCCCTGAAATGGTAGAAGCAGATATCCAAGCTTTTGAAATCCGCTTACAAAAAGCACAGGATAGTCTTGCAGAGTTGCCGGAAGGATACTTACCATATCCTGAATATAAAAAACGGGAAAAAGCAAGACATGAACATCAAGAAGAAATAAGTCATGTAAATTGTCTTATTGGCTTAGCAAGAGAAGCTTTATAAACATAATAATGTTATTGAGTTAAGACAAAAGTCTTTTTATATTGATGGATTGATATGGAGGGTAAAATTTATGGCAAGAAAAAACTTAACTCCCACAAAAAATGAACTTGCGAGATTTAAAGCTATGAGTGACCTTGGCTTAACACCACATGCTATTGGAACAAGGACAGATAGAGACCCCAAGACAGTGAAAAAATATCTACAATCGGATGTTTATAATGACCCGGAAATAAAGCAGATGGTTGACATAATCAAAGATAAGGAAATCAGCGACCTGTACCTTTTAGGAGCCAAGGCAAGAAAACGCCTGCATGAACTTCTTGACGATGGGAACATGAAGGCAATTGAAACCGTTGCAACGATGGACAGGACTTTTCAGCAACGCCGGTTATTGGAAGGGCAGTCAACGGAGAATACGCTATCATTGCACGCCGATATCGCAGCGATTAAGGCCCTATATAGGGAGAAGAAGCCAATAGATGATAATAAAAGATGATTAAGGCCTTTTTAAAAATTCGGATATTTGGAGGCGGATGTAATACACATATGCCGCCTTAAAATATGACCTTGCCCCCTATGGTCGTTGGTATGCTGACAGGAAGTAAAGCCAAACGAATCTGCTAAAGAAAGAGAAGCAAATCTTTTCAAGCAGAGCAACAACAAATTAAGGAGCTTCCTTTTGTGGTGTAATTTTAACATCCACATCCACCTTGTCCGGCTGTGTGACTGGCCCGACATATGTATTAAAAAATATTGTTCGGGGAATTGGAACAGAAGCTGTTAACCTTTTCTTCTGTACATATTGTCCCGGTTCAGTGGGGGTTGCAATTATAATAATATCTGGGCCATTTCTGCGACGTGTTCCATTGTAAGTATATTTTAGAGGTGTCTTTCCAATATAGCCATTGTCCCATTCAATTGTAACGCCCAGAGGTTCAGATATTATATCAATTTCATACTGGTTATAATGATAGCTCAAACCTATTTGCTTGACAGTATTGGGAGATGTTGATTCTATTATGTGTCTGTTACATCCATAAAATATGAGAAGAATGCTTAGGGGTAATAATATCTTTTTCATAATTAGAGCTCCCAATTATTATTTTTTGCTGGTTGTTTATATACCTTAATGCAAAAAGTACGCTGTAAACGGCTCTCGTAAAGCAGTTATTTAAATCAATATCAATATGTTATATAAATGGCTCTTGCTCTTTATAGGTTTGGCGTCTTGTTATAGTATCATTAATCATTTAGAAGTTTTTCTTTTGCTTTTTTAAATTCTTCATCTGTCAGAGCACCAGACGAATGTAATTCTGAAAGATTTCTCAATTCTTCTGATAAAACAGGTTCGTTTTGTTCGAGCTTGACTTCATTAATTACATTTTCCTTATCTATGCCGGTTAACTCTTCCTTATGTATTTTGCTTCTTCTACCAAAAGGCCCTCGAAAACCTAGTTCTACACGTTCAATCTTATAGGCGACATTATTCAGGAAATAAATATTAATTCTTGCTTCATTGGTGGATGGCCCCCAATATAGCCATAAGTTTTCATTGATGTCTTTCACGCCATTATATTTAGGGGGATAACCATAAGCCAGTAATACTGCTTTTTTAGTCATGCCAAGTGCAATAGTTGCGGTCTGCACATTAACCTGCTCATCTTTTGTTAAGTCAAAAAATTCACCACTTTGTTCCATAGGGTTTTTTTCTGAAAAATATACATCAAATAAGTCAGATAACGAAGCACTTGTATGACGAGAGTGGCGTATTGTAAAAATTGTACCGCTATCTGTTTCAAATTCAAGTTCTTTACTCTCCACTTTAATTATCTTAACCTTAGTCCCAAGTGGTATAATTCCGCCTTTATGAGAATTCCATGTCAATATAATTCCCTTTGGCAAGTACCAAAGATTTGTACGAGTATAATATGGCTTTTTAAAAATATACGTTGGCTCATTTGTAGTTGCACAAGCACACAACAAAAAAACACTTAAAATGGCTAATATATATTTTTCTATTTTTTTCGATACCATATTAAACAATATCCCGAATGATATAAGAAAGGTTTAGGTAGTTTTTTCAGGCTGTTGTTTGTAATATTTATTTAGAATATCCTCAATAGCTTCTTCTATAAGATCATTTTGACGCTTATCAGTTTCAGCAGATAGAATCTTAAGCTTTTTGATAAGATCAGTTCTTAAAGTAGTATTATATGATTTTCTATCAGTATTCATAGTTTTCAAATAACATCTATTTAACCATATATCAATATAGTTTTTACCTTGACTTTATCTTTTTATATTGTTATATAGTTATATAGTTATCAATATAACAATCTCATAAAAATAGGACTATGAAAAATCAAATATCGATAAAACAAATTTCCCTTGAAGATTCCTGTAATGGTGACATTACGGGCGGTATCCTATGCCGTGAGAGATCTTCAAGGGTTTTTTATTTTAAGAGAGGTGCTTATGGCAACAATATCAAAAAGGCGTGATAGATGGGTTATAGACTTCTATGACAATCAGGGAAAGCGTCAAAGGCAAACATTGAAAAAAGGCACAACAAAAGGCGAAGCAAAAGACAGATTAAGAGAAATCGAAAACCAGATTAGCAAAGGAATATATGTCCCGGACGGAAAAGTCCCTTTATTCAAGGAAGTGGCTCAAGACTGGCTTAAATACAAAAAGTCAAATTTAAGAGATTCGACATGGTCTGTTTATGAAGGACATGCCCGGAACCACTTCAAAGACTTTGATGATTTAAAAATTAGCCGGATAAATATAGCAAATATTGAAAAGTATATTGCAAATCGGCAAAGTGCCGGTATGAACCTTTTAACTTTGCGTAAGGTTTTAATAAGCCTTGGTCAGATCATGGCTTATGCTGTCAGACATAAGTATATACATTATAACCCGGCAAGAGATGCAGAGAGGCCCAGAGATCAGGGGAAAGAGGAAAAGCTTGTTATACGTGTTCTGAACCCTGAAGAAATAAAGCTTTTTCTGGATACAGTTGAAAGCCGGAAGTATAAAACTCTATTCATGCTGGCAATCATGTCAGGGGCGCGCCAAGGTGAGCTTTTAGGGCTTAAATGGTCTGATATAGACTGGATAAACAATCAAATTCATATTCAGAGAACTTACAATAATCAGAAATGGTATAAGCCGAAATCCAGAACGTCAAACCGGCATGTTGATATAGGGCCGGTTATGATGAAAGAGTTAAAGTCATGGCGTCTTGCATGTAAAGCGAATAAGCTTGATCTTGTCTTTCCTAATGAAGAAGGAAACCCGATTGATCATAACAATTTAAACTACCGGCATTTTAAAAAGGCATTGAAAAAATCCGGTATTGGAAAAATGCGATTCCATGACATGAGACATACGACGGCGAGCCTTTTAATTGAGCAGGGAGAAAACATTAAATACATTCAAAAACAGCTTGGACATTCAAGTCCTACTGTAACCTTAAATGTGTATGCTCATTTGATGAAAGACTTTAATCAAGAGGCTGTTTCCAGACTCGAAAATGTCATTTTTGAAGGTACCGGTCACAAAATGGTCACAAAGGGTTAAAAAATGAAAACTACAAATGCAATAAATCTATATCAGTCAAGGTTTTATAAGAAAGCATTTATTCAAAGACTTATAGAAAAGGGGCTTATAGCTTATATTCGCTGCAAATCCTTTATTTACATGGTGGGCGGTACTGGGTTTGAACCAGCGACTTCTACCGTGTGAAGGTAGCACTCTCCCGCTGAGTTAACCGCCCATTTAGGAATACTTTCGGTCAGAATAACGACTAATCAAGTTTCAAGTCAAGATATTTTTATCATCTTCGCTGATGAGGGTATCTTTGGGAACATTTTCTATATCTTCATCAGGTATGAGAGGCAACTGATCAGGGTGTCGCTTTTCAGGAAGCAAAGGATTTACAAGACCTTTTATTTCTTCAGGAGTTGGCAGGTCTCTTAGATCCTTTAATCCGAAAATCTCAAGAAAACGCTTTGTTGTTGTATAGATAAGAGGACGACCGGGTATGTCTTTTCTTCCCAGAACACGTATAAGCTTGAGTTCAAGCAGCATCCGCAATATTCCGCCGCTGTCGACACCTCTGATATGTTCTACTTCACTTCTGATTACCGGCTGCTTATATGCAATAATTGTTAAAGTTTCAAGGGCGGCTTTGCTCATCCGCAAAGGATTAGGCTGCACAAGCCTCTTAACCCATTCGGCGTATTCCGGTTTTGTGCGAATCTGGTACCCTCCGGCGACTTCCATAAGAAAAAAGCCTCCGGTTCTCTGTTCGTATTCGACAGCTAACCTGGATAGTATATCTTTGATGGTTTTTGCATCAGCCGGAACAACACTTTTTATCCGCTCTATCGGAAGCGGTGTATCCGCCACAAAAAGCAGGGCTTCTATAATGTTTTTTAATTCCTGTTCTGTTGGGATAGTCATGGCATCCAAGCCCCTCACAAATAAAACAGTCTTATTATGCCCGATTGAACATGCTGGACTATGCTGATAATGGCCAACCTTACCATTTCCAGTATAGCAAGAAAAGTTATCACAAATTCACTCTTTGTTGAGTTTTTATCAAAAAGCTGATCGAAGGTAACGCTGCCCTCTTTTTCCAGTATGTCTAAAAGTTCGTTGATTTTGTCTTTCACCGAAGCTCCGGCAGGAGAAACATCAAGTTCCTTGAAAGCCGGAATTTTATCAAGCAATCTCTGAAATGCATCCATCAACTCAAAGAGGCCGACATTTATCACCCTGTCTTCGTTATCTAAGGCAAGGTCTTTTCTGTCCAGACTTCTGCTGAAAGTATTTTCACCAAGAATGTCTCTTTCCAAAAGATGTTCTGCCGCAGACTTCATCTGAAGATATTCAAGAAGCGGTCTTGTAATTTCAATCCTCGGATCATCTTCGTCTTCTTCCTGTATGGGAAGAAGCATTTTTGATTTTATATGAGTGAGCGTTGCAGCCATTACAAGAAAATCGCCGGCTACATTGACATTCATGGATTTCATCCAGTCAATATACTGCAGATACTTATCGGTTATAAGGGCGATGGGGATATCATAAATATCAACCTCATTCTTTTTTATAAGATGAATAAGAAGATCCATAGGACCCTCAAAGATATCTTTCAAATGTACTTCGTATATTTCTTCCGGTTCTTCAGACATGGAATATCTTTATGCAAAATCTATATGTTGAGCAAATTTCTGACTTCTTCCATTGTATCTGCCGCTACTTTTCTTGCCTTAATGTTACCGTCTGCAATTATATTATCAACTATCTTTGGATTTGCTTTATAATATTTTCTCTTTTCTCTTATAGGTTCAAGAGCCACAGACAGATTTTGCGCCATTATTTTTTTACATTCAACGCACCCGATTTCGGCAATCCGGCATTTTGCGTTTATATCTGCCGCTATACTGCTATCTGTATATATTTTATGAAATTCAAAAACATTACATACTTCTGGATCTCCCGGATCTTTTTTTCTTGCCCTTTGCGGATCTGTTATCATCAATGATACTTTTGAGGATATTATATCCGGTGTGTCTGAAAGAAAGATAGCATTGTTATAGCTTTTGCTCATTTTGCGCCGGTCAAAACCGAGTATCTTGGGTGTTTTGGTCAATATTGCTTCAGGTTCAGGAAATATCTGACCGTAAAGATAGTTAAATCTTCTTGCTATTTCTCTTGTGATTTCAACATGCGGAACCTGATCAATACCCACCGGCACGCCGAATGGTTTATACATTATAATATCAGCTGCCTGAAGCACAGGATAACCAAGAAATCCAAAAGTGGAAAGATCTTTATTGCTTAGCTGGACGATCTGGTCTTTATACGTTGGGTTTCTTTCGAGCCATGGCACCGGTGTTATCATGGTCAGAATCAGAAAAAGTTCGGCATGCTCTTTTATATGAGACTGGATAAACATTGTACTTTTATCCGGTGACAAACCGGCGCTTAGCCAGTCTATTATCATTTCTTTTGTATATTCTGCGAGCATTGATGTATTTTCATAATCGCTTGTCAACGCATGCCAGTCTGCAATGAAATAGAAACAATCATATTCTTCCTGCATCTGCACCCAGTTCATAAGCGCTCCGTGCAGATTGCCAAGGTGAAGCGGACCAGTGGGGCGCATTCCGCTTAATATCCGTTTTTTTCCGGTCATTTAAACTCCTCTGTTAAACTATAATTAGCTCCCAAGAAGAAAGCCAACAATAGGCATTGCGACATAATCTATGATTTTATTTAATAAGCCTGAAAACATGAAAATAATTAATATTATCATTCCAAAACGCTCAATTCTGGCAAACTTAATTTTCATTGAATAGGGAAGAAGCATAGTAAGAATCCTGCTGCCATCTAAAGGAGGTATAGGTATAAGATTAAAAACTGCAAGAATAACATTAATAAAAACACTGAAATAAAGCATATAAACAAGACTCGAAATAATTGATATTGCACTCGGATTATGGAAACTACCTTCAAATTGCATTATAAAGTGAAAAAGCGCGCCTGAAATACATGCCAGGCAAATATTTGCTGTTACTCCAGCAGAAGACACGATAATCGCATCTTTTTTAAAATTTTTTAAATTGGCAAAATTTACAGGCACCGGTTTTGCGTAACCGAAAATCACGGAAGACCCCACAAGTTTAAGCATTACCGGAAGCAAAAACGAACCGACTAAATCAAGGTGTTTCAGCGGGTTTAAAGTCAATCGGCCTGCAAGCTTTGCAGTATTGTCTCCCAACCTGTAAGCAGCATAACCATGCGCAACTTCATGTACCGTTACGGAAAAAATAAGAGGCACCAGCATTAAAACTATTTTGTATATTTCAAAGTTATTATACATAATTTTTTATAAAATCCATCTCATCATATTTTGTTTTAAGCAGGCCGTTTAGTTTGGCGTCAAGAGCGGCCTGTAATATATTTTTATAAAGAGGCCCCGGTTCAAGACCCAGCGTTTTCAAGTCTTTTCCGGATACCGATAATTTTGTCATCCTGAGTCGTGTTATAAAAAACGATATCGCTTTTTTTGCTCTTTCCTTTTTTGTAATTGCCATCATATATAGTATAATCTCTATCCTGAATGGGGAAAGCATATTATAGAGCATACCGTTTGTTATGCTATGGTCATTTTCAAGCTTGATAAGACATCGTTCTGCTTCAATTCGCTCTTCGCAGAAAATGCTCATTTGCTTAGGAGCGATTTCAAAACGAACGCATGCACTCTTTGTTAACTCTATTTTACAATGGCCGAAGAGCGCCAGAAAATAAACGGCCCACTTGATATACGATTCTTCAAGAAAAAGCAAATTGTACCATGAAACAACCTGTTTTACAGAGTTTAGAGATAAATTGAGCTCATTATTAAGTGTTATTGATGGGTCGACTACTTTGAGAAGGTTATAATCGTTGAGCCTTATTATTGAAGATATTGGATTCTCCTCTTCAAGAATCTGACGAAGTTCCGAAAAGACTCTTCTGCCGCTAAGACGTTTGAAAAAATCCATTTTAACAGCATTTTCTATCAATCCTGATGTAAGTTTACCTATTGCAAATCCGAATCGTTGTTCAAATCTAATGGCGCGGAATATACGGGTAGGATCTTCCACAAAACTTAAATTATGTAAAACTTTAATTGCCTTTCCTTTAATATCTTTTTGCGCCGCAAAAAAATCTATGAGGGTTCCGAATTTTTCAGGATTTAACTGTATCGCCATTGTATTTATTGTAAAATCTCTCCTGAAAAGATCAAGTTTTATCGAGCTCATCTCAACAGTGGGAAGAGCAGCCGGAAACTTGTAATATTCCATTCTGGCGGAAGCAATATCTATTTTGAAACCATCAGGAAAAATAACTACGGCAGTTCCGAATTTTTCGTATATGTGTGTGCGCGCACCTACCAGAGGTGCATATTTTTTTGCAAACGCAATTCCATCTCCTTCTACTACAATATCAATATCTTCATTTTTTCTGTAAAGTAAAAGATCACGGACAAATCCACCAATTACATAAGCTCGGAACCCTGTTTCAGTTGCAACTTTTCCTATGGTTTTTAATATTTCTATAAGGTGTTTTGAAAGCCGCTCTTCAATAAATTTTAATATATTTCTTGTGCGGGCATGAGCACGTTCACCAGGCTGATCGGAAAGTTCGGAATTTTTTTGCTGGGACTGCCTTACAAGTATGTTTAAAAGATCTGTCCTGGTTACAACTCCTGTTATAACATCTTTATCAATAACGGGAAGGATACGCTGTTTGTTTTCAATTATTTTATTTTGAATTTCCAGAAGTTCCGCTTCCGGCCCAACTGAGGCTACCTCAGTTGTCATATATTCTTTAACCATTACGGAATCAAGTTTATGATAAAGCGCTTTTTCTATAACCTGGCGGGTTATGTAGCCAATCAGTTCCTCCCGGCCGTCTTTTTTTTCCGTAACAAGAAGTGCATTGATGTTATAGCGTGTAAGAATACTGCTTGCATCCTTGCATGAGACCTCGCCGCTTACGGTAATTGGAGGAGAAGACATGAGCTGTTTCGCCGTTCTTCTCGTTCTGATGTTTTCGTACAGAATTTTTATAAGGTTCTGTTCAACTTGTGTTACAGTTTCACCTTTAATAGTTGCTGATGCCGCAAATGTATGGCCTCCTCCACCCAAGTGAGATAGGATTGTCCCTACATCCACTTCCTGCATTCTGCTTCTGGCAACAACATATACTTTATTTTCCATCATTGCTATAGCAAATATGGCATCTATCTCTTCCATTCTGGCCATTTTATGAACCAGAAATGAAAAGTCATTGATATAGGTATCTGTCGATATAGTAGTAACAACGACTTCCACACCATTTATGCTGTGCCTCGTTGAGGCTAGTATCATGTCATTTAAAAGCGATATTTGTTTTGGGCTTATTTCACGTGAAATAAGGTTTGAAATTATATTCAGATCCGCTCCCTTGGAAAGCAGGAAAGCGGCAGCTTTAAAATCATCTTCAGTGGTTGACGGAAATATAAAAGAACCGGTATCCTCATATATGCCAAGACACATTATCGTTGCTTCATCAGCTGAAATTTCAATCTTTTTTTCTTCTAATATTTGCGTAAGAATTGTAACTGTTGACCCTGTCTGCCGGTAAACTTCAAAGCTGCCTTTTATGTCATTTGCTGAGGGCGGATGATGATCATATATGTGTATATCAATATCCTTTCGGTCAAGAAGCAAAGATAACTTACCGATTCTGCCGGGTTGTCTGGTATCCACCAATACAAGTCTTTTGACATTTGGAAAATCTATCTTTTTAATATCCGCCATATTAAAAAGATAAACCATTGATTCAACAAAAAAATTCCTTAAATTTTTTTCCTGTAAACCTGGAAAAACGACAATGGAGCCCGGATATATTTTCTGCGCCGCAAGCATGGAAGCTATGGCGTCGAAATCGGCGCTAACATGTGTGGTTACAACCGTAATTCCTTCATTGCCGGGATTTTCGCCAGCTTCCATAACAATTTTTCCTTATTAGCATCCCTTTTCATATAAGCTTTAGCTAAAGCTTTTGACAAATTCACTCAACACTTTTTCCCAAACCCCGATCCCTAAACCCTGCCCCCTGATCCCTGTTTACATTCTGATTTCTATCCCGTTTGCTTTGCGGCATGTTCACCAGCCATATAAGCGGTTGTCATGGAGCCGCCTGAACACCATACAGCCGGAGGTGCAAACGTACCTTCACCGGCGCCTCCGCCTGCTGTGAAAAAAGTTGCATAAAGTCCCGGAATAATATTCTGCTTCACATCAAGCACCTGCATATTATGATTCACCCGCAGGCCGCATGAGGTAGAGCCCATGCTGCAACCTATTTTAGTGCCATAAAATGGTGGATCCTGGACCGGTATTAAATGCTGAGGCAAAGTTCCGAACTCCGGATCTGCCCCGGCTTTACAATAGCCGTTCCATTTTTCAACCGCTGCTTTAAATCTTGCCGGATCAAGCCCCAGGTTTACGGCCAAACCTTCAAGCGTATCAGAGCTTTTTATTGCTCCCATGGCAATAGCTTCTTTTACTCTTACCTTCCAGTCCGCACTGGCCAGCTTTGGGTCAAACCAATCTTTCATAAGCGGTAAATCAGGAGTTATCGGCTCCTTACTGCCCATAGGCTTAAGTTTCCATATGTTCTCTTCGTAATTATTATCAAAAATCACATACGCCCGATTTCCCGGCTGAGCCATTATCGCAGCCGGTCTGGAAAAAAACTGCAAGGGAGAACTGCTTATATCCATAAATCTTTCACAGGCCTTGTTTAAGTGAAGCCATGCACCCCTTGCCAGCTGTATATCACCGGAGGTTAAAAACCGGAACCAAGGACCGTTTACTTCCGAAAAATCTATTCCTCCGTCAAATCCGGAAAAAGAGTCATAACCTGACATGTCTGCCCCAACTCCCTGTCCCATCCTGATACATTCTCCGGTATCGGAAGGCAAAGCCATTGATACGCTGCCGACTCCTTTATAAGCTGTGGGCACATATTTTTTGAGCATATTTTTATTGTGGGAAAAACCTCCTGCAGAAAGAATCACAGCCTTATTGGCTTTAATGAATATGGTAGTGTTTCCCGGGGATCGGATAGCTTTAACCCCAACGATTCTGCCCTTATCCATCACAAGCGCAACCACCTTGGTATTTAATATGGTTTTTCCGCCTTTTTCATTCATGTATGCATAGGCGGCATTTATTGCTCCTCTCAATGCTGCATGGCCACGGTGTTCGGGGTCTTCCTTGAATGAGGGAGAATAAACTGTCCCAAAAGGATTTGTAGTCCACTCTACACCGATGTCTGCGAGCCAATCCACCATTTCACCGCATTTAATTATTGTTGCACGGGTCAAGGCTTCATTCACCGTATAACCCGATTGTTCAACGGCTTTCCGTACGGCTTCTTCCAGATTGAAAGTAGGAGCGCCAGCCACCCTGGGTACTTTTTTGGCTCCAAAAGCCATCAGAGCACCCGCATGCCATGTGGTTCCGCCTACCTGCGGCATTTTCTCCACTGCAATCACCGAGTTTCCCATCTGGGCAGCCTTTGCAGCGCCGATAACACCACCGCCTAATCCGACTACTACAATATCCGCCTGCTCATCCCACACTGAAGGAGGACCTACCGGAGGAATAGGTCTGACGTCATCCGGATCAACCGGTTGGCAACTCTCTGGTATAGGTTTGGATAAACCTGACTTATTTTCGTTTTCTTTCATCTTCTTTCTCCTTTATGATCGCGATAAACAGATAACTCGTTTAAATGCCAGATGGTAAGCAGGAAACAAATTGATGCGGATTATCCCAAAATACCTTTGCTAAGTCAATGTTGTTATTAATTCTTTTATCGGTTCTCCCCGAAAAGTAAATTCGAAGATATTATAAACAATAGAGCCTGCTATGGAATTTATGGCGTCAAAATCAAAGCTAATATGTGTGGAACCGTACTTCAATCATTACCGGATTTTTTAGCCTGCTTCCATTACAACTTTTCCTTTTATATTCTAGTTCATCGATGTGTGACAGGAAACACAAAACTCATCCGGAGATTTAGCCGCGTGCACCTTATGACAAATAAAGCAATCAATCTCGCCATAGTGCGAATCATGCGGGTTTAAGCGCGTCCTGCCCTTTGTCAGCTCAATAATGTCCTTATAATTTCCATGGCATTTAAAACAAAGTGCGCTGGAATACTTTTGTGACGGTACAGGTGGTTTGGTATCAACTTCCTCATGCGCTTTTTGCAAGTCTTTTATATCATGACAATCCGAACAGGTATTTCCGGCAGCGGCATGGCCAGAGGCCAGCAAGGTGGAATCCGTCATTGATTTTACTTCGGCGGCGTGACAGTCGGCGCAACGTGCATCTTGATTCCATAAAAAGTGAGAATTATCCGAAAGCGGCTTTTCTGATATTACCGCTTTACGATTACAAGCAGCACCCAGCAATATCGAAATCAATAATACAGCAATAAACAATATCATTTTTTTCAACTCGGCATCTCCCCTGTTTTTCCAATTAAGATTAATACCAAACCGCATTCAAATTATAGCTGCGTTGGCTTCATAGGTTCTGTTCCCGGCTTATTACATTTTCGCCTGAGAGCAGAAGCGCCTTGCTATCTTTTTGAATGCAACTTGGAATATGCTGTCTTTTTCTTCCGGCTGCAAAACAATTTCTTTTTCGCCAGTTTTTTATCCAGCCTGCTTTGCGGCATGTTCACCTGCCATGTAAGCAGTTGTCATGGAACCGCCTGCACACCATACAACCGGATTTCCAAAACCAATTTCTCCTGCACCTCCACCTGCCGTGAAATATGTGGCATAAAGTCCAGGAATAATATTCTGGTTCACATCAAGTACCTGCATATTTTGATTCACCCGCAGGCCGCATGAGGTTGAGCCCATACTACAACCTATTTTAGTGCCATAAAATGGTGGATCCTGAACAGGTATTAAATACTGAGGCAATTCTCCGAATTCCGGATCTGTCCCGGCTTTACAGTAGCTGTTCCATTTCATAACCGCAGCTTTAAATCTTGCAGGTTCAAGCCCCAGCTTTACGGCCAGACCTTCAAGCGTATCAGAGCTTTTTATTGCTCCCATGGCAATAGCTTCTTTTGCTCTGATCTTCCAGTCCGCACTGCCAAGTCTTGGGATAAACCAGTCATTCATAAGCGGCAAATCAGGAGTTACCGGCACTTTACAACCAACTGGCTTAAGTTTCCATATATTTTCTTCATAATTTTTATCGAAGATAACATACGCCCTATTACCCGGCTGAGCCATGATTGCTGCCGGTCTGGCAAAAAACTGCATAGGAGAGCTGCTTATATTCATGAATCTTTCACATGACTTGTTTAGATGAAGCCATGCTCCCCTTGCCAACTGGATATCACCGGAATACAAATATCGAAACCACGGGCCGTTTACTTCTGAAAAATCTATTCCTCCATCAAATCCGGTAAATGTGTCGTAACCCGCCAAGTCTGCCCCTACCCCCTGTCCCATCCTGATACATTCTCCGGTATTGGAAGGCAGAGCCATTGATACACTGCCGACTCCATTATAGGCGCTGGGCACATATTTTTTAAGCATATTTTTATTATGCGAAAAACCTCCTGCAGAAAGAATCACAGCCTTATTAGCCTTAATAAATATAGTATTGTCTTTAAGCAATCCAGTGGCTTTAACCCCAACGATTCTGCCTTTATCTATCACAAGCGCAACCACCTTGGTATTTAATATGGTTTTTCCGCCTTTTTTATTCATATATGCATAGGCGGCATTTATAGCTCCCCTCATCGCTGCATGGCCAAGATGCTTCGGATCATCTTTGAATTCGGGAGAATATGCTGTTCCAAAAAGATTTGTAGACCACTCGACACCGAGATCTGTGAGCCAATCAACCATTTCACCACACTTAATTATTGTTGCACGAGTCAAGGCTTCATTTAACGTAAACCGTGATTCTACAACGGCTTTCCGTAAAGCCTTTTCCAGGTCAAAAGCAGGAGCGCCCGGCGCCTTAGGTATTTTTTTAGCTCCAAAAGTCAGCAGGACACCTGCATGCCATGTAGTTCCGCCTACCAACGACATTTTTTCAACTGCAATTACGGAGCTTCCCATCTGGGCGGCCTTTGCTGCGCCAACAACACCCCCTCCTAAGCCAACTACTACAATATCCGCCTGCTCATCCCATACCGCGGGAGGACCTACCGGGGGAATAGGTTTGACATCATCCTGATCAACCGGTTGGCAATCTCCCGTTACCGGTTTAGATGAAGCTGTACTTGCTATAGCCTTAGAGGCAGCACCTGAGCTAAGAAGTGATGCAGAACCCAAAACAGCACCGCCAACTGCGAGTTCGACATTCTTTAAAAAATCTCTGCGAGACAGTCCAGACTTGTTTTCCTTTTTGTTTTCTTTCATCCTATACCCCCTTTATGCCCGAAATGAGCAGATAACTCGCATACATGCCAACATGTTAAACAGGAAACAAATTGATGCGGATTATCCCAAAATGCCTTTGCTAAGTCAACGTTGTTATTAACTCTTTCATAGATTCTCGCAGATGGGTAAACTCTAAGGTATTATTGAACAACGCGATCCGCGCATAGCATCTGCTATGGATGGTTTGAGACAATTTCATACCGGTGATTTACCGATGGCCGGATAGAAACCATAGCGTGTCAAAGACAGGCTGGTCAGGGATTTAGCAATTTAAATCCAAGATCGGGATCAAAAACCCGTTTTCCGGTAGTATCAACGAGTTCGAATATAATAATTTCCATAATCTGCCACACTTTTACACCACTACGTACACAGCCGGTTATAGTATTTGCGTTTCTTCCGCAGGCCATATGCATATGGATGACAGGATTGCCATCATCATCAGGAAACAAGGTCCCGGTTCCTGTAATTTCATGAACATTATCAAGAATGTGCTCCATGGGATTGACCGGTTTTGCCTTACCGTTTTCAGGACCTACAACAAGCTTACTCCCTTCATTTGCTCCACCTATAATAATCATTGCAGCGGCTGTTATGGACTGCTTTATGGCAAATTTTTCAATTTCTTCATGAACTGTTTCCCCGTCCTCAAGGCGTACCACAAAAATCCGGCCCTGTTTTGCTTCTGAATATTTCATATTAAACCTGTATCTCCCTCAAATTATATGATCGACATCTCTATTCTACAAGTCAACAAGTGTGTCATATCAAGTCGCATTCAAATTCTATCTGCGTTGGCTTTGTCGGTTCTGTCCTTGACGTAGCCAACCGGGGGTCAGTCGTTCGTCGAAAAGGGGTGAAAAAATAGAAAGAGACAATCCGTTTTAGCTAATAGATGAGAAATGAATAAAATCATAGCATGCCCCCATTTCCCTTCTGAAAGTTTTAATTTGCATATATAATTTTCCCGGCATGTGCATATTCGGCGATAAGAGTTGTTTTATTCTCATATTCTTCCGGTGTTATAGTAATGATATCGAGGGGAACAATGAATTTTCTGATCGTTCTGATTTCGGCGTCCTTTGTCATATCTGCGCGTTTAAAAATGTTCTTCCGTTTGAAATCTTCTGAAACAACAATGATGTCTATATCACTTTCTTCCGTTTCTGTACCCCTGGCCTGTGAACCAAAGACAATGATCTTGGAGATATTCAGTTTTTTTTCTTTTAAACAATCATAGAAAAATTGGATTACTTCCTCAGCTCTTTTTTGAGCCATTTTAATACCTCCTTGCTCTGAACGAGTAATGTTTCGGTTTTTCGCCTCGGGTAATTTTTTTGCATTTTTTTCAGATCTTTGT
>Ga0180732_1000146_pt1 | contig 68411 bp, 59 predicted proteins | sample KR11_01MetaG_FD_148674 | JGI IMG/M metagenome (GOLD analysis project Ga0180732, IMG submission 148674) | Groundwater microbial communities from the Olkiluoto Island deep subsurface site, Finland - KR11_0.1 MetaG | ecosystem: Environmental > Aquatic > Deep subsurface > Groundwater | place... | reverse complement strand
ATGCATGACCTGCCATGCATCGTGCTCATATGCATGACCTGCCATGCATCGTGCTCATATGCATGACCTGCCATGCATCGTGCTCATATGCATGACCCGCCATGCATCGTGCTCATATGCATGACCTGCCATGCATCGTGCTCATATGCATGACCTGCCATGCATCGTGCTCATATGCATGACCCGCCATGCATCGTACATATACCCGCATATGAAATCAAAGCTAATCGGCTTTGATAAATCAGGTGCATGGCCCCCCAGGTAAACTTCCAGCCTGGCTAGAAACGCCAGCCACTTTAGGGGCTGGTAGTTTACGAGGCAATTATTTCCACGTATTCCAGGCAGGCCTTGAGCTTTTCAATCGATGCCACTATCTCACCGGAGTCCAGAAGTTCCTTGGATTCGGTAATCATGAAAGCCGCCGCTGACATATTCTTACCCTGTATCTTCAGATCCCTCACCACCGAGGCAAGATTTTCAATGTCCACGGAAATCTTTTTCCGGAACTCGGTCTCTGCAAATTCGATGCCTTCGTCCATTAACTGGACAGCGACCTTGTACTCATTCTGCTTGCTCTCGCTTACCGCCCTGCTGACAAGCCTCTTGGCATGGTTGATATCAACTCCGGCCTCCCTGGCAACTTTGAGGTAGGGTTTCACCCTGGTGGCACGGCGGGAAAGTTCCTTCTTGAGTTCTTCCTCGGTCATGCTGTCGTAATCCGGCTTCTCGACCTGCTTCTGATAATCCATGTGTATCTCGGTCATGACGGAAGAAGCCTGTTGGACATTGAGCTCGGGTTCATCCTCCGCAGGAGTTATTTCCGGGACTGGCTCAGCGGTCTCGGGTATTTGCTCGGGCACCGGTTCGCTGGGCACCGGAGCCTCGGGTTCGGTTGTTCCCTGGGCCGTCGGTTCAAACCGTTCTTGGACCACAGGTCCAATCCGTTCCTGGACCACAGGTACGGACGGTTCCCCGACAACGGATTCATCGGCTTCCTGTACTTCGGGTTCCTTCGGAGGTTCCAGGTTCAGGTCATCATTATCCTTATCATCCAACTTATCGGGTATCTCCATTTCAGTACCCGGGATATGCCCGCCGGATGTGGTGGTAATTATGTGACTGTAACATTCTGCGGCCTTTGCCGAATCTCCGAGCTTGTTGTAGACCTCAGCCTTGGACATCCAGGCGGTCTGAAAGGATGGGTCTATATCGATTGCTCTGTTGTAGGAATTCAGCGCCTGCTCATAATTCCCCATCTTGACAAGCGTTGCACCACGAGCATACCAAAGATCCCTGCTGTCAGGCGCCCTGAGGAGTTTGCTGTCATAATATGAAAGCGCAAGTCTATCGGAATCATCGTCTCCCAGATCCTGGGCCTTGAATATGCATCCGCATTCGTAGCATGAGGACTCGTATGCGCTGACAATGGTCGCGCAGAGAGGGCACTGGTGCTCGGCACCGATCGTTTCCTCGGTGAGGGGCGTTTCCCTTATCTGTTCCAGGGTAAGTTCACGAAGAGCGGACTTGATCTCACCGGCGGCCTTTCTGCCGATGCCGCGAATGTTCATCAACTCGACAACACTGGCCTGCTTCAGTTTTCGCAAATCCGTGTAACCGGCATCGAAGAGAATCTTGGCCCTCAGCGGCCCCACGCCCGGAAGCTTGACAAGTTCCTCCAGTTTAACGTCCACAAAAACGGCCGTGGCAATTTCTTCCGCTACGCCTCTCTCTTCGTCCGATGGGATACTGATATTGTCAATCTCATCCACCTTGCCAGGACTTACGGGAACCAGGTCAGCACCGCACTGGTGGCATATCTCATCGGTCACCCCGACATCCCCTCCACAAAGCGGGCACTGATAGGAGACCTGCTCAAAAGCAGTCCCGCATATGCTGCACGCCTTTGCATCGTCGCCCATCTTGCTGCCGCAGACCGGGCATATGTCCACCCCTGCCACGATACACAGTATGTGACGAGACAATATATACTTTGCCGGCAAAAAAATCCGGCGTGATTTTATACTTTTGGGAAGATATAAATAATTGAAAAAGGCAAAACATAAATAATAGGATGAGCCAGATGGAACAGGATGTTTGGATGCAATATGCGACGCGAAGGATTTGGGTACTTTGGTTGCAGATTGAAACGCGAAGGATGAGGAGACGTTTCCATGCAAGAGAATCCAATGGTTGGATGTCGTCAAACAGACTTTGGAACTATATGCAAACAGGTGCTAGTTTGACGATTGCGACGAATATTCTGTTGGAATATGAGGAGAACCGTATTCGTTTAACATTTCTTTTATTGCTTCATTATTGCTTCCGGTGAAAAAGAAAGCACGCCCGGACCGCGATTCGAACACGGGTCTAAAGCTCCGCAAGCTTCTAGGATATCCATTGTAGTCCAGGCAGGATTCCCAACCTGAATAGCTACCCCATCCGGGCATTTGCGACTATTCGGACAATGCGCACTTGTTTATGAAAGTTGCCATGAAATTATCGGTGAATACATTCGGATTCGGACCTTGCAATTATTTCATCCTTTGGGAGGGCAGACCATTCACCTTAACATAATGTTTATATATAATTAGAAATATATACCTCCTTGGATGGGACGCACTCTAGCCAAAGCTGTTTGTGTCCGGGATGGGAATCCTATGAACAAGATGATGGATACGGATATAATGGAGCAGAACCGCAGGATCTCGGCCGTAAAATATTTCGCCCTGGGACTCTGCCTGGCGCTGTTCGTATTATACGGCATCGTTATCGGCTGAACCCGCTGTAAACTACCAGCCCTTAAAGGAGCTGACGTTTGTTGCCAGGGCTGGAAGTTTACTGTCGATGCCAATTCATCTCAGACCCTCAGGGCTGGGCTTTCTCGGCATTTTTGCAGTAATCTCGCCGGAGACTTTTTAATTTATTCGGGAAATGGTGTCAACCCTTCTTTTGAGAAATATACTGGCTCGTGGTGCATCCATGCTTGATGCAAAAAATCCCGAAAATAATAAAAAGTCTCCTCGCCGTGCCAATAAAACCATATATTCGGAACACATGGTTGGCCCGGTGTAACCGCCTTGAAAATCAAGCGCAAGGACTACAGTACCGGGGAAATCAGCCTCAAAGTCCAGAATCTGGACGATCTATGGCATCTTTATAATGTAGTGGAAACCGGAGACCTTGTTTTTGCGCTGACCACACGAAGGGAGGAGACACGTGCCGATACCCTCAGGGCGGAACGCGGCGAGAAGAAGAAGATGCGGCTGGGCATCCGCGTCGAAAAGACAGAATTCCATGAATTCGCCGACTGGCTGCGGGTTCATGGCACCATCGAGGAAGGTCCGCAGGACGTCGGTGCCTATCACACATTCAATATCTCGCTGGACGATGACCTGAGCATCCGCAAGGTCTGGACCAGGAACCAGTTGGACATTCTCGACAGGGCGGAAAAGGAGACGGAGAAGGCGCTCATCACACTGCTGGCAATTGACGAGGAAGAAGCGACCGTTGCCCAGCTCAGGGAGTACGGCGTCAAGAAGGTCGCCAGCATTCAATCCGGAAGGTCGGGAAAATATTTTTCGGTCAAGGTGGAAAAATCAAACGAGTACTTCGATGAGATTATCCAGATTATAATCTCCGGAGGAGAGACCGGCCCGCTCATCATAATCGGACCGGGATTCGCAAAGGAGAACATTTCCGCGTATGGCAGGCAGAAAAAACCGGCACTGTTCTCGGAATGCCAGGTCGTCTCGAGCGGGCAGAGCGGCATGGCGGCCATCCAGGAAATCCTCAAGAAGGGCGTCGGCTCAAAGATACTGGAAGATTCCAGGGTCGGGCTGGAGACGAGACTCGTGGAGCAGCTGCTGGCCGAGATAGGGAAGAACGGTCTCTATGCCTACGGAACCGCCGAGGTGGAACGGGCGGTTACGGCCGGCGCTGCGGATGTCCTTCTGGTCACCAGCAATGCCGCAAGGACCCGCAAATTCGACAGGGTAATGGAGAATGCGGAGGCCAGCGGCGCCAAGGTTGTAATCGTCAGCGAGCATCACGACGCGGGAAAGAAGCTGGAATCGCTCGGGGACATAGGCGCGATTCTCAGATACCGCATCAGTTGAATAGATTTGTAAGCATTCAGTGAAATGAAGAAGTAACTATTGTAGATTGACGATTGTAGATTGTAGATTTACGACGGACGACATTTTGCTAGCAAAAATCTAAAATCTAAAATCTAAAATCTAAAATTTCAGAAAACTGAACTCTTACGCGCATTAGAAAACTTCATATTCCCCCAGAACAATGTACATGTCATGCCACCCAAGAAATCCAGAAATGTGAGTGAGGTCATGCCGGAAATTCCCGTAACCTGCAGGCGGGGCGGAGATACCGACAAGGAGAGAAATATTCTAAGGGCCAGGTTCCATGAGCTGCTTTTCGAATGCGACGATTTCTGGTCCGGGAAGAGGGAAAAGCACAGTCACGTTCATCCCATTTTCAAGGAGTACTGGCGGCTGGTTCAGATAGCCAGGGACATTTATCCCGAAAATCCTATCTTCGAGGAACTTGACATTTCAGAAGCCACGCAACCGAACGCCGATGATATCCAGGCCATTGAGATGGACGTGAGAAAGTTACTGGCGGCATTCATGTTCGAGAATGGCGCGGAAGAATAAGAACATCAGCGTACGGTTTCCTCAGACCCGGAGGCAGTGAGAAAATTCTGAAGCGAATCTGCATAACCCTCGGCCGGGGAATCCAGAAGTGCCTGTGCGAAATCTGCAAGATACTTGCCGTAATCCAGCTCCTCTTTCGTGAACTGCCATTCCTTGCCTTTGAGGGAATCGAGTGCAGTCAGAAAACCGCAGTTTATACTTTTCATCTTGGTTTCCTGGACGATTGCGATACGTTTGAGGGTCTCCTCCTTCCCAAGCGCCCGGTATGTCCTTGCCACATCGTCCAGGTATTTCCCAACTTTCGAGAGAAACAGGTCCGGAAGTGCGGCCAGCGCGGTCTTTGACTTGCTCTGTATCATGGCATCCCTGAGTATCTGGGAAGGCACCTTTCCGCTGTCCTTGGTTTCATGGAAAATCTTTCTGGCCAGTTCCTTGTCGCCTATGACGGAATTTATAGCACTTGCCCCGAGTTTTTCCCAGTACAGTGTGAGCACGGCATTCGGCGTGGCGGTTTCCATTATTATCGGGCCGGATGCATTCTTCAGCACATGCTTCAATGCGATGACCTCTATCTCGGTGGGGTTCAGAGCATTTATGAACGCATTGGCATCATCCTCGTAACACCTGTTGCCAAGCAAGAAAACCGGTTTACCGGAGGATTTCGTCGATTCCTTCACGAAAACGCCGTATTCCTCCACCAATGCCTGGTCGGAAATTTCTCCGGAACTGTATCTGGCCATGATGTCCCCTGTGCCGGGATAGTTGCCGGAAAAGGTGCATGTGTCTCCTTCCCTGATGCATTCCACTCCGTGTTCAACGTCTATATCGAAATCATCATCCGGGTTTCTTGCCAGCACCCGGGAAGTGAGCCCGGTGAACAGGTTCTGCTTTCTGGAGGTGCATGATTTGCAGACAGTTATTTCCTGCTCTGCAGAGAGAACTGTGATGCTGAAGCCGTAAATCTCATCGGAATGCTCGCAACCGAAAACAGAATTGGATTTCTTCAGAGAATAACTGGAAGTTTTGAGGACCTCCTGGATGAGTTCCGGCGGATAGTCCGGCGATGAACCCGAGCACACAAGCTCATCCTCGAGAGAGTAAAGATGCAGGCGCTTCTTGATGATTATTTCCGAGTATGCCAGCAATCTCAGTTTCGGATCGTCGAAATGCTGCAACCCTATCAGAAATTCCTTCTTGGCCTTGCCCCTGACGGCGTAAGTGACATCACCGGTGGGCAGCTTCGCGGCGGCGAACATTATGGGGGATGTTTCAGTCGCCAGCAACAGCATGGCGGCATAAGACATCTCCAGCTGCTTTCCTCTGGATGCAAATTTTCTCAGTACATCGGCATTCTCCCTGTAGGCCTGTATCTTTCTCAGCCTGGAGAGAAGCTTCTCGAAGTGGCATTTGGAGCATTTTCCAGCACATCTGGGTACAATAATTGTTGGATCTTCTGCCATGTCCTTGGCCAAAGCCCGAAGGTTAACCTGCTGGACCTTTGAACCGGTGCTGAAGCCGAACCTGCGGAATTTTGGTTTCTTCACGGGTGTTGAATTGTGCGGGCGTATTTCAAACTTACCCACGAAAATTAGTAAGGCCAATTTTCTGAAATTGTAGATTTTATAATTGTAAATTTGTTAATTGTGGCTGGCAATATGCCGTCCCGTCAATTACCAAATTGAAAATTACCAAATTACCAAATCATTCAATCTACAATCGTTATTGCTTCACTGACCACTTATCGTTGTAAGAGGCTTCACATCAGTGACCTCTTACGAGAATTATCAACTCTTAAATAGGAATAATATCTACATGGTTTGAATAGAATGCCGGCCAAAACAAATGCAAGGAAGAAGAAATCCCAAACGGGTGGGGCGAATGAAACTATTTCAGATTCTGTCTGTGAAATGAAGATACAATGCGAAGATATGCTCACAATACTTGATAATCATTCCGAGCTTTTGTACGTCAGCGACCCGGAAACGTACGAGGTACTTTTTGTAAATCAGAAACTCCGCAGCCTCCTTAAGGATGCGAGACCCAGGGAGAAGTGCTACGAACTGATACAGGGGCTCCGGGAACCGTGTGAGTTCTGCACCAATGAAATAATCAAAAAAACAGGCATGCCGCATGTCTGGGATTATTACAATAAACACCTGAAAAGACATTTACTGATAACGGACCAGATGATTACATGGCATGACGGTCGAAAGGTAAGATTCGAAACGGCCATAGATATCACGGACCAGAAAAAGATAGAGGTGCTTCTCCAGGCCAGTGAAAAGAAGTATATGTCATTCATTGAACAATCCAATTACGGATTCTTCATACTGAACACCAATTTTGAAGTGACTTACCTCAACGATGTTGCGAGACAGATATACGGTGTGGATGACCAAAAGGACTTCAAATTCAGCATCACAGACTTGCTGGAACCGAAAGAACTAGATATGGCAAAGAAGAACCTTAAACAGATTGCAACCGGAAAACAGCTTCCGAAACCGAGTATTTACAATGTTACAAGAACCAACGGTGAGAAAAGAATAGTGGAGATACAGACATTCCCCATCTGGCGGGATGATGCAGTGGAGGGGTTTCACGGCACGGTCATCGATATCACAGACAGGGTAAATGCAGAGAAGATAATCAAGGAGAAATCCGAATTCCTGGATGCGGTCATCAACAATACTTCAGACGGTATATTTGTGGTGGATGAGGATGTCAATTATGTGCTGATAAATCCGGCATCCGGCAGGATTCTGGGGCATGACCCGAAGGAATGGATCGGGAAAAAAGCTGGAACGTACAAACATCCCGAAGACGGAAATATAGCCGCTGAAGCGTTCATGAAAGCCATGGGCGGGGAGCCGTCCAATTGCGAGATTCGCGTGAAAGCTGCCGATGGCACATATCACCTTCTAGAGATAAGATACAATCAGATGATACTCAATGACAATTACCATGTACTGGGAATGGTCACCGATATAACCGAAAGAAAGGCCGCGGAGAACGCTCTGAAGGAGAGCGAGAGAAGGCTCAGGGAAATGGGTGATAACCTTCCCGGAGGCGCGCTTTACAGACTGGTACATATGCCAGACGGGAGCGGGCATTTCGAATACGCTAGTCAGGGAATTGTTGACCTTTTTGGGCTGAGAACGGAAGACCTCATGAAGGATGCCAGTCCAATTTATACCATGCTTCACCCGGACGATATGGGAGATGCCATAGCCGCCGAGAAACATGCCGCGGATACGGACGGGGAGTTCAGGCATGAATGCCGATACATACTTCCGGACGGAACTGTGAAATGGATACAGTGGCGTTCCAGGCTCCACAGGCACCCGGATGGGAGGACTATCTGGGACGGTATGTGCTTCGACATCACCAGCCACAGAGATTCGGAAGTCGCGCTCCAGAACAGCGAGGAGAAATACCGCAATCTCTTCGAACTGTCTCCCGAATCAATAATGATACTGGATACCCAGGGAAAAATTATCGAATGCAACAAGGCAACACTGACCCTTTTCATGAAGGAAGCCGACAATATTCGTGGCAGAAAATTCCTGGACCTGTGTAAACTGGACAAACCGGAATGTGAATACCTAGAAGGGGTAATGGAAAGTATCCTCAGCGGCTCCAGGATCGAGCGTTTCGAGATGGAATTCAGTATCGAAAACGATGAAAACAGATGGTTCGAAATATTTCCGTCACTGATAAAGAGGAGTGAGGACAATCAATTTATTCAGATAATCGCCAAGGATGTGACCGATGCAAAGAACCGGGAAATGGAACTCAGGAAAAAATTCATGGGCTACGTTTTGGAGGAGGGAAACATCTACCTGTCAAAGGAAACGATCCCAAAACAATCGATAGACGCGTTCAACGAATTGCTGAGGGCAGGCTACAGAGGGACCATCATAACCCGGGAGCACAGGAAGGACAGCGACAGGAGAATCGAAACCATTTTCCGGCATGTGAAGATATCCGATACGGAAAACATCAACCTCGACAAATTCCCGGCGCACAGAATCCGGGACATCATTTCAGAATTGCCCAGGGGTGAGGTTGTTCTCATTAATTGCATTGAGTATTGCATCTCCAGAATGAAGTATGGTAAGACACTGAGGTTAATTCAGGATATCCGGGACATTGCTACCACCAGACGTCTGATAATCATCATGTCCATAGACCCTGTGGTGGTCAGGGAGGACGAGCTCAGGCAGATAGAGATGGAGACCAAACCGCTGATGCGCGCAGAATCAATAGTGAAGCTGCCAAAGGCACTCCAGGAAACGCTTGAATACATTGCCGATGCAAACGAATCCGGTATCAAACCGAATTACAGGGACATCGGAGATAAGTTTGACATCAGCAAGCCCACTGTCAGAGCGAGACTTAATAAATTGACAGGGTTGGGGGCCATAACCGAAATAACAAAAGGAAGGCAGAAAATCCTGGAAATATCGGAGAAAGGAAAAGGATATTTGGTAAAATAAAACTTGCACTATTGCACTTTTTTTTTTCACAATCTTTATTAATCAGTACATCATAATAGGTCTTGGTGAGTGAATATCTGCCTAAGTGGGGGTGAGATATTTTTTACATTAAAATATTTATTGTAAACATGTCGAGAAAACTCTGGCTTTCAAGCCGGAGATGAATCGACATATACAATAAACGAGAAAGGCCGTTGCATGCCGTACTAATGCAATCAAAGTAAATCGAAGTCACCAGGCTTCGATTGTTCAGGCATGCAACTTATTATGGTAAAGTTCCAGCCCCGAATCCGCTAGCAATACCTTCAAGCGGTAACGCCAGCCACTTTAGGGGCTGGTAGTTTACTTGAATGATAATCATTATTCGTATATATTATGGTTTCTGCGAATGATGGGACATAGGGTGGTTGAATTGGACATTTGGTTTCAGAATGCGCCACTGGAGTGCTCCAGTGGCTCCAATGTGGTAACAAGACAATTTAACAACAACATGCCCCGTCTGTAAGGGCGGGGTACTGGCAGCGATGTGTTAGCGAGTGACAACACCAATTGCATAAATCAATCCAAGCCCTGCCTGTGAGGGCAGGGTCTGAGGCCGGAAAAATATCAAAGGGCCTCGTGGCCAAACAATTTTTTAGGGGTAAAAAGTTGAAGCCACTGAAGAGCTTCAGCGTCTCCGGGGATTTAGGGGTAAAAATAGAGAGCCACTGAAGTGCTTCAGCGGCTCCGTGTGCTATAAAATAATTATAGAGCCACTGAAGGGATTTGAACCCTCGGCCTGCTGATTACGAATCAGCCGCGCTACCAGGCTATGCCACAGTGGCTTTATGATTGTGGGATGAGAGGGTTAATTGGACACATATATTAAAACTTACTAATCGCAACCCTCTCAATGGTTCCAACTTCCCCGGCTACGAAGCTGGTCCCAGCCTCTTCCATCATGCCCCGTCTGAATCGCTTCTCATGTTATCTGGAGGGCGGGGTATTCGCCATCGAATTTGAAAAATTCGATGGCGTGTGACACGATTCCCGTAATCATCCTTCTGGTGCCCTGCCTGTGAGGGCAGGGGGGTGTTTAAATCGACGCTCAACCCGGCCACGGAGCTGGTTCCAACCTCCCCGGTTCTGTATCCAGTCCCGACCAACCACCTCCAGCGCTCCTTCCAGCCACCCCGCTCTTCTCCCCCGAAACCCTTATTACATCGTTTTCCCATTTCCTTCGGGGACTAGCACCTTCAGCCCAGGTAATGTGCCCAATTCCCAATGCGGTGAATGAAAATGATAACCTTCTTCCTCTGGCCCATGCTAATTCCGATGATAATTCCATTGGTATACTGCCGGAAATGGAAGAAAGAAAGCCTGAAAGATATCTGGCTGATTATAATAATCATGCTATTGATTGTTATTCTGTATGAACCGCTTGCCTGGAATCTGGACTTTCCGTTTTTCGGGTACATTTTCTGGAAATTTGTGCTTTTTGTTTTCCTACCGCTAGGTATCTTTTATTGGTATCTGAAGGATAAGAAAACCAGTAAAATATTGCCCGACTTCGGTGTCCGGAAAAAAGGAATGGAAAAGAGCCTGCTGCTTTGCGCTATCTTCATACCTCTGATGCTGGCAACCGACGCCATTGTCTCGATTCTGCTTGGCAGGTCCTACCCGCCCGGAGATAATCTCCACAGTGGCATCATGTTTGTCGAATCCTTCACCGAGGAATTTTTCTTCAGGGGAATATTGTTCCTCTACCTGTGGAAGGTTACGGACGTTCGTGTGGCCTATGTCACATCTATAATGAGCTTTGTCCTGATGCATCCCCAACACTTTTGGGGCCTGGGAATGGTATCGGCCATCGTCCAGGGAGTTCTTACCGCGGTGATAGTTCACAAATCAAAGAATCTGGCCGGAGCCTGGCTCCTCCACGGGGCCAACCGGGTATTCAGCATCAGCATATTGCCCTGGTTTTTGTGATGTATGGCATACTATGACGAGACTGGGTGCCGTTGTCACCCCGCCCTGACAGGCGAGGTTTGACAGTTGAAGATTGCAAAATGCACCATTTGTTTAGAAAAATGTGAATGCGAAAGGTGCTGTAAATACCTTTCGTCCCTGCTCCCCGTCCTTCGGTTGGACCTCAGATTCTCGGAATTGAGTAGTTTCCAGGCATGGATCCTACATCGGAGATAGTTTCCTCGAACTCGTCGAAATCCTGAGCAGTGTCAGGCACACGTCGTTTCTAGGACGGATTTCTCCGAGCGGGGCATCACGGGTCGCTGGCGTCGAAGCGAATTTGTTCTCGCTCCAGGTCTGCGCTGCGTCACGCCCCCACGGTCTGGCTACGGACTCCCGCCCTTCCGTTTTCAAAATGTTTGAGCCAATCATTTGGGAGATTTATATCCTCGGGCTGTCATCTCGATTGCGTAATTTATTTCGGCTTCTTGGGTATTTTCAAGCAATAAATATCTACCGATTTTTGCTGCTGGCATTTTCCATATGCCATTAATGAACGCTCTAAAAGCATGAAGTGTGCGGGTCGTGTCGTAGATTTTTATTTCAATGGAATCTTCATTTTCCAAATGTTTGAATTTGTTAATGAATTCACGTTCCTTCTCGGAAAGTTCCGAAAAGCATCTATTGGAATATGAAGCATATATGTCGGCACCGTGAAAAAATCCCATTTTAACATTCTTGCCAATGATATATCCCTTCGTATAGGCTATGTAAATCTCAATCTTTATTTTATTAGTATGCTGACGAATCATGGAATTTTTACCTTACGGATTGGACTGCCCCCCTCATAGTGGACTCTAAGAATCGAGACATTATATAATTTCTCCTTTCAATTTCTGCTCGAATTCTTTCGGTGAAAGATATCCGAGTCCAGAATGCATTCTTTTGCTGTTGTACACGCCCTCAATGAATGCCTGGATATTGTCCCAGGCATCCTCAAATGTTTCATATTCGTTCAAGTAAACCTCCTCGTATTTCAGCGTCTTGAAAAAGCTTTCAGCGTACGCATTATCTGTTGGAACTGCTTTCCTGGAATTACTTATCTGGATGCCATGATCCCTGAGGCACTGGGTGAACGCAAAAGAAGTGTATTGCGTTCCCCGGTCTGAATGGTGAATCAGACCGCTGATATCATCATCCTGGCGATTATACAGTGCCATTTGCAGGGCATCCAGTGCTGTTTCTGTGCTCAAACTTCGGCTCAAAGACCAGCCAATGCAGCATCTTGTATGGATGTCCAGTTCAACAGCCAGATACACATACTCCTTGCCGAGCTGAATGTACGTAAAATCAGCAGCCCAGACCTGGTTCGGCCTCTCTGTTTTGAGGCCGCAAAGCAGGTTTGGGTACACTGGATTATTGTGCTCAGAATCTGTCGTTATTGGCGAGAACTTCTTGCGCCTGAACTGTAGATTGTTCTCGCGCATCAGGCGCAGAACACGTTTGTGATTCACAGTATTTCCCTGCTTTTTCAATTGCCTGGCTATTCTACGGTATCCGTAGCCAGGAAATTCATGGATTATTTTCATCATATCCTCGACAACTGGCCTGTCCCTGGCTTCACGACTATCATACCCATTGTTTCTGGCCCAGGCATAATAGCCGCTCTTGCTGACATTCATCAAGCGTGCTGATTCCTTGGCTGGCACAGGGGCTGGAAAACGCTGGTTATCCCAGATCATTTGGTATTTCTCCTGCTTTGTGATTTCCGTTTTTCTTCCTCGACTCGCTCGTTCATTGTCTTCAAAGTTTTTTTTAGGAATTCGTTCTCCGCGTAAAGACGGCCAATGGTTCGTTCCAACTCGGCTACCCTGGCCTGGTCCTTGTACGGATGCCCAGAGCCAGTGAATGCCTTCTCCGGATTATCCATGAATTCCTTCTTCCAGCGGAATACCAGTGCAGAATGTAGCCCGTTCTCACGGGCAACCTGGGCCACTGGGATTCCAGATTCAACCTGGGACAAAATAGCCAATTTGAACTCTTTTGTGTAATTAATCCTAGCTTTTGTCATATTTCACCTCATATCAAATACTCTCTATTCAAATTGTCCATTAAAAGGGGGTCAGTCCAATTTTACAGGCCATCCCTTTACATTATACCAATGATTATAGGGCACTTCTCCGCTACGCCAAATCACTTGATGCCAGATTAGTATAAACCCCTGTCCTCACAGGCAGGGCATGTTGATGTGAGAATGCCAATCTGAATGGACCTGTATTATCGGGAAAGACAGAGGCCACCTTGGAATATCATGCATCCATTGCGGTTGGAATGTGTTATCATATGTGATTCTCATTATCAACATCTGGCTCAGCCCTTTTATTTACTTCTCATGCGTAATATTACTTGTGTTGCTGAAAATTATGAATGTTTTGATAATCAGTATATCATTAGCCGCACTTCTCCTTTTCAGCCAATGCAGCATGGACAGGGGTGCGGAATTCGGCCTCCGTGCCGAGGCAAACGATACATATCTGGGATTCGGCACCGGCAACATTACGTTCAATGATACTTTTTTCATGAATCTCAATGCCGGCGACAATACCTCTTGCAACATGCCCAACGGAGTCGGGAACATAACGCTCATGCAATCATTGCCAGAAGGCAATATCAGTGTTAAAAATGATACGCTGGTTCCGGAAGATAAATTCCTGGACGGGGGTAAGGGATTTGGAACTGCGCATGTGAGCGATTACCAGATGCTGGCTGTCGCAATTGCCGGTTCTCTGATGCTCTGGTTGCCTTATCTTGAGTGGATGCATTATGTAAACTACCAGCCCCTAAAGAGGCTGGCGTTTGTTGCCAGGGCTGGAAGTTTACCCAGGGGGCCATGCACCTGATTTATCAAAGCCAAATGGCTTTGATTTCATGCGCAATAGATTGGACGATGCATGGCAGGTCATGCATATGAGCACGATGCATGGCAGGTCATGCATATGAGCACGATGCATGGCAGGTCATGCATATGAGCATGGCGATCTCCAACGTTTTTACTGTCGATGCCGATTCATCTCAGACCCTCAGGGCTGGGCTTTCTCGGCATTTATGCAGTAAAGGTGGGTGAAAACCACCGGAACGGAAATGTGCTTTACCTGAGAAAACAATTCTTGAGTTCGAAGTCCAGGATATTTATACCTACTCGTTAAAATCTAACCGTTTTTCTCGCATCTGGCCTTCGACCTCTTCAGTGCCTCGACAACAGGTAATTCCTTTCCAGTGAGGAAGTTGATAAGCGCGCCTCCGCCGGTACTGACATGGTCCATCTGGCTCCTCAGGCCGAATTTCTCCACGGCAGCAGCGGTATGGCCCCCGCCAACCACGCTGAAGCATTCGGACTCTGTCATAGCCTTCAGCACGTGCAATGTCCCGAAATCGAACTCGTCCAGCTCGAAAACGCCCATTGGGCCGTTGAGCATGCATCTCTCGGCGCTCATTATCTCGTCAATGTAATCGACAGTGGTTTCCAGGCCTATGTCGTGTATGGGGAATTCCGCCGGAAGCTCGTCAATGCTGAGCCTGAGTCTCTCACCGTTATTGTTGAGGCCCAGGTCCACTGGCACCTGGATCTTGTCCGGATATCGGTCCATGAGCGCCCTGGCCTCTTCCAGCATCTTGGCGAGTTCTGGAATCTCCTTTTCCATGAAATCCTCGCTGGCCTTCCCCAGGTCGTATCCCTCCGCTTTCAGAAAAAGATTCGCAACGAGGCCGCCTGTGAGTGCTTGCGCCAGCATATTGTTCTCCAGCATGTACTTGAGAACGTTGAGGGAATCATCCACCTTTGTCCCGCCGAGTATCGCTGTTAATCCATCGTCTTTAGTGAGGAGTTTTCCCAAGGTACAGAGTTCGGATTCCATGAGACGTCCCGCGATTGCAGGCATTACCTCCGCAAAACCGATGAGCGTGGGCTGGGACCTGTGGGCCGCTGCGAATGCCTCGCACACGTAATAATCCGCGACAGAACTCAGCCTCTGAACGATATGGCTCCTGGCCTGGATATCCGGCTTCTTGTCCTTGAGAGCGACGTCCTCGGAATAAAATCTGGTGTTCTCCAGAAGAATAATCTCCCACGGTTTCATGGCCTTTATGGTGTCCAGGGCCCTGGTGTCGAACAAAGAATCAACATAGGTAACTTTCCTCCCCAGTAGATTGGCCAGTATCTTCCCGTGCTCTTTTAGGGGGGTGAAATCGCTCTTGCCGGGTTTGCTCTGGTGGGCCAGAATAACAATTTTGGCATTCCCGAGGTCCTGTATGGTGGGCAACACCGCCCGTATCCGGGTGTCGTCCAGTATATTCATGGTGGTGGGATCAATGGGCGAGTTGATGTCCAATCTGAGAAGCACTGTCTTGCCGTCGAAATCGAAATCGTCCAGCGTGTAGAACGGATTATCTGCCATCGGATGACATATCGCTGCTATATTTAAACATTTTTTGGAGAGGTATTCGGCAGTTTGAAATTGATAGTCGATTCCTTCCCCATATTTTTTGATATTTGCCTAGCTCACGCTGGCAGAGCCCCTTCCTCAGGACTCCCCCCAACATCAATTCATTTGCCGACAGGGCCGCCGGCAAATCGCGAGCATGCCCCGCCTGTGAGGGCGGGGTCTTGAAAACATTCTGGATACGATTGACAAAACCAATTGCATAAATCCCTTAAAGCCCTGCCTGTGAGGGCAGGGATGTTCGACCTCATAAATTTCACTGGGTCGATAACCCATAACTCCCCCATATTTTTTGATATTTGCCTAGCTCACGCTGGCAAATTATAAAAAAATAAAAGGGGGAGTAATCGTGATACTTGTCTCCATTATTTTATTTCTACTCTGTGTCTGTCTTTCAACTCGCCTATTTTGCCCTTGTTCCAGGAACTTATCTTGGAGAAGAAACCTGTTACACGGGTAATGCCCTCGGTGTTCTCGGAGCCGCATTTCTGGCATGTTCCCGTTAAACCTCTGTAGGTCTTCCCGCAGTCCAGGCAGGAAGTGAATTCCGGGCTGAAAGCAATTTGCGCGTTCTGGGTGTTGCGCATTGTCTTCTTCACGAAGTTGGCCAGTGACTCGGGCGAGGGTTTACTTTCTCCGAGCCAGACATGGGTGAGCGCTCCCGCCTCGATTAACGGGTGGTACTGGCCTTCCATTTTCACCTTGTCTATGGGGTTGATCTCCGCGGAAACATTGACGTAAGTCGAATTTGTGTAATACAGCTCTCCGGCGCTCTTGTTTCCCTTAATCACGGTGGGCGCCTGCATGGGGAAATGTTTCATGTCCAGCTTCGCCATTCTGTAGGCCGTTGATTCTGCCGGCGTTTGCTCCAGCGGCATCTTGATTCCCAGTTCATTGCCGATGCGCTCCGCCTCCTTGTTCATGTGAGCTATTATCTTCAGGCCAAACATGTTCGCGTCCTTGGACTCGTGGAGCTGTTCGCCGGTGTGATATTGCACCATCTCATTCAGGCCGAGCATTCCTATGAGGAAACTTGCCCTCTCCAGGCGGTAATACGGTTCACCGTCAAGCTCCATTGCCAGCAGGGATAACGGGCCGTACTTCCCCATCTTGAGTAGTTTGGATATGAACACTTTCTTCTGCAGGTGGGCCTTCGCGGCAAGTTGTATTCTGTCGGTGATAATATCTTTCATTATGTCATCGTTGAGATTCGCTTCGTAGGCAATCCTGGGCAGGTTCACTGTGACGTTTTGCATTGCGGAATATCTCATCTTCCATGGCGTTTTGGCATCTTCCAGATCCCTGTTGTCCAGCTTGAATGTCAGACGGCAGCACTCGCTTATCTTTGCGGTATCGCCTCTGTCGAAAACGAAGTAGGTGTTTCCCTTCTCCGAAGCTACCTTGCAAATCTTTTCGAGGAATTCTTCATGGCCTTCGGAATCGAAGAACTTCTCTGTCATGTGGACGTTCGGCTTCGGGAAGAAGAACGGCCTTCCAAGGGCGTCGCCGTCCATGTATACATCGAACAGCGCATCAACGAACCTCTGCGCTTCAGGGAGATAATCCTTGTACGTTTGTCCCGTCTCCTTGCCGCCCGGGCCGATTGCCGGTACATCCATGAAGTGCTTGGGAACCTCCCAGTACAGATTGAGATCGCTAAAAATTGACTGGCCGCCCCGCGCAACGGCTTGCTGGGCGAACTCGTAAATCAGGATTTGCGCAAGCTGCTTCATCTGTTTGTCGTTCGTCTTCTCCAGGTACGGTGCCAGGAACAGGTTGAATGCGTCCCATCCGATGGCGCCGGCAAAGTGGCCCTGAAGTGCCGCAGAGAACTTGACCACATGTTCGATTAAAACGTCCGCATGCTTCGCGGGTTTGGCTATGGAAATGGCGTTCGGGAGGTTCAGCCCGAATTTTTTAACATATTCAATTGACTGGCCGCCGCAGTACGGGCGGTCTATCATTCCCAAATCGTGAAGATGTATCATTCCTCTCATGTGGGCATCTGCGATGGATTCGTCGAACACCTCGATAAGTGCGAATTCCTTCTTGATGTTCTCGGCTAACGTAAGATTGGTGGCCTCCGGGCCGTGGGGCACATTGGCGTTCTCCTTGTTGGGGTTGATTATTATCTCTCTTGCGTCGTAAAGGGGAACACCCAGGCGGGTGTGCTGTTTCCTGATCCTGGCAAGCCCGTATTCCACCAGCTTGGCGTTGGTGAGTTCCCGAATCAGGGGTGCGGTAACATAATCTATTTCCAGGTTCAGTATCATCCTCTCTACCTCCCTGGCCACGATGGCAGCGGCATCCTCGCTGATGTTTGTCTCGCGGACCAGGGCGTCCTGGATTCTCTGCTTGTCCCATTCCTTAATATCCTCGTCCGATGTTCTCACGAACAGGGATAACTCTGTGGATTCCGGAGTTCCCGTTCCGGGGGTTGCTTGTTTGCTGTTTTCCTTCAGTTGGACCGGTTTCATCCGTTTCCCTTCCTTTTTTGATATACTATCATATCTGTTATGTGTATTGAGCAGGCTATGCCAGACATGTTCACAAAGCCCGCGTATGCTCCCGCACCCACTTCTGCACCTTTGCCAAAACATACTGGCATGTGACGATACGCATTCCCATGCTCACATCCCTCTATACATCCCGGCTAGGCATTATTTTTCGGGAACCCTGCATATTCTCATGTAGTTTAAAGAGATTTTTGAACTAAACTTGGTAACAGAGAAAGCACCGAAAAGGTTATTTATTACCAGGTTTGTTACCAAGTCGGGTGAAATATGTTCATTCCAGATGATACTTTCAAGACAAAGATATTCCAGGAATTGGAAATCGGCGACAAATCAATTAGTACGCTTCACAGAGCTTTGACGGAAAGCGGGCAGAAGGTTCACAGGTTAGTTCTCACAGGATATCTCAAGGCAATGGAGGAGATGGGCTTGCTCACATCAAGAGAGTTTCCGCCTTCAAAAGTGTATTCCATATCCACCATGTCGGACAAGGATATTTACGGGACTGTTAAGGATATATGTGATGAGCTGGATGTTCTCCCCCATGACAGGAAACCGGAAGTAATCCTGTATTTTTTCCAGAAGTTGTTCAAGCGCCCGGTCTTCCAGAGCGAGATGCTCAGGGCAGGATTTGACGGCGACCCGGAGATTTTTGCGGTCAAGATACCCAATGAGGAAAGGCTTGAACTCAAGAAAATGTTGGCCAAGAGGGGATTTCGCCTGGCAATGAAAGAGCCTGCGTTCACAGTCCGAGAAGCAAATTATGATAAGGAATTTGATATGATATTGCAAATGGCAATATTGCGAAAGTTCAGGGCCGGCAATCTCGCCGTTGATACAAAACAGACAAAGCTGGTGTGAGCGAACATGTCAAAAAATTGGGTCTCTGACCGAAAGAAGGATTACTATTACAGATTGGCCAAGGATGAGAATTATCGCAGCAGGGCGGCCTACAAGCTCATGCAGATAGATGAGCGCTTCAGCATATTCCGGAACGGTGACACTGTCATCGATTTGGGTGCCAACCCGGGCGGTTGGTCACAGGTCGCTTCCGAATTGGTTGGTGAGAAAGGCCGTGTAATCGCTTTGGACATCAAACCGCTGGATCCGATAAGCGGTGTGGTAACTATCAAGGGCGACGCCAGGTCAGTGGCGGTGAAGTCGCAGGTTAAAAGAGAACTACTAGACGGGTTCGCGAACGTTGTCATATCGGATATGGCACCGAACATCAGCGGCAATTATTCATTTGATCATGCAAGGTCCATAGAACTTGCCGAGATGGCTCTGAGCTATTGTGATATGTTTCTGGTCAGGGGCGGTAACATGGTCATCAAGGTATTTGACGGTGACATGGCACATGAATTTTTCGGGCGCATCAAGGACAAATTTGCCACTGCAAAAAGATACTCCCCCAAAGCCTCAAGGAAAACCAGCTCGGAGGTTTACATGATCGGAAAGGGCATGAAAAGGGCCCAGGAATAATCGTTATTTTCAACTATAATTATATGCTCCCTATTTATATTTTTAAATAAATTAATTAAATTATTATATTTTTATTATATGCTATGGTAATATATATTTATGCTTCTATATTGAAATAATAATTTTTATATTTATATATTTACTTATTTTTTTGCTTTTTGAGTATTTCTTTTGCTTTCTCTGGAAACATATCCACATCTGTTTCTAGTATCGGTTCGAGTTCGGACACATCAAATCCTTTCTCTTTCCACATTTCTATCTGTTTTTTGTATCTCTGTTTCACCACTTTTCCGTTGCCCAAAACCATTTTTGCCTTTTCTTTAAAGCCTTCGACATCATCAAGATATTGTTCCAATTCTGTAATTTCATAACCCGCTTTTCTCCACTTTATCAACTTGTCCTGCAGTATGCCGCGGATCTTATCCTGCTTTTTCTTTTTCTCGGGATTGGCGTTCTTCTCCGACTCAGGTTCGGCAGCCATTACCGTTTCCGGTTTTTCCTTCTGAATTTCAGGTTCCGGTGTTTCTGCGGGGGGCTCTTCCGCAGTTTCCGGAGCATCGGCTGCAACGTCCTCCCCGGAACTTTCCTCGGCCATCTCGTCCAGCTTGTCCAGGTCGATACCCAGAGCCTCCAGGTCCTTCGGTTTTTCCGCGTCGAAATCCACATCGTCCGATTCCACCAGGCAGGCAAACTGTTTTTTCAGTTCCTCGGGCAGTGATTCGAAATCCTCGGATTCGCTGAGCTCGGTGAGTATGTTGCCCACAGATTCGGATATCGTGCCCGAAAGGTTATCCAGGTCCACAGAATCCATATCCTCTTTTATGTCAAAATTGCATACTTTACATTTTATACTGTTCGCCGGATTCGGCGCTTTGCAAGATGGGCAAGGAATGTCTACGCTTCCTTTCTTCTTTCCTCCCAGTGATTGAACCAGCAGTTTGTTGGCCACTGTTCGTGAATAATTGGCAGAAAATCTCTCACCGTGCAGGGCTTTCATAAGAAATTCTTCCATGCTGTGGATACCTGCCTGGTAGAGCATCAGGGCCTTCTTTCTTGTTACACCTGGTATAAGAGTAAGTTCTTCCAATTTCTTCCTTGTCAGGGGATCTTCTATATCTATCATTATGTGCGTCTTTCCCCTTGATTTGGGTGAGCTTACGCCCAGACTGCCGTCGGTCTTCTTCTTCAGTTTTGTCTTGCACATGGTGCATGATTCAGAATCAGGTTTGTTTACTGTCCCGCATATTGGGCACCGTATGCTTTCTTCCTCGTTCATCAATGTTGCATCGGGTTGCCTTTAAAAATAGTTTGCTACATCGTTTTTGTAAAATATCTCTTTAAGCTTTATTTATCGGCTCATTATCTTTATTGTTTTATTATATGCGCGACATAGCTATAATTATACCTCTAATGACTCGGTGTATTATTATATATAACTTTATATGTATCTTTATTGTCCTTTAAACTTTAATTGTTTAATTATATTTGATTGTTACTTGTTTTATAATCTTTTCTGTTTCATTATTGGTAATATGCTTATATTATACTCTATTTTACTTTATTTGACTATTTTTTAAATCTTTAAGTTTTATGCGCTGCCTCAAATACGCTGTTTCACGCTCATATTCTCACAGAACCATGTTTTTCCACGCAGGAGCCTAGCCTCTGCTGATATTTTTTGATGTTTCCTTGACATTTCATTTTGACTCTTTATGCAGTGCTACGATTAAATGGATTTTATTACCTCTTTTTTGGATTTTTCATGCCTTGTTCGAAAAATCGTTAGGTTTATATCCTTGTGTTTTGTTTGTCGCAATACATAGAAAATGCGACGTAATATTAATATACTAAAACGTGCGACGTCTGTTTCTCTAATAGTTCTTTTCGAGATGTTATGTGCATACGATTATTTAATTTTTATTACCTTTTATGTCTTATTTTCATTACATGCCGTATTTTACGCAGGATTTTTGAGTAATAAATAACTTATATTCGTATGTCGCACTTTTTTTGCCCCAAGAGAAAGAGTGCGGCATATTCCGGGACCTCGGTTTCTGTGTCTTTCTTTACTTTGAACACCGTATTCTTCAGTTTTACCTCGTAATCTTCCAGACCCATGAGTTTGACAGTGCTCTTTTCAAAACCGGGCCAAACCGAATCCCGCAGCGGCAGAAATCCGTTCAGTTCCTCCACGGTCATGGTCCTGACAACCAGGCCTGTCTTCCCGTGGACAGAGCCGGGAAGCCTGATGAGGCGTTTTATGTCAGACGTTACGGGTTCATCAGTCTCGCCGCCCAGGTCGACGGTCATCTCCTTCACGATATGGTTGATGAAGCTGTTCCTCACGGAATCCTCGCCGAAGGGTTCCAGGTTGAGGTCGCTCCGCATCTTGTCGATCCCACGGTCACCGGGTTTGCCGAGGTACATGCTGTTGTATATTTTCAGGGCGAGCGTGTCACCAATCCCTCTGTGGCTCTCAAGTTCGTCGATGACATTTTCTTTTGGCATTTTCTCGGTTCTGTCTATGAAATCCAGGACGCTGGCAGTCACCTTGCCTCTCCAACCGGGTGTGTCCCGCGGGTAAAGCCGGTAAATGTATTTCTTGTTATCATGGTCCTTGAACCTCTCGTTGCTGAAAATCACCTTCCTGACAAGCGTGTCAATGTTGGTGCTGGGTTTAGTGATATAATCCACAATTTCCCTTCTCTCATGGCTGTTCAGGCGGAGAACTTTCTCATTGCTCACGTGAGCGTGATATCCTCTTCCGCCGGAAAAGACAATTTTGACATCATTCTCGTCAAAACCAAAATCATCCAGCAGGTAGCTGTGGACCAGTTTTTTGAATTGCACCTTGACCTTCTCGAACATCATCTCAATGGTCATGTTCTCGCTTCCCTGGATATGGTCCGCATCCAGATCGAATATCAGGTCGGCGCCAAGCCATGTTTTTTCATCCATCGTTCGGGCGTTGGGCTTGGTGTAGTAGGCCGATGAGTGATATGCATGAATCGGTGCCTGCTTCTTCAGGAAGTTCTGCAATTCATCCGGTGTTCCGAACCCCAGGTGGCGCCACATACCTCCCCTCTCTGTGATGACGCCGAACTCCCTGTTGATGAGCTTTCCGGGCGGCTGGACATTGGCCTTGGAATAATACTTCCTGAACATGGCCTTGGTGAATTCGAGCCTCGGGTTGGTGTTCCCTACTGGCTTTCCGGATTCCATAGTTTCCGAAAAACGTCCTACCGATATAAACATTGGTAATGTGCGCAGATGTAAGTGGTCAGCGTAACGATTTTCGATTTAGTAATTGTAGATTGTAGATTTACGACGGACGACATTCTGCCAGCAAAGATCTAAAATCTAAGATCTAAAATCGACAATTTCAGAATATTGAACTCTTACGCGCAGACACAAACTTAATATGTCGGGCGTCAATCCCACCCAAGATGCCAGTTTCAAATGAGACCCTTGAGTACATCAGGGAGCTGAAGAAGAAACACGATGCAGTCATAATCGCGCACAACTATCAGATGCCGGATGTCCAGGACATAGCTGACCTGCTGGGTGATTCCCTCGCGCTTGCCACGGAAGCTTCTAAGATGGATTCCAAAATCATCATTTTCTGCGGTGTAAATTTCATGGCAGAGACTGCCAAGATTCTCAGCCCGCAGAAGGTGATTATTCATCCCGAGCCGGATGCCAGATGTCCCATGGCTGACATGGTCGAGATTCCGTTTCTCAGGGAAATGAAATCCAAGCATCCGGATGCTGTTGTGGTGTCCTATGTCAATACCACTGCTGATGTGAAAGCGGAATCCGATGTTTGTTGCACGTCCGGAAACGCTGTCAAGGTTATAAAATCCGTCAGGGAGAAAAAGATAATTTTCACACCGGACCGGAATCTCGGAATGTACGTCCAGAGATTCGTACCCGAAAAGGAGATCATACTGTGGCCGGGATTCTGCGCGGTACATCACAACAAAATCACAGTGGCCAAGTTGGAGTCTCTGAAGTCGCTGCATCCCGAAGCCGAGGTTATGGTCCATCCGGAATGCACGCCGGAAGTGATTGATTACGCTGATTGTGTATTCTCGACCCACGGAATGCTGGTGCATGCGAAAAAATCCGATGCGGCGGAATTCATACTTGGCACCGAAAAGGAGATGACTTACCGGCTTTCAAAAGATATTCCAGGAAAACAGTTCTATGCCGTGGAAGATGCCGTGTGCCAGAACATGAAGAAAATCACCCTGGAAAAGGTCATCAAAAGCCTTGAGACCCTGGAACCGAAGGTCGAGATTTCAAAGGACATTCTCGAGAGGGCCAGGAAACCGCTGGACAGGATGGTTGAGATAGGTCGCGGGGAATAATATCATAATTCGCAAGTCACGAGTTGGATTGTGTTAGACCGATGCCATGATCGATCTATTCGCAACAAATGTCGTTGTTCCAAATGCCAGCTCTCTTAATTGCCGGTAGTTTATATGTTGGTATTCTCCAGGATATCCACAATTTTCTGCGAAGCATCCCCGTTCCCGTAGCTGGCCTTTCTCTCCCCTGTTGGGTTGAAATTCTGCACGGCAGATGATATCTTTGTCTTATCCGCACCCACAAGCACATTCCAGCCCTCGCTCACCGTTTCCACCCACTCGGTCTCCTCCCTCAGGGTGATGCACGGCGTTCCGAAGAAATATGCTTCTTTCTGCATGCCGCCGGAATCTGTGAGAAGCTTTTCGGCATTCTTCACCAGAGCAAGTGATTCAATGTAATCCACAGGCTTGATCATTCTGATATTTTCCGGTATGGTTATGCCGTGCTTCCCGATGAAGGCCACAGTCCTGGGATGGGCCGGGAATACAACATCGTGTCCGTTCGTTGCTTCAAAAATACCTTCCAGATTACGGCGGTTATCTGTATTAACTGGCCTGTGAACTGTGAGAAGCAGGTATTTTTTCGCGGCCAGTCCGTTCCTCTCCAGCACGTCGGTCTTCATGTCGGAGTATTCCAGGGCCGCATCGTACATCACGTCCCCCACAAGGTGGACGCCTTCCCGTATTCCCTCGTTCTCCAGGTTACGGATTGCAGTGGGTGTGGGGCAGAAAAGCAGTTTCGAGATGTGGTCGGTGAGCCTCCTGTTCACTTCCTCGGGCATGGCCATGTTGAACGACCTCAGTCCCGCTTCCACATGAGCCACAGGCACATGCAATTTGACCGCAGCCAGCGCACCTGCAAGAGTTGAATTTGTATCCCCGTAGACCAGCACCCGGTCGGGTTTTCTGTCGAGTATTATCTTCTCGATGCCCTCCAGCATCCTGGCCTTCTGCCAACCGTGAGTTCCCGAGCCGACTTCCAGGTTGTAGTCCGGTTGCGGTATTCCCATGACCTCGAAAAAAACCTTGGACATCTCGTAATCGTAATGCTGGCCCGTGTGAACAAGTATCTCCTCGCTGTTCTTCCTGAGTGCCCTGGACACCACGGATGCCTTGATGAACTGCGGTCTCGCGCCTATGACACTGAGTACCTTCACTTTTCCTCACCCTGGCAATCCCTGAGCATGAATTTTTCAAGAATCTCTCTGGCCTGCTCCCTTCTGACCTGATGCGCTTCAATAAAGGTTACTACTTTCTCAGTGAGATATTGCTTGCAGTACCCGCACAGCAGTTCGCCGGACCGACACTTTGTCTTCCTGTCCTCCAGTTTCGCATCGTTCTCTTCGAAAATGTAATAGAGATACTGGTAGACCGAGCAGATGTCCGGATTACCTCCTTTCACTTTCTGCTCCTCCACGCTGACGCATCCGCCGGTGAAGGCATTGCCTATCTTCTTCTTGATATCCTTCGGTTTGTCAATCGTGAAAATGCTGGTGTTGGGCAGCGAGGCGGACATTTTATCCGAACCGGCAAGGCTCGGCAGCATCTTGCAATGCAGCAACGCCGGTTTGTAGAAACCGATACCTTCGGCGATGTCCCGGGCCACTCTGAAATGCGGGTCCTGGTCAATGGCACAGGGGATGACGCATCTTATGTTTCGGCCGCGCAGGACGCTGGGAAGAAAGGCCGGTGCGGCCTGCATGCTGGTGAACCATATTGAACCTATATTCGTGCTGTTGTTGAAACCGAACACCGCCTTCGTGGTGTTGAAGGTGACCTTCTTGGCGACCTTTATGGCAATCTTGTAAAGCTGGTTGCTGTATTCCGTGTCCAGGAATATGTGCGTTTTCTCGGGGTCGAAGCCCAGGGCGATGATGTCCAGCGCGTTTTCGTAAGCGTATTTTCGCGTGTCCTCCATGGTGAGGTTCTGGTTGAACATGAATTTCTCGTCGTCGGTCATCTGGAAATAAAGTTCTATACCAAATTTGTCCTGAAGGTATTTCGTGAAAAGCCAGGGCATCAGGTGACCCAGGTGTGTGTGTCCGGAAGGCCCGCGACCGGTGTACATGACGAATCCGGCGCCACTCTCCACATCCTGGAAAATCTTGTCCATGTCCCTGTGGGAATAGAATATCCCGCGGCGCAGCATCGTATGTAGTTCACCAGTGTGCTCCACGAATTTGGAAATAATCTTGCTGTCTATCTTCTGGGTGCCGAACATCTCGATCAATCTTTCATAATCGATGTCGCCGGTCACTTCCCATGGGGTTACAACGAAATTCTCTGGCAATCACAATCACCCTTTGCAGGTCAATAGTCTAAATGCAATATAAATCCTTGGTATGACGATTGTAGATTGACGATTGTAGATGTATGACGATTGTAGATTTAGGGATTGTAGATTGTAGATGTATAACGATTTTCGATTTAGGGATTGTAGATTGTAGATTTACGACGGATTGACGACGTTGCATATTCCCTGCAAAGATCTAAAATCTAAGTTCTAAAATCTAAAATACGGTTGGACATTCTGCCAGCACAGATCTAAAATCTAAGTTCTAAAATCTAAAATTTCAGAATACTGAATTCTTACGTAAGATGGAATGTGAGATTATTTATATCGTGTACGCCTTGATAGCAATGAAGGTGATGGATGCTGAACCAGAAACCGGATAATCCGCCAGCCCATGAGCCGAGGTCCGATGCTCAGCCAGGGGAAAGTGCCGGTCGAATCCTCAAGAAGATTTTTCGCCAGGACGACAGAGTCGGTAAAATCGAACCGCAGACTGCCAGCGTCTCGCTTCTGATGAAACCCCTCAGGCTTTTGATATTCACGCATCTGTGCCGGAATCCGTGCGACCATACCCGTTCCATCGCCAGGAAGATGGAAATGAGCACTTCCTCGATTAATTGGAATCTCGGTCAGCTGCTCGCCGGCGGATACATAGAATCCAGGGGGATGGACGGTCGAAACATCTACTGGCCCAAGGGAATGATGGAGGCGGAAGACCTCGCCTTGGCAGGCATGTTCCGTTTTCAATGGCCGGCAAAAATACTGAAGATTATTCATGGATCGGGAAACAGCATACGCCAGAAGGATATTGTTTCATCTGTCGGGCTCAGACAGCAAAATGTTGAATTCTGGCTCCGAAAGATGGTGTTCGTGGGGATACTGGGCAAGAAAAAGATTGACAAGCATGTCGTATATTTCATTACCGGGAAATTCCGGGAAAAGGTCAGGCATTACGAATCACGTTCGAAGGATTTCTCGCGAATTGTCTTTGGCATCCTGAAAAAGGACGGATTGATGCCAAAAAGCCAGCGTCTGAGGGGTTCGAGATTTTCCGTGGACATAAAGCTCCCCAAAGGTATCAAGAGAATACATCTGGAATGCAATCCGCTGGCACTCGCAAATCGTTTTCTGGACCAATGATTGTAATCTATTAATACACAACGCATACTTTACCCTTTGATGAGAGTATTGCACGTGCATCAGATTGCACACATTCCGCAATTGCTGGTATCCCGTTTGAAGGAGAAAGGCGTCCAGGCGGATTTCGTGGAAGTGCCAGATGCGAGGACCATCGCAAAACACGACATAATTCACGGCCACTATGCCCTGAACAGGCACACGATTGCCGCTTTCAGGCTGGCCAGGAAGCTGAAGAAGCCTTTCATTCTGCACTGCCATGGTTCCGACCTCCGGTTGCTCACCGGAACCGGGAGAAAGCAGCTTCCTTTTCATTATTCAGTCATAAGCCAGTACATCAGAAAGCGCTCGGCAGCGATAATTCTGTCCACCCCGGACCTGGAGGAATTCGAGCCAAATGGCACATACATTCCCAATCCGGTGGATTTGGAACGTTTCAGGCCCATGCCGGAGGTAAAAAAATCCAAGCGCCAGCTCATTCTCGGAAAGCAGGTGAAAAATTCGAAATTATCGAAATTCATCAAGCCGGACGTGGAATACGATTGTGTGAACAACGGTTATCCGTTCAATTTCCCGTCAAATGTGAGGATGTTACCCTGCGTGGAATACGATGAACTCAATGAGTTTCTGAACCATTACGAATTCATGATTGGCACTGTGGGCGATGTCATCAGCATGGCGCGCCTGGAGGCCATGGCCTGCGGTCTTGCGACATTCACGGATTTCGAGAAAAAATTCACAAAATATTATGATGGCCAGAACCCGGATGAGGTGAAGGAACCTCGCGAGTTCATAAAACGTTTTCACAGCCCGGAAATTCCTGTCTCGAAATTGCTCAGGATTTACGACGATGTAATGCGCGCCTGAGCATGGCCCTGTCTGATTCAGTGACGGCGCCCATGAGCAGTATCGCCAGAAGGTAAACGAGACCTGCCAGCAATGCCATGTGGTACCTGCTTATCTCATCGGCCAGTATGATATACATCCCGTAAGCCGAGAATATCATGCAGATTCCTGCCACAACCGGCTTGGCCAGGTGCAATCCCATGGGAAATTTCTTCTTTCTCGCGTCCCGGTAGTTCAGGGCCAGGAAACATGATTCGGCAATCACAAGGGCCACTGCGGCACCTGTGTATGCGTATTCCACGATGAAAAAATAAGACATCGTCGTGAGCACTGCCAGGGATATCCAGATATTGACGGCGATGCTCTTCTGTGCATCCCCGCTCCAGAGCGCGGATTTCATTAGCATGTTGAGGGTGTACAGAGGAAGCAGCGCGGCCATTATGATTATTGCACTGGCCGTGTTGTCATACACATCCCCGAAAATTCCGGCAACCGGTTCTGCCAGTATTGCCAGCATCACTGCCACCGGGACTGCGGCCAGAAGGCTGAATTTCAATGATTTTCCGTAGGCGAAATTCATGTCGCCGGCAGATGTGTGGTACAGTTTCGAGAACAGCGGAAATATGGCCGCGTCGAAGGCACTGGGTATCAGGAGCATGAACATTATTATTCTTAGACCGGCAGCGAACCAGCCAGTTTCTTCAGGCGTCCGGAGCAGGAAAAGCAGTATTATCGATATCTGCATGTAAATTGCATTTCCCACCTCGTACCCGGCGAAAGGCATGGCATCCCTGAAAAGATTTTTAAGCTTGATCGCACCACCCACCGGACGCACCCCCTCCCTCATCAGCACTGTGAACCCGATGATTGTTTTCACCACTGAAGAGATGAGCAGGACCAGCATTATCCCCAGCAGGGAGAAGCCGAAGTGTATTGCGCCGAACCCCAGCCCCACCTGAATGAGTTTCCAGGCAATCTGGGTACCCGCCTCCAGTTCCATCCTTTCCCTGGCGCGGAATATTGCGTAGAACAGCCCGGAGACCTTGTCGAACATGTAAGCCATTCCGGCGACCAGTATCACCAGGAGAAGGTGCGTTTCCAGGCCCATGAAATAACCGATGGCCAGTGATATGATTATCATCAGGACCGAAAGTCCCAGCCGGAGCAGCCCCACCGATTCCAGGTATGCACCTGCCACCTTTCCGTCACGGGCCACGTTCTTGATGGTCAGGGCATCGAGTCCCAGATCGGAAAAAATGACGAAAACCGCTGCAAACGACAGTGCAAAACTGTACTGGCCGAAACCGTAATCCTCCAGATATATTGCAAGGTAAATGATGAACAGCGCACTGAGACCCTTGGTGGCGAAGTTACTGGCCAGTAGTACCGTCGTGTTCTTCAGAAGTCTGGAAGCCGACCCCATGTTTGCGGTGAATGGTTAATTGATATATATATCTCTTGGAAAATGATGAGAGTTCAGTATTCTGAAATTTTAGATTGTAGATTTTAGATTTTAGATTTTTGCTATGAATATGCAACGCCGTCAATCCGTCGTAAATCTACAATCTACAATCCGTAAATCTACAATCGTCCAACCGTTTTAATAATCAACAACCCACGTGCTGGCTGAATTCACATGAATCCAGTATGCGTTACCGGGAATCATGCTGACGCCCGAGTAGGCTGTGAAGTCCTGTATGTAAGGGGACGCGGACTGATAGACCGACATAATGTCCACCTGGGGTGGGACAGTGGTGCCGGCGGTTCTTGAGATGGACGATGGGTAGCCCACTAGGTTCCAGCCTGGTACCAGGTCAATTGTTGTGGCTGTCGGGGCGCTGCCTTCCAGCCTGATATAACCGTCACCCAGGGAACCGGCATCCGGTATGTATATCCAGACACCCATTTTTTCGGTGATGTCCGTGAGCGTCGAAGTAATGCTGGGGCCGTATGTCTTCCAAGCAGGTGAAGCCGCATTGTCGTAATATTTCACCCTTGTCCAGGAAGTGTCGCCGTCCAAGTCTGTGAGGGCGCCGGGAAGTGCCGTGTCGGACGGTGCAAGGGGCGTTGATACCAGGTTCCAACCCACGGAAAGCGGGCCGATGCTGAAGGTTTCCGGCGGCGGTACGGCGTAATCACCCACCCAGATATTGGGCGTTCCGGCAGTGTAATTTGCAGTTATTATGTCAAGTCTGCCGTCAATGTTGATATCTGCCAGTTCAATGGTCCTGAAATCACCGGATTGGAACAGTCCATCCGAGACAGTTTCCCACGCTGGCTGTTTCCGTGCAAGACCGTTTATTCCGTTATTGGTGCCTGATCCGAACACGATATCCGGGGTTCCGTCAATGCTGAAATCGCCTGTTGCCAGGCCGGTGGTTGCTACGGAAGTGGGGTTGGAGCCGAAGTTCCAGCTTCCGGTCCCGTCACCGAGCCATGTGTTCACTCCTGCAGATTCCGAGGCTCCAATAATATCCAATATTCCATCATTGTCAAGGTCTGTAACCTCCACCGAGTAATACTGTGAAGAGCTACCAGGCAGACCGGATGAAGACTGACTCCAGCCGTCATTTGCATTGCCCAGGAAAACCATGAGGCCGCCATGTGCTGCTACAAGGTCCAGGGCCCCGTCCCTGTTCATGTCCCTTGCCGCAAGGTCGTAGTATGTGCCGACGAAAGGCAGGTTGTAAGTCATTGTCCAGATTCCCCAACCGTCCCCGTTCCACACTGCAACTCCGGAGGCCTGCGTTCCAGCGGCGATGTCCGGGTCTCCGTCATCATTGAAATCCGCAACGGTCAGGCCCAGGTAAACACCCGATGAAGGAAGGCCCATGGTTCTGGCGACCCAGGTCGTTCCACCGTTGCCAATCCATACCTTTATTCCCGAATCCGAGGTGGAAATAATGTCTGGCTTGCCGTCCTTGTTGAAATCTGTCGAAATTATTGAATTGTAATTGCCTGTCGATACCGGTTTTGTCATGGGTGTCCAGTTGCCTGTTCCGTCCCCGCTCCACAGTTCGATTCCGCCGCCTTCCTTTGCATAGCAGATGTCGGGCTTTCCGTCCATGTTTATATCGGCAATCTCAATGTCATTTATCTGGCCGCCGGAAGCCGGCGCGTTCAGTTCGGTCCAGGCATTCACTGTTCTGTCAACCGATGAATACCAGATATTCTGCTCTCCGGTGGTATTCGGAAGACATATGTCCATTCTGGCATCATTGTTTATGTCCCCAACCGAAATGTCCGAATGCGAGTCGCCGGTTCTAAGGCCATTGGTCTGAAGATACCAGTTGTTTTGACCGTCGCCGGTCCAGATAATATTATCGGAATCATCGCTGGAGGTTATGATGTCCATGTAACCGTCAATATTCACATCATATACCTCAACACCCGTGTATGTGCCGGTCATAGGCAAGGTGTATGTTGTAGTCCAGATGCCCCACCCGTCCCCGTTCGAAACCGCAAGTCCATTGTTGTTTTTTCCGGTGGCAACAAGATCGAAATTTCCGTCAAGGTTGAAATCGGCAAGTTTCACATCGGAATAGGCACCGGAGCCAGGCAACCCATTGTCCCTGAGGGTCCATGTACTTCCTCCGTTACCTATCCAGGCATCAATACCTGCGGACCCGGCTCCTACAATGTCCGGCCATCCATCTCTGTTAAAATCACCAGTTGCAATTCCAAAATATTTGAGACCATTCACTGCAGGGAGGTTGCTGCTTGCATCGGTCCAAACTCCATTTCCATTACCCATGAACACCCTAACTGCCTGAATCGACTGTGCCCCGGATTTGCCGTTGTTTCCTCCGACAATATCCAGGTTGCCATCAAGATTCATGTCATCAAGAACCACGGAATATATGGGGAATAGCGGGCCAACATATTCATTGGGTAGCCCGACCGTTACATTTGTCCAGGTTCCGGAACCATCTCCGGTCCAGGCAAGCATTCCTTTGTCATATCCGGCAACAATATCAGATAAGCCATCATTGTTAATGTCCCCTAATGCAAAATCATAGAAATTCATGCTGGTAATGGGTGGGGAAAACATGGTCCAATTACCGAGACCGTCGCCTGTCCACATGGAAATTCCTCCTGCAAAATTACCTGCCACCATATCTTGAATGCCGTCATGGTCAAAATCATAGAACTTAACACAGCCATACAGGCCAGATTGGTTTGGAGAGTTGAACTGTTGCCAGATAACCTGCGGTGAATTGCCTATTAAAGGTGCTGGATGGGAGGGACTTAAAAATTCTTCTTCCAACTGGTTATTTTGTGTGATGCTGATCTCGTGATTTGCCCCTGCGGGGACAACGAAGTTAAAAGGCATGGTCAGGACTATACACATCATGCTGATGACCAGCAAATTGTGGCCAGGATTCGCATTATTAATCATTTTGTGCCCTCTTTCGTTAAAATACAATAGTAGCCGCTATTTCATATATTTTAACACATACATATATTATTTTCAACCATTAAAAAGCTTTTGGTATTATGATATAAATACATTGCGATATTTTTTTATGTATAAATAAAATGATAAACCCAAACTAGGCGCAAAATCAGTGAAATCATACATCGGTTTTTTATAAACATGATTTATTAGGAATAGCAATGAAGTGGGAGCGGAACACAGCCCGTCTGAACAGGATAACGGCCATATTCATGCTATTGTTCATCATTGGTACAGTGCCAATGGTCGAGTCAGATCCCGTGGATAACCCCCAGCCAGACGGAACCAGAATAATTACCTGGGATTTTTCCAATCAATCGGATTATTTAACGGATAATATTTCAATTATGTCGGGATATGCCAATCTCTCAGTGTATGAATCCAACTGGCGCCAGGATTCATTTCAGGATTTCAACAATGCTACCGAAGTGAGCAGTGTTTATTTTTCCCCGATTGGCGATGTGCAGCTCTTTCTGGATGAAGACATCCAGGCATTGGTCAATGGGGATTTTTCAAGTCCGTCAACCGGAGGCGCGGCAGATAACTGGAGTTATGAATCGGAATATATTGGACTCGGATCATGGACTCCAGAACGGAGCGATACCAATTATTGGTGGGAACTGATGTTTGTGGATCCGGTGGACTTCGCTCCGGCAAATGGCACTGCTTGGATCAACCAGAGCTTCTTTTTACCTACAATACCCAAAAGCACTAATTTATCTGCAATTCACAGGTTTGTATTGAATAACGAAACCTACGAGATAAATAATGGGACCATTGCCAGTATTGTTCTCACCAATCCATGCGGAGAAATAAACACAGTCATAGAACGAAAATGGATAAATGAAACGGACTCTGATTGGGTAGCACTATGGACTGAAGACACTAGCTTTTTCAATTCGACAGGAATATATAATATTTCCATCACCACCTTTGTGGAATCAAATGTCACAAACAAGCAAACTGGCGGTAAAGATGGGGTTAATAATTCCTGGGACAATGCCTCGTTACTGTATGATGCCTATCGCACGGAGGGCAATTTCACTTCCCAGGTCCATGATACAGGTTCTTATGCAATGTGGAACAATATTTCCTGGAGCGAGAATTTGCCGGCAGGCACGGATATAGAACTTTTTGTGAGAACCGGGAATTCTTCCGTGCCCACAGACAGTATCTGGTCAGACTGGTCCACAGCGCTCACTGACCCATCCGGTTCAGATATCGACAGGCCCATTGGCCGGTATATCCAGTACAAAGCTGAATTCAGCACTGCGGAGACAAATCTCACGCCAGTTCTTAATTCGGTGAACATCATCTATAACAAATATCATCTTTCAGGGTCATTCCAGACCATGGATTATGCACTGGGAAATTTCACGAGCTTTGGATTCTTCACTCACGAGGTTGAACATAATGGCCAAAAAATCGCATATCATTATTCCACGAATTCTGGTGCAAATTGGACGGAAATGCCTCTAGATGGGGATATCAGGTCCATAAATCCGGAAAACAGCATTCGTATCATGGGAATTTTGATCACTACGGATTCCGTGGTGACTCCCTCGGTAAAATGGATAAAACTCAGTTATGTTTCAGCAGAACCGGAATTCACACTGGAACCTGTATGGGGTGTGGCCGGTGCGGAAGCCGGAGAGACCGTTCGACTCTATGTTAATTTCAATAGCACCGCCCAGAGCCGTTCGGCAACGGCATGGCTGAACGTATATCTCGATGACCGCCTGGAATATGTCGGCAACAACTCAAACACACTTGCCATTTTCAACAGCTATATCACCGATTCCAATCCCGGAATTCGCCGTTATGTGTTCACTCAGATACCTCCCGGTCAGAACATGATATGGATAGATGCCACTGTCAAATCCGGCTCCGTGGATGGGGATAACCTTCAGACAACCGTGACGCTGGAATATCTGGACCCCCTGGAGAACCGTGTGGAATCGCTTCTCAGCACGGCCTCGCTGAGAGTGAATGGCCCGGTGATATCTGCCGTTCTGCGTTGCTTGAATGCAACCGCGGACGTGGGCGATAGGGTAACCTTCAGACTGTGGGTCAATAACACAGGCAGGGGCATGGCCCGACACGTATGGCTTAACGGAACTTCTGATGACAGGCTCACGGGCGAAACCGTGGCATATTACATCGAGAACGTTCAGGGAAATTCAAGTCAAATACTGGAATTCAGTGCCACACTGAATCATAATGTTGTTCAGGGTTCAATCGTTGCTCTGGAATGGTCGATAGATTATGCGGATGTTTCGGGTTATGTGATTAGCGGGGAGACCAATACTGCTCTGCTTGGCGTATCGCTCAGGACAATGTTCTATCTGGATTTTGTGTCACAGATTGCAGCTGCCAATTCAAATGAAATGGTGGTCCTGACGGTTCATTTCAACAATACCGGATTCGGCACGGCAAGCAGCATCAAGTTCAATCTTACCATACCGGGCGGGCTGGAATATATGTCAAGCAGCGAGGAATGCCTGGTTGTTTCGAATAAATGTTATTGGGAAACTTCCAATGTTGGTCCGGGACAGCATTCGTTCACGGTGACGCTGAGAGCCCTCAAGATGAGTACGGCCACATTCCAGACTGACGTTTTCCATGTCAACATGCAGGTAACAGACCCGGTGGACGGCCAAGTATCGCCGGTCGAATCCAACGGCCTTTCCCTCACCATAAACCGGATATACACCTTCTGGGAAAATATATACTGGCCCTGGTCCGGACTGGCAATCGGAATTGTTTCGTTCTTCGCGGTACTGGGACTGTGGTACTTCCTGAAACCTATACCCCCATCCATCGACGATGTGTTCGTGCTTTACAAGGATGGACGGCTCATATCCCACAAAAAATTCGGTGGTGAGAAGGAATCAGACCTGGACGGCGACCTTGTGGGGGCCATGCTCACGGCGATCCAGCAGTTCGTGAGCGATTCCCTGTCAAGCGGAAAGAGGGAGAGGGTCAAGAAGCTGGAGTTCGGGGAGAGGGAGCTGCTTCTGGAAAGGGGTAACAATATCAACCTGGCCCTGATATATTCGGGATCGATGAACAGGAAGTTACAGGCCCGGGTACTGGGGCTGACTGCGAAGATTGAAGACGAACACCCGAATCTGGAATCCTGGGACGGCCGTATGAGCAAGTTGGATGATATCGGACCATTGCTTGACGACCTTATAGCCCAGTGGCAAACGGAAGCGAAACCGAACGAATAGCTGTCGGAATAAAGAAAAACATTCTGTGCCAGTTATTTTTAAACCGTTCGCATGTTTCCAGCCTTCGGAAGGTAAGCATTATTTTCTTGTGGGAAGATTGTTGGCCATGTACAATCGTCTCGAACGGTTCATGCGTATCTGTTCGGGCGTTCTGAAGCTGGATTCTACGTTGGCCAGGCCATTAATGAACTCGATGACGGACTTGTAGGTCGGATTATCCAATACCAGACCCGCTTTCTCCATCTGGTATCTGATTGTCGGTGTGGCATTCTCGAGACCGCCGAACTGGTTGCTGAAATCCGCAACTATGTGGTCCACCACATCCATCAGGTTGTGAATCTCGTTCCTGTCAACGAAGTACTGGGTGGTATTCTCCTTGGCAATTGTGTTCGCGTACCTCATATTATCGGCAAGGGCGTAGAACGCCTCCTCCACTGACTCCCCGGTCCTGGCGCTTGAAAGGTAGCAGCCCTGAATGATGCCGTCCATACCGGGCTCATCATTCAATTTCTCGAGGTCGGTGACGTCAATTCTTCTGTCATCAACAAGGTCGGTCTTGTTTCCCAGGATAACCATCGGTACAGGTCCTGCGACACCTATCAATGACGGTATCCAGTATTCCTTGATGCTCTCGAGTGTTTCCGGTCTAGTGATGTCGGTTACGAGTATGGCCCCCTCTATTCCGCCGAAGGACAAGGCCTGTGTGTACCTGTAACCCTTCTGACCGAGTATATCCCATATCAGTAGTGCCATCTTGGCTCCGTTCGTGTCATCCCCAACAAAAAGTTCCTTCTTGGTGACCTTGGTTCCGATGGTGGTGATGTACTTGTCGTCGAACTGGTCAAGAACGAATCTTTTGATAAGGCTGGTCTTTCCAACGGCCCCGTCTCCGAGCATGATTATGTTCTTTTTTATTCTCTCAATCGGCATTTTTGAATACCACCATTATAGTTTACCTCAACCTGTATTCGTTAAAATACTTTTTTCCGAATTTCCGTACGCAAGAGGTCACTGATGTGAAGCCTCTTGCATTGGTAAGTGGTCCGCATCCCCAAGTTCTCCTCTATTACTACAGATAGTTCTAACAATAAATTATGGCTTTTTGATTGAACATGTCCTCGCCCACATACCGCGACTTTTAAGTCTGCGGATACGGGCGCTTTCAAACAGTTCTTCTGCGAGGACTTGTTCAATAAAAGTGCTCCCCCAGCAATCTCGAAATATCCGCAATATAGAATCAACCTGAATGAGTTTTTTTATCAATTGGAATCACGAAATTTAGGGTGATAACCGAAAGGATGCCCCACGCTTTAGCGTTGGGGAGCACTCATTTAACTGAAGCGGGAATTGATTACAGCAATCAGCCGGATAATCAAACCTGCTTTATCGAATTTTAACGTTTGAAAAATGACCACTTACTTCAGACCATCAACTTTAATAACATATTATCAATCCCATGCCATCTGGAAGAAATTCTATGGACATGATATATTGGTACCTTCTGGCACTGGGGATAATACTCCTCTGGACCGTCGCGGTCTCCATAGTTTGGGGAAGGTGGAAGGAGCAGATTGAGAAAAAAAGCATTCAATGCATGGGCCCCTTCGTGATGTGGAAGACCCAGCGCGGCAAGCAACTCATCGAGAAGATAGCGACAACCAGGGTAAAGCTGGTTGAAACCTACGGCCGGATTTCCGTGGGAATAACCGGCGTATCAATGGTCACCATGACCGCATTGCTTGTATTTTCGGCCTACCTGGTCATCGAGAGAGCCAAGGACATCGACATTGAACTGCACATGCTGCTTGGGCTTCCGGGCCTCAACCCCATGATACCGCTGTGGTACGGCATACTGGGTCTCATTGTGGCAATGGTGGTTCACGAATTTTCCCACGGACTTTTGACAATCGTCGCCAAGGTGAAAGTTGTATCCCTAGGCATCATGTTCTTCATATTCCCCATGGGCGCTTTCGTGGAGCCGGACGAGAAAGGTATCATGACATTGGAAAAGAAGAAGCGCGTCAGGATGTACTCGGCCGGACCGGCGTCCAACATCATAGTCGCGGGCGTGTTTTCAGTGATATTCTCTGTCATACTCATGTCCAGCGTCCAGCCGGTGGCGCAGGGCATCGGAATAACCGGAGTGGGCGACGGCACCGCCGCGGATATCGGCGGGCTTGTGCCGGGCATGATAATAACCACCTTCAACGGCACTCCGATACTTCGCCAATCAGATTTCACGAACGCAATTGCACTGACCTCGGCAAATCAGAACGTGTCCATCGAGGTTTATGACCCGAATATTGGGGGGGATGGGATGAGGGTGCTTCCCAATGTGACCCTGACTGATAAGTTCCTGGAAACCGGCAAGATAGCGGACGAGGGCAAGGGCTATCTCGGGATTAATTCAATGACCGTCCGGGACGATTATTTCAAACCCATCGGAGATTCGAGGACCCTGGGGGATATGGGCGTTTCGGTATCCATTTACATTACATTGCCACTCCAGCGCCTGAGCCCGGTGGACGGCGTCGTCATGGGCTTCTATGAAATCGACGGTTTCTGGTCCTTCATGCCTACGGGCGCATTTTGGATTCTGGCAAATGCCTGTTACTGGATATTCTGGCTCAACCTCATGGTGGGACTGAGTAACGCGCTTCCGGCCGTTCCGCTGGACGGCGGTTACATATTCAAGGACTGGCTCGACTCATTCATGGGCCGCATTTCCAGGTTCCAGGATGTCGAAAAGAGGACAAAAATCGTTGACACAATCGCCCTGGTTCTGGCTTTCACGATTCTGTTCCTGATACTCTGGCAGGTAATCGGGCCGAGGGTTCTCTGAGTGGAATAATAATTCACATTTCGAACAGGTTTGAATCTCAATCATGAATCAGCGTATTGATGAGCAGTTCGGAGATGTCCGTTGCGTATTCGCCGGTCCTCCTTATGCTCTCGGAAATGTAACTGAGCGAGACGGTCGGGTCGCCGCCCATGTGGGCAGCCAGGTCGTTAATTTTCTTGCAGGTGCGTATGAGCCCGGGAAGGGATTCGATGGTGCTGTTGGCGAGAACGATATCCCTTTTCTGCCAGGCGTCCATGCTGGTCGACAGCATCTTCAGGGCCTGATTGCTGGAATTGATTATTGTATCCACTGTTTTTCGCTCGAGCTCAAGTTCTATGAGGTTGGGCATGTGTGTGGCGATGATGATTGCGTGGTCGCCCACCCTCTCCAGTATCCTGCTCATGGTGAGGAAGAAAACAACGTCGGTCTGCTTTATCTCCATCTTGCTGGATAGGGTAATGTCCTCCAGGACCATGTGGGCCTGCCTTGCCACCAGCCATTGGAGACGGTCAACGTCCCGGTCCCGGTTGATAACTTCCTTGGCAATCTCCTTGTCCGATTCTTCAAGGGATTTCATCGTGGACTCATGCATGCTCCTGACCAGCAGGTACATTCTCTTCAGAGTCTTGTTGAACGGCATCTCCGTTGGCTTGAGAAGATCCTTTATGATTATGGAATTCGCATCCTCCTCGACTATCTCAGGACCGATGAGGGTCTGGGTGAACTTGATGGCGCTGTCCCGCAGTGTCGGCTCGATGCCCTTCTTTGACTTCAGTACGATGTTGACATAACCGCTGATATAAGCCCCGATGAGAAGCCTGAAAAGATACGTGCCATCAGTTATTTTGTCGAGTGAAAATACCTTTGTGAGATTGCCGGAATCCATGTTTATATTCGGTGTGATGAGAAGGCTCCCGTCTGGCTGCGTTATTACGCCGACAGGGTCGTTCTTCTTTATCCTGGCCGAGAGCACCCAATCCTTCGGAAGGGTGATTATGTAAGATGAGCCGCCAGTCATCTGGACCTTTCTGGTTTCCATGGTATCCTCAAAATCAAAAGGATATATAGGTTTATAATGGTTTCTATAGATGGCGGGGGAAATATATGGGGGGAGGGGATTAAAATGAAGGCGTGGGGTATCAGTTGTGGGGGTGCTGGTGTATGGGCCTGGCCGCACCCTCCGCAGGAGCCCTGGGGCCGGGTTGAGTGCCGGTTTAAGCTCCAGGTCAGCCTGCTCGAAAAATCTATGTGGTTGGACGGTGCCATAGCCCCGTGGCCAGTTTGTGTGCCGGTTTAAGCTAACCCCGCCCTCACAGGCGGGGCTTTAAAGGATGATACGGGAATCGGTCACCAACCCGATTCCAAAAACCGGGTCACAACCCCGGCCTCCAGGTAGAATAAGATGCAATTCGACCGAGGCATGATGGAGGGGGCTGGGTGAAAACCCTGGCCTTGCGTTCCTGCGCTGGCTGTCTCCTACCTGCTCAGAACGCTTGAATAGTTTCGGTCTACTCCGGAGAAGGTTTAAGTACCCAATAGTTAATAACTGATTATAAAGTCAATAAGGAAATGAATAATCATGGATACCTCTGCGAAAAATCAAATAAGTGGTTCAACGGTTCAGCTTAAATTAGATTCTCAAGAACAAGAACCTCTAATACCAGAGAATGGACATTCAGCGTTCAACGACCCAGCGTTTATAAATAACCGAAATTCACCAGTTCACCGATGGACCCCCTGGATTGCAGGATACTCTAGTGATTTTGTTAGACACGCATTGAACAAATACTTAATTGAACCCGGTGTTGTACTTGATCCATTCGCTGGTGTCGGCACTACTTTAGTGGACTCTTTCCTACTTGGCCATAATTCATATGGCTTTGAAATTAATCCATATGCTGCATTTGTATCGAGAGTAAAAGCAGGGGCTTATAAAGTATCTACTGACTCATTGAATAGTGAAATGCAATCACTTCGAATATTTTTAAATACTGCCATGCAACCAGGATATAAAGTTAAAAGCAAACCACCAAAGGGATTTAAAACGCGTTTTGAATTCTACAGTCCCAAAATACTTAAAAAGGTTCTAATTATTCATGATTTCATTAATCAAATACAAAATGAGAATGTTCGCGATATCTTCCGATTGGCATTCGCATCGACAATGGTTAAATATTCTAATTATTCATATGAACCGAGTTTGGGTGCTAGAGTAAGTTCCGGTAAGAAAAATTTCGATGATTTTCCAGTTGATCAAGCGATAATGACAAAACTTACTGAAATCGTTGAAGATATTGCGTGGTTGCAAAAAAATATGCCATCTATGGACGTACCCCAGATCTCAATTATCAATGATTCATTTTTCAATTACTCAAAACATCTTGCTCCGGAATCGATTAATTTAATTTTGACATCACCGCCATATCTTAACAATTATCACTATATTAGAAATACAAGACCTCAAATGTATTGGTTAGATTTCGTTAAAGAACCAAAAGATACAAAACCATTAGAAAATTTTAACTTCGGCAATTATTGGCAAACAGTGCGTGAGAAAGAAAATATTAGCCTTAATTTCTCACTGCCAGATAGCAATCTTGCAGACCAATTAGAACTACTTCGAAATAAAAACCAAGAAAAAGGTATCTATGGTGGTAATGGCTGGGCTAATTATGCAGCGTCATATTTTAACGATTGTTATCGATTTTCGATTGGTATTAAATATTTACTAAAGAAAGATGGTGTCGCTCTTGTAGTGTTAGGAAACAGCATTTTACAAGGCATAATGATACCTACCGACAGATATTTTGGTGAAATCGCTGAATCTGTTGGCCTTGAACTAGTCCAAATTGATGTTCCGCGCCGAACGAGGGTTGGTAACAGTATTATTCAATCAAACGTAAGGGTTGGTAAAACAGAATCTCGCAACCAATTATACGAATCTGTTGTCGAATTAAAAAAGTTATAACTCTCTTAACGCACCAGCAATACTATCAAGCATTTCATCAATTTTCGGTGATTCTCCTGTTAATCTTTCCGCCCATGGTCGTCCTGGATGCAATATATCCCATTCCGATTTTGCCTGGTTATATCTTCCTGATCCAGGATCATGGTTACCAAAACCATCTATTGTATTATTCCATAGAGGCTTAAATCGTCGAATTAGCTCTGCTTCAACAGGAACAACAAGATCACTTTCTGGCTCGTTTAATATCATAAAACGACACCTAAAATCTTCCCTATCTAGGTTATTACATTGCTGGATACTTCTTGCATGTTCATTTAACCTTCGATATAATACTGGTGAATCAGGGATTCTTACACGAGCAGTTCGCCAACCTTCAGGTACTGCTTTACCAACATAGATTGGGAGATTTGGCACTTTTTTATTCTTTTTAACTATTTGCCCATATGGCTCATAATCACCAAAATAATATAACGCATAAACACCCACTCCGTTGAAAGTTGTTATTGGTGGTAAATCACATATTGGAGTTGTCGTGAAGAAACTGATTGCGTTTTTAACAATGCCTTCGAACAACGGTGATTTAAATATGTGTGCTTTTATGTAATCTGGTGTCAATTAAATAACACCTCTTTGACCTTTATTACTAACGTTTTTAACATGTGAAGACGTGATACACCTATTGATTAAAAGGATTTGGGGGCACATAACCTACGATTGAAACGTCTATCTCCAAGTCACGTAATCCCATAATCTTTTATCGGCTATATAACCGCTACTATCAGCTACTATAACCTGTTCTTACAGACGAACCAGCCTGCTCGAAAATCTATGGGGTTGGCCGGTGCCCTAGCCCTGGGGCCGGGTTGAGCGCCGGTTTAAGCTAACCCCGCCCTCACAGGCGAGGCTTTAAAGAGATGATGCGGAAATCGTGTCACACGACATCGAATGTTCCGAATTCGATGCTGAAAACCCCGCCCTCACAGGCGGGGCATGATGGGGTTGGCCGGTGTGCAGGTGTGGTTTCCGGTTCATCCCCTTCCAAGGCTACGGCACAGCCGATTCCCCCGTCTCCCGATTCCCGATATAATCGAATTAAACCGTATTCACCATAATTGTTACAAAATGTGCGCTTGTACGGTCTCGAATCCGCATTCGAAGGCAGGGGATGTGCCCGCTACCTATCGATTGGCAGTCATGATGATATGCATTAGGTCAACGGATTCCTTGCAATTGTCGGCGGCATTCTCCAGGCTGTGAATTATGTCCCTCATGACGAACATGACCCTGGGGTCCAGGCTCATTGACATCATCAGTTCCTTTTTCACCGCGAAGTAGAAATCATCGACTTCATGTTCAATTTTCTCGACCTTGCGCTGGTGGACCAAGAATTTCTCGTTGTCCTCTCCCAGGTAATCCAAGCTGAGCTTTACCTCTCTGGCACCCTCGGCCACACGGTTTCCGAGGTTCTGGATGTTCTTCCATATGGACTCCGGGACCTCGATCTTTGCGTCAATTATTACCTCGACATTCCTGGCGGCGCTCTTCACCCAGTTGGCGATGCGGTCTATTCTCTTGACCATGTGCATGAGGTCTTCTCTTTCCTTGGGCGGAAGGTCGCCTACGGACAGGTTCTCATTGAGCATTATCTCGATATTGTCCGCGGCCTTCTCGTCGTTGTATAGGCGCTCTATGGCATGTCTTGCGCCCTCAAAGTCCTTTTTCAGGATGGCGTTGATGGTCTTCACCATCTCCTCGCAGGCGTCATTCACTTTCAGTATGTGTTCCTTGACGCCGTCCATCACATTGCTTTCCCTTCGCTTCGCGAACCACATTGTAAATTTATCTTCACTCAAGGCTCAGCACCTCCTTCAATCCTTCTCTGGGTTGGGGATAGACCAGCAATTTCTTGGGTCTGAACTTAACATTGATAGTGTCCCCGATATTAAAAGTCTTGTCATCTGCCTCCGGAACTTCCACCAGTACGGTATCGTCCGTGCAGAGTTCTATCATGTATCTCATGTAGGAACCCATGAATATCTTGTCTGTGATTTTCCCATCCAGGCAGTGCTCCTTCTTCCTGTGGGATATGGATAAATTCTCCGGGCGGACCATGACCACCACATCGTCGCCCTCGTGGAATTTTCCGCCCCGGTTCTTGATGACCAGATGATGCTTGTTCCTGGTCTCCATTATGTACTCGTCCGAGTCGCATTCAATGTACTCTTCCGATTCATCATCGTCATCATCGTCATCGTCATCGTGGTCATCATCATCATCGTGATGTTCCCCGCATCCGATTATCGTCCCCTCGATGAAATTCGCCTCGCCGATGAAGTTGGCAGTGAACAGGCTCTTCGGCCGGTTGTACATGTTCTCCGGGGTATCCACCTCGATGATTCTGCCGGCTCTCATGAGGACTATGCGGTCCGATGTGGACATGGCCTCCTCCTGGTCGTGGGTAACGTGGACGGCTGTGAGGCCGCGCCGTTTGACAAGGCGCTTTATCTCATATCTCAGTTCCAATCTCACTCTGGCGTCAAGAGCGGATAATGGCTCGTCCAGTATGAGGAGCTTCGAACCCGCGCAGAGTGCCCTGGCTATCCCCACTTTCTGCTTCTCCCCGCCGCTTAGCTCGAATGGTTTGAAACCTTTCCTCTTGAGCATCTTGACGAGCTCCAGGGATTCCCTGGTCGTGCGTTCGCCTTTCTCGCGGTCCCAGTCCTTGACTATGGGTGCATAATTCGTGTTCTGCCAGACTGTCATGTGTGGAAATAACGCAATATTCTGGAATATATAACCCAGGTCGCGTTCGTAAGTCGGTATGCCGTTGACCTTTTTCCCGTCAATGAAGCACTCGCCTTCCGTGGGCTCCCAGATGCCTGAGATTATCTTCACCAGAGTCGTTTTCCCGCAACCGGACGGCCCCAGTACCGTGACGTACTCGCCATCCTTTATTTTGAGATTTATATTGTCTGCGGCCATGACCTTGCCGAAGCGCTTTGTGATGTTCTTGAGCTCTATCTCGGGCATGTCACATCATCTCCAGTTCGGCCTTCAGTCCTCTTTCGGGTTCAGGGAACACCAGCAGACGCCCGGGGTTGTAATGCACATGCACCTTGCTACCTTCCTGGAATTTATGGGCCAGGGAGCTTGGCAGTCTGGCATGGATTATCCTTCCGTCCTCCACGATGACTTCGAAATCCGTGAATCTGCCCAGGAACAGCTTTCTGTCCACTATTCCTGAGAACTGGTTCTCATGGCCCTTTGCCTCCTTCTCCAGTATGGTAAATTCCGTCTTTATTCCGGCGACAACCTTGGTTCCCACCTTGAGGTCCGTCCCCACGGCGCTGAACACACCGGCTCTTTCTGTGGTGACACTGCATGAATTGCCTTGCCTGGCTGTAACAGTTCCCCTAATGAAATTTGCCTCTCCGATAAAATGGTGGATGAACGGACTGGCCGGCCGGTTGAACATCTCGTGAGGCGTGCCTTTCTGTATGATTTTCCCCTCTTTCAGCATGATAATCCTGTCCGAGATGGTCAGCGCCTCTTCCTGGTCGTGCGTTACATGGATGGCGGTCATGCCCAATCCCGCACCGGGGATTTTCGGGGTTACGGCCCAGAACAGTGCGGTGGAGAAACCTAACGCCGCCGTGGGAATGGCCAGCGGCATATCGATGAGAATATCGAGGTATTTCTTGCCCCTGAAGTCCTTCCTGACCATCAGCCAGGCCATCGGAAGACCGGCAATGAAATCAATTATTGTCACGATTGTGGCGATGATGAAGGATATCTTCATGGCGTCCCAGATGAGGTCCATGGGTTTCGCGTTCCCGGCCCTGAGGTAAAGTTCGCCCTCCCAGGAATCCAGGTATGTGCCGTCGACATCGCGCAGTGTTATATTCTGCATTACCGGGCCGACGTGGGTAATTTCATTGTGGGTTTCGTTGGAGTGAATAAGTATAACATAAGTATCTGGCACATCGAAATAATGCCCTACCGAATAATATGATTTGACGCTGCCGTCGTCCAGCGTCTCAAAGATTGTGTAATTGACTTGGACCGCTGTATCTGGGAGGTCCAGTTCCAGCCATGTGGTTTCGGTGATATCAATTATGTCATATGTGTCAAACACCAATGTCCTGTTCACGCAAACCAGTTCTATATGCTGGGGCGTGGACTCCGCTGGTACTGTGAAAATATCTCCCTGGATATCGTCCCAGCCAGTTATCGCGTAACTCAGGACGAACAGCGTCGGAACTATGATCATTACCAGGAAGAAGATAATCACTACTCCGTACCATGCTTTTATGGTGCCCTTTCGGGAAATGAAATACCCAAATTTATCAAGGAATCCCATGAGGAATCTCCAATGTTTTTCATACCTTGAGAACTCTTGATTATACCTATATGTATTCTCTATAGGTTATATAAAATATATATTTATTCGTAAATTCACAAGATTCTATTGGGGATTCGATGCCCATAAAATAAATGCTGGATTAGCTGTGAAAAAATCCGATTCAAATATAATATATAGTAAGATGTGTCTGCTATAGTCCTATATATTTTATGTTGAATATCTATATAATCTACTCCCTAATTATTGTGCCCGGTGATATCCGATGAGATATGATGACAATGGAATAACGACAACAATGCTGGCCATGTTAATAGTGGCTGTAATAGTGATTGCTGGCGTATCCTATTTTGTACTAAAACCAGGCGGCGATGGAAATGAAAAAATTCAACTCATACAGGCGGGATCAAGCACGGTTCTGCCCCTTGCAGTTGCATGGGCCGAGGAATTCAACGGTGCAGACATTTCTGTATCTGGCGGTGGTTCAAGTCACGGGATTAATGCCCTTCTTCTTGGAGAGGCAGATCTCGGAGATGCGAGCCGGTTGATGAAAGGCTCGGATTATACTGCGGTGGGCGGCGATGCGACTCTTGTGAATGCGGATGGAACTGCTAGTGGCCCTGCGCCAGGCGGTGTTCAACCTGAAAAATGGGTTGTGGCTTATGATGTCCTGGCGGTTGTGGTAAACAACCAGAACACCTGGTCAGGAGAGTTAAATTATTCGCATTTGAGATATATATTTGCATACAACGATTCACAGCCTGCTGCAGTATACTGGGATGAAGTGCCTGGCTTGACCGGGGCACCTCATGAGAAAATCGAGATTTATGCGCCTGATGAGGCCAGCGGAACATATGATTACTTCTTTGAGACCATTATCCCGAAGTGGGGAAAAGACACCCAGGCAATGAAACCCAGACTTGAATCCACAGATGGCGTTTACCACCCAAGCGCAGATGACAACGTTATACTGACCGCAATAAAATCCAACGAGAATGCAATCGGTTTCTTTGGATTTGCATATTTGATTGAGAACCCTGGTGATGTCAAGCCTGTAAAATTGTCAAAAACGGGAACTATATATGTTGAACCGTCGTTCGCAAATGTGGCCACATATCCGATGGCAAGACCATTGCACATCTACACAAATGGAATTCCAGATGACAGCACGAAGAGAGGCCAGGCTATTAAGGATTACCTCCAATTCATCCTGAGCGATGAAGGCCAGGCAATTCTTCCGGGAATTGGCTTTGTGAAACTTGATTTAGTTGATGCATCTCTACTCGAATCGCAGAGGGCTAAACTCAATTAGAGGGAGTTGAATCTTACGAAATCTATTGGAACAGAAAACCTGGCGGATGGGCAGAAAAAACCATTCACCAGAAAATTTATTTTAAGCGAGAGAATTATTGTAATCTCTCTTTTTTTGGCTGCTTTCCTTGCGATAGTTATCAGCGCAGCCATAGTCTATACGCTTATTGATGGCTCGGTTGATTTTTTTGGAAGTCCCAGTGTGGATATCCTTGATTTTTTTACAGGCACAAAATGGACCCCAAATGGCACGGAACCTCGTTTCGGAATACTCCCGTTACTTTCAGGCACAATCCTGATTGCTGGGGGTGCATTGGTTCTGAGCGCTCCATTCGGCGTTGGTGCGGCAATTTATCTTTCTGAATTTGCTGGACCGAAAGTGCGGTCAATCGCCAAACCTGTTATTGAACTACTGGCCGGAATACCGTCCATAGTTTACGGTTTTTTCGCATTGCTTGTGATAAGTCCGATATTTCAGGTATATTTTGGGGCAAGCTATTTCAATGCGGCCAGTGCGATTGTCGTGATGGCCATAATGGTCCTGCCCATAATCGTCAGCGTTTCCGATGATGCTATGAAGGCGGTTCCAAGAAGCATGCGTGAGGCCAGCCTTTCCATGGGCGCAACGCGCTGGGAAACGGCGACAAAAGTTGTCATGCCGGCTGCATCAAGCGGTATTATGGCTTCAATCCTTCTCGGGTTGGCCAGGGCAATCGGTGAAACAATGATTGTCGTTCTCGCTGCAGGAAGTGTTGCTCGACTTTCTTTCAATCCACTGGGTGAGACGCAGACAATGACTTCTTACATAGCTCAAGTTGCAACTGGTGACCTTCCACCAGGTGTCGCCGTGAGCGCTGCTTTTGCTGTCGGTCTTGTTCTGTTTATCATGACCTATTCCGTGAATTCAGTGGCTGGAAGAGTGGTTGAGCGGATAAAGAAGGGTTCGGCTCCGAAGCACAGTGAGGGAAAAATCTCGCGTGCCCTCAATTTCATTCCAAACATATTATTAGCGCTAGTAAGACGCAGAACTAAAATAGTTGACAGTCAATCGTTCCTCCGATTCAGGCAAATGAAAGGAAAAATTGGTGTTTACTTCATGGGAATTTGCCTTCTAATGGCCGGCATCTTCCTGATATACCTTCTAGGCACTGTGTTTGCCCAAGGAGCAGGAGTAATAAACTGGCAGTTCCTAACCAAGTTTCCAAGCTATGTGCCAGAACGCGCTGGCATTTACCCGGTAATAATTGGCTCGATTTATCTGGTTGGACTCACCATGCTCTTCGCAGTGCCGCTTGGCGTTGGCGCGGCAACCTATCTAAATGAGTTTGCCAGGGATACGCGGTTTACTCGCTTTCTGAGAAGAGTGATACAGAATCTGGCCGGTGTTCCATCTATAGTCTTTGGCCTTGTTGGGCTGATAATTTTCTCCAGGTTGCTGGATTTTGGTCCGAGCCTACTTGCAGGAGCTATGACGCTGGCCATTATGTGCCTTCCAGTAATCGTTGTAACAACCGAAGAGGCACTCCGTGGAGTTCCATCAACGTTCAGAGAGGCTGCCCAGGGCTTGGGAGCAACAAAATGGCAGACCGTTAAGCATCACGTTCTTCCAAACGCTGTGCCTGGCATATTAACAGGTACTATTCTTTCATTGTCAAGGGCAATTGGTGAAACAGCGCCGATATTGTTCATAGCTGCTGTCTTCTCGAAAGTTGCGCCGTCCGGCATTATGGACGGATTCCTGGCTCTGCCAGTTACTATATTTTACTGGACACGGCAACCGAACGCTGAGTTCCATGATCTTGCCGCAGGGACCATTTTGGTTTTATTATGTATTTTGTTAACCATGAACACACTTGCCATTTACATCAGGCATAGAGCACAATCCAGGAGGGATTGGTAATGTTGAATATATTTAGTGTAAATAAGTCAGATGATGAAAAAAACGCAATGTCAAAGAACGTTTTCTCTACATCCGGTCGTTTGTCAATAGAGAAGCTGAACATAAGTTACGGTTCCAACCATGCCGTAAAGAATGTGTGTATGTCCATATCACCGAAATCAGTCACAGCGTTCATTGGCCCGAGTGGTTGTGGCAAGAGTACACTTCTGAGAGCTATCAACCGCATGAACGATGAGATTGACGGTTGCAAAATAGAGGGTGAAATAATATGGAAAGGTGTGAACATACTTGGTAAAGATGTTGACCCTGTCGCACTTCGTTCCAAGGTGGGCATGGTCTTCCAGAAACCAAATCCCTTTCCCAAATCCATTTTTGATAATGTGGCCTACGGACCTCGCATTCACGGCATAAATGAGAAGGAGGAACTGGAACGCATTGTTGAGAAAAGTCTGAAAAATTCGGCATTATGGGGAGAGGTAGAGAATCGTCTTGCTGAGTCCGCGATGAGCCTTTCTGGAGGCCAGCAACAAAGATTGTGCATAGCTCGGGCATTGGCAGTTGAACCTGAAGTTATTCTCATGGACGAACCTTGCTCTGCGCTTGATCCAATTGCCACAGCCAAAATCGAAGACTTGATTGAGGAACTGAAAAAGAATTATACTGTTATCATCGTTACCCATAATATGCAACAGGCTGCTAGGGTGAGCGACCACACAGGATTTATGTATCTTGGCGAGCTTATTGAGTTCGGAGATACCGAGCAGATATTTGAGAACCCGAAGGAAAAACTGACTGAGAATTACATTACTGGCAGATTCGGGTAGGTGAGAAAGCATGACAGAAAAATTCCATGAAGAACTTGCATTGCTGAAGAAGGAAGTCGAAAAGATGGGCGAACTGTCCAAGGACATGCTGGAGAAATCGGTCCAGGCCCTCAAGAACCAGGACATCGAACTGGCAAACTGGGTGATATCGGAGAGCCCGGCACTAAGGGAACTGGATGACAAGATAGAGGAAGAAGCTCTGAGGCTGATAGCTCTTCATCAGCCCATGGCCAGCGACATGCGCCTTGTCGCCACAATTCTGAAAATGATTACTTATATGACTCGCATAGGCAGATATGGAAATGACATCGCCAAAATAGCGCTGGAACTTGCCGACCAACCCCATATCGCGAAGATGGCAAGCATTCCCCAGATGTCAAAGATAGTCACGAGCATGGTGGACGATGCCCTGAAAGCCTTCGAAACTAAGGAATTAAGCTATATCCTGGATTTCAAAGACCGGGAAGATACAATCGATGCCATGAGATATTCCATATTCAGGGAGGCAATTTCATACATGATGGAAGAACCGAAATACATCACCCGATGCACACATTATATCATGATTGCTAGATACCTTGAGAGATGCGGTGACCACGCTTGCAAGATGGCCGAAAAGATACACTACATGATAACCGGAGAAAGAATTGAAGTCAGGTAAATGGAGACTTTTTAATTTATTCGGGAAATGGTGTCAACCCTTCTTTTGAGACATATACTGGCTCATGGCGCATCCATGCTTGATGCAAAAAATCCCGAAAATAGTAAAAAGTCTCGGTAAATGCAAACGAAGATTGATATAGAAATCCCTCGTTATCGGCTCGATACCATGAAGATAATTCACATATCGGACCTGCATGTTTCAAGCCCAAATTACCAGCCGGAATGGGGAAAGAAAGTCGTTAATTTTGTTAACAGCCAGAACCCTGATTTACTTGTAATAACCGGTGACCTGATCAACGAGGGCCATATCCATGAATATGAAATGTGGGAAGAGTACTTTGCCCAATTCAATGTTGATAATCATATTATTGTCCCTGGCAATCATGACGCCAGGAACGATGGTTGGAAGATTTTTGAAGAGAAAATTGGCCCCAGACACCCAGTATGGGAAAATGAATCGGTCGTAATCCAGGGCATAGATTCCAGCGAACCGGATCTGGATGATGGCAATGTGGGAAGGCACAATTATTCGAAAATACGCGAGACCATGTCAGTGAAGGGCAAGGTGAAAATCCTCATGATGCACCATCATCTTATCCCCATACCTGGCACAGGAAGGGAGCGCCAGATACCTGCTGATGCTGGTGACGTTCTTGAGATCATCCGGCAATGCGGAATTCATATGGTCATTTCCGGACACAAGCACAAGAACTGGATATGGAATCTTGAAGGAACTTATTTCATTAGCTGTGGTACAAGCACATCAAGAAGATTGAAAGGAAATGGATATCCATCCTTGATGATATACGATATTGAAAACGGAAAGTTATTGGCTACAAATATGAATCTCAGAGATAATGTTTTGACCAAGAAGCTGAATGTGACCTTGAATCTGGATTAGTGATAAAGGCCGGGAACCCCCCGGTTTTTAAGCCGGGGATGAGAGGCCATTTACACGAATATTACAAAAAGAGATCCGCCATGCTCGTATGCATGACCTGCCATGCATCGTGGACATATGCATGACCCGCCATGCATCGTGTGCATATGCCCGCATATGAAATCAAAGCTATTTGGCTTTGATAAATTAGGTGCATGGCCCCTGGTAAACTTCCAGTCCTGGCAACAAACGCCAGCTCCTTTAGGGGCTGATAGTTTACATGCCACTAACCAGGTCCAGCAGAACCGCTTTCCGGTCCTTGGCCTTCACCACGCCTGATGCCAGCAAGACGCCGTCAGCGCCAAGTTCTATGGCCTTTGCCACATCCCGGCCGTTCTTCACCCCGGCGCCACAGAGGACCTTCACTTCAGGCGCAACTTCCTTGACCAGCTTCACGGAATCGGATACTATTTGGGGGTTTGCCGTGGTGACAGAAATATCGCCGCCGATGAGCTCCGGCGGCTCAACCGCGATGAAATCGGGATTGAATTTTGCATATGCCCGGCTTTCCTCGGCGTCTTTCGTGCAGACGATTGTTATGAGGCCGAGTTCCTTACATCTGGACACCAGTGCTTCAACGTCCGCCGCGGAAATTCGGTACTCGGAATGATTGATGAGCGTGCCTGCGCATCCGATGGCTTTGATGGCTTCCGGCGTCACTCGGCCGGTGGTGCTCCCCTGTTTCACGTTATCCGCGTGCTGGGCAAAGACCGGAATGCCGAATGAATTCGCATAAAGGGCCAGGTCGCATTGCTGGGGTGCGACTGCGAAGTTTCTTCCTGTTTCTTCTGTCACTTCCCGGACCAGTGCGGTCAGGCTCATACCCTTCGGGCCGGATGATTCCGGATAAGTTTTCATGTTTATTGCAACAAGAGGTGTTCTCATGTGCTCACTCCATGGCGTCCCTGACAATACAAGCGGTTCCTGTGGCGCCGAAGGCCTTGAAGAATGTCCTGGCTTCGGCATAAGTCAGGGCTTCAATGGTATCGACCGCTTCAAATTCCAGGTTCTGGAAACGCATATAAAAATTACCTATTGCGTTCTTTACATTCTTCCCGAAGACCAATCCTTCTGATTTTCCCGGATTTTTCGGTCCGTAAGTTTTGATGGTCCAGTCCCACATTTCCTTGTAGAAGTCAGGGTCATAGACCTTCACAATGTCGAGTACAATGTTCTGCCAGAATGTCGCGACATTGCCTTTGATGATGTCGCCCTTCGGGAACATTGTGTTTATCAGCTCTCTGGGTGTGCCAGTAATTCCATGTTGGGCAATCCTCACATGCGAGCCCATTTCCCTGAGCGCCCTGGCCACGTTCATTGTTTGTTCCAGGTCGATGCCTACCTGTTCAACTTGATTGCCCTTGTCGTCATAGACATTTCCATGGATTGTGCCGTTCGCAATAGCCAGCACGTCCGGTTCTATTCCGTTCTCGTTGAGTGCTTTGATGAATGTGACTGCCTCGTCTGGAGTGGTAACGACCTTACCCTTGTCACCCTCCTTTCCAATCTCACCCACCTCGACCTCAAGCCCGAAGGATTTATCGCCCATTTTATTTTTTATATGTTTGGCCAGTTCGGTTGTGACCTCGATGTTCAGCGCAAGCTCCTCTCTCAAATTTCCGCCTTTAAAATTGAACAGATGGGATGCGTCAATTGCGAAACTGGTGAAGCCGGCTTGAACCTGTAAATCTATGAGTTCCTTGGTATTGGTAATGTCCTCGGGTGTGCCTTTCTTTACAGTGATGTGGTCTGCGTGTAGGGCCCATATGTCAAACTTCACTTCATCCGCCGCAATCTGGATTTGCCTTGCATAATCCGCAGGTTTCATGCCAGTGTATCCGCCGTTCTGATCGCACTCGGAGCGTGCAATTTCGAACATTACCGGCGCATCAAGGTCCTGCGCGGCCCTGAAAATGCCTCGCGCCACACCACGGGTCATGCGGGCGTTTGCCGCCATGATAATGGCACCCTGATCTTTCAGACTCCTGAACATTATGTCTCCCGGTATCGGTTCGTACATTTCATGCCTCCTTGTTTATCTTCTCGATGAGTTGGATTTCCCTCTTTCCGCCGATGTAGATTGGTATGCGCTGGTTGACGCTTTCCGGCATTACCGTGAGTATGTCCCCGGTGCCGTGGCTGGTTGCGCCGCCTGCCTGCGCGACCACGAACCCCATGGGGTTTGCCTCGAACAGCAACCGAAGCTTGCCTTTTTCCTTTCCCCTGTAGCCGGGGTAGGTGAAGACGCCGCCCTTGTGAAGTATCTGGTGAACGTCGGCGACGAACGAACCGCTGAAGCGTATCTTGTACCCTTCCGACTCCAGGGCCTCAATCCATTTCAGGTGGCCCGGGAGATACTCCTTTCGCAATGCGCCGGGTGCAAAAATCTTGCCATCCGGGATGCGGATATTTTCTTCCTGCAGGATGAAATTTCCTGACGTATCCAGCACAAATTCGTGGACGCCTTTCTTCACCGTGTAAGTGAGGGTGGTCAGCGGGCCATACAAAACATACATCGCGCCGACCATGGTGTTTCCGGGTGCCAGAACATTACCCCTGTAAATCCCGATGATGGTTCCCACGGCCAGGTTCACCCCGATAAGGGACGAGCCGTCCAGGGGGTCCATGGTGACGCCAAAGTTACCGGCAGAATCAAATTCAAGTATTTCGGGCTGCTCCTCCGAAGCGAGATACTTCACCAGTCCGGAAGCCTTCAGGTCCGCGATGAGAACCTCATCGGCCCACTTGTCGAGAGCCATTTGTTTTTCGCCGTAAACGTTCTCGGTATCCGAGCAGGATTGGCGACTGGCAAATCCTTTTTTTATGGTCTTGCAAGTATTCCCTATAGCAATAATGAGCCGTCTCAGGTCGCTGTCGCACTCTGCCAGATGTTCATCTAGTTTCATATTCCCGCCTCAGATTATTGAATCGGCCTATTAAAACCCTTTCTATTTCTTGGGCTTCATGAATCCTATGCGGCCGCAGAACCAGTGATGGCTTAGTGCTATTATTGATATCGTGAAGTTGAACACCAGATCGAAGTGATGCCACCAGGGATGGTCCCCGAAGAGTCCGGACGGCGCGATTACCAGCCGGAATATTATCCAGCCTGCGATTACCCAGGCCGCAATCCACAGTGTCCTGAACTGGGCTTTCTTGAACTCATTCTTCACATGGTTGAAGTGATTTGAATATATTCCGAACAGGATAATCGGTATGAGCGGATATGTGCCCATGTACAGAACATGATGCCACTTGTCGGCCTCTGCGATGCCCGGGACAAGGGAATTCACAATCTGGTAGCACATGAATGCAATGACGAAACCGGCCAGCAATGAGAACGTGAGAAGTTTGATTCCGCGGTCGATATTGTTCTTGAACTTGATCGTTTCGAGATAATCACGCCATGTGATGGCAATCATCATGGACATCATTATTACCCACTGGAATGAACCCAGGAACCAGAACAATCTAACATCATTGAAGTCACCCAGGGCGCCGACAAGGCTCCAGGGTAATGCGAACAGAACAAACCAGAATATCCACATCATGACATACCAGAATATGGCCTTGAGGGCATCGTGTTTCAACCACTTTGACAGCTGGCCCTTGAACATGAAATCGTCCATCCCGAAGAAGAAGAAACCAAGGACTATGAACATGAACTGGCTGGACATCAATTCGGCACCCGAGGAAATTCCCATGACATCCTTCATAAGAAATTCATGCCCATAGAACATGAAAACTGCGCCGGTGATGGACACCCATTGCCTTGCAAGCCCGTTCCAGCTAGGTTCAGGCTTGACCTTAAAATAATGGCTCTGGCATATTGACAGCACGACATAGTAACCCAGCAATGGAACATAGTAGGCATTGTGCCAGGCCTCGCCCAGTCCTCTGTAGCTCATTAGTAGTATGCCAACCCCAATGATTCCCGATACAACAAGTGCAATAAGCCAGGTGCTTTTATCCCATCTCAATTTATATTCCATTTTATCCATCCTCACAATGTACTGAAGGTGTGCCTTCCAGCCAGAGAAAGACTGAAAGTAGATAAACTTTGTTTAAGTTTGACTTTCAATATTGATAACTGGTTCAGCAACTACTAGTACTTCCCGAAAGATAATCACTATTGGTGAATTTAATGATGTACAGGGACCGCAGGGAATACGCCGCCAGACCATTCCCGGAGATGCACGAACCGCTCAAACGCTGGCTTAGCGGAGACGCCGGCATCGAAGTCCTGAAAACCTGGCTCGAAGCGCTTTATGCCAGTGAAACCTGATATAATTATGTAAGTATACAGTGAAATGAAGGAGTGGCGATTGTAGATTTACGATTTTAGATTGTAGATTTACGACGGTGACGGCGTAACGCATTCTCAACAAAAATCTAAAATCTAAGTTCTAAAATCTAAAATTTCAGAAGCCTGAACACTTACTCCATCATTATGGGTTTTTATATTAAGAACATGATTACGCGCCAATGCGTACACTTGATGATTTTGCACCCAAAGTAGGTCCAATTTGCGGCGTGGACGAGGCAGGCCGCGGCCCGGTAATGGGCCCGATAGTCGTCGCCGGAGTGCTGGTGGATGACGATACCGAACTGATGAGGATCGGGGTCCGCGATTCGAAGAGACTCACCCCGGCAAGGCGAGAGCAGCTTGTGAAGGAGGTGATGGCTGTTTCGCGGTACGAAATCGTAACGGCCAGTGCGGATGACATCGATGTTCTTCGGCAGAGCATGACAATGAATGTCATGGAATCCAAGCTGTTCGCCACGGTGATAGAGAAATTGGGCGGAAAAATTGCTTACGTTGACGCTGCCGACACCAACGAGGAGGTTTTCGCGAAATACATATCGAATGAACTGGGCGGCAAGGTCAAGATAATCTCCAAGCACGGTGCCGATGACCTTTATCCGGTCGTTTCGGCAGCCAGCATTGTGGCCAAGACCCGTCGGGATGCCATGATAGAGGAGATAAAGGAGGAACTGGGCCAGGACATCGGCAGCGGTTATCCGTCTGACCCCAAAACAATAAATTTTCTCAAGAGCTGGTACACGGAGCACGGCGAGATGCCGCCCCACACCAGGAGGTCATGGAAGACCGTGGATAGAATAATAAGCGAGTTGAGCATGACCAGGATAGACAAATACGAGGAATGAGAACATGGACGAACTGGAAGGACACATAAAGAACGCGATTGAAAAGTTCAAGGCCAAGATCGCCGAAGATGAAGAGTTGAGGAACGATCTAAAGGAAGTCGTCAGAAATGTTAATGTCGATACAACTGACAACGAGGGCTTCAGCTTTATACTGGACAAAGGCGAGATAAAGGATTTCAAGCGCGGAAAGCTGGAAACAGCGGAGATAACGCTACACGCCACAACGGATGATTTCAAGCAGCTTTTCACAGGCCAGCTCAAGCCAATGAAGGCCTGGGCCACCAAACGGTTGAAGTTTGATGCCAGCATTGACGATGTCATGAGGCTGAAGAAGCTGATATCCTGAGACACGGATTTTAGATCTTAGATTTTAGATTTTAGATTTTTGCTGGCAGAATGCCCAACCGTATTTTAGATCTTAGATTTTAGATTTTAGATTTGTGCTGGGAATATGCAACGTCGTCAATCCGTCGTAAATCTACAATCTACAATCTCTAAATCTACAATCGTCATACATCTACAATCTACAATCCCCAAATCGAAAATCGTCAATCCTAGGCAGCCTTAAATACCGGTTCCGACTATATTGAAAAAAGGTGAAACAATGATTTTCGTTACAACAATCCATGCCAACGAGGGAAAGTTCGAGGACACGATACGCTCGCTCAAGAGATTGAAAATCCCGGACGGCGTCAAAGTCCGCGAATTCCTGGGGCTGTTCGGCGAGCCGGATGCCATCATAATTTTCGAGACCCAGGATGAGAAACAGGCAGTTGAATTTGTTTGTCATATCGCGTCATCGGTAACGTGCAAGACATCGCTGGCACTGCCAATCGATGAGTTCCGTTGGACAAAATAATTCTGACAGATATCACAATCTGCCAGATGCTTTAATCGGCTACAAGGGCAATCCAATCTATACACGATGAGACTGCCAGCAGCATGCCCCGCCTGTGAGGGCGGGGTTACATTTTGTAAACATTCTGGGTGATACACAGCTTCTGTATATTGTTAAACCTCGGGGCTTGCCCCGGGGTGCCAGGTACTCGCCCGGCCCTCGCATGCCGGGCGAAACATATTACGCGGATCTTGCACAGGATGCTTTTCTTTGTAGATTCGCGTCGCATGTTGGGTGCAAACGTCCGGAACCCGTTGCATATTCGGGTCGAACGTTGGAACCAGCTTCTTGGCCACTTTGTACGCCGATTTAAGCTAACCCCGCCCTTACAGGCGAGGCTTTAAAGAGATGATGCGGTAATCGTGTCACACGACATCGAATTTTCCAAATTCGATGGCGAATACCCCGCCCTCCAGATATCAAAAAGTTCCAATTCAGACGGGGCATGATTGGCCAGGGCGGTGCCGGAGCCGCTTTCTTTGGCAAGGCTAAACATCTATCGCGCTTCCCCCGTCCCCCCGCGCACCTCCCCCATATCTCGCCTTGCATTCGCATTTATCCGAGGACACATTTTTATACCATCTCCCCATGATTGCCTCCGGAGCGATGCGGCATGGTACTCAGAGTCCATAACACGATGATTGGCCAGATGGAGGAATTCCAACCGATTAATGGGAATAAGGTCGGCATGTACGTCTGCGGCATCAACACCTATGACGACAGCCACATGGGACACGCGAAATCGGCGGTCACTTTCGACGTCATAAGGCGGCACCTGGTGCGGAAGGGTTATGATGTTACGTACGTCATCAATTTCACCGACATCGAGGACCATTGCATCGAACGCACGATAAAGCTGGGGATTCCGCTGGACGAACTTACCGAACGTTACATCGGCGAATATCACAAGGACATGGGAAAGCTCGGAGTGAAGAAAGCAAATATTTACCCGGTGGCCAGCCATCACATGAAGGAGATTATCGAGGCGATTCAGAAACTTATCGACAAGGGATTTGCATATGAGTCCGGCGGCGAGGTTTATTTCGATGTCATGGCAGTTGCCGAGTTCGGCAAACTGTCCCATCGCAAGCGTGACGATATGCTGGCCGGTGCCAGGGTCGCGGTTGACGAGAGGAAGAGGGGTCCGCTTGATTTTGTTCTGTGGAAGAATAAAAAACCGGAAGAGCCGTTCTGGGAATCCCCCTGGTCGGAAGGCCGGCCCGGATGGCATATCGAGTGCTCGGTCATGTCAATGAAATACCTGGGCGAGAGTTTCGAGCTCCACGGCGGCGGTACCGAACTGGTTTTTCCCCATCACGAGAACGAGATAATGCAGTCCGAAGCGCTATCAGATAAAACGTTCGTCAAGTACTGGCTCCACGGCGGCCTCATGAACGTTGGCGACGAGAAGATGTCCAAGTCACTGAACAATTTCTTCACCATAAAAGACGTCGTGAAGCAGTATGACCCGCTGGTTGTGAGGTTCTTCCTGCTGAACACACATTACCGCAAGCCCATAGATTTCAACCAGAAAGCGCTGGAGGAGGCCGCACAGGCCCTGGGGCGCATGCAGAACACGCTGGACAGTGTGCTGGCCGATGCAGAGAATGCGATAGAAGGAGAGGATGCGTTCGCCCAGGTTGCCAGGGAATCGGTCGCAAAATTCGACGCCGCCATGGACGAGGATTTCAACACCCGGGATGCCATTGCCTCAATATTCGAGTTCTCCAGAGAAGTAAATAAGTACCTGGAATCAGGCTCAAAAAAATCCTCGCTGGATGAGATAATTTCCACATTCAAGATATACGATGAGATTCTGTCGATTTTCAAATTCGAGAAAGGCACCCAGGACCACATGATGGCGCCGCTGATGGACGTCATAATCGATATACGCCAGAAAGCCCGTGCGGAGAAGAATTTCAAGCTGGCCGACGAGATACGCGACCGGCTGAAGGAGCTGGGCATCGAGATCCAGGACACGGCCGACGATGTGAAGTGGAAAATTATCCGAACGAGCCGTTGAGCCACATCCAGATGACTCCTATCACAATGAGTATCAGGCCTGCCGTGAAGAAGAACACCGCGGTGTAATAAGAACCACGGTCCCTGACCTCTATCTCCTCGTTCTTCTGGTACTGGTTCACCACGGTCCAGTTGGGTAATCCGCCACGCATGTTCATTCTCTTGTAGGGATTGCCTTCTGCCATGCCGCCCTGGGCTATCCAGAGTATTATCCAGAGGGCACCTCCGGCGACTATCAACGCAAATGGGGTAAAGAGGATACCCAGTAAAATTCCGATGCCCACTATGGCCAATATCAGTTTGGTCGCGTTCTCCATGTTAATCACCACATCCCGGCCTGTTTCATCCAGTAAATTCCGACGCCAACCAGGGCGGCACCAGATATCAGCAGCATCCAGACATTTTTCCCCCGGATGTTCTCCGTCTTCTGCACTTTCTGGGACTTCATGGCCGTATGAACGTAGGGTCTATCGGGAATGCCTCTGTGCAAAGACCAGGACGTCCTGGCGGGATTCCCGTCCTCCGCACCGCCCAGGGTGAGAAGTATGCTGAACCAGAGGGCCACGCCTGCGAGAACTGTTATGGCAGGCTCAATGAACCAGCCCAGAATCAGGCCGAGGGCAATGACCGCGATTATGACCTTGGTGAATCTCTCCATGAATAGAAATCGCTGATTGAATATATAAAAGGTTTATGGGAATTCCCACTCATTCCAATATCGTGAGTTCCCTTTCTATAAGCTTCAGGTCCTTCTCGTCCATGGTCATTGGGCTGATTGGCACCACGAGCACCGCTTCCCTGATGGCTATCTGCTCGTTGAGGAGCTGGATGAACTTCAGGACCGACTGGTAGGAATTGTGGGTGATTAGGTACTCCAGTCCAGACAGAAGAAGGATTCCGTTATGGCTCTTCTTCAGGAAATTTTCTATGTGGTAAAAGAGAGCCGAAAGGTTCTGCGGCGGCACCGTGTTTTCAGTTTCCGAGGTGGAAAGCCAGATAATCGGTGTTTTCTCCAGGCCGTATCTCTTCCGTATCTTCGCAGGAAAATCCCTGGTGATGCACAGGCCCTGATGCCCGTGGGTGACCCAGTCCTTGAATATCTCGTAGCTTCTGTCCGGGACCTCTTCCTTCACGAGGTATCCGGTGCATATCTCCAGTTCGTTCTCCACCTCGCCCTCTGTGCTCTCGGGTTCGGGTTTAACGTACATGGAATTTCTGACGATTCTGTGCAGGCAGAACTCGTCCCCGCGGCACAGGCACTTGTCCTCGAAACCGTCGAAACGGGCATCCACCAGGCTAGATATCACGCCGGCCAGGTATCCCCTTGTGAAATTGCATCCAATGCCGGTTTTTTTGCCCAGGTGGTTTGCCTCCACAGATTCCTCGAACTCGATTATTATTTCATCCTGGGTTATCTTCCTGGTCACCGCGCGGCCCAGGCCGGTCTCGATGAGTATTCCGGGAAGTATGTCCTCCATCTCTTCAATATTATCGCAGGTGTAACCTATGCTCTGTACCAGGCCCTCGCCGCATCTGTACCCATACCTTTCCAGCAGGGAACTCGCGTCCTTCTCGCCAAGTAAAATCTGAAGCTCGTCGTGAAGGCTTCGCAGGGCATTTCCGCCCATGACGAAGAAGCTGACTGCTGTCTCTGCCTCATTCATTGCATTTCACTCCCTTGTTCAGATGCCTGTCTATTACCTCGTTCCCCAGCTCGATGAACGAATCTTCAACATGGTCCCCGGTCTTGGCGCTTGTCAGGTGATATTTCATGTTGTACCTGCCGGCAACCTCGCCTAGCTCCTTATCTCCGAACTGCATCTCGCTGACAAGGTCAAATTTGTTACCCAGCAGAACCACCGGCGCATCGTTGTTCACTGTTCTGAAAACCTTGATCCAGTCCTCCAGGTGCTGGAGTGTTTCCAGCCGTGTGGTATCGCAGACTATGAAGGCACCTGCCGCGCCCTGGTAATACGCGGAATGCACATTGTCATGGACCCGCTGGCCGAGTATGTCCCATATGAGGAATGTCATGTTGAATTCCTGACCGTTCCTGCAGATGCTGACCTCCTTTTTGGAGACCTTGGTCCCGAAGGTCATGATGTACTTGTCATCGAAACTGTCAAAAACGAATTTGCGGATAAGCGAAGTTTTACCCACCGCTCCGTCGCCGAGCAGGCATATCTTTTTCATGAGTTTTTTGGCCATGCCATCACCCGCCGTGCTGCTCTATCAGGCGCTTTCGTTTTGAGAGGCTGCTCTTCACCGAGAAATCATCCTTGAAGCCTTTCTCCACCTCTGCAAGGCGCTCGACGGCCTTCAGCAATGGGGCTTTCTGGGGATTCTTCACATCAACTCCTGCGAGGGAAAATTGCTGCCTGATTGCGGCCATGGCGGTCTCCTGGTCCCCGAAGGAATCGCAGAACTCCTGGATTATAATATCAGTTACATCCGTCAGATTGGATATGGTTCTGGGTGCGGTTTCGGAAGCCCTGTTGTTTCCGCCGGGGGTATAATTGAGAACAACTTCACCGAGTTTCAAGAATAATGCTTCGACATTTTCACCGGTTTTCGCGCTGGAAACATAGCTCTGAGTGGCGAAACTTTTTGCGGTGGACTCCAGTTCGGCCTCGGAAATCTGCCTGGCATCAATAAGGTCGCACTTGTTTCCCACGAAGATCATTGGTATCTCGCCAACAACTTTCCTGAGTTCCGGTATCCAATAATCAACGGTGCTCTGCAATGTCTCCTTTCTTGTGAGATCGCAAACAATCATGGCACCCTCCGCGCCCCTGTAACTTGAAGCCTGGACGCCGGTGTAGCCTTTCTGGCCAAGTATGTCCCATATCATCAGAGTGAGAAGCATATCCCCGCCCTGGACCTTGTAGCGGAGGTCCTTTTTGGTAATCTTTGCGCCTATTGTGGTGATGTACTTGTCGTCAAACCTGTCGGTGACGAATTTTCTTATAAGGCTGGTCTTACCCACAGCCCCATCTCCGATAAGAAGTACTTTTCTTTTAACCTGTTTTACGTCCATTAACCAACCACACTGTTTCAGATGGTATAAAGCAAACCTCATTGAAATACTTTCTTGCTATTGATTGTTATTTATTGTATCATTAAGTGTAAATTTCGAACTTTTGAGATAGTGTTTCACCGATTTGGATATGCCGCTGCCGTACTGCATGGCTTTTTTCGGTTTCTGGGCCATCATACCCGGTACCCCTAGCAACTCGGCTGCCTTCCTCAGCACCAATTTATTTCCGGTCTCGTCCAGCATCTGATTAACTGGCACTTTTTCAGCGAAATTGATAATTCTGCTGTCAAGATAGGGGGCCAGCAATTCCTTGCCATAATGTCCGGCTACTTTCCTGTACATGGGAAACTCATTTTCCACGAGTTCAGCGAGTTCCGTTTTCATCAATGCCAGCGGTTCTTCCGCTGTTCTGTATTTTTTGTAGCCGCCGAACAGTTCATCGGCACCCTGGCCGCATAAGACAGTATTCTCGGAAATATTTCGAAGGACCAGGTCGAATCCCACGAACGTTGTCATCCATTTCGGATTGGTCATTCTGTGGGTATCTGTCACGCGCTCCAGCGATTCGATTATGTCATTTTCTTCAAGCACAATAGGTACGCATGGCAGATCCATAATCGCGGCGCATTCCACGCCCCATTCCAGGTCATGGGAGCCTTCCAGGCCGGCGGTGTACAGTTTCAGGTCGCAGAATTTCCTGGCAAGGACGGCCAGGATGGCGCTGTCGAGGCCTCCGGAGAACATCAGCGCGACCTCCCCGGAACCGCTGACGCAATCTTTCACGATCTCACGAAGGATGCCGGCAAGTTCGTCCGCGTCGCATGGCATCATTTCAGGTCCCTGAAAAGCAACTTTCCGGAAGCAAGTCCCCTGGCTATGCGTTCCAGTTCGTCGATGGGAATACGTTTCTGCTCCGAGGAATCAGTGTCGCGGATGGTGACCGTATTATCTTCCAGTCCGTCAAAATCCACGGTTATGCAGAAAGGAGTTCCTATCTCATCCATCCTGGCATATCTCTTGCCGATGGAGCCGGATTGGTCGTAATACACGTCGAAGTCATTTTTCAGGAGCGTGTGAATTTCCCTGGCAACCGGTATGAGTTCGTCTTTTCTCATCAGCGGGAGCACGGCAAAGGTGTACGGGGCCAGAGACGGAGCAAGCTTCAGCACGCCGGTCCTCTCATCCACCAGATGAAGGTCCAGCAAGGCCCAGACATTCCTGTCAACCCCGAAGCTCAGTTCCAGCACATGGGGTATGAGCCTTCTGCCGTCCAGGGACACTTCCATGGACTCCTTTGAACCGGCCTGGTGCTTGGTGAGGTCATAGTCTCCTCTGTAATGCAGACCGGCAAGTTCCTTGAAGCCGCCAAGGGTGGCCAAGTCAATCTCTATGTCAAAATGAACCCTGTTGTAGAACGCCCTTTCTTTCTCCGACTTTTCATAGAACCTGAACTTGTTCTTCGGCACCCGGATAACGTCCAGATAGAATTCCTGAATCTTGAGCATGTGGTACACGTAAAAATCAGGCAGTTTGTACTGGTCAATGAGGTACCGGCACGGCATGGACTGCACATCCTGCTTGCCGCGCATGTCCACAAGCTGAACGTTGATTTCCTTTCCTTCCATCTCCTTCATGTCCAGTTCGTCAGAAAATGTTTCCGGGTCCATGAATATCTGGAGTTCCGCCTGGATTAGCTCCCTCATCCTGTAAACACCCTGGCGCGGCGCTATCTCGTTCCTGTAGGCCTTGCCGATGACGATTAGCCCCAGCGGAAGTTTTCTCCGCATTATCTCGAAATGCCTCTTGAAATTCAGATAAGCACCCTGAGCGGTCTCCGGGCGCAGATATGCCTTGTCAGTTCCCTTTGTGCCAATATCCAGCGGGAACATCATGTGGAAAATTTTCGCACTTCCGAAATGGCCCTTGCAGCGCTGGCAAGAAAGGTTGAGCTCGACGATTTTGCTGTCAATCTGTTCCGGGGAAAGATCCTCGGCAGCGGCGCCCGTTACTTCCTCGATGAGCTGGTCTGCCCTGACTGCGTGTCCGCACTTGGTGCATTCCACCAATGGATCCGTAAAGCTATCCACGTGTCCTGAGGCTTTGAGTGCGGCTTCTGGCATGATATTGGCAGGATCTATCAGGTAATAATTATCATCCAGGCCCATGAAATATTTCAGCCATGTATTTTCCCATTTCTTCTTGAGCATGGCACCCATTGCGCCGTAATCATAGAATCCGGCCATGCTGCCGTATATCTCGGCGGACTGCCATATGAAACCTCTCCTCTTGGCGAGGGATTGTACATCAACGGGCATAACAACACTACCTGAGGATGGCTGCCAGCATGTCCAGCTCGTATATCATTGCCACCAATCGGTCCTGGGAGTTGCGAATCGGTAATTGACCGAAATCGTGTTTCTTCATAATCCTGGCAGCCTCGCTGACACTGGTCTTGCCGAATATCGTTATCGGGTTGGAGACCATTACTTTCTTCACGGGGATATTCGGCAGGGTGAGCTGTTTCACTTCGTAATAGAGTTTTATGACGTTCCTCAGGCCCTCCCATGTCCATGAATCCTCATCCTCGCCTATGCCAAGTTCGGCGACCGCAGTGTGGCCGTCCACGTTGGAATGCTTGAATATGTCTCTGTCCGTGACAATTCCGACCAACCGTCCGTCATCATTCAGAACAGGAGCGGCAACCACATTGGCAACCCTGAAAAGAGTGTCTGCCACAGCGATGGGCGCCCCCTCGTAAATTGGCACGCAGGGCGTTCTGACAAAGTTCTGGATGGGTTCATTGATGTCAAGTTTTTCTATGACGCTCAGGAAGTCGGCGGGCGTAACGATTCCAACAAGTTTCTTCCTGTTGACGATTGGCAGATGATGCAGATTGTTATCCAGAAGAATTCTCGCACCGTCCTCCAGGGAATCATTGGGCCCGAGAAACGGATAATCCTTTGTCATGAGCAGAGCCAACTGTTCCTCATCCGGTTTCGCGTAGATGTCCTGTCTGTTTATGAAACCGGCCATGGTGCCATCGCTCTTGACGATGGGCATGCCTGTTTTGTTGTTCTTGACCATCAATTTGATTATATCTGTTCTGTTGCCTGGTAATTCGGCGCACACTACTTCCTTGACCATGATGTCCTTCAGTTTCATGGAATTCCTCCCATATCAAACATGCGTATATTTTCCGTTTCAGAGCCCATAATGGACAGGAACGGTTCGTCTACCGGTGCCTCAAGCACAAAAAAATCCGGTTGATTCGAGTTAGCAGCACCTAAACCTGGAAGTGAATTTAATACTTTTCTACAGTTGATGAATAAAATTTCGAGCATTTCCCGGTCAGTGATCTCCGTAATCGGGAACATGGTCCTGAGTTTCCTCAACTCCTCCAGCATATTCGGTTCGGATAGCATGGCATTGTCGCTGCCCAGGCATACTGTAATACCGGCATCAAGCATTTTTCTCAGCGGGGGTTTTAGCCCGAAATACGCGTTGGAACCCGGGCATATCACGACCGGGATACCGGCCGATGCGCATGACTCCATATCGTCATCGCTGGCATGCACCATATGTACCAGAAGATCCGGCTTCAGTTCGAGTATTTTCTGAAAGTCTTCTCTCTTTGCCTCGCTGGCATGCAGGCTGAAAACCTTTTCGGTGGACCTTGCATGGACGGAGAGATTCACGAGATATTCATATTCCATATCCGATATGGCACTCATGCCTATGCCGTCCGCCACATTCAGGATGGCCGATATCTCGTTCACGTCATCGCTGTCCGGTCTTCCCAGTATCACCGGTATGACGCCGGTGCCCAATGAGGCCATGAGCAATCTTCTGGTGCCTTCGAGACCGGATTCCCTGAAATCGATGAAATGTGACGTTCCGGTTCTGGCCACCAGGGTTATGCTTTCCTTCATGCTTGAGATCTGTTCCTGTTCCTTGACGTTTCTCAGCATCCGATGCTTCAGACCGTCCGGGGGGGCAACCAGTTCTTCCACCGTGGATTTCTCCGGAATTCGGATGAACCCATCGCCAAGATGCGTGTGACAGTTGACCGTTTTCGGGAGGATAAGGCCGAACACGTCTGCGTTTGGGTCGGATTCTTCGCTCAATATTAGCTTCCCGTTTTCCAATCTGGCGCTTCCCTTGACGAATTCCCCGTCTTTGAATATAAGGCCCGATGCAGACTTCATGCATGAGATAATCTGTCTTGTCCTTAATATTGTTTGGTTTTCGGCGAGTCTTCAGCAAAACTGTTGAACGATTTTCGATTTAGGGATTGTAGATTGTAGATTTACGACGGATTGACGGCGTGGCATATTATCAGCACAAATCTAAGATCTAAAATCTACAATTTCAGAAGACTGAACCATCCTTTAACCGCAAACTTATATATGTTATGCGTTTGCTGGATTGATTCTGTGAGCGCGAATAAAAAGAATAAATTTAAACATGTGGTCTATGACCTTTCGAGAATCAACGAATGGTGGCTGCTGTCCCTGGGCATGGTGCTCTTCGCTTTTGTCCCGTATAAATACGTGCTGAGTGACAGAATAATCAATTATGCATTGTTCACCAGCTTGTTGACAGAACCGTCGCTGTACATCGCACTGATAGTCGTTTTCAGCGCCCAGATATTCCTTTTTGCCAGCAATGATTACTTCGACCGCCATGTGGATGCCCTGGACACCCACAAGAAGAAGCGCAATCCGGTTTGCAGCGGTGCAGTCACGCTGCCCGGAGTGAGGGTGCTCCTCATCGTTTCAGGTATCCTACCACTTATTGCGTCAACTTATTTCGGCATGTGGGCCTTTGTTTACACGGCCTTTGCCATGTTCGTGTTTTATTTTTACACCGCTCCACCGCTGAGATTCAAGAACAAGGTAGGCCTGGATGTACTCAGTCACGGCATATTCGTGAACACATTTCCGTACTTCTTCTGCCTGGTGGCCCTGAACGATTTCACCGTCGGAACCACTTTCCTTCTTACTGTGGTGATGATGCGAAGCACCATGGCCCAGCTCTTCCAGGAGATTAGGGATTACGAGGTGGACAAGCAGGTCGAGAGAAATACCGTCGTAATTCTTGGTCAGAGGCGGTCTCTCTGGCTGGTTTTCTCGGTTTACATTGGCATGTTCGCAGTTACCGTATCCCTGATGACCAGTTACATTCTGTGGGGATGGGGAATTCAGATGTATTATGCAATCATTCTTCTCATATGGGCAACCTATATCCCCGTGTTCCATAAGTTGATGAAGGCAAAGAATCTTGGCAAGAGCATCGAAAAATTGTGGATGGGCCAGGGAAGAACCAATCTCTGGCAGGCGGTGCAATATGTTTTGGCCTTTGCCCTGTACGCCTTGTTCATGACTTTCCTATGGTTCATTGATTATTTGTGATTGAACATGTCCTCGCCCACATACCGCGACTTTTAAGTCTGCGGATACGGGCGCTTTCAAGCTGCTCTTCTGCGAGGACTTGTTCAGTAAACTACCAGCCCCTAAAGTGGCTGGCGTTTGTTGC